>Ga0306920_100005958_pt1 | contig 15824 bp, 10 predicted proteins | sample flu12Cox44000170_FD_204666 | JGI IMG/M metagenome (GOLD analysis project Ga0306920, IMG submission 204666) | Lab enrichment of tropical soil microbial communities from Luquillo Experimental Forest, Puerto Rico - flux4day.12C.oxic.44.000.170 (v2)... | ecosystem: Environmental > Terrestrial >... | reverse complement strand
TAAATTTGTCAGGAAATGCCGCCTATGGCACGTTCTATGAAGATCCCAACGGCGAATGGCCGGAAGGACCTTACAACTCCAATCCGACGTACACCTATCGCGACAACGTGAGCAAGAGCATCGGGCGCCACAACCTTCAGTTCGGAGCCTATTTTGTCGCCGCCCAGAAGAACGAGCTGAGCAGCCAACTCGTCAACGGATCGTTAGTGTTCAGTCCTTCCTCCAGCAACAGTACCGGCAACTCCTTCGCCGATCTGCTCATGGGCAACGTTGCGCAATTTACTCAGGCCAGCACCAATATCAAGTTCTATAACCGCTACAAAATTTTCGAGCCGTACTTTCAGGACGACTGGCGGGTCACGCCCAAGCTAACTCTTAGTCTGGGGCTGCGCATCAGCATGTTTGGCACTTACCGGGAAAAGTACCAAGACGCCTACAACTGGAATCCAAACGCCTACGACGCCGCAACGGCACCCCAGATTGACGTCACCGGCGATGTTACGGGCTTTCCCGGCGCACTGATTCCCGGCAGTGGAAATCCGTTCGATGGATTGGTGCAGTGTGGGGTAAAGGGAGTACCGGCCGGCTGCATGAGTGGCCATCTGTGGAATCCTGCGCCTAGAGTCGGATTTGCCTGGGACCCCACGGGGAAAGGCAAGACTGCCATACGCGCCGGTTACGGTATCTTCTTCGAGCACACCAACGGCAACGAAGCCAACACGGAAGGCATCGAGGGACAATCGTCTCCGCTGCTTCAGACCGTGTCGCAATACAACGTGGCGGGCTACAGTAATTTGGGAAGCGCAGGCGCCGCCACACCCGTGCTCTTTCCGTTGGCGTTCTACTCCATACCCAATCACGCTGTCTGGCCGTACATGCAGCAGTGGCACGTGGATGTACAGCAGGAGGTGCTGAAGGACACGATTGTCATGCTATCGTACGTCGGCAGCAAAGGGACGCATCTGGGGCGGCAATATGATTCCAATCAGATCTTTCCAGTCCCGCCGTCGCAAAACCCGTTTCAGCCCGGAGAACCGATCACCTCTGACATTTGCAACAACGCAAGCAACAACCTGCCAGCTTTCACCCAGAGCAACATACCAATCACCGGGCAGGCCTACAACAACTTGCAGGTGGCTTGCGGTCTCAGTCCCGATCCTTTCCGCCCATACACCGGCATTGGTGCGATCACTCGTTTGGACAATGGAGCGTCGTCCTCTTATAACGCCTTCCAAGCCTTGGCGCGTCGCACTATAGGAGCGTTTCAGTTTAGCGTGGCATATACGTGGAGCCATTCCATTGATGACTCTTCGTCGCGCTACGATGTTGGCGCGTTGAATGCTTACGATCTTGCAGCCAACCGTGCCAGCTCCTCATTCGACATTCGCCACATGCTGAATATCAGCTACGTCTACGACCTTCCATTTTTCAAGAACCCCGGGAAGCTGCACACCTTCCTCGGCGGATGGCAGCTCTCGGGTATCACAACGTTCCAGACGGGAACGCCGTTCTCTCCTATCAACGGCGGGGCCTTCGCCGACAATGCAGGCAGTGGCAATCCTTCGAGTATCACGGCAGGATCGTACGTTGACCAGGTGGCGCCTGCTAACGTCAACATCCCCAACGTTCCATATGGAGCCGGAGGTCTGGGTCCGCTGGTGGCGAATCCCGGTGCCTATGTCGCGCCGCAGGGGTTGACCTTCGGCAACGCAGGGCGCAATTCGGTGCGAAATTCGGGCTTTAACAACTGGAACATGGCTCTGTTCAAACATTTTCCGATCAAAGAGCGAGCTGCCTTCGAGTTCCGAGCTGAAGCATTCAATATTTTCAATCACACTGAGTGGGGGCCTGTGGGCGGTGACGCAGGTTCGGCTGCCTACAACGGCTTCTCGTCGAATACGAATGCGGCTAACTGCTTCGGCGGCGCCAACAATTCCGCGGGCGACGTCAGCTGCCTTGGGAACAGCAGTTTCTTGTACATCGGCATTGCGCATCCGGCCCGCATTTTGCAGTTAGGTGCAAAGTTAATCTTCTAAAATCGGTTCGCAGCATTGCGATGCGCTCTACTCAAAAAGTCGATTGCAGATGCTTCATCCCGGAGAAAAATGCGGTATTTGTGGGGATAGACACGCTGCACACTCTGGCGGCTTTGTGCATCAAGGGCAAGAAACATAGCAACCGAGATATTCGCAAATGGTGTCCAAGTCAGTGAACGGCGACCCGCTAACGTGCCAATGTGCGAACTCGAAGGGGAAACCGGCCTAGGATGATTGCGACTGCGCGTCGAAGTGTCGAAATCTCGCTCATCTTGTTTGCAATATGCACCGTCATCGTGGTCTCTAGTGACGCCCAGGTGATCGACGTTGATATCGCACCGAGTCACGTGAAGAATTCGTTTATTCCAAACCAGACTCTCGGTGCAGGCATTGACCGTATCCCGCAGGTGGTCATCGACGCAACCTTTAGTAGCGCCACGGTGAATAAGGTTTTGGAAGCCGGATGGGGTCCGGTGAGCTATCGCCAGAACACAGAACTCTACACCGAGGCGTGGCATTGGAATCCGCATGGGACCTGGAGTGACCCTAGCGGGAAGGGCTATTTTGTTGGCGATTCCAATCCAACCGAGATGATTCGCTACAGCTACGGCTATCCACTTCCGCACCGGGGCGTAACTCGCGACGACGGAACTGGAGCGACCGGATATTCGCGTCTTACTGACGGCGACGAGAATACATATTGGAAAAGCAATCCATATCTGACGAAGCCATTTACGGGGGAGGACGACTCCCTGCACCCACAGTGGGTGTTCCTGGATTTAGCAAACCCATTGCCGATTGACACCATTCGCATCGCATGGGGCGCACCATTCGCCACGCATTACCTAGTACAGCTCTTCACCGGAGACGATCCAATCAAGTTCCCTAACAAGGGAGCGTGGCAGACATTTCCGTCGGGAACGGTAGAGGGTGGACCAGGTGGCACAACTACTCTCAGACTCGCGTCGTCTCCGATGTCAGCGCGCTGGATTCGAATATGGATGACAGCTTCGTCAAACACCTGTGACACACACGGTTCGGCAGATCGCAGGAATTGCGTCGGTTACGCCATCCGCGAACTGTATCTGGGAACAACGGGGCCGAACAAGGAATTTCACGATCTGCTCATGCATACGGCAGATCAGGGACAGACTCCGACCTATTGCTCATCTGTAGATTCCTGGCACGAGCCGTCTGATATCGATCGCAGCGGACGCGCACAGGTCGGTTTCGATTTGTTCTATACCAGCGGCTACACACGGGGATTGCCGGCGATGATCCCGATTGCCATGATCTACAACACGCCGGAAGACGCCGCCGCAGAAATCAAGTACCTGGAGAACCGCAAGTATCCAATCTCGTATGTGGAAATGGGAGAGGAGCCCGACGGCCACTACATGGTGCCGGAGGATTACGCGGCGCTCTACGTCCAGTTTGCCGACGCATTGCACAGGGTGGATCCGGCGCTGAAACTGGGAGGCCCTGTCTTCACAGGGCAAAACAAGGACATTGAAACCTGGGCGGATGCTAATGGGCGGATCTCCTGGACGGGAAGGTTCGTCGGCTACCTGAAATCTCACGGCCGCATTTCCGATCTTGGGTTCTTTTCGTTCGAGCACTATCCGTTTTGGCCCTGCCAGTTTCAGTGGAGCAGCCTATATGAGGAACCTGCGCTGGTGTCGGGCATCTTGAAGGTGTGGCGAGATGACGGGGTGCCGCCCGAGGTTCCAATGTTCATAACCGAGTCCAACATCTCATGGCAAAGCTCGGAGAGCTCCGTTGGCATGTATGGCGCGCTTTGGCTGGCGGATTACGCGGGATCCTTTCTCGCCTCCGGGGGTAATGCCATCTACTACTTCCATTACATCCCCATGGGCGTCCACGGGGGGTGCAACAACTCCGATGGGACCTTTGGCATGTTTGCGACGGGTCCCGATCGCCAGATCACTCAACCGCTGGGGCAGTTTTTTGCAAGCCAGCTGATCAACCTTGATTGGCTTAAGCCAGGTGGCGAAGTGCATCGAGCTTTCTCGGCTGCGAGTGACATAGACGACGGGGCGGGGCACTCGCTGGTAACTGCATATCCGGTGCAGCGGCCAGACGGCACTTGGGCGCTGCTCATTATCAACAAGGACCAGGACCACCCGCATATAGTGCGAGTGAAGTTCCATAGCTCCGAAACTGCCAGCACTTCTTTTACCGGCGAGGTCGCCCAGGCAGCTTTTGGCCGTGCTCAATACCGGTGGCAACCGCTGAAGAAGATTGCAGATCCGGACGGGCCGATCATTCGCTCAAGCATAGAGGCCAATGCCGATACAGCATTTGAACTTCCGGCGGCTTCCATCGTGGTATTGCGCGGGAGAATCGGAAACTAGCCTTATCTCGCGGCAGAATTCCTCGGCGCGACGACAGTTCTCCATCCTGTCATCCTTCGTCTTCAGCGTCCGGCTCGTAATGTGGATTGCTCTCCTTGCGGTCTGCTAAGTGCTGCCATCGCTTGGCAAAATGATACTCGGCCCCTTGGACGCCCCAAGCGTTTTCTGAGAAGATACCGCGACCAAAGCGTCACCTGGTGTATCTAAGGAGTTTGTTCGGCAAATGGAGCGTCCTAGTTCTTAACAATTTCTAGCCATGTCCAAACCAATTCTGCTCAGCGTGGATGATGATCGCGATGTTCTGCGGGCCATCGAGCGTGATCTTCGTTCGCAATATGGAGCCGAGTATCGCGTTATCGGCAGCGATTCTCCCGAGCAGGCACTCGAGGTTTTAAAAGAGCTCAAGGTGCGTGGCGACGGCGTCGCTCTGCTGCTGGCTGATCAACGCATGCCGCGGATGAACGGTGTCGAATTCCTGCAGGAGGCGACACGGATTTATCCCAGTTCCAAGCGGGCGCTGCTTACCGCCTATGCCGACACGAATGCCGCCATCAGCGCGATCAATGAAGCAAACATTCATTACTTTTTCCTTAAGCCTTGGGACCCCCCGACGGAGCATCTGTTCCCACAGCTCGATGATCTGCTGGATGATTGGCAGGCTTCTTTCCGCCCGGCATTCCAGGGAATGCGTGTCCTGGGTACCCGCTGGTCGCCCCGCTGCTATGTATTGCGGGACTTCCTCGCGCGGAACCATGTTCCATACCAATGGATCGATGTTGAACTCTCCGCTAACGACCCTGAAACCAAACGGCTTCTGGAGGTTCTGGGACCGGATGCCGGCGATCTTCCGGTAGTACTCTTTCCCGACGGAACGAAACTGCTGGAGAGCGCGCCCGCGGAGATCGCACAGAAGATCGGGCTGCGTACGCGTGCCGAAACCACCTTCTACGATCTGGCCATTGTAGGCGGAGGGCCTGCCGGCTTGGCCGCTGCGGTATATGGAGCGTCGGAGGGGCTGCACACTGTTCTTATCGAGCGCGAAGCGCCCGGAGGACAGGCGGGAATGAGCTCGCGCATCGAGAATTATCTGGGCTTTCCGATAGGACTCAGCGGAGGCGACCTGGCGCGGCGCGCGGTTGTGCAGGCGCGACGTTTTGGTGTGGAGATTCTCTCGCCACAGCAAGCGGTCGGTGCTCGTACCGAGGGCTCGTACCGGATTATCACTTTGGCAGATGGCAGCGAGGTCTCGTGCCACACTTTGATGATCGCCACCGGCGTACAGTGGCGGCGGTTGGATGCACTGGGAATCGATAAATTGCACGGCGCGGGTGTCTACTATGGCGGCGGAGCCAGCGAAGCGCTGTCGTGCAAGGGCGAAGTTGTTTACGTGGTGGGCGGCGCCAACTCCGCCGGGCAGGCGGCAGTGAACTTCGCCAAATATGCGGAGCGAGTCGTTCTATTGGTGCGTGGCGATTCACTGTCCAGTAGCATGTCGCAATATCTGATTGACCAGATTAAGGACACTCCAAACATTGAAATCTGGTCACACGCAAGTGTCGCGGAGGTCCATGGCGAGACGCACCTGGAGGAGATCTCGGTGTTGTGTTCGGATACCAACAAGATTGAGCGCGTTCCGGCGAATGCTATGTTCATCTTCATCGGAGCTCTGCCACAGACAGACTGGCTGGCGGAGGTTGTCGAACGAGATGAACGCGGCTTCGTGCTGACCGGTCCTGACTTGATGCAAGACGGACGATTCAAAGGATGGAAACTCGACCGGGACCCTTTCCTGCTGGAGACGAATGTTCCTGGAATCTTTGCCGTGGGAGATGTACGCCATGGTTCGGTGAAACGTGTCGCATCCGGCGTGGGGGAAGGATCAGTGGCCGTGCAGTTTATTCACCAATACCTGAGCAAAGTCTAAATGCCGGAAGTATCAGAGCTACTGTGCATTCCCGTCTTCGCCGACTTGCCGGAAGACCAGCTTGCCTGGTTTTTGGCGCACTCGCAGGAGGCGCGCCTCGATCCTGGTGAGGTTTATGCCCGGGAAGGCGACCCCGCGGACGCGATGTTCGTGATACTGGAAGGCCAGTTCCAGTGGCGTGGTGAACTCGCCGGCGAAGTCATCATCATTGCCAGCAAGGTGGGTGACGTGACCGGCGCTCTGCCTTTCTCGCGTATGAAGCAGTACACGGTGACGGGAAGCGCCGTCACCGCGGGCCGCATTCTACGATTTCCAGCGACTTTGTTTCCTGATCTTGTTCAGAGGATACCTGAATTAGCCAAGCGCCTTGTGGCCGTGATGTCCGACCGCATTCGTGAAGCCACCCGATTCGAGCAGCAGCGGGACCGCCTGGCTGCGCTCGGAAAGCTCTCCGCCGGGCTGGCACACGAGCTGAATAATCCCGCCTCTGCCGCCAGGCGAGCCGCCAGTCAGTTGCGAACTACGCTCAAGCGAATCAAGGAGGCGAGCCATCAGCTTGGCGCGCGCGAACTCTCTCCAGTGCAAAAGAGCGAAATCGAGAAGCTGGAATCCTCGCTCACACAGCGGGACGACCCGCCACCCAATCCGATGGCGATCCGTGACCTCGAAGACGAAATCGACTCGCTACTGCGCAGCTACGGACAAGACGACCTGTGGCAGCTCGCCAGTGAGCTGGCGCAAAGGGGCATTCGCGCAGACGCTTTGCAATCGCTGTTTGTGACACTCGAGATCGACACGGCACGAGCAGCCTTGGTGAGGCTTGCGGCGTCGCTCGAAATCGCTAACCTGCTGAACGAGATTGAAAGCAGCACTTCCCGTATTTCTGACCTGGTAGGCGCCATCAAGGAATACACCTACATGGATCAAGCGCCTCTCCAGAACGTTGACATCGTAAGGAGCTTGGAAACAACGCTCACCATCATGAATCACAAGCTCAAACGCGGGGTGGTTGTGCAGCGTGATTATAATCGTGTCCCCCTGCTCGTTGATTCATTTGGAAGCGAACTGAATCAGGTTTGGACAAATTTGATCGACAATGCCATCGATGCCATGAGCGGTAAGGGCGAGCTTCGCGTTCGGACCTATCGCGAGGACACCTGCGTCGTGGTCGAGATCGCGGACAATGGCGCGGGAATCTCGCCGGAGATAAAGTCACACATCTTTGAACCCTTCTTCACAACGAAGCCTGTTGGCGAAGGTACCGGGCTTGGTCTTGACACAGTGCAGAGGATCGTAAAGAGGCACCACGGCAATGTTCAGGTGGTCTCGAGTCCAGGCAATACCACCTTCCAAGTGAGGCTCCCGCTTGCTGACGCGTCGGCGAAAATCGCTGACTCCGGAGCTAGGCGCGAGGTTCGGCAGGCGAAATAAGAGCAAAGCAAAATCTAGCGAGTTTATCGCACCAGCGGCGGTGAGGCGTGTTATGTCTCCCGAAGCTGTCTTGGCGCGCGCCCCGAGACTATGCTCCCCGCACGGTTGCATAGGATCACGGGTCATGTTCCTCAGAAATCATTACTGAGCCAGCGGCGGCGCGGCCACCGTCATGCCGTGACGGCGGAAGACCTCCGTCATTTTTGCCCGGTCGGGTGGCCCCCCAGCGGCGGCATTGATAACTTCAGCAGCTTCCCGAAAATACGCGGGTCCCATGATCGCAGGGGATATGACAGCGAGCTGCTTCACGTCCTCATTGCCGAGATTATCGAAGCGATGTACTGCGCCTCGCGGAATGCACAGCGCCTGCCCGGGACCAACCTCGATGGGCGTGCCGTCAACCGTCCAGGTAAGGACGCCGTCGATACCATAGACAATCTCCTCATAAGCATCGTTCTTGTGGGCGGGTGCCGCCAGCTTCTGCCTCACCGGAACGAGGACTTCGAACACGGAGACGCTCCCGTTGGAATCGTCGGCGGTGAGGAGGAACCGGATTATTAGCGGACCGATCTTGATCTGCTCTTCAGAAGCATTCACTCTGCTCATAGGCTGCATTCTCGTACGAATTTCACATGGTTAGGACAACGCGGAACTGGGCCTTACCGCTCATCATTCGCTCGTAAGCCTCCGCCGCCCTTTCCAGCGGGTACGTTTCGATCATGGCACGCACACCCGTCAGCTCAGCGAAGCGCAGCGTGTCTTCAGAATCGGTGGGTATTCCCGACACGTAACCCTGGATCGCTCGACTTCCGTTGACGAGCTGTGCCGGTGTGACCTCAATCGGTTTGAACTCCACGCCGATGACCATGAGCTTGCCGTTTGGACCCAGACCGTCAAATAGCTCGGACATCGCTTTCGAGCTTGGGGCTGTTGCCAGGATGACCTGAGCGCCGCCCAGCTTCTGCAATTCCTGCGCTGCATTCGTTGATTGGCTGTCGATGTACACATTCGCTCCAAGTTTCTTTGCGAGTGTTGCGTCCTCAGACCCACGTCCGATGGCGGCCACCTTGTACCCGCACTTGCTCGCGAATTGAATTCCAAGGTGACCCAGGCCTCCGATACCCTGGACCGCGACAAGGTCGCTAGGCATCGCGCCGCTGCGCCGCAGCGCGTCGAAGGTAGTGATTCCAGCACAGAGCAGCGGTGCTGCCTCGGCGTCACCTAAGCTATCAGGAACCACCACCAGCGCCTCGATCGGAGCCAACATATATTGCTGGTATCCTCCGTCATAGCTGATGCCGGAAACCTTTCGATTCTGGCAGTGGCGAAAATCGCCGTGGCGGCACTGGAGACACGTGCCGTCGTGCCCGCCATGCCAGCCCACACCAACTCGCTGTCCCTTCTTCCACTCGGAGACGTTCGTACCCAGTTCGTCGATGATGCCCACCACCTCATGTCCGGGCACCCGCGGATACTGAATTCCTGGCCACAACCCTTCTTTCGTGAACACGTCACTGTGACATACCCCACAGGCTTGCACCTTGATGCGCACCTGTCCGGCGCCAGGGTTGGGAATCTCGCGCTCGACAATCTCGAAATTCGCTCCCGGTTTTGAAATGGCCGCGACCTTCATGGTCGCTACTGCTACCGTCGTCGTTGCCATAACTCCTCCTATGAAAATTGGTGTCGTTGAGCAGCAGCTATCGCTCGGGTAAGCCCAGAACCGAGCTGCCGCGGCATGAATCGCCTGTCCATCTCATCAGTAAAACGGTGAATTTAGCCGTTCGGCTTCGTGAGGGGTTACAGTCCGGCGAGCCGCCTGCAGTTGGATGGCAAGACGTGGGGCTCACGGACTGCCGCCGCTTACGGCAGGGACACAACCTCCCCGGAGTGGGCAAAATATTCTACTTAGGGCCGATTCGGCGTAGAACTGCACTCCGAAGACGTGGACACGGCTCAAACTACGTGCCCAAGAGTGTGCTCTTCCTGAATGGAATTCGTCAACTGCTGCCGGTAGAGACCGGCCGGAACGATTCCGAAGAGCTGTTGAACCCGTAAGGACACTGCCGTCATCTATTATCACCATTCGTCACCAGGATGGTACGAACGTCCTGGACGCGCGGTTCGGTTCACGTTGCCGCGGCACTCGTCGGCTCACCTCAGGACGCCCCGCAGCAGGTTTAGAGTTATGGAAGCCAGCTCCGACAGACGCGATGCGCCGTTGACAAGCGCTTCGCAAACTGTCGAGGCGTCAGCGCCTGTCCCGTTTCCGCAGTGGCGGCCTAAGTTCAATCCGTGGCTGATCGGCGTCGTCGTAGCGGTGGCGGCGTTCATGGAGGTGCTCGATACCAGCATCGCCAACGTCGCTCTGCCTTACATTGGCGGCAATCTTGGGGCAAGCACCGACCAGAGTACCTGGGTACTCACCTCGTATCTCGTATCGAACGCGGTTGTGTTGCCGATAAGCGGATGGTGTGCCAGCGTGCTCGGCCGCAAGCGGTTCTTCATGACGTGCTTGGCGATCTTCACCGTGAGCTCGCTGCTTTGCGGCTTGGCGCCTAGCCTTGGTGCCATCATTTTCTTTCGTATTCTGCAAGGCGCTGGTGGCGGCGGCTTGCAACCCATGGCACAAGCGATCCTCGCGGACAGCTTTCCTCCCGATAAGCGCGCAGTCGCCTTTGCATTGTACGGCGTGACCGTGATTGTGGCGCCCACAATTGGACCAACACTGGGGGGATGGATTACCGACAACTACAGCTGGCGCTGGATTTTCTTTATCAATTTGCCGGTAGGAATACTCGCGCTCTTTCTTGTTTATCGCCTGATCGATGATCCGCCATGGGCCAAGAGCGTCGCGGGCGCGCTCTCAAGAATCGATTACGTGGGCATGTCGCTGCTTGTGCTGGGAGTCGGCGCGCTCCAGATCATGCTCGACAAAGGGCAAGAGGACGACTGGTTCGGCTCGGATTTCATTGTCACGCTCGCGGTGCTTGCGGTTGTGGGCTTGGTGTCGCTCGTCGTCTGGGAATGGTTCTACAAGCAGCCGATTGTTGATGTGCACCTGTACACAAGCTTTAACTTCTTTCAGGCGAATTTCATGATTTTCGTCCTGGGTGTCATGCTCTTCGCCAGTCTGGTGATGATGCCGTTGTTCCTGCAGTCCCTGCTCGGCTATAGCGCAGAGTCGGCCGGGCTAGTGTTATCCGGAGGCGGCGTTCTGCTGCTATTCATGATGCCGCTTATGGGCATCTTGTCTACCAAGGTACAGGCACGCTATCTCATTGCCTTCGGGTGGTTGGCGTTGTCGTTAGCGATGTACTACTCCAGCCGGCAGCTCGATCTCGAGATTAGCTTCCGCAGTGCCGCAATATTACGAATCGTTCAGGTGTTCGGACTGGGGTTCCTGTTCGTGCCGATCAATCTGGCGTCATACGTGGGTATGCCGCCCGAAAAGAGCAGCAGCATCGCCGGTCTGATCAACTTCATGCGGAATATCGGAAGCAGCGTGGGTACGTCCATGGTGACGACGCTAATTGCGCGCAGAGCCCAGATCCACCAGGTGTATCTGGTAGCCAACGTCCGTAATGGACAGCGCAGCTTCGATAACGCGGCTGCTGCGCTGACGAACCGTGTATGGGCCTCCGGCGTTGGGTCCAACACCGCCGTGAATAAGACGTATGCTCTGATTTATCGATCGGTTATAGGACAGGCGACGACGTTGGCCTACCTAGACACATTTCTAGTGCTGTCGGGCATTGCCGCGGTCATGTTTGTGCTCTCCTTCACTCTAAGGCGAAACGAGCTTGGCGGTCACCGAGTGATGGTCGAGTAATCCGCGCAGTTGCAGGGAGTGCGTCTCAATTCCGACATCGCAGAGTATCGTCGCCGGCGGCTGTAAAGCGCTTTAGAGCAGACTGATTCGCATTTTCCTGTCGTTCACGGCGAGCGTCCACGGCCTAGAGACCCGCATGGCCGCGAATCGCGATCTCCCCAAACTCGGCAGTTGCTGCATTACTGTAATAGCCCGACAAAGGCTCGCCGCTATTGGGCGGCCATCCATTTGTCGGACCCCGCGAGCTTAACACCCACATTCGTGAAGAAAATGTGGAGGGGCCCTCCGTCAGCGGTGCCCTTATGCTCCGTCGAGACTAGCAGGGGACCTGCCTTCTTATAGCCTGCCCAGCTTGCGATAACCAGGCTCGGCTTCTTGGGGCCACCGCGGTGGTACACCATTGCTCCGATGCGGTTGTCTTTGCCGAGATAGAGGTCCCACGTGTCACCCGGCGTATAGCCCCCTTCGTTCGGATACTTCACCGAAACCAAGTCGGCCGAGCCGGCGCCCACCGGCAGTTTCTGTGTCCCCTTGTCAGTGGCAGTGGCGCTGGTGTCCCAGTAAACATGGAACGGTAACAGAAACCAATAGTTGTCGTTGATAAAACCCGGATCGATTTCGTTTCTCACGGCGTCGGGTTGGCTGCTGAGTTCGGTGCGCTTGTACGTAACTTTGACCGGCTTACCGTCTTTATCTTTCCCCTCGAAGGTGACCTGGTTCGATTTGGGCTCCCAGGTCCAGGAGCGGGAAGCGTTCACACCGGGAAAGCTAACGTTGAACGTATAGCGGATCGCTTCGATCTGATCCCATGAATCGAGACCATAGGTCTTGGCCAGGTTTTCAACGATCGGCGGGCGCTGCGCCCAGGAATTTGCTGCAAGAACCATTACCCAAAAGACCACTAGAAGACGCGTCGCCGCAGTACAGCGCAGATTTTTCATGGAGGTCCTCCTTGGTGAAGCTGATAGTCAGTTTTGGACGAGGGGCAGGGCCTTGAGGATTCGGACAAGGATGCTAGCACACTTTGGCGCCAATCTCGCCTGGAGCCGCTTATTCGGTTGAACTCTGCGGCGCGGACCATCGGGCGATTCGCCGCAACAGAACGATTCCAGCGGTCATCGCGACGGCTCCATACTCCAGCACCATAATCCAGCGGGGGAGCACAAACGGACGTCCAAGTGTGCGCAGATGCCAAACCATATACGTGGGAATAACACTCACCGTCCAGATGATGATCGGCAGTGTCGAGACCGATCGCACGAACGGCAACAGCCAGAGCAAATACCACGGAAACACGACCGGTGCGCATAGGAGCGACGCGGCCATCGGCCATGCAAATGCGTCCTCAGACCACCTTCGCAATCTAGTTCTGAACCAAATTGCGACAACAACGCCGATCGAAACTGCGAGTCCCACTAAAAGCTGTGGAGCAGCCACCTGACGCAGTGTTTCAAAGACTGGATCGTTAAAGCCGAAACCCTGGATGTACGTGCCGAGCGATCCGGTCGGAATTCTTCCGTGATTGAGAAATGGCACGTACAACATCGCGAACACGGTTGCAGCCAACAGAGCATCGCGCATGCGAACGCGCCGCCAATAGAGCGGCAGCAGCACAATAGGAAGAAATTTCACGGCAATCGCCAGCGCCGCTGCGACGGCTGCAATCGCCTGCCAGCGACGGATGAGCGCGGCGAAAGACACCACCAGTAGCAGTACACCGAAAATATCGATGTGACCGCTGCCTACCACTTCGGTGGCTAATAAGGGGTGCCAAGCGTAAGCCAGGACCCAGTGCGCCCCTTGCCCCGTGCGAGGCAAGAGATCAAGCAAAAGAAAAACAATGGCGAGGTCGCAAATGGCAAATGCCACTCGCATCGCAAACACAGACTCATGAATTGCAGTAACTGCGCGAAAGAAAAGCTGAGCCCCCGGCGGATACAGGCTTGGCAGCTCCGGATTATTCAGTGGGCGGGTCTCGGCTGTGTGCAACGCGGCGAAAGCGGGGTCGCCAGGTACCACAACGTAAGGGTTATAGCCCAGCCGCTGCATGCGGCCATCCCAAACGTATCGGCGAATGTCGTCATCGGAGCCCGTTGGTATCGCCAGAAATGCAACGTGCCACAGCGCGGCCAATACAAGGCTGATGACGACCACGCGCTTTGGGAAGTTCGACGTGCAAAAGAATTCGCGGATTGCGAGAAGATACGCTGCACCGGCCACCAAAAGCGGAATGAGAGGAAATGCTTCGCCATCACCGCTGAACTTGTGCGAGCAGATGGTCAGCGCTACCAGCATGATGACGCCGAGCAGGTAAATCCGGTGAGACCGAGTGAGCTTCACAGCTCTCCATCGGCGGCTTGCGCCTGCTGCCCCACTGCTTGCCACTGCTTCAGCCAGGCCGCCGTTCGCGGCGCCCGCTTTGGAGCATGCTGGAGCTCCGCGGCAAGGCGGCTCAAGTCGTCTTCCATGTCGATGTCATAGAAGGGATCTATAAAACCGACCGAAAGCTGCAGCATCTGAGCCCTCGCCAGCAGGGCATCGAGCGCGCTATTCGTTCCCATGCCGTCGCCCTGGAAAAGCTCAGGATGGGCAGCATTCGCTCCGACGAGATAATAGCCACCATCATGTGTCGGTCCAACCACAACATCATGTCCGGTCAGGATCTCGAAGGCGCCCGCGAGAACAGAACCCGGCAGGTGTGGGCTATCGCTGTTAAAAGCAATGACGCGCTGCCGGCCCGAGGCTGCGAAGTATGCAAAGACCGAGGTCAGCGCTGCGGCAAGTCCCTGTCCTTCCTGCGCTACAACATCTGTATTATCTCCGGCCAACCACACTAGTTCTTCGACATCGGTCGCAGGGCACATAATCGCCACCTTCACCTTGGGCAACGAGTGCGCAAGCGCGATGGTATCGCCGAGCAAGCAGCGATACAACTCGGGTATCGCATCCGCTGGCAGGCTCTGAGCTAAGCGGGTTTTGACCATCCCCACTCGCGGCGCCTTGGCCATAATGACAAGCGTGCAGTCTTTGTCGCGCGAATGCAGAGCGGTCTCGCAGGATTCCATATGGGCTCAATCTACGTTACGGTGCCGTTCGTGTGGGCGCACGAAATAATAGCGCACGATGCGGCTGAGGATGAACCACGCCGCTCCCGCCGTGCCTCGCAATGTGCCACTGATCTTGGAATTCCCAATGCGCCGATGATAGCTGACCGGCACCTCGACAATCCGGAATCCGCCGAGCGCACCCTTCAGGATCATTTCCACTGCCCAGCCGTACGTGTCCTCTTTCAGCGCGAGTTGACGCAGGACTGAGGCATGCGCGGCTCGAAAGGGACCCAGATCGGTGATCCTCGCGCCATACAAAACCCGGATCAGCATAGCCGCGAGGCGGTTACCGAAGGTTTGGTGCCACGGCAACGCACCGGCGACGTTCTGTTTCCCCAAGCGTGAGCCCAGCGTGATGTCCGCCCGGTCTTCGGCGATGGGCGCAATAAGAAGCGGCAGCTCATCGGGCCGATCGCTGTAGTCTCCGTCGAGAAATACGACAATGTCGGGGGCATTCGCAGCGGCGAGCCCGGTCAGACAGGCGCGCCCGTATCCGCGGCGTGGCTCGCGCAGGACGCGCGCTCCCATCCGTTCAGCAATCTCAACGGTTCCATCGGTGGAGTTGCTATCAACTACCAAGATTTCAGTGACGATGTTGGCGGGAAGATCGGCGAGAACGCGTCCGATGGCCTGCGCCTCGTTATGGGTGGGAATGATGACGGAGACGCGCACTGGATCTGGCCCAGATCACCACCACGGCGCGTCCGGCCAGCGCTGTGCCAGCCACGTATCAACGCCCCAGGATCGACCCGCACTGCCGATCGCGAGCCCGAGGCATGCGAGAACGGGCACCAGCAATTCCCATATCCATGCCGTGCCCCACTCCGACATCCAAAGGCTGCCGAGGTACAAAAACGCTACAAAAGCCACAGGGCGCGTGAGCAGACCGATGACGAGCAGCACGCCGAAAGAGATCTCGGCCAGCGCCTGCATAGGAGCCGCCATCGCGGCATGACTTGCCGCCAATGCCATAACCGCCTTCCACGCGGCTGGCGAGTGACCCTTCTCAATGTAGTAGTTGATCAATCCTGCGTAGCCAGCGGCCGTATAGAGCCCCTTGCCTAGATTCTCGAAGAAGACTGAAACAAACATCGCGCCAATCGTGACGCGAATCAATGC
>Ga0306920_100005957_pt1 | contig 15824 bp, 16 predicted proteins | sample flu12Cox44000170_FD_204666 | JGI IMG/M metagenome (GOLD analysis project Ga0306920, IMG submission 204666) | Lab enrichment of tropical soil microbial communities from Luquillo Experimental Forest, Puerto Rico - flux4day.12C.oxic.44.000.170 (v2)... | ecosystem: Environmental > Terrestrial >... | reverse complement strand
ACCGGTGGCCGGCCGGCCGTTAGCCTGGCCGGTAACGGCACAGACCGGAGGCGAGCATGACGACACCCGCTGGCCCGGCGTCCCCGGCGCGGTACGCGAGTCCGGTGGACTATGACCGTTACGGGCCGTACGGGCCCGGCCGCGGCTTCGACCCGGGACAGGGGTTCCACCGGCCGCGGTACCGGTTCCAGGGGCGGATCACCGCCGACGGCGCCAGCGGGTTCCCGGCCGCGCCGGGCCGGTATCACCTCTACCTCGGGTGGGGCTGCCCGTGGGCGCAGCGGACCGCGATTGTGCGCACGCTGATGGGGCTGGCGGACGTGGTCTCGCTGTCTTACGTCGATGACGAGCGGGACGGCCGCGGCTGGGCGTTCCGGCAGCGGCGGGGGCCGGACCCGGTGAACGGCTTCCGTTTCCTGGCCGAGGCGTACACCGCGACCGAGCCGGGTTACGACGGGCACGTATCGGTGCCGGTGCTGTGGGACCGGGTCACCGGGAAGATCGTCAGCAACAACTTCCCTGACATCACCCTCGATCTCGGCAGCGCGTTCGGCGCCTGGTCCGGCAGTTCGCTGGAGCTCTACCCGGAGCGGCTGCGGCCCGCGATCGACGCGCTGAACGCGCGGGTCTACGAGAACGTCAACAACGGCCCGTACCGGGTGGCCGGGGCGGCGACGCAGGCGGAGTATGAGACGCTCCGGCAGGCCATGATCGCGACCCTGGCTGAGCTGGACGAGCGGCTGGCGCGCCAGCGGCTGCTGTTCGGCACCGAGCTCACCGAGGCGGATGTCCGGCTATGGCCAACGCTGGCGCGGTTCGACCTCGGCTACAACCCGATGGCTGGTGTCAGCGAGCGCCCGCTGACCAGCTTTGGCAACCTGTGGGGGTATGCCCGCGACCTCTACCAGCGCCCCGCCTTCCGCGACACCACCGATTTCGGCTCATTCGGGGGCCTGCTGCGCGGCCCCCGGCCCACGTTCCTTAACGACGGTGCCTGGCGGATCAGGGTCGCCCCGCAGCGGGCCGACTGGGACGCGCCGGCCGGCCGCGAGCGGCTCGGCTGACCAGATGCGGCCGGCAGGCGCTTCACCGGCGGGTTCCGGCGCGCGTGATGCCCCGCCGGTACCCGGCCGCGGCCGGATCAGCTGGGGAGTTCGCCGCGGGCGGGCCGGCGGCGGACAGTCACCCCGCCCATGCAGGCGCAGCCGACCACGCGGATGGTGGGTGCGCCCGGAGCACCCGGTGTGCTGGCCGACTGGTCAAAGCCGCCCATCAGGCCCAGCCCGGCCACATCCACCGCCACCTGCTCGGGGACGATGATGGTAATGCCGCCCATCAGGCAGAACGCGCGGATGGTGACCTCGGCGGCGGCGAAGGTGGCCTGCCGGAGGTCGAGGTCCACGGAGCCCATGATGGCCACGGCGTGGTAGGCGGCCGGGACCACCCAGGGCCCGGCACGCCGTGCCCCGCACATGATCGCCACCGACGCCGCCGGCCCGGGAGCGGCTGCGGTGGTGGCGGGTGGGGCGGCGGGCCGGGCGGCCGGCGCCGGCGGGGTGATCCCCGGCCCGGGCAGGTCATGGGTGATCGCCTGCAGGTCAGCGAAGGTCTTCGCGGCGTAGGCCTGGCTGACCCGTTCATCAAGTTCCTCGAAGGTGATGCGGCCCTCGGCGGCGGCCGCGCGGAGCAGCTCGGCGGCCCGGTCACGATCGGTGTCGGCGGCCCGCATCTGGCTGGCATCGGGCGGCGGCTCGCTCACCATCCCAGCCTAGTGCTGGCCCCGGACACCGGACTCCGCTCCCCTCCCATGGCGTGGCCGGCCTGGCCGCCACCCAAATACCCTAAGGGGGTATAGTCGGCACATGTCTGTGATCGGCGAGGCGCTGGCCGCAGTCGGTCATGCACTCGCCGTGGCCGGGTCGATGACCTGGCAGATCACCTGGTCACTCATTCTGGGTTTCACGCTATCGGCACTCGTCCAGGCCGTGGTCCGCCGGGAGACCGTGGCCGGCCTGCTCGGCGGCCGGGGGCCGGCCGCGGTGGCCCGCGCCACCGGCCTGGGTGCCGCGTCATCCTCCTGTTCTTATGCGGCGGTGGCGCTGGCGCGGTCACTGTTCCGGAAAGGGGCCAGTTTCACCGCCGCCATGTCGTTCGAGATCGCCAGCACCAACCTGGTCATCGAACTGGGGATCATCCTGGCGCTGCTGCTCTCCTGGCAGTTCACGCTGGCCGAGTTCGTCGGCGGCCCGGTGATGATCGTGCTGCTGGCCGTGGCGTTCCGGATCTTCGTGCGGCAGCGGCTGATCGATGCCGCGCACGACCAGGCGGACCGCGGCCTGGCTGGGTCCATGGAGGGGCACGCGGCCATGGACATGAGCATCGCCGCCGGTGGCAGCTTCTGGCGGCGGCTGGGCAGCCGGAACGGGTACACCTCGGTCAGCCACATCTTCGTGATGGAGTGGGCGGCCGTCATCCGGGACATCGTGATCGGCCTGCTGATCGCCGGGGCGGTGGCTGCCTGGGTGCCGGACAGCTTCTGGCAGCGCCTGTTCCTGACCGGGCATCCGCTGGCCGAACGCCTCTGGGGGCCGCTGATCGGCCCGGTGATCTCGATGCTCAGCTTCGTCTGCTCGATCGGCAACGTGCCGCTGGCGGCGGTGCTGTGGAACGGCGGCATCAGCTTCGGCGGCGTGGTGTCCTTCATCTTCGCCGACCTGATCATCATCCCGATCCTGGTGATCTACCGGAAGTACTACGGCACCAAGATGATGCTGGTGCTGCTCGGCCTGTTCTACGTGAGCATGGTCATCGCCGGCTACGTGGTGGAGTTCACCTTCGGCCCGCTCGGGCTGATCCCGGCCACCCGGACCGCCACCGTCGGCACCATCACCCCGCAGTGGAACTACACCACCTACCTGAACATTGTGTTTCTGCTGCTGGCCGCCGCCCTGCTAGTGCGCTTCTTCCGCTCCGGCGGCGCCCCGATGCTCAAGATGATGGGCGGTGCGCCGCCTGCCCGCCCCGGCCAGCCGGTTCCGCAAGCCGGTGGCCGGTGAAGATCACCCGGGGGACGCGGTCCTCCGAGGTGTGCTCGGTGATGGCCTCCGGATGGAAACCCGCGGCTGCCAGCAGGCTGAGCCACACCGGCCGGCTGAACAGCCCGGTGCGGTGGCTGTCCTGCACCACCCGCACCGAGCCGTCGGCGTCCCGGAGCAGGAACGCGTACTCGGACTGGATCCAGCTGTCAGCCGGATCGGGATCCCAGGTCCACTCCAGGTAGCGGGCGCCGCGGCCGTCCGGGCCATCGCTGCCGCCGTGGCCGGTCACCGGCTGGAACTGCTCGGCGGTGTGGTCGGGCACGAACACCGCGATCCCGCCCGGACGGCAGTGCGCATAGGCGGTCGCGATCACCTGCCGCAGGTCCGCCTCGGTGGTCATGTACGCCACCGCGTCATGCACGAAGACCGCGTCGAACTCGCGGCCTAGCCGGACCGTCCGCATATCCGCCTGGTGGTGCGCGCACTCGGGGTTGAGCCGGCGGGACACCGCCAGCATGTCCGCCGAGATGTCGGTCAGTGTCAGCTGGAAGTGCCGCTTCAGGTGCACCGCGTTGTGGCCGCCGCCGCTGCCCAGTTCCAGCACCTCGTGCACGTCGATGGCTGCCGACGCCAGCATCGCCGCGGCCATCTCCGCCTCCTCGGCGTACTCCTGTGGGCCGGAGATGAGCGGCCACCAGGGGGCCAGGTCGGTGTACAGCCGGGGCCCGCCCGGGTTGCCTGTCATGGGCACCATCCTCGCACCGGGGCCGGCGCATAGAGTCGTGCCAGCGGCAGAGGGGAGCAGGGGATGGCAGCGGCCAGCGGGTACGTGGACCTTCGCTCGGACACCGTCACCCGGCCGTCGGCGGCCATGCGCCAGGCGATGGCCACCGCCGAGGTCGGCGACGACCTGTTCGGCAGCGACCCGACCGTCAACCGGCTGCAGGACCGGGCCGCGGAACTGACCGGCCGCGAGGCTGGGCTGTACCTGCCGACCGGGACCCTGTGCAACCAGGTCGCCATGCACGTCTTCGCCCGGGCCGGGCACTTCGTCGCCTGCGAGGCCACCGCGCATGTGGCCGGCATGGAGGTGCTGTCGTCCGCGGTGCTGTCCGGCATCGCCTTCCACCGGGTGGCCGCGGCCGCCCGGGGCCTGCTCACCCCGGCGGAGGTGGCTGCCGCCCTCGCGCCCGATCCGTACGACATGACCGTGATCGACCTCATGGCCATCGAGAACACCCATCAGGTGGGCGGGGGCACGGTCATGCCGGCCAGCGAGGTGGCCGCGATCAGGCAGGTCTGCGCCGGCCGGGGAGTGCCGCTGTATCTGGACGGGGCGCGGATCTTCAATGCCTGCGCGGTGACCGGAGCGGCGGTGGCCGACTATGCGGCCGAAGTAGACGCGATGATGTTCTGCCTGTCGAAGGGCCTGGGCGCCCCGATCGGCTCGGTCCTGGTGGGGGACAGCGACTTCATCGCCGAGGCGCGGCGGCTGAAGATCCTGTTCGGCGCTGGCTGGCGGCAAGCCGGCCTGATGGCCGCGGCGGGGCTGATTGCGCTGGCCGAGGGGCCGGGCCGGCTGGCCGAGGACCACGCCAACGCGCGCAAGCTGGCCGAGGGTGTGGCCGGGATCATCCCGGGCGGCCTGGACCCGGCCGCGATCGAGACCAACATCGTGTTCGTGGACGTGACCGTCACCGGGCAGCCACTGGCCCGCTGGGTGGCGGGGCTGGCCGCCCAGGGCCTGCTGGTCACCACGGTTGGCGGCCGCCTGCGCATGCTCACCCACCTGGACATCACCGAGCAGGACATCGGCACCGCCCTGGCCGCCTGGCGCGCCGCCGCCGGTGAGCTGGGAGTGTGATCCGGTAACAGCCGGCAGGACCCAGCTGCTCGGGGTGCTGCGGACAGGAGCGTCCGGGACAATGCCGGTATGGAGCCCGTCCCCGAAGCCAGCCGGCCCACGGCGGCCCCGGCCTCAGCCAGCCCCGGGCCGGTGTTCACCGCCGACCCGGCCCAGGGCCGCCGGTACACCACGGCCCGGCTGGTCCGCAGCACGGACGTGACCCCGGACGGCCGGCTGCGGTTTGACGCGCTGGCCCGGTACCTGCAGGAGGCCGCCGAGGACGACGTGGCGGATACCGGCTGGGATGCGCCGTACGACTGGCGGCTGCGCCGCTGTGAGGTGGCCATACACGGCTACCCGCGCTACGGCGACCAGGTCAGCCTGCGAACGTTCTGCTCGGCGGCCGGCCCACGCTGGGCCGAGCGGACCACCACCCTGGCCGGGCCGGGCGGCGACCTGATGCAGGCACGGGCGGTCTGGGTCGCCATCGCCCGCGCCGACGGGCGGCCCTGCCCGCTCGGGGCGGAGTTCTACCACTGGTACGGGGCAGCCACCGGTGGCCGGCAGGTATCCGCCCGGCTGACGCACCCCGCCCCGCCCGGGGACACGGCTCTGGGCGGCCGGCCCTGGCCGCTGCGGGCCAGCGACTTCGACCCGGCCGGCCATGTCGGCAACACCATCCACTGGGCCGTGGTGGAGGACGTGCTCGCGCAGTCGGCCGCCCTGCCAGCCGCCGCCGAACTGGAGTACCACCGGCCGGTGCTGCCCGGCCAGCAGCCGCGCCTGGTCACCGCCAGCGCCGGCGGCCTGGCCTGGGCCTGGCTGCTCGCGGATACCCAGCGGCTGGCGTCCGCCCGGCTCGCCTTCCCCAGCTCCGGGCCCTGATCGGGCGTGGCGGTGATGATCACGCGGACGGTCCGCGAGTGGCCAGTGATGCTGGCGTAACGCCACCGGGGGCACCAGAATGGCCTATCTCGACAGCATCAGCCGCCCAGCACACCTCGGCAGCGAGGAGGGGACATGCTCAAGGGCCTCAAGAACTTCCTGATGCAGGGTGACCTGGTCATCATCGCGGTGGGCCTGGTAGTCGCACTCGCGTTCAGCACCTTGATCAAGGCCTTCACCGACAGCATCATCACCCCGCTGATCAACGCGATCGCGCGTGGCGGAGCGGCCGGGAAGGGCCTCGGCTGGACCCTCCACGGGCAGCGGATCAACCTGGGCGCGTTCATCGGCGCGCTGGTCTATTTCATCATCTTCATCGCCGTGATCTACTTCCTGATCGTGGTGCCCTACCGCGCCTATATGGCCCGGCGCGGCAGGTCGGTCTTCGGCGACCCGCCGCCCACCAAAACCTGCCCACGCTGCCAGTCCGCCGACATCCCGGTCTCCGCCACCAAGTGCAAGTACTGCGCCAGCGAGCTGACGGCCGCCGCCTGAGGCCGGCCGCCACCGGCGTTCGCGCCGAGCAGCGTTGGGTAAAATCCGCGAGCACACCGGGGCCCGGGCAGCCGCGCGAAACCCGGCGGCGCGGACCGCTGCGCGGGCTCGTCCCCGGCCGCCGCGGTCAGGTCTTCTTGGCGCGGCTGGGAGCGACCCGCGGTGGCTCATCCGGCTGCTTGGGATAAACCGGCGGCCACGGTGCGTCCAGCAGCCCGGACGCACGGTCCCGCGCATTCATCTCGAGCAGCGGCGCCAGCGACTGGGGCTGGCCGTTCATGCCAAGCCAGGGGTCATCCACCGCGGCCAGCCGGTCCGCCATCGAGGCGATCGTGAACTGGTCCGGGTGGATGTGGTCGAGTTCCTCCCAGGTGATCGGGGTGGATACCTGCGCGCCTGGCCGGGCCCGGACCGACCAGGCGCCGAACACGGTCTTGTGCGGCGCGTTCTGGTTGTAGTCCACGAAGACCCGCGCCCCCCGCTCCTCCTTCCACCAGGCGGCAGTGATCAGGTCAGGCCGGCGCCGCTCCAGTTCCCGCGCGGTGGCGACGGCCGCCGACCGGACCTGGTAGGAGTCCCACCGCGGCGCCAGCCGCACGTAGACGTGCAGGCCGCGGTTGCCGGTCGTCTTCGGGTAGGCGGTGATGCCCAGCTCGGTGTACAGCTGCCGCAGTTCATGGCCGGCCTGCCGGATCTGGCGGAAGTCCACGCCGGGGGTCGGGTCCAGGTCGATCCGCAGCTCGTCGGTGTGATCGGGGTCGGCGGCCAGGTACGGCCAGACGTGGAACCCCAGGCAGCCGAGGTTCACCGCCCACAGCACGTGGTCGATGTCGGCCGCGACCAGCGCCTGCGACGTGGTGCCGTTCACCGTGGCCACGGTGGTGGTCTGCAGCCAGCCCGGGGCATTGCCGGGCACCCGTTTCTGGAAGAACGACTTGCCGCCCGCACCGTCCGGGTACCGCTCCAGCAGCACCGGGCGGCCGCCCATCGCCCGCAGCAGTGGGCCCGCGACCGCCTGGTAGTAACGGGCGAGATCGCCCTTGGTCTCGCCCCGCTCGGCGAACAGCACCTTGTCCGGGTGGCTGATGAGGCCGTTGTCCATGCCACCAGGATGCCTGGCTGGGTGCGTCCCGGCCAGCTGGGACCCGTCCCCGTCACCTCGGTCGACGTGGTTTGCCCGGTCCTCCCGGCGGGCTGACCGGGGCAGGCGGGGCGAGCCGGCGCCGCAGCAGGGCCCGCTCGGCCAGCGTCCACCCGGTGCTGGTGACCAGGTAGAGCCCGGCGGCGAGCGGCACGAGCGCGGCCATGGCCACGGTGATCGCGGGTGCCAGCAGGGCCAGCAGCCGGGCCGCCCCACCTGGCTGGGCTGCGGCCGGTGCCGCCGGTGCGTCCGGGGTGGCCGGTGCCAGCGGCCGCCGCGCCAGCCGCGTGTGCAGCCAGCCGATCACCGCGAGCGCGCAGAACACGCCGAGGAAGACCGCTCCCTGGCTGCTCACCGGTCCCGGCGCGGTGAGCCAGTGACTGGCCAGCGGCGCGCCCAGCAGCTGGTGGCGGAGCAGCGTGTTAGCGGTGCCGCCGATCCGGGGCGAGCGGAACAGCAGGTACAGCACGGTGAAGAAGGGCACTTGCAGCAGTACCGGCAGGTAGCCCGCCAGCATGCTGGTGCCCTCCCGCCGGTACAGGGCGGTGACTTCGGCCTGCAGCCGGCCCGGGTCACCGGCGTGCCGCCGGCGCAGTTCGGTGACCCGGGGCGCGAGCCGGGCCTGGGCGGCCTGCCCGCGCAGCGCGGACACGCTGAGCGGCAGCACCAGCAGCCGGGTGATGGCTGTGCAGGCAACGATCGCGGCCGCGGCCGCGGCACCGCCGAGCATCGGGGTCAGGCCGGCCGACACGGCGGAGACGAAGTGGTAGGCGATGATGACGGGAATGCTGAGCAGGCTGAGCATGGTGAGCACCCTCCAGCGGGCCAGATATGGCGGTTGACGGCTGGAGACGGCCGTGACCATGTCACCGGCTGGGCCGGCCAGGGGGCGGGTCAGCCGCGCGCACGCCCCGCGGAGTGCGGGTTCAGTGCCGTGCCTGCGGCGGCGGGCGCCCGGAGCCGGGTACGCCCTCGCGGCCGGTGGTGGTCAGGCGGCCGCCGGGGCAGCCGACGGCGCCCGGGGCCGGGCCCGGCCGGGTGCGTCCGGGTCGCGCTGCCGCAGGAAGGCGGCGCACCAGGATTTTTCCCGGAGCGCGGCGGCCCGGCTGACCAGCGGCCCGGTGGCGGCGGTGCGGGCGGCGTGGGCGGCGGGTGCGAGCGCCGCGGCCAGCACGCCCACGGCCACGGTGGCGGCCAGCAGGGCTACGGCCACCGCCAGCCCGGGCGTGGGGGCGGCCAGGGCATGCCAGGCCAGCTGGGCCACGGTGGCGAAAACGGCGGGCAGGCCAGTGAGCCCGGTCAGCGCCATGCTCGCCTCCTGCCATGGGCCGTCCCGCAGCCGTGACCGTCCGCTGCGGCATTCCCAGCGTACGCCGCCGCCGGGCGGCGCCACCGCGGACCGTGGCCGGCCAGCCCGGCCGGGGCGGTTGCCGGCTGCCAGCCCGGCCGGGTGAGACTGGAGCGTGGCCCACTGGGTGCTGCACGTCGACCTCGACCAGTTCATAGCGGCGGTCGAGGTGCTGCGCCGTCCCGAGCTGCGCGGCCGCCCGGTGGTTGTCGGCGGCGACGGGGATCCAGCCAAACGCGGCGTGGTCAGCACGGCCTCCTACGAGGCGCGCGCCTTCGGGGTGCAGTCCGGGCTGCCGCTGCGGACCGCCTACCGGCGCTGCCCGGAGGCGGTATTCCTGCCGGTGGACCGGGCGGCCTACGAGGCCGCCTCGGCCGGGGTGATGGCCACGCTGGCCGCCACCGGCGCGGCGCTGGAGGTGGCCGGCTGGGACGAGGCGTTCCTGGCAGTCGACACCGGCGACCCGGAGGGCTGTGCCCGCCGCATCCAGCAGCGGGTGCTGGCCGCGACGGGGCTCGCCTGCACGATCGGGATCGGGGAGAACAAGCTCCAGGCCAAGCTGGCGGCCGGGTTCGGCAAGCCGGCCGGGGTCTTCCGGCTGACCCACGACAACTGGCTGGCGGTGATGGGTGACCGGCCAGCAGACGCGCTGTGGGGGATCGGGGCGAAGACCGCCCAGCGGCTGGCCGGGCTGGGCATCGGCACCGTGGCCGAGCTGGCGGCCACCGACCCGCGGGTCCTGGCCGCGCAGCTGGGCCCGGTCACCGGGCCGTGGCTGGTGCAGACCGCCCGCGGGCTGGGGACGGCGCACGTGGATCCCGCGCCGTATGTGCCGCGCTCACACGGCCGGGAGGTCACGTTCCAGCAGGACCTGACCGACTGGGAGCAGGTGCGGCAGGAGGTGGCCCGGCTGGCCCGGCAGGTGGCGGCGGAGATTGCCAGCCAGCAGCGGCCCGCCGCCCGGGTCGAGGTGAAGGTCCGCTACGTGCCCTTCTTCACCCGGATCCACGGCCGTAAGCTGCCCGCAGTCACCGGTGATGCGGCCACGATCGAGCAGGCTGCACTGGCGGTGCTCGGGCAGTTCACCAGCCGCCGGCCGGTCCGGCTGGTCGGCGTCCGCGCCGAGTTTCCCCGGTAACTCCCGGCCCGGCAGAAGTGCCCGTCTGGGCCGGGTATCCCGCTGGCCGGTCCGGCCGGGCGTGGATCAGGGCCGGGGCTTCGCCGTCCGCCGTAGGCGGACAGCGAAGAAGGCGGCCGCGGCCGCGGCGGCCGCCGCCAGGCTGAACGGCTGCCCGGCGCCGAGGCCATGGGTAACCGTGACGCTGTTCAGCGCCATGCCGAGGGTGGCGGCCATGACCAGGCCGGCCAGGATCAGGCCGGCCACTTCCGCGCTGCCGGACGGCAGCGCGGTCAGGGTGCCGTGGTCCCGCCAGCGCGACTGGAGCACGCCGAACGCCGTCAGTGCCAGCAGCCCGAGCACGCCGGCGGCGCATCCGTACAGCACGATGTCGCCGATGTGGTCGGCGGTCATGGCAGTGACGCAGCTGCGGGTGCCCCGGTCGCCGGCCAGCCAGCGGGCGCAGTCGGCCGCGGTGTAACTGCCGGGCGGGAACGGGGCGGTCACGAAACTGCCGCCCGCCAGGCTGGCCAGCGCCCAGGAAATCGCGCCCGCCACCCCCAGTGCCACCAGCCCGACCCCGCCGATCAGCGTGCCGGCCAGCACCGCCCGGCGCAGCAGGGCCGCGGTGGGCTGGGCGAACTGGGCGGTGTGGCCGGTGACCGCACGCGGTGGGCCGATCCGCCGCACCGCCTCGGCCTCCGCGTCGGCCGCGGACAGCCCGGCCGCGAGCCCTTCGGCCACCGCGTCCTGCAGGTGCGCCTCGACCTCGGCCAGGGTGTGCCGGATGGACCGGGGGGATCCGGTGAGGGTGAGCAGCAGTTTGTCCAGGTAGTCCTGGACCGGCTCGCTAGGCTGGCCGGCCTGGGCCGCGGCCGCCTCCGGTGACCGGCTGGCCGTCATGCGGTGCCACCGATGACCAGCGCGATGGAGCCAGTGAACGACCGCCACTGCCGGGCCTGCTCGGCCAGAGACTCCTGCCCTGCCGCGGTGACCCGGTAGATGCGCCGCTGGCGCCCGGACTCCTTGTCCCAGGTGCTGGCCAGCAGCCCGGCCGCTTCCAGCCGGTGCAGGGCGGGGTAGACCGTGCCCTCCGGCAGGTCGAAGGCGCCCTCACTGCGCTCCCGGAGCCGGCTGATGACCGAGTAGCCGTGACCGGGGCCGGTGGCCAGGACCGACAGCAGAAGCAGGTCAAGGTTGCCCTTGAGCTTCTCGGAGTTCATACCTAGCCAGGCTAGGTGTCGAGTCAGCTGGCTGTCAATCGGCCGGCCGGGGGCCGACTATGCGCGGGTGTGGCAGCACCGGCCATGACCCCGGCAGCCCGCTCCTGGCCCCCGCGTCAGTGCAGCGCGAGCAGGTGGCACTGCCAGGGCTGCAGCGAGACGAACAGGCCGGGGCTGGCCAACTCGCCGCCGTCCCGGTCGAACACCGTCCCGGCTAGCAGGTCGGTGAGACGCCAGCTGCGGCCAGGCAGATCCGGCCAGCCCGGCGGGATCCGCCCCTGGGCCGCCTGCCCAGACTGGTTGATCACCACCAGGTGCCGGTCGCCGCCGTCGCCGTCCCAGGACCAGGCGAGCAGCTGCTGGCAGGACTGGTTGTCCGGCCACCCGGTGGCTTCCAGCAGCCGCCAGCGGCCGGACCGGACCCGGTGGCCGGCCACCGAGGCCAGCAGCCGCCGGTACCAGCCGGCCAGGTCCTCGTCGGGGGGCTCGTCCGGGCGGCGGGACAGGAAGACCGGAGGCCGCACCCGCCGGCCCTCGAACTGCCCCTCGTGCCACATGGTGGCGCCGGGCAAGGTGGCGATAGCCACCGCCGCGGCCCGCTCCGGCCCGGCGGCCACGCGGCTGGCGACCCGGGGCTCGTCGTGGTTCTCCAGGAAGCGCAGCAGCCGGGACTGGTAGCTCAGGTCCGCGTGCAGGTGGCCACGGACCGCGGAGGCGTCCTCGCCCAGCAGCCGGTCGTACAGCCGCTTGTCGTAGCAGAAACCGAAGCCCTGCTGCTGGAGCTCCCACTCCAGGTCCCAGTAGGTTTCGGCAATCAGCACCGTCTCCGGGTGAGCACTGCGCAGCATGCTGAGCACGGCCGGCCAGAACTCCCCGCCCGGCTCGGGCCCGGCCCGGCCACCCCAGGTCCGGGCGAAGACCGGATTGGTCATCAGCATGGCCATGTCGCAGCGGATCCCGTCACACTGGTCCGCGATGCCAGACAGGGTCTCGGCGGTCGCGGCGCGCAGCTCCGGCGAGAAGGCGTTGAGCTGCACCACGTCGGGCCAGGGCGGGAAGTATGGGTCCCGCCCATGGGCGAGCACCTGCCCGCCCGCCATCATCCAGGCTTCCGGGTCAGCGGCGAGGACGTGCTCGTCGCCGCGCACGAAGAACTCCGGATGGCTGGCCACCCAGGGGTGATCCGGGGCGACATGGTTGGGCACGTAATCCAGCAGCAGCCGGGCGCCGCGGGCGGCCAGCGCGGCGCGTGCCCGGGCCAGGCCGGCCGGCCCGCCGAAGCGCTCGTCGGCGGCATACCGGCGGACGCAGTACGGCGAGCCGATCACGTCGGCGGGCCGCAGATCCGGCAGCGCGTCACGGAACGACGCCACCAGGCCCGCGTTTCCGTTGGCGATGGCCAGCCCGGCCGGGCTGCGTTCCCAGACGCCCATCAGCCAGACGGCGCCGGCACCGTCCGGGACGGCCGCGTCCCAGTCGGCGGCGTCCACGTCAGCCAGGGTGACCGGCTGCCCGGCGGCCCGGGACAGGCTGTCGAGCCAGACCGCAGTGTTGATCTCGTAGATGACCGGCTGCCCCGGCCAGCCCGTCGTGACCATGATGCGGCTACTCCCCTGCCCGGCTGCCGGCCCGCTCGCTGGCGTCGGCGGGCTGGCGGGGGATGAGGATGCCGAGGACCAGGCCGATCAGGGTGAGCACCAGCATCATCACCAGGGCAACGGCGAACGGTTTTCCGGCTGGCAGCTTGGCAGCCACCAGGACCGAGCCAACCAGTGCGGTGCCAAACGACGACCCCAGGTTGGAGACGCTGCGGGACAGGCCCGAGATGTCCCCCTGGTCGGTGTCGGGCCAGCTGGACTGGACCACGTTGACCGAGGAGGTCAGCATGACCCCCACCCCGGCGCCGAACAGGAAGAGCCCTGGTATCCAGGTCCAGATGGCCGAATGCTGGCGGACCAGGGCGAGCAGCAGGCCCATGCCGACCGCGGTGGTGAGGAAGCCAGTGATGATCAGCCACCGCTGCGGGTGCCGCCGGGCGAACCGGTCGGCTCCGGCCGAGGCGGCCAGGATCCCGATGGTGCCCGGCGTGAGAACCAGGCCAGTCTGGATGGCGTTGTATTTCCAGACCTCCTGCAGGTAGACCGAGACCACGAAGAATGACCCCTGCAGGATCAGCCACTGGATGACCTGGGTGCCCAGCCCCAGGTTGGAGATCTTGTTGCGGAACAGGCGCAGCGGCAGCAGCACCGGCTTGCCCTTGTGCTCTGCCGAGCGCACGTGCAGGAAGAACCACAGCAAGAACAGTGCGCCGATCGCCACGAACAGCCACACCGGGGAAATCGAGCCTTTAGGTATCACCACCGTGCCGCCAATGGTGAAGTCTGCCCGCGACTTGCCGAACCCGTAGGTCCGCGACTGCAGCAGCCCAAGCACGACGAAGAACAGGCCCAGCGCCGACAGCACCGCCCCGGTCAGATCGAACCGCGGCTTCGGCCCGGTCCGGGCCGGGTCACTGATCTGGCGGGCGAGCCAGATGATCCAGGCCACCACCAGCACCTGCAACCCGAACGAAGCCCGCCAGCTGATTGCACTGGTCACTACGCCACCGATCAGCGGCCCCGCGGCCGCACCCAGCCCGCCTGCCCCGCTCACCACCCCGAAGTACCGGGCCCGCGACTTGATGTCGGGGAAGGCCACCGTGACCAGGATGTAGATCGGCGGGATCATTAGCGCCGAGCCAATGCCCTCCAGCAGCGAGTACCCGACGATCAGCAGCGGCAGCCCCTGCGCGAGCAGCGCCAGCAGCCCCCCGGCCCCGTAGACAATCAAGCCCAGCACGAAGCACCGTTTGCGGCCCCAGATGTCGGTCAGCTTGCTGCCCGGGATCATCAGCGCCGCCATCGTCAGCGTGAACAAGGTGATCGCGGTCTGCACGCCGGCCACCGTGGTGCCCAGGTCACTGGCGATGGCGCTGATGGCCACGTTCATGTTCGTAGCCGCATAGCTGGCAATGAACTGGGCCAGCGCCAGCGGCAGGATCATCGCCCTGGCGGCCCCGGCCGCGGGGGCCCGCCCGGTGGCAGCCGGGTCACTCACAGCGGGGCCCTCACGTTCAGCCAGCCTGCCCGGCGGGCGCCGGCGCCGGCTTCACCCCCACCGGGTGATTGCGCCGATGCGTCGTTCACCAGCACGTATGCCCAGGTTAACCAGTTGTGCACCAGTCAGGCGGGCGGCTGGTCGGCTGGGTGACCGTCACGCCGGGCTGGCTACGTCCAGCAGGCGGTGGTCCAGCCCCGGCCGGGAGCGGGGAGTGCGGCGGCCGGGGCTGGGCGGCTGACCGGCCCGCGCCCAATGGATCCGCCGCGGCGCGGGCCGGGTCCGCCTGGGGGCGCGGGTGTCGTCAGCGTGCCAGCCAGGCGGGCACCGGCCAGGACCGGGTCAGGCCGCCCGGAAAAACTCGCGCGGTTGGAACGCGAGCCGGGCACGCAAACAACGGTCCTGGCTGGTCCATCAACCGCAGCAGATAATAACGCCGAAATCCCGGCCAGGCCAGGGGCGGTCAGCAGCGGTCATGCATCCGGTTAGCGGCCGGTGAGGGGCTTGCCGCGGCAGAGTGGCGCGCCGGCCCGAGTTGACGCAACTTATTGGTTGCTATATGGTTGCAATCAATCAGTTGCTATAGGTGGGGAGGCAGCCGCGCCGCGCGACTTCGCGCAGGTAACACCATCGACACCGACGGGGAAGGAGGCTGGCCTTGCCCGCCAACATCGAGATCATCACGCGCTTCGAGCATGCGTTTCGCGCGGCCGACCAGGCGACAATCGACGAGCTTTGCGACCCGGGCCTGGTCGACCACAATCCAGCGCCCGGCCATGAGCCGACGCTGGCCGGTTTCAAGCAGAAGGTCGCGGGCTTCAAGGCGATCTTCCCCGACCTGGAGGAGCATCTGCAGGACGTCATCGCCAGTGGCGACACCGTCGCCACCCGGTGGGTCGTGGCCGGTTCTCTGCAGCAGGAATTCATGGGGATTCCGGGCTCCGGCCAGATGATCAGGGTTGAGGGCATGAACTTCTACCGGCTCAGGGACGGTCGCGTGACCGACATCTGGACGCAGTTCGACGGGGTCGCCATGATGCAGCAACTCGGCGCCATCCCAGCCTGACGCGGCCGTGGGGACCTCGATTCCGTCCTGCCAGTCATCGTCGCCAGCACGGTGAGCCGCTGGACCGCGATCTGGATCTGGTTGAGCGCCGCGCAGGCGGCCAGGAGCCGCCCACCGCCGGGCTACTAGTCGCCCGCCGGGCACGGCTCGAAAACCTTGCCGTCGAGGTTGACGTCGAACTTGACCGCGGCGAAGCCGTCGGGCGGTGCGTACACACGGGCGCAGAAGGTGGCGAACATGCGCTTGGCTGGGCAGCTCTGGCCTGGGTTGCACACGTAGTGGTCGGAGCCGTATTCGGCCTCGCCGACCCACTTGCCGGTCGGCTGGTGCCCGGTGCGGTCGGTGGTGAACACATCCCAGCCGCACGCGGTCGGTCCGGTCAGCGCGGAGCAGGTAATCCCGTCTTGATGGGTGCCGCTCTGCCAGCCGGCGAAGCATTCGTGGTAGGTGTAGCACTCCTCCACCACGGCCCCGTCCGTGTAGCGCACCCCCCACCAGGCAAGACCGGG
>Ga0306920_100005956_pt1 | contig 15826 bp, 14 predicted proteins | sample flu12Cox44000170_FD_204666 | JGI IMG/M metagenome (GOLD analysis project Ga0306920, IMG submission 204666) | Lab enrichment of tropical soil microbial communities from Luquillo Experimental Forest, Puerto Rico - flux4day.12C.oxic.44.000.170 (v2)... | ecosystem: Environmental > Terrestrial >... | reverse complement strand
CTCTTCGAGCCGAACGGGCAGGCCGGCGGAAAGCAAACCGGGCGCCGGCACGGCGTGGATCGTCAACGATGAAAAATCTCCGCTCGACGACAGCCCACTGGTCTCGGCGGCGCTGGAGTCGAGCGACGGCAAGGCCCATCTGCTGATGCGCTGCAAGGACCGCAAGACCGAGCTTGCGGTCAGCATCAGGGGATTCATCAAATGCGGTACCGACATACCCGTCACTTACCGCATCGATCAGGCCCAAGCCACGGAGACGGCATGGCACGCGCATTCGAGCTGCTACCTGGCCGTCGCCCCGTCGCCGATCCCGCTCATTCGCGCGTTCGCGGATCAGGGCAAAATTTATTTCCGCATGTTCGATCATCACAACGCCGCGTACGACGCATTATTCAATCTCGGCAAAGTTTCCGAGATCCGTTCCCGCCTGGCGGAGGCCTGCGACTGGGAGGGCGCGGCTAAAGCGACGGAGAACCCCGTGTCGAAGCCGCCCACGCCCGCCGGCTCGCCCGGCCCGTCCAAGGCGGCGCCGAAATAACGCGACCCGATCGCGCGCGCGATCGATTGTCAGCGCGCCGGCTGCGCCTCGCATAAAAGGCAGAGCGCTATGAACGACGACCTGAAATTCCAGTTGCGGTTGACCTTGAGCGACGAATTCGCGCCAGTGGCGCGGAGCAATCCGGGAGCTCCGTCGATCTCCCCGCTGACGAATATCTTGAAGCGGCACGATGCCGCCATGAAATGCCAGTTCGATGCGTTCGCCGATTACGTCAGCGAGGCCGAGGCCAACGGCGTCGAAAATTACCACCTTTATGAATGGACGAAAGAAACTATCGAGGATCCAGCCAAGAAGGCAAAATACGTGAAGTCGTTCACGCTTTATGTCGGGGGTGAGGAGGTTTACGCGAAGGACAAAGCGGACGAACTCGAGGCCGAGTTGAAGCCTCTGGTCGGAGGTCCCATCGTCGCGAAGATGTTCAGATACGATACCGATCCGGCCCATAACCCCCAGCCACCGCGCCGGGGCTAGAGCAAAACCATTTCCTCGCTCGGTAGGATGACGAATATTGCTGCGTTCGCTGGCGGAGTCCGCCCTGTCCGCTACGCGCGGTCGCCGCATGTGCGCGATGGCGGCAATCGAAGCCTTGTTCTCTCTTTATTTGAGGCCCGCAATGCGAAACGCTTCTACATAGCGTTTCATCGCGTCGGCGGAGGCCCACACGGCGTTTTGTCTGATCCAATTCTGCGACATTCCAGGAGCCAGCCGTCTCAGCGTCTCTAGCGCATGCTTCGCTTCATCGGCTTCTCCACCGAGCGCAAGATTCATCAACAGCGCACGATAAGCCGTCGGCGAATTTGGAATATACACGGCGGCGCTGCGGGCGAACTCTGCGCCATCACGGTAATGCCCGATCGCAAACGAGCCCGTTGCCCGCACGTTGTCGTGGGCGCCGGCATAGGCGCGCGCCAGCAAATCCCGGCGCGCCAAGCGTTCCGCCATCGCGGCATGTGGAAAGATACGATCGTGGTCACCGGCATAGGCCGAGCCCAGCGCCAGAAAGTAGTGGCCGGCGGCGAAGTTCGGGTCGAGCTTCAGGCGCTTTGACATGGCACGATCGCGTCCTCCGGCCGCTTCCATATCAAGCCGTAGCCGAGGGCGGCGTGAGCCCAGGGCTCATCCGGGTTCAGCGAAAGCGCTTTGTGCGCAGACGCCAGAGCGATCGGGATCACGGTCTGGCGATCCGCCCAGCTCATGTGCACGCGCAGCGTGGTCGCAATCGACAGCAAGCTGTGACCCTGCGCCGAGTTGGGATCGATCGAAACGGCCTTCCGCAGAAGAGTCTGCGCAAGCGCGACATTTTTCCGATCGCGGCTGTTCATCAATGACAGCGCGCGCACAATGCATTCCCAGCCGTTCAAATTCGCGGGCGACTTGCGCTGAACTCGGACCTGCTCGGCGATATAGAGCTGAGGCTCGATCGCAGCCACGACGTGTTCGCAGATTTCGTCCTGGACCGCGAGCCGTTCGATGAAATCTCGGTCGTAGCGTTCGGCCCAGATTTGATGATCTGCAATCGCGTCGATCAGTTGCACGGTGATGCGTCGGCGACCCGTTTCCTGGCGAAGCGCGCCCGCCAGCAGGTAGCGGACACCGAGCTTGCGGGCGGCCTGCGCAGTCCCGAGCGCTTCACCCTTGCACGCGAAAGAAGAGGCGCGCGTCGCCACGAACAGCCAACCGACTTTGGAGAGGGCCGTAATGAGATCTTCCGTTATGCCGTCGGCGAGCGAGTTCAGAGCGGGATCGCCGCTGATATTGGCAAAGGGGAGAACCGCGATCGTCGGATGATCGGCCAGCAAGGCGCGATTGCGCCTTTCCTCGAAGCGCGTCGTCCTTTTGGTCCGCGTTTCCTCGCGAACCACGCCGATAAAGCGAAATCCTTTGGTACGCAGCGTCCGGATGAGGCGCTGCCCAGAGCCGCTGTCGCCGATCGCGCGCCGCGCCGCGTTCAACTGTGTGTACAGCACCGCCTCGGAAACGATGCGGCCACGCCAGACCGAGTCGAACACGTCTTCCTTGCTGACGACGCGCTCCCGATTGCGGATCAGGAACTCAAGAAGATCGAAAACCTGCGGTTCGAGAGGATACGGCACGCCACCGCGCCGCAATTCACGCCGATCGGTATCGAGGGCGCAGTCATCAAACCGGTAAATCACGTCGATGTTCGTCCGAATTGAGCCAGCGCCCGTACGCAAACGATAGTTGAAATTATCGAAATCTCAAGCCGGTCTTTAGCTGGCCTTAAGGTACGCGCGCGCGTTTTCGGTTACTCTCGCCACCGGCTGGGACCACAGCGACGCGGCTGCTCCGCGCAAGAACAAACCAGATGGCGAACACAACATGGCTCACCTGATCGAACGGCTTCGACACCGGCTTCAATCGCCCCAGCACGCTTGAGCCAGCGCGCATTCATCAAATCGAGATTGATTCGTAGCGCGTTGGGGGAAATCCCCCCGATGATCGCACCTTATCGAATGGCGGCGAAGGAGAGCATGCAATGACCATACCCAACTGGGTCGTGCCGGGGTTCACTCTGGTTTACACCACTGCCTTTGGCGCCGCGATACAGCAGAGCGCCGTTACCGGCACTTGGATCCTCGACGCGCTGACGGTCTCACCGGGATCGGTTACGGTGGCATACTCCGCGCGAAGCACCGGCAATATAGAATCCCTGGCAGGACAGTACACGTTTGTACCTGGAAGCGCGGCCGCATTTGGATATCAGTTTTGGGTTGATCCGACGAGCGCGGCGGCAGCGGTCGCATCGATTCGCGGTCCGGAAGGCGAAACATATAGTGTGGCTGGAACCGAAACATATGACGGAGTGAATGCGACCGTCTTGTCGTTCTCAGGCCCTACTGCCAGCAGCGTAGTCATTTATCAAACATCCACCGGCCTCATTCTCCACGAGTCCGCGAGCTACCCCAACAGCGCGGAGATCCTGGAGTTCAACACGGTGCTGTCTTCTCCGCCGCCGCCGCCAGCCCCAAATCCAGCGCCGCCCGCCGGGACGACGGCCGACATGATCCTGCGTAATGCGAGCGGCACGTACGAGATCTACGATATCGGCAACAACGCGATCCTGGCGCTATAGGTTGGGTCAGGTCGGAACCGATTGGACCTATGTGACGCTCGGCGGCTTTTTCGGCAGCGACACCACCGACCTGTTGCTGCGCAACAGCAGGACCGGGGCATTCGAGGTCTACGACGTCAGCAACAACAACATCACCAACGCCGCCTCGCTCGGCGCGGTCGGATTGAATTGGCAGGTCATGGGCTTCGGCAACTTTTCGAGCCGCGGCGAAAACGACATGATCCGCGCAACTCGAGCACCGGCGGGGTCGAGGTCTACGATCTCGCGAACAATCAAATCACCGGTGCGGCCTTCATGGGCACGGTCGGCTTGAACTGGCAGTTCTCGGGCATCGGCAATTTCAGCGGCGCCGGCGAAAGCGACATGCTGCTGCGCAACTCCAATACCGGCGGACTGGAGGTCTACGACATCAGCAACAATCAGATCACCGGCGCCGCCTTCATCGGCACGATCGGCCTCGATTGGCAGTTCTCGGGCGTCGGCAATTTCAGCGGCGCGCCCGGCGAAACCGATCTCTTGTTGCGCAACAGCAGGACCGGCGGGTTGGAAGTCTACGACATCAACAACAACCAACTGACCGGCGCGGCCTTCCTGGGCACGGTCGGTTTGAATTGGCAGTTCGCGGGCATTGCCCCGGTCCACGCAGCTGGCGCGTCCGACCTGGTGTTGCGCAACGTCAACACCGGCCAATTCGAGGTCTACGACATCGCCAACAATCAACTGACCGGAGCCGCCGCGTTGGGCTCGGTCGGCTTGGATTGGTCGCTCGGCGGCGTCGCTGTCGACCCGCCGACCGGCGCCATGGGCGGCTCGGGCGGCTCAACCTCTCAGCTCGTGCAAGCGATGGCGGGCTTTGGCGGCGGCGGTGCAGCCGACAGCTCGAATACGTCGCCCGTCGGTGCCGACACGTCACAGCAGCAGTTTTTGGCAACGCCGCAGCACGCTTGAGGCAGCTTGGGAAACCGCCCGATGCGCCGCGTTGACACGCTCGCGGGCTGCAGTTCAGGCCGAGCGAGTTTGAGAACGGCTCAGCTTTCCAATCGATCTCTGTAACGGAGACGACGAGATGCCAATCTACACCTACACCACCCTCGACGACCCCTTGGCCACCAACGGCACCGTTGCGTACGGCATCAATGGCACGGGCCAGATCGTTGGGACCTATAACGATGCCAGTAGCCAACATCCCTTCCTCTACAGCGCCGGCACCTACACCACGCTACCCGACGATCCCTCGGCCAGCGCCGGCAGCACCCAGCCTAGGGACATTAACGATGCGGGCCAGATCGTCGGAACTTACGGCGTCGTTCTCGCCGGCCACGGTGTCGCCGATCATGGCTTCCTTTACAGCGGCGGCACGTACACCACCATCGACGATCCGTTGGCTGGGGGCGCGTCTGGGCAGGGCACCTCTGCCAACGGCATCAACCGCTTGGGCCAGATCGTCGGGTATTATGTTGATAGCGGGGGCGTGCAGCACTCCTTCCTCTACAGCGGCACGTACACCACACTCGCAGACGATCCCTCGGGCCAAGCCGGCACCACCCAGGCATGGGACATCAACGCGACGGGCCAGATCGTCGGCTCTTATGCCGATGCCAGCAACCACATCCACGGCTTCCTCTAACCTACACCACCCTCGACGATCCCTTGGGGACCGGGACCCTCGGCACCAAGGCACTTAGCATCAACGATCAGGGCCAGATCGTCGGCCTATACCAGGACGCCAGCAACGTCATCCACGGTTTTCTCTACAGCGGCGGCACATACACCACGCTCGATCCGGCGGGCAGTGCGGGCACGTTGGCCAACGGCATCAACAATGCGGGACAGGTCGTCGGATTTTATTTGGATGCCCAAGCCCATGGCCACGGCTTCCTCGAGATCACCATGCCGAACCCGCCGCCGCCCGCCGGCACGACGGCCGACATGATCCTGCGCGGCGCGAACAACTCGCCCTACGCCTCCGGCCAGTACGAGATCTACGACATCGGCAACAAAGCAATCCTCGCAGGCTACCAGCTCGGCACCGTCGGCACCGATTGGCAGTTCGTGGGCCTCGGCGGCTTTTACGGCAGCGACACCACCGACATGCTGCTGCGCAGCGCCTCGACTGGCGGCTTCGAGGTCTACGACATCGCCAACAACAACATCACCGGCGCCGCCTTCCTCGGCACCGTCGGCATGGATTGGCAGGTCATGGGCTTCGGCAACTTCTCGAGCCGCGGCGAGAACGACATGATCCTGCGCAACGTCAACAACGGCGGGGTCGAGGTCTACAATATCAGCAACAACCAGATCACCGGCGCGGCCTTCATGGGTACCGTCGGCTTGAACTGGCAGTTCTCGGGCGTCGGCAACTTCAGCGGCCGCGGCGAGAGCGACATGCTGCTGCGCAACTCCAATACCGGCGGTTTGGAGGTCTACGACATCGCCAACAATCAGATCACCGGCGCCGCCTTCATCGGCACGATCGGGCTGGATTGGCAGTTCTCGGGCGTCGGCAATTTCAGCAGCGTCCCCGACGAAACCGATCTCTTGCTGCGCAATGTCAATACCGGCGGGCTGGAGGTCTATAACATCAACAACAACCAACTCACCGGCGCCGCGTTCATCGGGACGGTCGGTTTGGACTGGCAATTCGCGGGCATCGCACCGATCCACGCATCTGGCGCGTCCGATCTCGTGTTGCGCAACGTCAACAGCGGCGCATTCGAGGTCTACGACATCGCCAACAATCAACTCACGGGAGCCGCCAGCCTGGGTCAGGTGGGATTGGATTGGCAGCTTGGCGGATTTGCCGCCGATCCTCCGACCGGCTCCATGGGCGGCTCGGGTGGCCAGTCCGACTCCACCTCTCAGCTCGTGCAAGCGATGGCGGGCTTTGGCGGCGGCGGTGCAGCCGACAGCTCAAATACCACGCCGCTCGGTGCCGACGCATCACAGCAGCAGTTTCTGGCAACGCCGCAGCACGCCTGAGGCGGGGCAAGGGCGTGTACCTATAAATCACGATAGGTGGCGATTTCAGGAGCAATCCCGGAGAGCTCGACATGAGCGAGCGGGCTTTCGAATGCGTCGTACACCGCGCTTTCTGCGCCGGTGGCGCTATCGCCCAATCTTACCCTTACGGATTCGAGCAGCCTGACGATGGTCTCCGCGACCGTCCAGATCAGCGCCGGCACCTTCGCGGGCGATGGCGATGTGCTTGTCACCGACACGACCGGTATAGCCATTACCGCCACCTACGACAGCTCCACCGAGACACTGACGCTGACTGGCGTCGATACGTTCGCGGATTATCAGCACGCGCTGCAGAGCGTCACGTTTTCCTCCTTCAACTCCAACCCGACCAATTTCGGCAGCAACGGGACGCGCACGATCACTTGGACCGTGAACGACGGCACGTCCTCGAGTGGACCCCAGAATTCGGCCCTCACGATTAGCCCGTTGGCGCCGAATCCGCCGCCGCCCGCCGGCACCACCGCCGACATGATCCTGCGCGGCTCCGACGCATCCCCCGCCGTAGCAGGGCATTATGAGATCTATGACATCGGCCACAACTCGATCTTGGCGGCCTACTCCTTGGGCCAAATCGCAACCGATTGGGCATTCGTGACGCTCGGCCGCTTCAACGGCAGCGACACCACCGACATGATGTTGCGCAACATCGTTACGGGCGCATTCGAGGTCTACGACATCAGCAACAACAACAATACCAACGCCGCCGCGTTGGGAACGGTCGGCCTGGAGTGGGAAGCGGCCGGTTTCGCCGACTTCAATCACGACGGCATGACCGACATGCTGTTGCGCAATTCCAACACCGGCGCGTTCGAGGTCTATAACATCAGCAACAACAGCATCATCATGCCGTCGCGTTGGGAACGGTGGGCCTGAACTGGCAGGTCGGAGGCTTCGGCAATTTCTCGAGCCTCGGCGAATCCGACATGATCCTGCGCAACACCAATACGGGCGGATTGGAGGTCTACGATATCAACAACAATCAAATTACCGGCGCCGCCTTCATGGGCACGGTCGGGACGAATTGGCAGATCAGCGGCGTCGGCAATTTCAGCAGCAATCCCGGCGAGAGCGACATGCTCATGCGCAACATCTCGACCGGCGGGCTCGAAGTCTACGACATCGCCAACAATCAAATCACCGGCGCAGCCTTCCTGGGCACGGTTGGCTTGGATTGGCAGTTCGCGGGCGTCGCCCCGGTCAGTGGCGCCGGCAGGTCCGACCTCGTGTTGCGCAACGTCAATTCAGGCGCGTTCGAGGTCTACAACATCGCCAACAATCAAATCACGGGAGCCGCCCTCTTGGGTACGGTCGGACTGGATTGGCAACTCGGCGGCTTCGCCGTCGATCCTCCGACCGAATCGACCGCATCCGTGGGTGACTCAAATCAGGTTGCCCAACTCGCGCAAGCGATGGCGGGCTTTGGCGGCGGCGGTGCAGCCGACAGCTCGAATACCTCGCCGCTCGGTGCCGACACGTCACAGCAGCAGTTTCTGACCACGCCGCAGCACGCGTGAGGGCGTATATTCATAAATCACGAGCGGTTGCGGCCGATCGTTGGGCAAGTCCGCGCGGGCCGGCCTCAATTCGACGCGTGCTTTGCCCGCCGCTCAGGGGCCGGGCGTGCACGACCATCCGCTAGCCTTGCAAGCGCGTCGTCAATGTCGATGCGCGGGAAGATTCGATGGACGCTGTGTGGGCACACGTTGAAGATGGGTGGGATTTGAATCCCGAAGTGGGCTTCGAGGCTGCGAAAAGCGACGTCAATGACTCTGTCACCGTTGATGGCATTGATATGCTGGCGGCGGTTGTACTCGTCGAGCTTGCGCGGTAGCCCCTTGAACGAGACCATGCCAGGTCTGTTGAGGAATTCCTGCGGTTCGGCGGCGGTGTCGTAGTCGTCGTAGTAGAAATAAGGGCGTTTGCTGAAGCTTGGATTCGAACCGCCATCGGCCCCAAATAGAAAAATCCGCCGGGGTCGAGCGAACAGTAAGAGCGGGATGAGCCACGAGACGCTGGGTCCGTCCTCGAAGTGGAGGGGCCTGGACGGGAGCGGTGGGCCATCGGAATGTACCAGAAGCAGTCGTTTGTCGTGCCGTGCGACGAATTCCCTTTCGCTCACCCCGAACTGGGACAGCCCGGAGAGTGCGTAATGATTCGCTACCAGTAAGTTTGGAGGCGAGCGGGCAAGAAATTTCACAAGTTCGGGATACCAAGCGCGAATGGACCCAGGCTGAGTAAACAGCAATATTTCCGCATGACGATTGATGCGTCGCAGTTCCTGTTCAACCGGCGGAAAAGAATTGAGAGTGGCAATGGCGAATTCGAATCCGGCAAACTCATGCAGTCGTGCCGCGAACGTTGCGAATGATGGTCCCTGCAACAACACGAAAACGTCGCGTGAGTCTACGATTTCTGCCAGACGCTGCAGCCGCTCCGGGGTGCGGGGCAGATATTCGGCCCGATCGTAGCGCGGAGTCGGTGCCGCGACGTCCCGGATCGATTGCAGTGCTGAAAAGGACTCGTCCAAACGGCCAGCCTGGGAAAGCAGAAGCGCTTCCTCACGTTTAATGAGCTCCAGACCCTCCCCTTGTGCGCGTTTGGCCGCGAGCCGGCAGCTCTTGAGGGCCGCTGAGATTATGTCGACGGCTTCCTGTGTGCGGGCAGTTTCCTTCAAGCAGGTTGCGTAATAGCGGCAGATCACAAAATTGTCCCACATGTTAGGATGAAGATTGAGAAGTCGCTCGTAATACTTCGCAGCCTTCTCGTAATCGAGATCGTATAGAAACCGTTGAGCGACGCCTGCCAGCAGAGCGCCATCATTTCCCGAAAGATCTCCGGCGCGCTCGAAGGCGCTATCGGCCCGGTCGAAGGAGTTCCACAAGATCTTGCCGCATTCGAACCAGGCCCATCCATTCTCAGGAGCGATGGCAAGCAGCGCCTCGATCGTTTTTGCGGCCGCCTCGAGTCGCAGGAGTTGGAACTGGATTCTCGCAAGAACCAGGCGCAGTTCTGCACTAGCTGGACAAGACCGCACCGCTGCCGTGGCAACGGTCTCAGCCTCCACATATCGAAGGTTTTCCAGCAAGAACTCAGCAAGCAGGAGGTGGGGAGCGGCGCCGCACGGTTCTTCCGCGACTGCCTCCCGCAGCAGATTTTCGGCCTCCACGCGCAGTCTCGGTGCGACGACCCTCACTGGCGCCGTCTGCGCTTCCCGGTATCGAGCCTCCTGTCCCAGGCAGGCGGCGAGTGCAAGCCGGGGAGCGGCGAGGTGTGGCGACTCGATCACCGATTTTCGCAAAAGGTTCTCGAGTTCCGCCCATTGCTCCAACGATATGTTGCCGCCGGCGGCGCGAAGGTCCTCTTCCAACAACAAGATAAGCGCGGACCGGGGAGCGGCAGCGCGCGGCGCCAAAGCAATTGCGCTGCGCAGCACGTCCTTCGCTTCCGCGCGCAGGCGCTGCGCGCAGAGCACTGCCGCTATGTTCGTAATCTGCTCGGCCGTGCGATCAGAGTCGGCAATTTGCCGAACATCAATCGCGTTCACCGCTGCGAGGGCGTCGTAGGCTCGCCGAGGACGCCTCAGCTTCAGGCAGATACGGGCTGTCATCAGCGCCAGTTCGGGGCGAGGCGGCGTGATGGCAAGCAACGCGGCGCACGCCACGTTGACCGCTGTACTCGCAATTGCGCGACAACTTCGCCAAGCACCACGAGCCGCCCCAAAGCGCACGATCTAGCCCCACCCCAAAGTGCACGTCGCCCCGATCCAGGACGCTCTCGCTTTGAGGCTTTCCAGAACATGGCCGCAGCATTAATTCTTCCAACCGGCGGCGGATAAAAACGGCGTGTAAATCGATCGGTCGCAGCGTTGCGAAAAACAATGGCAAGCGTCTCTTTCCAGGAAGGAATGCGTGAGTTGACCCATGCTGACGACCACCGGCGGCGATGAGGCCGTGAAAAGCGCTTGCTCATGGGAGCGAACGGCGAATTAATTCGCCATAAACAGAAATGAGAACAGGCGCGGCGATACTTGTCAGAATTGTGCGTAAGTGTGCTTTGCGGGAGACAACCAACGCACCGGGGCCGGATCGATCATGCGCTCACAGGCGCCGCAAGCGCTGGCCGCCTACGGCGTATCTCGCGGCCGGACGTCGGCACCGCACAGTCGCCGCTGAACGCCGTTTCCGCTGGACTGTTTGGACATCGGCCCGCGGATCGCTGCGGCCATCTTCGACGCGGACCTGAAGCAGAACCCTCTCAGGCCGCCTCGATAGCGAACGGCATCGTGGCCTTGCGCGGGCGCAGCTCGATCGCGCCGCTCCCGTCTTGCCGGGAACGGCTTTCACGTCATCCACGCTGCGCGCGGTCGACGCGCGCGTGGCGTCGCGTATTCTAATGGGCTTGTCTTCTAATGCGCTTGTTCATTGCGTCGCCGGCGATCGAGCGCCGACATGCCCGGCAGCGGATCGCCGAAAAACCAAGCCGTCAGATCGCGAGGCTCGAGCTCGGCGCGGCGATCGCGATCGGCCAATGCCAAAGGGCACGGACGAACGCTCGGCGAGAGCATGAGCTGCGCGGGCTCGCAGTCGCGAGCCGCTTCATTGAGGACTTTGGCCATTTGTAATTTCCCCCGTACGGCCTCCCCGTATGCCGCAACCCTAGGGCACGCCAGCACCTTGGCCAAACGGTGACGGTAGACTGTCCGAATTAGGACCAAGTAGGGGTCATTGCTATGGCGAACGCCTCGGCGCCGCCGGCCGCGCCGACGCAGATTCGGCGGGCGACAGCGTGTAGGTAAGCCACACGTTCCAGCCTTCCGGCCGGTTCGCTGCGGCGAACTCCTTATAGGCTTTGACGTTCACGTTTCCCTCGAGCTGCCCCATGGAGATGGTATAGCCGAGCTGCGTGCCGGCGCCCGCAACGCGCGACTGGAAACAACCGACCCGGTTTCCCGATCCGCCGTCGCAGCTCGCCTGATTGTAGAGGTAGCCCACCAACCCGATCTGGAGCTGCTTGGTCAGGAACCGCGACGCGCCCCAATCCAAGTGGAGATCGACGCCGCTCTGATAGTGGGTGTCGGGATTGACGAAGTTGTAGGTCACTCCCCCTACGGCCGAAAATTCATACCCGCTCTGCTCGTTGAAATAGGTGTAGCCGACGCCGCCGTCCAACGCGCCGTGGCCGATGCCGATGTTCGAGAGGCGGGCAGGATCGTAGGCGCCGAGCGGGACATTGCCGGTCACGTAGGTCATCACGTTGTGAACGCCGGTATTCCAGCGCAGCGAGGCCTGCGGCGAGAAGTCCCCGAAACCGCTGACCGTATCGCTGATCGTGTCGAACCGCGACCGCGTGGTCGCGAACGATCCCGCCACCAGCGGGGTCGTGATGAGCGCGTCGGTCGACGTCCGCTTGCGGCCATAGACCGCCGACACGGCGACGGCGGCCTGACCGCCGAGAACCGGTGTCGCGAAGGTGTACGAGGGAGTGATCGTCGCCAGATCTTCAGGCTGCACAGAGATTGCGCTGACGTTTTCATCGACCGCGCCCGTGACTCGTCCAATCCTGATCAAACGCGCGCGAGCGACCTCGCTGCCGGCCGACGTCGAGGTGTGGTAATAGGTCGAGGTCAGGGAGAAGCCGGGCTGCGAGGGAGTGGCGGCGAGGCTCCCGAAGGATCCAGGGGTCCAGAAGCTCTCGCCGACTTCATCTGCCGACGCCAGCTGCGGAGCGAGCGCAAGCGCGATGGCGACGGCCCCGCCTGCCGGCGAGTGCAACCAAAAGCCGTGCCGCGCAGCCAATCCGCTCGTCCCCATTTCGCCCCCGAAGGCCTTCGCGGCAGTCGCCCGGTCAACCGCGGTCTGCCTGCTTACTATACGAAGTGCCGCGCGAGCGGGCGCGGCCATCGAACCCGATGACCGACACCTACACGAAAAATATCGGCGATTGTTGCCCGTGCGAAACAGTGCGACCCCCAACGCCGATGCCGAGCCGGTCTTCCGTCAATCCCGTTGTGGCCGGGTTGGGAACGTCGCACAATCGGCTGCACTAGATGGGGTCGCTGAACGCCCCGCAGCAAACCGAGGGAGGATCGACCCATGCCGAGTCGACGAAGCTTTGTCGCCAGCGGCCTCGGCGCCGGCGCGGTGCTGGCGGCGCAAGGTCCGCGCGGGGCGGGCGGGCAGGGCGCCCGGCGCCTGATCGTCGATGCGCAGGTCCATCTGTGGAAGGCGGAGTCGCCGGACTGGCCATGGGTTCCCGGCCTCAAACCGCAGTTGCCGGAACCTTTCACCATCGAGCGGCTGGTGCCGATGATGGAGGAAGCCGGCGTCGATCGCGCGGTGATCGTGCCGCCGTCCTGGCCCGGCGACCGCAACGATTATGGGCTGGAGGCGGTCAAGCGTTATCCCGAGCGCTTCCGCGTCATGGGCCGCATCCCGCTGCAGGATCCCAAGTCGGCGGATTTGCTGCCGGAATGGAAGGAGCAGTCGGGCATGCTGGGCGTGCGGGTGATCTTCAACAACCCGCGCACGATTCCTTGGCTCACCGACGGCACCGCCGACTGGTTCTGGGGCGCGGCCGAAAAGGCCGGCCTTCCCGTGATGTGTTTCGCGCCGGGCCGCACCGCGGCGTTCGGCAAAATCGCCGAGCGGCACCCGCAGCTCACGTTGATCATTGACCACATGGGCGTGAACATGGCCATGGCCGACGACGGCAGGCTCGAGCAAGCGATCGGGGAGACCGTGGCGCTCGCGAAATACCCCAACGTCAGCGTCAAGCTGTCGGCCTCGCCCGGCATTTCGCGCGAGCCTTATCCGTTCCGCGACGTCACCGTGCACGTGCAGCGCGTGTTCGACGCCTATGGGCCCCAGCGCAGTTATTGGGGCACCGATCTCACCAATTCGTTCGCCAAGGCGAGCTATCGCCAGCGCATCACCCAGTTCACGGAAGAGCTGAGCTTTCTCAGCGAGAGCGACAAGGACTGGGTGATGGGCCGCGCGCTCATGCAGCGCCTGAAGTGGACGTGAGGGAACGGTGCTTCAAGCTGGCCGGCCCGCCGTCGGGCCGCGCCGGCGATGGGCCGGATGGATCGGTGCTGCGGTTAAATCGGCGCCGCGGTTAAATCGGAAGCGCCCAGCCGCCGTTGCTCGCGCCGACGACCACGAAGGCGGTGACCAGGAAGCCCGCTCCCAGCAGGATCCAGAACACACGCCAGTTCCACGCCATGAAGCCCGCCATGGCGGCTATCCCCAGAGCCGGAGCGAGCAGCCCCACGTAGAACAGGGTGGCAACCTCGACCTGGATCGGAGCGAGATAGAACGCAACGGATAGGACGACGAAAGCCAAAAGCAGTGCTGGCGCTGCCGCGCGCTGTGCGAGCGCGTTAACGACGGTTTGCATGGCATGTTCCCCTGTCCCCGAAGGCTCATTAGCCAAGGCTTCGTGGCGGATTCAAGGAACGCCCGGCTCGGTTTGCCGCCAACGCTCCCTCGGTGGCGTCCGTGGAGGCGAGGGTAAACGTCGCGCGCGGCGCGTGCGATGGGGCAGCGCGCGAAAGCGGCCGGCCCCTCGTCCAGGGTCGCGTTGATTTTGCTGCATGCATCAGCGTTCCGCCCCCGGTCGGTTAACAATTTGATAATTCCAGGCTGTCAGTGTGCGACCCGCGCGAGCGCATTCGCGCGCTGAGGCGCTCCTGCCCAGTCATGGCCGCAGGCGCCCCGCGACCTGCGCCGCGCGCTAATGCCAACACCCGTGAGCCCGGGAGAGGGTCAGATGCGATTGATGATGTTACGTCTCGTCATCGGATGCATGGGCCTTGCTTTCGCCGCAGACGCGGGCGCAACGTCGTGGACGTCGGCCAAAGTTCCCGGCGAACAAAATCGAGCCGTTCAGGGATGCGCCGATGATGCCCAGAACCCCGGCGACTGGTTCTGCATATTCATCCGCTGCGATCGGCCGGGCTCGCCGCTGAGCCTCTATTTCTCGGCGCCGGGGCCGGACATCCGCGGCGACATCAAGCTGGTCATCGACGAAGATACCTTCGCGGTTTCGGTGCCGATGTTGCCCAAATCGGCGCTTCCGTTGTCGACGCGCGCGCAGACGATGTCCGAGGCTCTCATCGACGCAATGAAGGCGGGCGGCGCGATCTCGGTCGAGGGATCCCACCTGCAAGCGCCCTACAATCGCATTTCGTTGGAGAACTCACGCAAAGCCATCGAGAGAATCGAGTGGGTATGTTCGCGCCCCTATCCCAGCGCCGCGAGATTCTGGCGGCGCATAACGCGGAGATTAGGTTTCTGGTAGGATGAGCAAAAGGCGCGAGGACGCGTCGGTAGGAAGCTCGGAGTCCGGCACGCCGTTGCCCACGCGTTGATGCGGATCGAGGGGTGGCAAAGTCACGCGCGAGCTGAGCGGACATTACGCCAGCGACTTTGCCCACCCTACAGCTGACCAATCCGGCACAAGGCGTCAGCCCTGGATTCCCGCTGGAGTTCACCCCGCGACGCCTATGTCTTGCTTGAACCGCGGCGCTGCCGGTCGTCTTCGTATATTCCCGCATCTGTCCTTACGCGGTATGATCGCCGAGGCGGCGGTCGCGGGGCACCGCTCGGGATGCCGCATAACAATGAGCTCGCCGGCCGGCAGGAGCCGCCGTGCGGGCGATTTCACGGGAGGATGGTAATGAGACATGTCTTGCAGATCGTGGCATCCGTTCTCGCGCTGCTCACGCTCGTTGCGCGGGCGCAGGCGGAGCCGGTGCCGCCGGTCGCCAAAAGCATCAAGGCGAACGAGACCGCCATCCTGCTGGTCGACTTCCAGGCCAATTTCGTCTCGCCGGACGGCGCCTGGTACGGCAAGTTCGCCGATCACTACAAGAAGACGCGCATGCTCGACCGTATCGTCGAGCTCGTCCGCAAGGCGCGGGCCAAAGGCGTTCTCGTCGTCCACATCACCGAGGGCTACACCTCGGACTATCGCGAGCTCGATGCTTCCAATCCCGGCATGTTCCACCGCGGGCAGATCGGCCGCGGCGCCTGGAAGGTCGGCTCGAAGGAAGCCGCCTACTACGAGCCGCTGAAGCCCTCGTCGGAGGATCGCGATCTGGTTCTGCCGCCGCGCAGCCAAGCCAGCGGGTTTGGCGGAACCGGATTGAGCGA
>Ga0306920_100005954_pt1 | contig 15827 bp, 11 predicted proteins | sample flu12Cox44000170_FD_204666 | JGI IMG/M metagenome (GOLD analysis project Ga0306920, IMG submission 204666) | Lab enrichment of tropical soil microbial communities from Luquillo Experimental Forest, Puerto Rico - flux4day.12C.oxic.44.000.170 (v2)... | ecosystem: Environmental > Terrestrial >... | reverse complement strand
GTCTTGCCAAGGAGACCGAGAAGCAAAACAAGGAGAAGAACCTCGGCCTCGAGATCCAGACCATCATGTTCGACCGCACGACAACCGATCTTTTGCCGCAGCTGCTGCAGGTGAAGGCGTTCAAGCCCGATGCCATCGTCAACGTAGGGGTCGGTCAGCCGCTCGATCTCATGATCACCCAGGCGCACACGGTCGCCTTGCTGCCGGATGCGCAAATGGTGACCTCCTACGACGCTCCGGCGCGGCCGCAGTTCTGGCAGCTGCACGGCGACAACGGCGTGGGCATCAACTTCATTGCTTTCTACTCGCCGCAATCGGAGCTGTCGGACCTCGGCAAGGAGTTCGCCAAGCGCTACCAGATGAAGTTCAATGAGCCACCGGTGTATGCGGCGCTCAATGGCTTTGCCAATGCCATCGTCTTTGCCGCCGCCATCGAGAGGGCAAAGTCGGCGGAGCCCAAGGCGATCATCAAAGCGTTGGAGGAAGGGTCCTTCATAGGCTGGTCGACAACGCCCATCGCCTTCCCGCGCGCCGAAGGGGCGCTGTGGCACAACTGGTCGCCACCGCTGATGGTGCTGCACTACACGGCCAAGGATCAGTCATCGGCGACGGCCGAGGTGGCATACGTCCTCGGTCAATAGTTTGGGCTTAGGGAAGTTGCGCGCGCATGTCATCCCGGGGCTTGTCCGGCGGCCGCGACCATGCTGGAACCCCTGAGTGAGCGGCACCATGAATTCCGGTGAGGAGCGCCCGGATGACCGCAAGCACTGGGACGTGCGCCGCGGCTTGGCCGCCGCGCGCAGGGCCAGCCGATGATCTTCAGCACCGAGCTCTTGGTTCAAACGCTCCTCTCCGGACTGATGGTCGGCGTGCTCTATGCGCTGATGGCGCTCGGCATCACCTTCATTTACTCGATCGTGAAGACCATCAATTGGGCCATGGGCGAATTCTACATGATTGGAAGTTACATACAGTTCGTGGCCGTGCACTTCCTGTTCGGTCCGCGCTGGTGGTGGGTGGCCGCAATCCTGTCGGCCGCCGGCACCTTCCTCATCGGCGCGATCCTGGAGCCAATCCTCATAAGGCCCATGTACAGCCAGCCGCTGCAGCGGCGCGACGACTACGCTACGGTCGTGACCATCGCCCTGCTGCTGCTGCTGCGCAGTCTCGCCGTCGCGCTCGGCGGGCCCAATCAGTACCGGCCCGAGTCCGATCTGCCGGTGGTATGGATCGGTCCGCTGCCGCAGGAGGGGGCACGGGTCGCCGCCTTCGTATGCGCCCTCGTCGCGCTCGGCGCCTTCTGGCTCCTCATCAAGAAGACGTGGGTGGGTCTTGCCTTGCGCGCCGCCGCCCAGAACCGCATTGCGGTCGAGACCGCCGGCGTCGATGTCCTTCGCTTGGATGCTGCGGCCTTTGCAATCGGCGTGGCTCTTGCCGGGCTCGCCGGCGCGCTGCTCGCGCCGCTGTTCATGGTGTTTCCCACCAACGGCGCGGTGACGACCGTGAAGGGTTTTGAGATCATCGTCATCGGCGGCCTCGGTTCCGTCCCGGGCGCGCTGATCGGCGGCGTCCTGCTTGGCCTCGTCGAAAGCCTCGGCGCGGCCTTCATCTCGTCGCCCTACCAAAACGTTTACGGCTTCATTCTCGTTATCCTTGTGCTCATCGTGAAGCCCGATGGCTTGTTCGGCGAGCGCAGACGGGAGGCCTGATGACCGAACCCCTCCTCAATGCCGAAGGCTTGACGAAGCGCTACGGAGGGCTCCTCGCCAACGATGCGGTCGACCTGAGGATCGCGCCCGGCGAGATCCGTGGGCTGATCGGTCCCAACGGCGCGGGCAAGACCACGCTCGTCAATCTGCTGACGGGGGTCGAGCGGCCGGATGCGGGCCGCATCGGGCTAGCCGGCGCCGACCTTACCGGGCTGGGCCCCCACCGCATTGCATCGCAGGGCCTCGTGCGCACCTTCCAGGTCGCCCGCCTGTTCGCCAACCTGAGCGTGCGCGAGAACCTGATCGTGCCATTTCTCGCCGCCGACAGGCCGGGCAGCGTGCGTGAGGGCCTCGCGCGCGCCGACGATCTCTTGGGGATGGCGCGGCTCGCCCCGCTCGCAGACGCGCCCGCCGGCACGCTCTCCGGCGGCCAGCGCATGCTGCTGCAGGCGTGCGCCGGCTTCATGATACCCGACGTTCGCCTCTACGTGCTCGACGAGCCGTTTGCTGGCATCAATCCCGTGGTGAAGGACACGCTGATCAGCCTCATTGCGCGCGAAAACGCCGGCAAGGCGCGTGCATTCCTGATCGTCAGCCACGAGATGGAGATCGTGCGCCGCCTTTGCCCCACCGTCACCGTCATGATCCAGGGTCGGGTCGCGGCGGAAGGTTCCCTCGAGGAGATCGCGCGCAAGCCTGAGGTCGTTGCCGCCTATCTGGGGCGGGCCGCAGCATGACCGCGGCGCCGATACTGCAAGTCCGCGGCTTGCGGGCGGGCTACGTTGCGGGCGTCAACATCCTGGCCGGCATCTCGCTCGCCGCTGCCGCGAACGCCGTGACCCTCCTCATCGGCCCCAACGGCGCCGGCAAGTCGACGCTGCTGCGCACCATCTTCGGGCTCCTGAAGCCGACCGCCGGCAGCGTCGTGCTGCGCGGCAAGGATGTTTCGGGCGCCAGCCCGAGCGCGCTCAAGGCGGCGGGCGTGAGCTACGTGACGCAAGACATCAACAGCTTCCCGCTCCTGACGGTGGAGGAGAACCTGATGATGGGGGCGTGGGTCTTCCGCCGCGATCGTGAGCGCCTCCTGCGCCAGCTCGCACAGGTCTATACGCTCTTCCCCGCGCTCAAGGACAAACGGCGCGATCTTGCGGGCTCCCTCTCCGGCGGCCAGGGCCGCATGCTCTCGGTTGCCCGCGAGCTGATGACCTCGCCATCGTTGCTGCTGATCGACGAGCCTACGGCGGGTCTTGCCCCCAACCTGGTGACGCAGGTCTACGCCATTCTTGCCACCGCCAAGTCGGCAACCGGGGCAGCCATCCTGCTGGTGGAGCAGAACGTGGAGGAGGCACTGCCGCTCGCCGATCACGTCTACCTGTTGAATCTCGGTCAGGTGAAGGCCGAGGGGCCCGGGTGCGAATTCGATAGCACGCGCGTGCAAACATTGGTGCAGGAATGTCTCCTCGGCTGACGCGAGGGCTTGCAGCATTTCTCGAGTGGCGACGCGTGGCGGCGGCGTTGGCGCTGACCATGCCACCGCTCCTGGTGCTGCCCTTTTTGGCGAGCGAGTTTACGGTGCATGTGCTCGCCATCAGCGCCTACTACGTCATCCTGGCGGCCAGCTGGAACATGCTGGCGGGCTTCACGGGCCAGTTCTCGCTCGCCCAGCACGGCTTTGCCGCCCTCGGCGCCTACACCTCTGGGCTACTCGTCTATCACCTGCGCACGCCCCTGTGGCTCAGCATCCCCGCCGGGGTTGTCGCGGCAGCGGCGGGTGGCCTGCTGCTGGGCATCCTCGTGCTGCATATGCGGTCGATCTATCTCTCGATCGCGACCTGGGCGTTCGCGGAGTCGTTTCGCATCGTCCTGGCAGCGGGCTACGAGTTTACGCGCGGCGATCTGGGGCTCAGCGTGCCTTCGCTCTACGGCCATGTGCAGCCGACGGCGTACTACTACACCTTCCTCGCCGTGGCGGTCCTGGGGCTCCTCCTCATCTACGTGCTGCTGAAGTCGCCGATCGGCTACTTCATGCGCGCGGTGCGCGATGATCCGCTGCGTGCGCAATCGCTGGCCATCGATACGACGCGCGTCAAGCTTTTCGCGTTTGTTGCCTCGAGCGCAATGGCCGGCCTCGGCGGAGCGCTCTATGCCCATTACGTCCTGACGCTGACGCCCTCGATCGTCGATTTCAGTGAGATGGCCCGCATCATTGTCATGGTCGTGATCGGCGGCCTCGGCTCGTTTGTCGGGCCGATCGTGGCGGCGCCGCCCATCTACGCCATCAACATCTGGTTGGCCGCCTGGGGTGAATGGAGCATGGTGTTCTTTGCCGCTGCCGTGATCCTGTTGATGCGCGCCTACCCGGCAGGCCTCGCCGGCCTCTTCGCAGCCATCCGGCGGCGAGCCCAGGGCGCCGGCTGATCTGCCCGCCTTGAGCGTGACCGAAGGCATCGAGCCTTAGGGCCGCAGGCGTGATGCAAATTCCAGCAAGATCCAGCAGGGTTGAAATTGCGCCGCGCTCGCGGCCGGCGCGGGATGCGCTCCACGCCCCGTCGAGGAGATCTTGCGCGCAAGCTTCCTGACATTTGGCGGGCGCGCCCCGCACTGCGCCATCCCGGCTTGTGAACCAAACCGGTGCAGCAAGTTGGTGAGCCAAATGGGGAAGTGATGCTTGATGGTGCGGGCGGTCGGAGTCGAACCGACACTCTGTCACCAGAACTGGATTTTGAGTCCAGCGCGTCTACCAGTTCCGCCACGCCCGCGGCGGGGCATTATGTAGCGGCGAAGGGGGCCGAAGGCCAGAGCGATCGTGAGGCCAGAACGATCGTGATCCGTCCCAAGACGTGCGCGCGGTGGGCGGGCAAAAGACGACGCGTCGCCGGTTCAATACGACTTTGGCAACTCGAGCACCTTCTCGGCGATGTTGCACAAGATAAGCTCGCGCGAGACGGGTGCGATGCGCGCAATCATCACCTCGCGCAGCAGCCGCTCCACGTGGAACTCCTTGGCGTAACCCATGCCGCCGTGGGTGAGGACGGCGGTCTCGCAGGCGGTAAACCCGGCCTCTGCCGCGAGGTACTTGGCGGCGTTGGCCTCCACGCCGCAGGGCTTGCCCGCATCGTACAAGCTGGCGGCCCTCAGCATCATCAGGTTGGCGGCCTCGAGCTCCATCCAGCACTTGGCAAGGGGATGCTGAATCGCCTGGTTTTGTCCGATCGGCCGCCCGAAGACGACGCGCTCCTTGGCATAGCGCGCGGCACGCGCCAGCGCCGCCCGGCCCACGCCCACCGCTTCGGCGGCGATCAGGATGCGCTCCGGATTCATGCCGTGCAGGATGTATTCGAAGCCCTTGCCCTCCTCGCCGATGCGGTCCTCCAGAGGCACGGGCATGCCGTCGAAAAACAGTTGGTTGGAATCGACGGCCTTGCGACCCATCTTGTCGATCACCCGCACCTCGACGTGGGTGCGGTCGAGCGCGGTGTAAAAAAGCGACAGACCCTCGGTGCGCTGTGTGACCTCCTCGAGCGGCGTGGTGCGGGCGAGCAGCAGCACGCGCTCGGCCACCTGCGCAGTCGAGATCCACACCTTCTGGCCGTGCACGGCGTAGCCGTTGCCGTGCCGCACGGCACGGCACTTGAGCCGGGTGGTATCGAGGCCGGTGTTGGGCTCGGTGACGGCAAAACACGCCTTCTCCGTGCCGGCAATGAGTGGCGGCAGGAAGCGCCGCTGCTGCTCTTGCGTGCCGAATTTGACGACTGGGTTGAGCCCGAAGATGTTCATGTGCACCGCCGAGGCGCCGGAAAAGGCGGCCCCCGACTCGGCGATCGCCTGCATCATGACGGCGGCCTCGGTGATGCCAAGCCCGGAGCCGCCAATGGTCTCCGGCATGGCAATGCCGAGCCAGCCGGCCTCGGCCAGCGCCCGGTGGAACTCATGCGGGAAACGGCCGTCGCTGTCGCGGGCGAGCCAGTAGTCGTCACCGAAGCGAGCGCACACCTTGAGCACGCCTTCGCGGATGTCCTGCTGGCCGGAGGTGAGGGAAAGGGTCATGGCGACCACCCGCCGCCGATCGGGGCCAAGCCATTGACGCCGCGCGCCGTCACGGCGCCCGCCTTCGCGCCCGCGAACGCGTGGCTGGCGCACGCCAGCACCCCTATGCCGGCGCCTGCCGTCTGTCGGGCCGTCTGTCGGGCGCAAACCTCGGTCACGGCGCTATGCTTCCACCTTGGCGGCGCCGACCACGCCGGCCTGCGTCAGCCTATCGATCTCCGCCGGCGCGAAGCCCCAATCCTTTAGGATCGCCTCGCCGTCGGCCCCGCGTCCGCGTGCAGGCGCGCCCATCTGCGGCACGGTGCGCGAGAAGCGCGGCGCCGGGCCCGGCTGCAGCACTCCGTCGCGGCGCACGAAGGTGGCGCGCGCCACGTTGTGAGGATGATGCTCCACCTCGCTCATCGCCAGCACGGGGGCGATGCAGGCATCGCTCCCTGCAAAGATGCGTTCCCATTCGTCGCGGGTGCGCGCGGCGATGGCCGCGGCGAAGCGATCGCGCAGGACCGGCCAACCCTTGCGGTCGTGCTGCTTGGGTAGACCGGCGGCGGCGAGGCCCAGCTTGTCGATGAGCTCTGCATAGAAGCGCTGCTCGATGGCGCCGACCGACAGCCACTTGCCATCCTTGGTTTGGTACACGTCGTACCAGGGCGCACCCGTATCCACGAAGTTAACCCCGCGCTCGTCCTTCCACGCGCCCTGCGAGTAAAGGCCATAGATGCCTGCCAGCAGATAGGCCGCCCCGTCGACCATGGCAGCATCCACCACCTGGCCCTTGCCCGACTTTTGCGCCTCGAGCAGTCCGCACAGCACGCCGAAGGCGAGGAACATGCCGCCGCCGCCAAAATCGCCGACGAGATTGAGGGGCGGCACGGGCGCCTCTCCCTTGCGGCCGATGGTGTGCAGCACGCCGGCCAGTGCGATGTAGTTGATGTCGTGGCCGGCCGATTGCGCCATCGGACCGTCCTGCCCGAAACCGGTCATGCGGCCATAGACGAGCCTGGGGTTGACGGCAATGAGCTGGTCGGGGCCCAGACCCAGCCGTTCCATGACGCCGGGCCGGAAGCCCTCGATCAGCGCGTCGGCTTTGGCGGCGAGCTTGCGTATCACATCCCGCCCGGCCGCGGCCTTCACATCGAGCGCGAGCGACCGTCGGCCCCGGTGCAGCACGTCGAACTTGGGCTCCCGGCCAGGCAGGCCCAAATCGCTCGCCTCCTGGCGGTCGAGCCGGATCACCTCGGCGCCCATGTCGGCCAGCAGCGTGGCCGCGAACGGCGCCGGGCCGATACCTGCCATCTCGATGATGCGAAACCCGGCGAGCGGACCCATCGTGGTTACCTTTTGGTTGCGATGCGCCAACTGGGGCGCATCGGGCGGCGCGGCGCTGAGCTCAAAGCATTTGCTGCGTCGGCGGCGCCGGTAAGCGTTTCTCAACCGCCCTATGCTTGCATGCCCGACAGAGGCGTCAACAATAAACGGGCGTGCGTCAAGCGTGTCTCCATTCCGGGACCTGCCAGGTCGTCTGCGAGCCTGGCTGCGATCAAGGCCGGCCGATGCCCGCTTGGAGGGGACAGCGACCCCTCGCCAGCCGCGCCTGGGCGGGCCGGGCACATCGCCCCCGTGCCAGCGCTTGCTCACCATCGACGAGCCACCGCAGCATCCTCACAAGGCCCTCAAGGACATCCCGTGGGACATCCCGTGGGACATCCCGCGGGAATTCCGCAACAACGAGGTCCGGTATCGCGATCTCCTGGACAATCAGGCCGATGTCATCCTGCGGCGCGATGCAAAGGGTCGGCTGACCTTCGTCAATCAAGCCTTCTGCCGGACCTTCGGGGTCGAGCCCGGCGAGGCGTTGGGTCACGTCTTCATGCCGCGCGTGCTCGCCGGCGACGCCGCGGCTCCCTTGGCGCCCTCCTCTGAGCCGCGCCATCAGCGCTACGTACAGCAAATCGAGACCGCGCGCGGCCCGCGCTGGTTTGAGTGGGAGGAGCACGCCGTTGTCGCCGACGCTGCCGCCATTTCCGAGGTGCAGTGCTCGGGATGCGACATCACCGAGCGACGGCGCACCGAGGCCGATCTGAGGCAGGCACGCAAGCAGGCGGTGGCGGCCAATCGCGCCAAGTCGCGGTTCCTGGCGGCAATGAGCCACGAGATCCGCACGCCCATGAACGGCATCTTGGGCATGACCTCGCTGCTCTGCGACACGCAACTCTCCGCCGAGCAGCGCACTTACGCGCATGCCATCGAGTGCTCCGCGCGGGCGCTGCTCACCCTGATCGACGAGATCCTCGATTTCTCCAAGGTCGAGGCCGACAAACTGCACCTTAATTCCGCGCCCCTGGCGCTCGACGAGTGCGTGCAGAGCGTGGTGGAGCTGCTGGCGCCGGAGGCTCACGCAAAGAGCATCGAGCTTGGCTGGGCGGTCGATCCGGCCCTCCCACAGCTGGTATTGGGCGACGAGGTGCGCGTGCGCCAGATCGTCACCAACCTCGTCGGCAACGCAATCAAGTTCACGGACAGAGGCGGGGTGCTGGTGACGGTCAGCAAGTCTGCGGCCCCGCGACCGGGCGCGCAGGCAGACGACCTCGGGATCGCCATCGCAGTGGAAGACACCGGCATGGGCATCGCATCCGACACGCTTGCCTCACTGTTCCTGGAGTTCGAGCAGGCCGAGGACGCCGCGCGCCGCCACCAGGGTGGCACCGGGCTCGGCCTCGCCATCTCGCGCCGTCTGGCGCGTGCCATGGGCGGTGACATCGTGGTGGTAAGCGAGCCCGGCGTGGGCTCCACGTTCACGGCGAGCTTGCGCCTCAAGCTCGCTGACAATGTCGCAACCCTCGAGCCCGCCGTGGCGGCTCCGCTATCCCGGCGCGTGCTGCTGGCGCTCGATCGGACCATCGAGCGCCGGGCGCTGCGCCTCTCGCTCGCGGGCGCGGAAATCCCCACAGAGGAGAGCGGAATGGCCGGCGCGCGCGAAATGGTGTCGGCCGCGGCCGAGGCGGGCCAGCCGTTCACGTTGCTCGTCGTGGATGGCAGCTGTGGTTGGGATAGGGCTGCGGAGCTCCTGTCGCACGCCCGGGCGACGGCGCCGGCCTCTGTCCAGGGCGTCATCGTGCTGGCCACCGCAGCAAGGGCGGACTTCGCCCAATTTCGCGATGCTGGCTTCGGCGCCTATCTCTTGCGCCCTGTGCGGCCGCAGGCGCTGCTCGCTCGGCTTGGCGCCGGCCGAGAGCGGGGGCCTCTGCATCTCCCTGTCCCCTCGCGCGCGCCCCAATTCATCGCCCCGCCGTCCGTGCTGCTCGTTGAGGACAACGACATCAACGCCCTACTCGCGCGCCGCATGCTGGAGAAGGCGGGCTGCCGTGTGCAACACTGCGTCAACGGCAGTGAGGCCGTTGCGGCCTTCGAGCGCGTGCTGGCCGGGGCGGAGCGGCCCTACGACGTCGTCCTGATGGACGCACATATGCCGGTGCTCGACGGCCTGGACGCGACCCGCGCCATCAAGGCGCTCTACGCCGCGCAAGAAGGTGGCGCGGCGATTGCTCCCCCGATCATTGCCGTGACGGCCAACGCCTTCGACGAGGACCGCCGCCGCTGCCTGGCGGCCGGCATGGACGACTACCTCGCCAAGCCCTTCGATCGGGAGGCGCTTTGCCGCGTGCTCGAGCGCTGGTGCGGCAAGGAGGGGGCTCGTGCGGGCGCAACCTGCGCGGCTTGAGGCTTGTGATTAGGCACGCCGCGCGGCGGCGGGCCGCGCTAGCTCGCCCATCCAGGTGCCCAGAGCCGCGGCCTCCGCCTCCGATAGGCGCAAGCCCAGCTTGGAGCGGCGCCACAGGACGTCCTCGGCAGTAACTGCCCATTCCTGCTCGATCAGGTAGCGCACCTCGGCCTCGGTCAGGGTGGCCCCAAAGTGGCGGCCGAGGTCGGCCGCGGACGTGGCTTTGCCCAGCATGCGCTCGGCCCGCGTGCCGTAGGCGCGCGCCAGGCGGACGACATGCGCCCGGTGCAGGAACGGGTAGCCCTGCGCCAGGCGCTCAATGACCAGCGGCAGCGCATCGGGATCAAAGTCGCCCCCGGGCAGTGGGCTGGCGCCAGTCCAGCCCCGCGGCAGCCCCTGGCGCTGGGGTAGGTGCGGCGCCAGCCGCTTGAGCGCCGCCTCGGCCAAGCGGCGATAGGTGGTAATCTTGCCGCCGATGATGGAAAGCAGCGGTGCGGCGCCGGCCTCTTCGTCCAACTCCAGCACGTAGTCGCGCGAGGCGGCCTTGGCCTCGCTCACTCCGTCATCGTAGAGCGGACGCACGCCGGAGTAGCTCCAGGCGACATCGGCAGGCTCAACGCTGCGCGCAAAGACAGCGCTGGCCGCATCGCAAAGGTAGCCGATCTCCTCAGGGGTGGCCGAGACCTCAGCGGGGTCGCCCACATAGTCGCGGTCGGTGGTGCCGATCAACGTGAAATCGCCCTCGTAGGGAATGGCAAAGACGATGCGCCCGTCGGGGCGCTGCAGGATGTAGGCGCGATCGTGCGCAAAGAGCTTTGGGACGACAACGTGCGAGCCCTGCACCAGGCGAACTTTGCCCCGCGGTCGGCGCCCACACGCAGCCACTGCAACCCTCTCGACCCATGGGCCGGCAGCGTTGATGAGCACGCGTGCGGCGATCGTGTCGCGCTTGCCGGTGCTGACGTCGGCGACGGTCAGATGCCACGCGTCCCGCCTCCGTGAAACCTCCACAGCCCGCGTGCGCGTGCGGATCTGGGCCCCGCGCTCGGCCGCGTCGCGGGCATTGAGAATGACAAGGCGGGCATCGTCGACCCAGCAATCGGAGTACTCAAAGCCGGTGGTGAAGACGGCTTGCTTCAGCGGTTGGCCGGCGGCGTCCGCGGCAAGATTAAGGACGCCGGTGCCGGGCAACCGCCGCCTGCCGCCCAGGTGATCGTAGAGGAAGAGCCCGGCGCGCAGCATCCATGCGGGCCGCAGACCTGCCTGATGCGGCAGAACGAAGCGCATGGGCCGCACGAGGTGCGGCGCGATTGCCCAAATCACCTCGCGCTCGCTCAGGGCCGCGCGCACCAGCCGGAAGCGGTACTGCTCAAGGTAGCGCAAGCCGCCGTGGATCAGCTTCGTAGAGCGCGAGGAAGTGCCGCCAGCGAGGTCACCCATCTCGCACAAAAAAGCCGACAGGCCCCGGCCGGCGGCGTCGCGGGCGATGCCGCAGCCATTGATGCCGCCGCCGATAATGGCAAGGTCGAAGATTTCCGACACCCGTGCTCCCCAAGCGACCGCAGCCTTGACCGACCCGCTGCAAGCCCTGATCGGGCCGCGAGCTTACGCGGCCAAGCTTATAGCCTGCGCATTGGCGATTGGCAGACGCGGCCTGTCGACCTTGCTATCCCCCGCGATCGGGGCGATCCGGGATCTCGAGCTCGAACATGGCGCCCCTGGCCGTGTCGCGCAGGCGGATCGCGCCGCCGTGGGCGTTGATGAGCTCCTGGGCCACCGCGAGCCCAAGCCCCGTGCCGCCTTTGCGCGCGGAGCCCTGGAAGGCCTGGAAGAGATGCGCGCGCGCCTTCTCGGGCACGCCCGGGCCGTCGTCGCTGACCTCGATGGTAACCCGCATCCCCTCGCGCAGGGCGGCAACCCGGATATGGCCGCCCACATGCTCTTGCTGCTCGATGGCCTGCATGGCGTTGCGGGTGAGGTTGCTCAAGACGCGGAAGAGCTGATCGCGGTCGGCGTCCACGCGCAGGGAGGCATCCATGTCGATCTGCCAGTCGATGGCGCCCTCGCGCGGGAGCCCAAGCCCGTCGCCAACCTCCTCCACGAGCGGGCGCAGGGGCATCAGCTCGCGCCTGGGTGGCGCCTCCTCGGCACGCCCGAATTTCAGCGTGCTGTTGGCGAGATTGATGGCGCGATCGAGCGAGGCGATGAGCTTGGGAGCGAACCGCTGCACCGCCGGATCGGGCAAGCTGCTGAGCCGGTCCGAGATGAGCTGGGCGTTGGCGAGCATGTTGCGCAAGTCGTGATTGATCTTGCTCACCGCCAGGCCCAGTGCGGCGAGCCGGCTCTTCTGCTGCAGCGTCTGGGTGAGCTCGCCTTGCATATGGGCGAGCTCGCGCTCGGCCGTGCCGATCTCGTCGCGGCGGGGCGAGGGCACGATGATGCGGCTCGCGTCCTCCGGGTTCTGGCCGAAGCGCAGCATGTTGCGGGCGATGCGCATCATCGGCTGCACCAGGAGCCCGTTGAGGGCAAAGTAGACGAGCGCCGCCGTGATGACCGAGATGATGACCGAGAGGCCGAGCACATTGAGGCCGTAGCGGATCATGGCCGCCTTCAGCGGCGCTTCCGGCAACACCACCTCGATGAAGTCGCCGGCCCCCATGCCGGGCTCGCCGATCACCCGGATGATGCGCCCGTCCGGCGCCCAGAATGCACTGAGCGCGTCCCAAATCAGACGCAGGCGCAGGGCAAGCTCGTTGCCGAAGCCCGACGGACGCGCGCTGGCACGAAAATCGAAGGTGTCGTCGATCTGCGAGGCGGCATCGGCGGGCAGCACAAGACGCCGCTCGTTGCTGCGCTTGAGCGCCACGGCGCGCACCTGGGCCGTGCGCAGCAGTTCGGAGCGCAACGCATCCGGGACGACGCCCCCCGGCACGGCCTCGGCCGCCAGCGCCGCGAGCTGGGCGGCGGTGAGGCGGTCGTTCAGCCAGGTGATGCGGAAGTTGGCAACGGAGGGAACGAAAATCAGCACCTCGGCCAGCATGACGAAGCTGACGGTCAGCACCAGCAGCTTGGCGGACAAGCCGAGCCCGCGACGTTCCGCCGTTGCGCGCAACGGCGAACGTATCCGCTTGGCCCGCTCCCACAGCCTTGACGACCAGGCCAGGGCCTCTTCGATGCTATCGCGTGGCACGCCCCTGCCTCGCTCGTCTCCTAGCGGCTCACCCGAGCTTGCGCAGCCAGCCAACGACCTTGCGCACCAAGGGGTTTGCGGCCGCCATGGCATAATAGCCGTTGGCGACGCGCTTGTTGATCTCGCAAAACGTTGGATAGGGCGAAATCCATTGCGTCATGGCCTTGATATCGAGCCCCTGCGACACCGCGAGCGACCACATCTGGATGAGCTCACCGGCATGCTCCCCGACGATGCTGGCGCCGAGAATGCGGCCCTTGGCGTCGGTCACGACCTTGACGAAGCCTTCGGTCACGCGCTCGATTTGGGCACGATCGTTCTCGTGGTAGGGCCAGCGATAGGCGCGCACGCGCCCGCCGCGCTTCCTGGCGGCATCCTCGCTGAGCCCCACGTGGGCGATCTCCGGGTCGGTGAAGGTCGCCCACGGGATGATGTCGCTATCCACGGTCGCCGGCTGGCGGAACAAGGCCCGGCGCAGCACGATGCCGGCATGGTAGTTGGCGACGTGCGTGAACTGCGGGCTGCCGATCACGTCGCCGATGGCAAACACCCTTGAGTTCGACGTCACGAGGCCCCGGCTCACCTGGATGCCGCGCTTGTCGTACTTAATGCCCGCGGCCTCGAGGTTGAGGCGCGCCACGTTGGGCACCCGCCCGGTGGCCACGAGAAGATGCGAGCCCTGCACCATCGCCGGCACGCCGCCCTCCGAGATGTGCACGTCGATGAGCCGCGTCCCGCCGGCGATGCGCTCCACCAGCGTGCCTTCGCGGATTTCCATGCCCTCGGCGCGCAGACGCTTCAGCACCACCTCGGACATTTCCGGGTCGTCCTTGCCCAGCGCCTTCATGGCCTCCAGGACGGTGACACGGCTGCCCAGACGCAAATAGGCCTGGGCGAGCTCCAGCCCGATCGGGCCGCCGCCGATGACGATCAGGTGGTCGAGCTGGGATCGGTTGGCAAAAATGGTCTCGTTGGTGAAATAGGGCACGCTCTCGAGCCCCGGGATGGGCGGGAGCGCCGGCGAGGAGCCGGTGGCAATGACGAAGCGGCGTGCCTTGATGCGCTCCTCGCCGGCCAGCACCGTGTCGCGGCTGATGAACTGGGCCGTGGCGCGGATCACGTTGACACCGAGGCCGATGAACCGCTCCGCAGAATCGTTGGGCGCTATGGCGGCGATGACGCCGTGGATGTGGTCGTGCACCCCCTTGTAGCTGACGGTCGGATTGGTCGGTACAATGCCGAACGGGGCGCAGGTGCGCATGAGATGCGCGCGACGCGACGCGGCGATCAGTGACTTCGACGGGACGCAGCCGTAGTTGAGGCAATCGCCGCCCATCTTGTCCCTCTCGATGAGGACCACGGGCACGCCGAGCTGCGCGGCGCCCGCCGCCACGGTGAGGCCGCCGGAACCGGCTCCGATCACGCACAGGTCGACGCGCAGTTCGCCGCCCGCGGTGTGGGCGATGGCGCCGCTGCGCGCTTTGACGGTCACATCGACGTCGCCGTCGGAACGGGCACGCACCAAGCCGACCGCGCCGTCACTTGGCTGCTGCATGGCTGTTCCTCCATCTCCTGAGAACGACAGGAATGAGCGCAACGACACCCAGAAGCAACAATGCCAGCATCAGCTGCCTGGTGACGAGGGAGCTCGCATGGATGCTGAGCCGGCAGGCTTCGGCACCGGCTTTGGCCACGCACCGCGCGTATTCGGCCTTCGCGGAGATAATGACGCTGTCGAGACCGGCCCCCGCCGACGCAAAGGCGAATGTGGCCGGCATAATGCCGAAAAACGTGGCGATCACATAGGTCCTGAGCGGAACACCCAAGACGGCCGGCGCGATATTGACAAACCAGAAGGGAAAGGCCGGAACCAGGCGCAGAAACAAGAGATAGCTGAGCGCGTCCTCCCTGAAGCCCTTGCGCAATTTGACGAGCCACGGGGTCGCGCGCTCGCTCAGCATGCCGCCTACCGCTGTCCGCGCAATCAAAAACAGCGCCGTGGCCCCGATGCTGGCGCCGACGACGGCCGCCGCGCCGCCGACGAGCGAGCCGAACATCAGCCCCCCCATTGCGGTCACGATCGGACAGCCGGGCAAGCTGAGGGCGGCGAGAAGCGCATATGCCGCGGCATACGCGACCACCGCGGCAACGCAGTGCTCAGCCAAAACACCGTGAAAGCGATCGCGCAGCGCCACGACGTTCTCAACGGTAAGGGTGCGATGCCAGCCCATCGCCAGCACGAGCACCACTGCCGCGGCGATGACCGCCAACGGCGCGAGGCGATGCCACGCCTTGAGGCTGGCCTTGAGGCTGGCATGCTCCGGCGCGGCATCGGCCGCGCTGTCGCCTCCCAGACGCGCGCTGCCAAGCGTGCCCGGGTGCCCATCATGGCAGCCTGGCACCTCCTTCAGGGTGGGCTTGCGGTTCATTGGCTGCAGTCGAGGCAACGGTTAGCGCTGTGACAAGCTTGTGACAGGTTCAACCTCCAGGCAAGGTAAGCGTTGCCAGCGCCATTTGGCCCATCTGTCAAGCACACGTGAGAGAAAGCGAGAAGATTTGATGGGTTTTGGCAAATTGAACAGGGGTTTTGCCTGCGATTGACTTGCCCCAGCCCCAATCCTATAAGCGCGGCGATTTGGGGGCTATGGGGCAGCCTGCGCTCGCGCGCCGGCAAAGGCGATGGTCCCTAGGGCAGCGAATTTCCGGCAGCGGATGTTCCCCACGACAGCCCCAGCTTGACGCGAATAAGGGCTTGACGCGAAACGGAGACTTGACGTGAAACGGACCTACCAGCCGAGCAAGCTCGTGCGCAAGCGCCGGCATGGTTTCCGCAAACGCATGGCCAGCACCGGCGGTCGCCGGGTGGTGGCGCGGCGGCGTGCGAAAGGTCGCAAACGCCTCTCCGCTTGATGCGGGCCGGCGATGGGTGGCGCATGGCCAGGGCGAAGGCAGCGAAGGGCTCCGCCTCGCGCGTGACCACTCTCAAGAAGCGCTCGGAATATCTGCATGCTCGCAAGGGCGCTCGGTGCGCCACCCCGGCCTTCGTCCTTGAGGCCAAGGCGCGCAGCGATGGGGCGAGCTCGCCAGGGCGTTCGCACGCGTGCACCGCACGCCGGCGCGGAAGGCTTGACGCGACTGATGACGCCAAAACAGAAGGCGCAGA
>Ga0306920_100005953_pt1 | contig 15827 bp, 14 predicted proteins | sample flu12Cox44000170_FD_204666 | JGI IMG/M metagenome (GOLD analysis project Ga0306920, IMG submission 204666) | Lab enrichment of tropical soil microbial communities from Luquillo Experimental Forest, Puerto Rico - flux4day.12C.oxic.44.000.170 (v2)... | ecosystem: Environmental > Terrestrial >... | reverse complement strand
TGACAACCGGTCCTGGACGCCCGGTTCGAGCAATATAGAAGGCTTCTTTCACCACGCGCGGAATGTCGAGGATATTCATCACGAGATAGCTATGCTTGACAATCGGGAGTGTCATACCGAAGACATCGGTCTCCTGGAACGCTCCTCGCCCAATCATCTCTTGCGGAACCTGTCCGGTGATCGCCACAACCGGAATGGAATCCATGTAGGCGTCCGCAATACCGGTAACCAGGTTGGTCGCCCCAGGCCCGGAAGTTGCCATACAGACGCCTGGCCTCCCAGTCGCTCGAGCATAGCCTTCGGCAGCAAAACTGCCTCCCTGTTCGTGTCGCGGGAGAATGGTGCGGATTTTGGCGGATCTTGTCAGCGCCTGATGGATCGGCATGCTTGCCCCGCCCGGATAAGCGAAAATTACCTCTACACCCTCTCGTTCCATGGCAGCGACGAGAATCTCGGCGCCGTTCATCGTTTCGCTCCGTGCAGGAGCCTGACGTGCAATGGCCGGTTCGTTGGTGGTAGAAGTCTTCATATTTAAGGGGGGGTACTATAAGTGGAGAGGGCGCAGGGATCAATGGATAAGAAAGCAAGTCTGAAAGCTCAATGTTTGCCTAGTTGCGATCCCGAGTGGCCCGCCGCCTCCGGGAATGCTAAGTAAGCCGTATGATGACCCGACGCGAAGCAATCAAAGCAGTTGCTCTTACCGCGGGCGCTTTCACTGTCGCTCCCTCGATTCTTGAAGGGCAGAGCACCGGTGCAAGCGCGAGCGGTTCAGTGTACCCGTTTAAGGTGCCTGATCTCGGCTATCCCTTCGACGCGCTGGAGCCGTACATTGACGCCCAAACGATGCAGATTCATCACGACAAGCACAACGGCGCATACGTGGAAAATCTTAATAAAGCGCTCGCACAGGCGCCGGAATCCATTCAGAAAATGACTCTGGAAGAGCTTTTGCTGAACCTCGACAAAATACCGGACAACATTCGGACCGCCGTCCGCAACAATGCGGGCGGGCAATACAATCATTCTTTTTTTTGGAAGCTCCTCAAAAAGAACGAGGGCGGCAAACCCACAGGCGAACTCGCCAAGGCCATTGACGGAATGTTCGGCGATTTTTCAGCTTTCCAGAATAAACTGACCGAATCCGCCCTCAAGGTCTTCGGCAGCGGTTGGGCATGGCTGGTATTGGATGATGAAAATCTCGAGGTCACCACGACACCGAACCAGGATTGCCCTATTTCAAAGCCGAACGAAAAAGAAATTCCAATCGTCGGCATCGATGTCTGGGAACATGCGTATTATCTCAAATATCAGAACCGCCGCCCGGAATATGTTAAAGCGTTTTGGAACGTCATCAATTGGGACTATGCCGCTGAACGCTATGCGGATGCCTTAAAGAAAACCTGATCACGCGGAGGGCACAAAGAAATAGCCTCATGCAGAGGACGCGGCGAAACGCGAGGGGGCAGAGAGGCGAAAATCACACCCAAGGTTATCGCGAATGACCGGACGAAACGGACGGCTCCGCGATTTGGAGGTGAGCGCCCGTTTTCGCGTCCAGTTTACAACTGGTGCGTGAATCCGGTACCTTTAGGTTCCTTGGTTCCGCTTTCGGGGAATCCTTGAAAGGCAAAACACTGACGACTAATGTGCGGATACAGAAGAAAAACTTGCCTCATCTGTAACCAGTTTTGCTTTCAAGGATTCCAGAGCCGCTCCCTGAGCGGCTCCTGAGTCACTTTTTTCCATGGCCCGCCTTTTCGATCTCAACCCTCAGCAACTGAAGGCTGTCACAACGACAAACGGCCCTGTTTTGATCCTTGCGGGTGCGGGCACCGGAAAGACTCGCGTCATCACAACGCGGATATCCTGTCTGCTTCATCAAGGGATCGAGCCAGAAAGAATTCTGGCCGTAACCTTTACCAACAAAGCAGCTAACGAAATGCGCGAGCGGGTTTCTTCTATGATCGAACGAGCGAACTCCCGCAAGCTAACGATCTGCACCTTTCATGCTTTGTGTGTGAGGATCTTGCGCGCCGACATCGATAAGCTCGGCTACACGACTAATTTTGCGATTTATGATGAAGCCGATCAGTTCGATCTCATCCGCAGGATCATTTCGCGCCTGGCGGCGCCGCAGGAAAAGCTGGATGCGAGTCTTGTGCGCAATTTCATCAGCAAAGCCAAAAATCAGCGCCGGAAAGCTGCGCCTTCGGAGAAGGATTTGACGGCAGCGGTTTTCCGCCGTTACCAGGAGGATTTGAAGAACTATAATGCCGTCGACTTCGATGACTTGTTAGTTCTCGCCGTCCACTTGTTGGAACAATTCCCGGACATCCAAGCAAAATGGGAAAGGCGATTCGATTTCGTCATGGTCGATGAATTTCAGGACACGAATCAATTGCAGATGGAATTGCTTCATAAACTTGCCCGAGTTCATCAAAACGTTTGTGTTGTTGGTGACGATGATCAGAGCATCTATGGGTGGCGCGGAGCGGAGATCTCCAACATACTCGAATTTGAGCATCACTTCCCAAAGCCGACTATTGTTAAGCTCGAACAAAATTATCGGAGTACAAATGCTATTCTCGGCGCCGCCAATAGCATCATCCGTCGCAATCCCCGCAGGAGACCAAAATCTCTTTGGAGCGAAAACGGGGACGGTGACAGGATTCGTGTCGTACAGGTCCCGGACGACGAGGAAGAAGCAAATTTCGTGACGGGCGAGATTCAAAGACTTCAATTTTCTGAGGGCGTTTCCTGGACTGATATTGCCGTGATCTTTCGCATGAACGCGCAATCACGTCTCCTCGAGACAAATCTGCGCAGGTTGCAGATTCCCTATCGTATCGTCGGGAGTCGCAGCTTTTTCGATCGTAGGGAGGTGAAAGATCTATTGCCTACCTGTCGTGCATCACTAATCCCCAGGACGACATAAGTTTGCTTCGAATAATCAACACACCCGCGCGGGGGATCGGGTCGTCGACAATCGAATCAGCACTAGCATTTAGCAACAGCGAGAAGAAAAGCCTGTTTCAAATTTTCCAGTCAGATAGTTTCCATGCGCAACTAACAAAACGCTCAAGCCTCTGTATCAGGCAATTCATGGATCTCATAGATTCGTATGAGACCAAACTGGGTCAGCCGCTTACCAAAATGGCAGACGTCGTTTATGAGTTAGTTCGGGATATCGGTTATGTAGAGAGTTTACGCCGAAGCGCCCATTCACCGGAAGAGGCTCAGAATCGGGAGGAGAATGTGCGGGAAATGATTCGCACTCTTTCCGAATATGAATCTCGTGGAGGCGACGGACTGCCGGGTTTTCTGGCTGAGACTTCTTTGGACCGGGATCGCCAGGAAGACTCGGAGCCCCAAAAGGAGGGTGTGACCCTTATTACATTTCACGCGGCGAAAGGTCTGGAATTTCCGCATGTATTTCTGGTAGGCATCGAAGAGTCAATTCTTCCGCACGCAAGATCAAAACTTGAGGGAAGCATCGACGAAGAGCGTAGATTATTTTATGTCGGGATCACACGCGCCATGCGTACATTGGCGATAAGCTACTGTGTTCATCGCAAGAAATATGGCAGTCCGACTCCTTGCTATCCAAGCTCGTTTCTGGCAGATCTCGATCCGCGTTACACGGAAATCGTTAATTTTCACGAGCTAACCACGAAACCCGCAAACGAAAGCACTGCACGCTCGCATTTTGCAAAGATGCGAGAGCTGCTAGCCCGCAAAGATCCTGCGTTGTGAAAAGCGACGAGCTCATGGCGGCTAGTCTAGCTTAGCTAACGTTTACACAGATCTGTACAACAATCGGTCAAAATCTTGTTTTCCTGCGAGAATTTTCCGAGAATAGCTTTGCCTCCCTGCTCAATCGTGCTCCACCTTCGCCGAGGCTTCCGCGGACACGTCGTGCTCGTGCTTGAAAAGCGATCAACCGTATTTAGTCTTGGATGGTGGGATGGACTGCGAAAAGACCGGCGCCCCGACGAAGCAGGTCGAACGAAGGGGATGCACCAAATCCGGTCCCGCTAATCGTAACCTATCTGCGTAATCTGCGTAATCTGTGGTTAAATCCATTTCGGTTTTTGAGGTTAATATAAGTCTGCGATTTCGAAATAAGCGGGGTCGGATTTCGCCGCGGGGCTTTTGTCCCGAAGGGACAGGAGCCCTCAGCCCGAGTGTTTTAACCCCGGGGAACCACCCATCGCAGTGAGTCGCCCTGAAAGGGCGTAAGATTCAGAAGGATTAGTCCCATACACAGCGCTTGTCGAAAGCAATGCCATGTGCTTCCAGCAACGATGTGAAACCCAGGCGAGCGCTAGCGATTGAGGATTCTATCATTATATAATCTTCTACGTTATCGTTGATCCCTGATCTGGCGCCCTTTCAGGGTGCCCCATCCAATGGGACGTCGTTTCCGCGGGGTTGAAACCCCGGGCTGAGGATTCCTGCCCCTTCGGGATGGCACTGAAGGAGCGCTGGTCGCCAGACTATCATCCGGGCGCGCCTTCGGCGCCTTAAGAGGTTTTGCGATTTGATTCATCAAACTAACGGACTAGAATACTTGAAAAGCAAAACGGGTTGCAGATGAGTCAGGTTTTTTTCCGTGTTCGCGCATTAGCACCAGGTGGTTTTGCTTTTCAAGAATTCTATCGAGCGAGGCCTCCTCGGCCAACCGGCATTGCTTCCGGCGCAACCTCTATATCCTTAGATCTCGCTGATCTGAGGCGCGGCCTCGCCAGGCTTGCCTTATGAATGCCCCTCGGAACATAGATTTCGATTATAAGTTGCAGCGTCTTTCGAGTCTTCGCTTCGCGGCATTTGACCCATACTTCCTGAATCTTCCCCTCGACCCCTACATACAAGGAAAATTCCGACGGCGCCGCTTTTCACGATTCCAGGGAGCGCCTGAGGATCTCAAGCGGCTGGAACATAAGTATTTTGAGCAGAGTGCGGCTGTAAATAAGCTCGCCGGCGGCGTCAAACGCGATTTTGCCGAATTGGAAGATCAATTGGTAGGTCTTGCTGAGTTTCGAACACTGATTGCGCGATTCGTTGATTTCTCCAAAATCGATCCGACAGCAACCGAAATCGGCATCCATCAGATCAGGATTGTTGCCGCGCCAAACATGGTGGGTGAACCGGCCCCGGAAGGAATTCATCAGGATGGATTCGATTTTGTCGGCATATTTTGCATCAAACGCGAAAATCTCATCGGCGCAGAGACGCACCTTTATGAAAGTCCGTCTGGTCCCCCCATTTTCGCTAAAGAACTGCAACCCGGCGAATTCGTTTTGGTAAATGATCGGCGTCTTTACCATTTCACAAGCGGAATAACACCCGCCGGTTCAGGAGACGGCATTCGAGACGTGTTTGTGATGACCGCATAGCCTGGAAGCTTCGCCCCGTAAGCGCTAACTTAAGCGCGAAGTAGGCGAAGCGTCCCCGCTTTGCGCGCTTCAAACCCGGGCAAACCGAGACGGTTCGCCTACGTCGTAGCGCGTTTGTGAGCGCTGAAGCGCTTAAGTTAACGCTTGCTGGATGAAACCCACAGGCTGAAAGAAAATGATCAGCAAACAACCTGGCTCCTTTCCCATTGAATGGGTTCGAGGCCAATTCCCCGCACTGCGCCGCAGCATTGGGAATCAGCCGGTGATTTATCTCGATGGGCCGGGCGGAACACAGGTCCCTGAACAGGTCATCACGGCGATTGCCGATTATCTGCGCACCTCCAACAGCAACCTCGGCGGTAGGTTTGTGACAAGCGCTCAGACCGGCGAGCTCGTTCTGCGGACCCGGATCGCGCTGGCCGAATTTATCCACGCCCGCGAGCCGCAAGAAATCGTCTTTGGCCAAAACATGACCAGCCTGACGTTTGCACTGAGTCGCTCACTCGCCCGGACCTGGCCGGTTGATTCAGAAATTATCGTAACCTCGCTGGACCACGATGCCAATATCGCACCCTGGCGTCTAGCGGCGGCTGAACGCGGGGTTACGGTCAAAACCTGGGAAGTGCGCAAGCAAACCTGTTCGCTTGACCTCAAAGATTTGCAGCCATTGCTCAATAAAAGAACCGCTCTGATCGCTGTTACGCTCGCGTCCAACGCTTCCGGCTCACATGTTGATGTTCGCGGCGTTGCGGAACTTGCAAAATCCGTCCAGGCGAAAGTATTTGTGGACGCAGTGCACTTCGCGCCTCACGGACGGATTGATGTTCAGTCCTTAGATTGCGATTTCCTCGTCTGTTCCGCCTACAAATTTTTCGGGCCGCACATTGGAGTGCTTTGGGGACGTAAGGAATTACTTTCAGACCTGGAAAGCTTTAAGGTTCGGCCGGCAGCAAACCAGCCGCCGGGCAAATGGGAAACAGGCACTCAAAGTTTTGAAAATATTGCGGGAACTCTGGGTGCGCTCGGCTATATGCGGGATCTGGCGGCTGCGGTGAACCAGACATCGCTTGCGGACGCGATGGAATTAATCCGAAATTACGAGTACACACTGAGCCGGCATTTTCTCGCCGGCGTAGCTCGAATTCCGCGGATAACTTTGTACGGAATCGCCGATCCGCTGAAGGCGATGTTGCGAACTCCCACCTTTGCCCTTCGCGTGGAAGGTGTCCGGCCAGATCTTCTCGCTCAAAACCTCGGCGACAACGGGATCTTCGTTTGGAGCGGTGATTTTTATGCGGTCGACTTAATCAGCCGCCTGGGCCTTGACGAGAGCGGGGGCGTTGTACGCGTGGGTTTCGTCCATTACAATACAGCCCGCGAGGTCGACCGGGTTTTGGACGCGCTCGAAGGAGTGTAAAACAAGATCAAGGGTTTAACCTAAATTCCGAAATTGAAACCGCAGATTCCGCCGATTTCACAGATTTTGAGGAAGTTTATCGCGGATCAGCGTACGAACCTTCTCGTGGCAAACTTCAGGGCGTTGATAATCGTAACCTAACCTAACCTATTGTATCCGTGTAATCTGCGTAATCTGCGGTTGAATCCGTTTTCGGTTTTTGGGTTTAATGGTCGTTCTTGACTTGGAGGGCGGCGGTCCCTCGCAGCCGTGAAACCCAATAAAAGCCCCGACAATCGAGACATGCCTTTGCCGAACAAATAAAGCTTACATCTCCAGCGCGGCGCCGAGGGACCGGACGCCCTCCAGAAACAGAGATTGTTTGGCTACTCGATAACCTCAAAGTGACTCATTAACCTGAAAAGGTCGTAGCGTTCTTCGATTTCTTTCCGCTGAAGGGTTTTGATGCGCTCCAGACTGAATGCTTCAACGCAGAAGCTGGCCAGCAAACTCCCGTATACCACGGCCTTTTTTAAATCGGCGAAATCAGCTTTCTCTTTGTTAAGGCTGGCCAGATAGCCGGTGAATCCGCCTGCAAAAACGTCTCCAGCGCCTGTCGGATCTTGGATATCCTCGAGCGGGAACGCACCACAGCTAAAGAATTCGTCATGACCCAAGAGCAAGCAGCCGTGCTCCCCCTTCTTGATCGCTACGTACCTCGGCCCCAGCCGGAGAATATTTCTCCCCGCCTTGACTAAACTGGTTTCCTCCGTCAACTGGCGCGCCTCGCTGTCATTCAACACAAGCAGATCCACTCGTTTGAGCAACTCAAGCAACTCTGGTCGAGCCGTGGTAATCCAGAGATCCATCGTGTCCGCAACGACGAAGCGGGGATTCTCGACTTGGTCAAGAACACGGTATTGAAGAACTGGACTGATGTTTCCGAGAAGGATAATCGGCGTTTTCCTATAATTTTCCGGAAGCTTCGGCGAGAAATTCTCAAACACATTGAGTTCAACACTTAATGTTTTCCGTTGATTCATGTCCCACTCATATTCCCCAGACCATCTGAACGTGCGCCCATCAACAATCTGCAGACCTTCAATGTTGATCCCACGAGATCGGAACAGCTCAACATGTTGCTTGGGGAAATCTGTACCAACGATCCCGACGAGGTTAACCGGGGTCAGCAGGCTTGCAGCGACGGATGCATATGAGGCTGAACCGCCGAGCAAATCCTCGTGCTCTTCCAACTTCGTTTTGATGTTGTCAATGGCGATCGAACCAACGATTAGGACGGACATAAACTGACTGATTGGAGCCAGACCCGTTTAGCACATCCAAGTCCGATTATGCAATACGTGTCACAGCATAACGCGTAAAAGTCGCCAGGAAGCCGGGACCATCCGGGGCAGCCACCATTCTTCCGACCTGAAGTTCGGGCGCGTCCGACAGATAGGCGGTTCGCAACATAATCCACGAATCCTGCGGACCACCGTACTCCACAATTACGGAACCGCTCTCGCGCCGGAGTCGTAATTTGAGCGAACCGGAGTAGGAATAGAGTGGCACAACTGACCAATCCGAAAATTCGCGTGTCACGACGGCGCTCACGTAGTGAATCTCGTCGACGTATTCGATGCCCGTCTTCATCCAAACGGACGAATCTAATCGGACCATCAATCCAGCTTGATCGTAGAGAGACGCGTATTCGGCGTGGAATTCCGTCTCGACTGAAAAACTGCCCGAGACCCACTCGTAGTAAAAGTGGCCATTGTCGCGGATGAAACCGTAATGAGTCTTCCGCCAAAAATCAGTGCTGGCGGCCGCTCGAACCAGGAGCTTTCCGTCTTCTTCCTTCCAGGTTTCAGGCTCATTGAACCAGATCATTGGATTCACCGTTCACTGTTCGCCGTTCACCGTTCGCCGTTCGCCGTTCGAAAGGCGCCACCATCACCCTGCGCCTAGCAAAATCCCTTCTGCCGCTCTTTCCTTCGTGTCCCCTACTACAATAGGTCGAAATCTTATTTTCCCGCGAGGATTTTCCCGAGAATAGCTTTGCTTCCCTGATCAATCGTGCTCCACCTTCGCCAAGGCTTCGGCGGACACGAGCTCTCTTAGCAAAACCTTGACCGCTGCCGTGTGAGCCTGGACATCCGAGGCGCAAACCAGATCAGAGACCATACAGACACGCCTTGCTCCTGTGTGAACTACCTCGCGCAAATTCTCGAGTTTCACGCCGCCGATGCAAAAAACCGGCACGTTGATCGTACGATGGAGCGCGGCCAACTGATCGAGACCAACGGCGACAGCGGAAGGCTTCGTCGCCGTCGGAAACAAAGGCCCAAATCCGATATAATCAGCCCCTTCTTGTTGAGCCGACGCAGCTTGTTCAAGCGAATGCGTAGATTTGCCGACGATACATGGTCGACCGGCAAGATCACGCGCTTCAGCAACGCCGAAATCCTCTTGGCCCACATGACATCCGTCTGCTGCCACGTCTTGCAACAGATCGGGATGGTCATTAATAATAAGAGGAACACCGACGGCTTTAGTGATTGGCAGTATCGCCAGCACCAGATCGGTAATTTCGGGCTTCGAACGGCCCTTGGCCCGAACCTGAACAACGTCAATGCCACCAGCCACCAACTGGCTGGTTACCAGTTCGACGTTCCGATCCAGCACATAGCCGAGATCAACGATCCCGTACAGGAAACAGTCGCCAATCCGCTTCACTGCTTCATTTCGAGCGGTTTCGGATCCAGTATTTTTTCGACAAAACCAGTGTCAAAGTCCCCTCGGACAAAGTCGGCGTGCCGCATAATTTTTGTTTGGAACGGGATCGTTGTTTTGATTCCCGTAATTAAATATTCGCCCAACGCTCGTGCCATTCTGCGCGTTGCGGAGCTGCGTGTGGAACCAACACAAATCAATTTGGCAATCATTGAGTCGTAGTACGGCGGGATCGTGTATTTGGAATAGACGTGCGAATCGACGCGAACGCCACGGCCGCCCGGAGCATAATACAAGTCGATCATTCCGGGACTTGGTTGGAAATCTTTATCAGGATCTTCCGCATTTATCCGGCATTCGATCGCGTGACTGCGCGGCTGAGCATTGGCCACGTGATCGGAGAGATGGGCGCCGCACGCAATCAGGATCTGCTCCTTCACCAGATCGCACCCGTACACTTCTTCGGTCACGGGATGCTCCACCTGGATCCTGGTATTCATCTCCATGAAATAGAAATGACCATTCTTGTCGACGAGATACTCTATCGTGCCAGCGTTTTCGTATCCCACGGATTCGGCAAGCCGGACGGAACAATCGCCCATTTCCTGCCGCAGCTCCTTATCAATCAACGGAGAAGGACATTCTTCGACGATCTTCTGATTCCGGCGCTGGATCGAGCAATCGCGCTCACCGAGATGGACAAGTCGTCCGTGACTGTCGCCTAAAATCTGAAACTCGATATGATGCGGACATTCAATGAGCTTTTCGATATAAACGCCACCGTTTCCGAAAGCCTTTTCCGCCTCAATCCGGGCCGCATGAAACCCTTGTACGAGGCTTCCGTCATTGTGGACAGCGCGCATTCCACGCCCACCTCCACCGGCGATCGCCTTGATCATCACGGGATAACCAATCCGTTTGGCGACTTTTAGCGCTTCGTCCTCGGTAGCCACTTCCCCATCGCTTCCCGGGCAAATCGGCACTCCGGCTTTCCTGGCTTGTTCGCGGGCTGCATTCTTATCGCCCATAACCCGAATTGCGCCGGGTGAAGGTCCGATAAATTTTATCCTGCAACTGGCGCAAACCTCCGCAAAATGAGCGTTCTCAGCCAGAAACCCATAACCAGGATGAATGGCGTCGACATCGCTGATTTCCGCCGCGCTGATGATGCGATCGATCTTTAGATAGCTTTCCGAACTCGGAGGACGTCCTATGCAGATCGCTTCGTCCGCTAACTGCACGTGGAGCGAGTCAACGTCTGCCTCCGAGAAAACCGCAACCGTTGCAATCCCCAATTCCTTGCACGCCCGGATGATCCGCAGTGCGATCTCGCCCCGATTGGCAATCAGGATCTTGTTAAACACGGCTACTTCACCCGGAACAGTGGCTGACCGAATTGCACGGGTGTTCCGTTTTCCACCAAGACCTCAGCAATCACCCCTTGGACCTCGGCCTTGATTTCATTCATCACTTTCATGGCCTCGATAATGCAGACGACAGTATCGTTGGTGATGTCCTGGCCCACTTGAACGTAGGGAGCGGAGTCGGGTGAAGGAGCACGATAGAACGTTCCAACCATCGGAGAAACGACCTCCTTATATTTTGCCTTTGGCTCAACCGGCGGCGCAGTTGGAGCGCTGCTCGCCGGGGCGGATTGGACCACCGGCTGAGTGGCTACCAACGGGACCGGATGGCGATGAGCTTCCAGCTCAATCTTCATGCCTTCTTTCTCAAGCTTGAAGACTGCGAGGTCATTCTTTTTCATCAAGTCGATGATGGCTTTGATGTCTTTCAGTTCCAAAGGTCCTGTCTCCTTGTTCGGGTAAAAGCTTATGTTAGGCTGGCGCTTAAACATCGCGCAAGCCGGATCTCTGAAGAAACGGTTTCGTGTTTGGTCCTAGTGTACCGTAGCCGAAATAAATGAAAGAACAGGCAGACCAGAGGCGTCTTCTCTTGGAACGGCATCTCGGCTCCCTGCGAGCCTGTCGAAGCTGTCCAAAAATGCAATCGCCCCCGGTACCGGGCGGACCCGTATTAAGTCGAGTCATGCTGGTCGGCCAGGCGCCTGGCGCTAAGGAGCCTGAATTTGGACGTCCATTTGCCTGGACCGCCGGCAAGGCAATGTTCGAGTGGTTTAAGAAGGAACTGGGTGTCGACGAGGAGCAATTCAGGCGATCAGTCTACATGACTGCGGTCTGCCGGTGTTTCCCCGGAAAAAATGCAAACGGTGGAGACCGCGTGCCCTCCCGCGAGGAGATATCCCTTTGCAGCAGATGGCTGAGAGCCGAGCTTTCAATCCTGCGGCCTGGGCTTGTTCTGACCGTCGGTAAGTTGGCGCTTGCGCAATTCCTCGATGATGTACCACCACTCACAGAAATTGTTGGACACGTCCTCCGATTGGAGAAACCGGGACATTCGTTCGATCTTATCGCTTTGCCTCATCCCTCGGGAGCTTCTCCCTGGCATCGAATCGAACCTGGAAAGGCTCTCACGAAAAAAGCGCTTGAATTGATCAGAGAACATACCGCCTGGACCAACAGGATCGTGTAAGTTGCATTTGCGGTCCGCTCGGAGATCGGACCCTACCGCCGCCCCATCACAGCGCGTCCAACCGATCCCAAAATTGTGTGCTGCTCTCGTAGAGGGCATCGAACACCGATTGCATTTTGCGGTACCGATCAACCCAAGTCGGGTTTGGCAGAATTTCGCGATCATACCGTACCAGCCTCGATACTGTAGCACCTAGTTCCGAATAGACTCCGGCAGACAAACCTGCCAGGATCGCACATCCGAGCACGCCACATTCTGGCTCGGAAGGAATCAAAATCGGGCAGTCGTAAATTCCGGCTTTGATTTCAAGCCAAAGATTCGTTTTCGCCCCACCCGCCGCAGCGATAAGACGATCAAGGCGGCTCCCGTGCGACTTCATCAATTCAATGTTTCTGCGGGAAGCGAACGCAACACCCTCCATAACAGCACGGTGAAGATGTGAGGCGCGGTGACTGCTTGTTAGGCCAAAGAACTGCGCTCGGGAATTCGCTTTTTTCGCGATACGTTCCCCGTTCAGATAAGGAAGGAATAGCAATTTGTCGGATCCGGCGGGTGCTCTCTCTGCAAGCTGAACAATTTGACCGTAGCTAAGCGCACTTTCATGAAATGCGCGTCGCGCCCAGCGCATGGCATCGCCTGCGGCATCAAGAAGCGTAAAGGCTGCCCATCCCCCGGTTACACCTTGAACATTCGAAATCGTCGGATCGAGAACCGGTTGTTCAGAGAGCAACGCAATCAGCGTGGAGGTGCCCGTGATGTCACACGCCAGGCCGGGCGTTGTGACTCCGCCCCCAAGGAGAGCCGCGGGAAAATCTCCGGCGCCAACAGCAACGGGCGTGCCTTCCCGTAAGCCAGTGATCCTGGCCGCGGCGCCGGTGATTGTTCCGACAATTTCGGCAGCTGACTTGACAGGTGGCATTTTGCGGATGTCCAGATCCAACAGATCGAAAATCTCTGAACTCCATGCGCCGCTCCTGCGGTCGAACAGATAGCTGCAAGACGCTTCGCAAAAGTCAGTCGCTTTATTGCCCGTTAATTTGTAGTTAATAAAGTCCTTAGGCATCAGAAGCGTGCGAGCAGAATCGTACGCTTTCGGTTCATTCTCCTTGATCCAGGCCAGCTTAAAAGCCGGCCATGCAACAGTTGGCGGATTCGCCGTAATTGGCAGGAATGCCGAGAGATCATTGTTTCGCTGAAACCGATCGACGATAGTGCGCGTGCGTTTGTCGTTCCATAGCGGCACTTCTTCGAGTACCAATTCTCCGTCGTCGTCTATTAATACGGTGCCATGCATTTGACCGCACGCCGCGATCCCTGCAATCCTCTCCCGCGCTCTTTCGACTTTTTCCACCACACTCCGGATACTGAAGACCGCACCCTCCCACCAGGTCCGAGGGCTTTGTTGCGACCATCCGAACCGCGGCACGATCTGATCGTGCTCTTGCGCGGCATAGGCCAGAATTGTTCCATTCTGAGAAACGACTGCCGCCCGCACACTACTAGTGCCGATATCGATCGCGAGGAGGAGATCGTTCTTCATGGAAGCGGGGCGAATTCAGCAAAGCGCCAATCCAATAACACCGAATTGAATACTCCATTCAAACCTCGGGGCGAGCGGATATTTTATTTATCGGTGGAGGCTCGAAGGGCTGAGATCCCGAGACTGTCTTGCAACGCCGATTCCGTAACGTGGAAGAATGGAAGAGTGGAAGGATGGAAGATGTCCATTCTCACAGCCATTTCTTCCGTTTAAAGAAGAGGATCACCCCAACAACAACGGCGAGCATCAGAGCGAATCCCGTTCATCAGCGCGGCCCTCTCCAAAGTGCTGCATCCAGACATGCAAGCACATGGCCAACCCATCCAAGGAGACCAAAGGACAGAATCCAGAGAATGCCGGAGAGAACAAATTGAAGAAGAGCTGATGTGATCCGACCTTGAGCCAACTGGCCAAGCCCAGGAACAAACAGACTCGCCAAGGCGGCGATGACATTGCCTCCCGACCCGCGTCCGCTCACAATTGCTTCCATAGAGAATCCTGTCTTCTCAACCCGGCTCTTCACAAAAGTCGGCGAAATATCTTATCGAGCTTTCCAACGCGCCGCATCAATACATGAAAAGATATGGCCTACCCATCCGAGCCACACCAGCCAGAGCAGTCCTGTTACTATGAAATGCACCAGCGCCGCGAGGATTCGACCCTGCACCAACTGACCCAGCCCAGGAACAAAAAAGCTCGCAAGCGCCGCGATAACGTTACCCGCTGAACCTTGACTCATAATCTTATGTGCTTCAGTTCGGTTGGAGAACGACAAAGGATTGTTGCCGATTGCGCGCCATAGTAACCAAGACTGGTGTGTCCTGATCAAGTTGACCCACAACGCGCTCAAATGCATTCACATCGGGAACCGGTTGTCGATTTATCTGTTCGATCACGTCGCCGGGCCGGATTTGCTGCGCCACCGGTGAACCCGGATCGACACCCGTGACAATCACCCCGCTTACCGTCGCGGGTACATTTGCTTCGGATCTCAGTCTTTGCGTTAAATTCTGGACTTGAACCCCAGCAAACAGGCCGTCTTGAGATTCCCGAGATTGCCCTGGATCACCTTGATTGCGATTCAGCCGCGCCACAAGGTCCGCCGGTTGTTCCGCCACCTGCGCCGTCACCGATTTGAGCTCTCCATCGCGAACAAGATCGATCTTCAAACTGGAACCCACGTCAGCTTCGGCAATTCGGTTGACAAGAGAAATAGTGTCTTTGACATCATAATCGTTCACCTTGCGGATCACGTCACCGCGAATGATGCCGGCTTTCTCCGCAGGCGAACCCGGCGTGACGTCGGTAACGATCGCACCTCGAACGCTATCGAGCTTGAATTGCTCGGCAATCTCTTTGGTCACAGCTTGAATGGCAACTCCAAGGTAGCCGCGAATAACCCGGCCCTTAGAGATAATGCTTCTCATCGCCGCCTTGACGACATTCGACGGAATCGCGAAGCCGATCCCCTGGTTGCCACCGGACTGGGAATAGATCGCCGAATTGATGCCGATAACCTCTCCGCGAATATTCACCAGGGGTCCCCCGGAGTTCCCGGGATTGATTGCTGTGTCGGTTTGGAAGAATTCAACCTGACTATCATTCATAGCGCGCCTGTCCTTGGCGCTGATAATCCCCTGGCTGACGCTCTCCTCCAGGCCGAACGGGTTACCAATAGCCATCACAATCTGGCCAACTTTCACCTTATCGGAATCACCGAGTGAAAGCGGGATCAGATTGGGCAAATCAACCTTCAGAACGGCCAGGTCGATCTGCGCGTCTGTCCCAACGATTCTGGCTTTTGCTTCGCGTCCGTCGCTTAACTGAACCGTCACATCGTTTGTTCCGTTCAGGACATGATAGTTTGTGACAATATGCCCTTCTTTGGAGACGATCACACCCGAACCCAGCGAAGTGACCTTCTGTTGCCCTTGATTCTGATCCGGAAAGCGCCGGCCGAAGAACAGCTCCAGCGGATCGATTGGCATCCGGCGAGTCACCGTTCGCGTCGTGGTAATGCTTACCACGCTGGGAACAACGGCAGCCGTGACCTTCGTATATTCCTCATCGAGCCGTTGCAAAACGTCTACTGAATTGAAATCCAAACTCGGTTTGTCGGCCGGCGTAAATTTTTCAACTTTTACTTGCCCTTGCCCGGGCTGCCTAGCCTCCCAAACGTAGATAAGGGAAATGGCAAGAGCCAGCAGCAAAA
>Ga0306920_100005951_pt1 | contig 15830 bp, 16 predicted proteins | sample flu12Cox44000170_FD_204666 | JGI IMG/M metagenome (GOLD analysis project Ga0306920, IMG submission 204666) | Lab enrichment of tropical soil microbial communities from Luquillo Experimental Forest, Puerto Rico - flux4day.12C.oxic.44.000.170 (v2)... | ecosystem: Environmental > Terrestrial >... | reverse complement strand
CGACCCTCTCCCGCGAGGGGAGAGGGTAATCGAGCGTGCTTCACCGCAAGCGATCTCCTCCACGCGCGAGACACTCTAAGCTGCGAGCGGCAGGCACGGAACCCTCTCCCCTTGCGGGAGAGGGTGCTGAAGCCGCGTAGCGGCGAGGCGGGTGAGGGGTATCAATCCTCCGAGGCCTGATCTAATAAACTTTAAGGAACCGCTGCTCTAGTATGGCGCGCGATCTCGGCTCTATTGCCCTGCCCCCGCCGGCTGCCTCGCCTCGAGCCCTAGCAGCGCGGCAGCATTGCGAAAGGCCACGTCGGATTTCACCGGCTCCTCGAGTGGCGCCGCATCCATGAACTTGCCCGCCTCCAGCACGGATTCGAAGGGGAAATCCGCGGAGAACATCACCCGCCGATGACCAAGGGCACGAATGCTGCACAGCAGAGGATCGTCCGCGCACATGCCCGATGTGGTTACCCAGATATTGTCCTTGATGTATTCGGAAGGCCGCCGTTTCAGCTTCAATCCATAGAGCTTTGCGCGGCTGTCGAAACGCCAAAGCAAAAACGGCAGCGTTTCGCCGAGATGCCCGAGGATGAGCTTCACGCCGGGGAAGCGATCGAACACCCCGTTGAAGACCAGGCGCAGCGCGTGCGATCCGGTCTCCAGCCCCCATTCCCACATCGCGCGCTTGAGGCTGTTGCAGCCCGCCAGAACCGAGTAGGTCGCCACGGGGTCCGTGGGATGCAGATAGATCGGCGCACCTAGCGCTTGCGCACGCTCCCAGAAAGGGTAAAGCGCGGGATCATCGAGATATTGCCCGTTGGTATGGCCGTTGATCATGGCTCCGCAAAACTTCAGCTCGCGGACACACCGCTCAAGCTCCTTCCCGGCGCAAGCGGCATCCTGCAACGCGAGGTGAGCAAACCCGGCATAGCGTCGAGGATGACCGCCAATCTTCTCTGCCAGGAAATCGTTCGCCCGCGCAGCCGCGTGCGACGCCTTGCTCGCGTCGGGCTCGATCTGCACGCCGGGGCCGGCAAGCCCAAGCACCGCAATCTCGATACCGGCTGCGTCCATTTCGGAAAGCCGCAGCTCATCGAAATCGAACAGCCGGCGGCGCACGTGCTGGTAGATCGCCGGGTCGACGTTACCCATCGTCGTTCGCCAGTACTCTTCGAGCTCTGGCGCCATGAAGTGCTCTTCAAGCGCGATCTTCTTCATTGCCTGCTCTTCAACTTGAGATCGACGGCGGCGCGATTGAATGGCTGCGCCGGAAGGTAGTATACCTTTCACAACGCCATGCAACATGGTGAACAGCTTGCATGGCCGGGAGGACCTGATGACAGTTACCATCCGCGGCATCTCGTTCCAGGAGAACACCAACAACGAGATGGGCCTGGAGTTCTACGATTTATCGCATCGTTGGGGCTACCAGATCCCGAACTGGCCCTACTTCGAAGATGTGAAGATCGAACGCCTGCACTATATGGCGAAGTCCGGCGTGCTCACGCAGCGTTTCACGACGACGATGCATTCGAGCACGCATATCGACGCGCCGGCCCATGTGGTGCAAGGCACGCCGTTCATCAATGAAGTGCCGCTGCCGCATTTCTTCGGGTCGGGGATTGTGGTCTCCGTGCCGAAGAAGAAATGGGAGCAGATTACCGGGGACGATCTGGAGAAGGCCTGCGGGCGAGCGATCCGGCCAAACGACGTTCTGATCATCAATACGGGCTACCACAAATTCTATGAGGATCGGGATGAATACTATGCCTACGCTCCCGGCCTCGTGCCCTCGGCCGCCGATTGGATGGTGGAAAGAAAAATAAAGGTCGTCGGCCACGATACCCAGGCCAACGATCATCCATTGGCCACAGCGATCGGACCGCAGCGCAACGGGCCCATACTTCCGCATCTTGCGGCGGAATACAAAGAATGGTCCGGCGGGCGCGACTGGAAGCAGGATTTCCCCGAGTGGGAGCCGGTGCATCGCAAGCTTTTCAAGAACGGGATTCTCGGCATCGAAAATGTGGGTGGCGAGATCGACAAAGTGACGGGACGCCGGTGCACTTTTGCGTTGTTTCCGTGGAACTGGGAGCGCGGCGACGGCAGCGTCATTCGCCTCGTGGCCATCGCCGACCCCAAGGGGAAATACAGGATCGAAGCCGGCGAGAGATTTTGACGCGTAGGTGGGTCAAGGCGCCTGATGAAACATAATATGAAACAAACATGGGTGCGCGCCGCGATCCACCAATGCTGAGCAAGGGCGATACCCACGCTACTCAGAGGAACTGAAGGTGCCGGAGGAGCTCTACAAAAATCCACTGTCGCTGTTCGACATTCGCGGCAAGAGCGCCATAGTCGCCGGCGCGTCAGGGGCCTTCGGCGCGGTCGCGGCGAAGGTGCTAGCCGGCGCAGGCGCAAACCTCACCCTGGTCGCCGGCTCCAAGGATGCATTGGCGCAAACCGCGCGCGAATGCCGCGAGCTCGGCGCTCAAGTCGAGGAGGTGAATGCGCGGCCAAGCTCGGAGCAGGCATGCGAGGCCATCGTGCAGAGCGCGGTGCGGCGATTTAGGCGGGTGGACATCCTCGTCGTTGCTTCCGGCAAGAACGATGTCGCAAAGGTCGTCGATATGTCCCCGGCGCGCTTCCTGGATGTCATGGACGCCAACGTGACCCAATCCTGGCTCATGGCGCGCTCCGCCGGAAAACAGATGCTCGCACAAGGAAACGGCGGGAAAGTCATCCTCATGTCTTCGGCGCGAGGCCTCCTGGGGCACCCGGCGGGATATACCGCCTATTGCGCCTCGAAATCGGCGGTCGATGGCATCACGCGCGCACTCGGCTGCGAATGGGGCGAAACCGGCATCACCGTGAATGCAATAGCGCCCACAGTCTTCCGCTCGCCTCTCACCGCCTGGATGTTCGAGGACACCGATCGTGCCAGGGAAGTGCGCAAAGGATTTCTGACGCGCGTGCCCAAGGGCCGCTTGGGCGAGCCGTCCGATCTCGCGGGCCCGTTGCTGTTTCTGGCCTCCGCCGCCTCTGACTTCTACACCGGACACATTCTCTATGCCGACGGCGGCTATACCGCCGGCTGAGCGATGGCCGAGAAGCCGCACATTGGGGTGATCGGCGCCGGGCTCATGGGGCACGGGATCGCCCAGGTATTTGCCGCCCATGGCCATGAGGTCACCGTCTACGATCCCAACGAGGCGAGCCTCGGTACGTTGAGGGAGCGGATCCAGACAAACCTTCGCGACCTTGGGCAGCCCGAGAGCGCAGCCGAGCGCGTGAGCGCCTGCCGAACACTGCCGGAAACGGTGCGGAATTCGCAGTTCATCGTCGAGGCAGCGCTTGAGGATCTTGCGCTAAAGCAGCAGATTTTCGCCGACATCGAGCAGGCTGCGCCCGCGCACGCGATCCTCGCGAGCAATACATCCGTCATTCCCATCACCGCGATCATGCAGGGCTTGCGCGACCGCACGCGCGCGCTCGGCACCCACTGGTGGAATCCTCCTTTTCTTGTTCCGCTCGTCGAGGTGACCGGCACGCAATGGACCAGCGCGGATGCGGTTGCTCGCACGATCGCGCTGCACGAGGCGGTGGGCAAGACCGCGGTTCACGTGAAGCGAGACGTTCCAGGATTTGTGGGAAACCGGCTGCAGCACGCGCTATGGCGAGAAGCCATTTCCCTCGTGGAGAATGGAATCTGCGATGCCGAGACCGTGGATACGGTCATCAAGGCAAGCTTCGGCCGGCGACTCGCCGTGCTTGGACCGCTGGAAAATGCGGACCTCGTAGGCACCGATCTGACGCTCGCCATCCACCGCACCGTTCTTCCCGATCTCGACCGCAGAGCCGGCCCCTCTCCTTATCTCGAAACGCTTGTCTCCACGGGCAAGCTCGGGATGAAGTCCGGCGAAGGATTTCGTCAGTGGACGCCGCGGCAGCAGGCAGTGCTGCGCTCGCGCGTCCTGCAACATCTGAAGGCTGCCCTGGCGAATGCGGAAACCGGATCGCAAACATGAGCAGCAACGGTTCCGATGCGCCTGATGTGAAAATCATTCCGCCGCTGGTTTATCTGGCCGGCATTGTCATCGGCTGCGTTGCCACGATCTGGATACCGACCAAGGTCGTTCCCAACCTGGTGGCGTGGGTGATCGGAGGCATTCTTGTTGTTTGTGGCGCCGTGATAACCGGCTCTGCCATAGGCATATTCAAGCATGCGGGTACAACGATGCGCCCTGACCGGGGAGCGAGCACGCTCGTTACCACAGGCTCGTACAGGTTCACCCGTAATCCAATGTATCTCGGACTGGCACTGGTCTACTCCGGTATCGCGATTGCTGATCAATCGATTTGGGCGCTCATCCTTTTGCCGGTTGTGCTGGCAATCCTCCAGCGCCATGCAATCAAACCAGAGGAGGCTTTTCTGGAGCGACGTTTCGGCGCCGATTATCTCGTCTACAAGGCAACGGTCAGGCGCTGGATATGACTACTGCCGCATCATCAGCAGCGGGTCCGTGCTCGGGGGAATCCGCTCCCACGTCGCGGAATCGCTTGCCGCAAACCGCCATGTGCCGCTGCGGCCAGAGAGCAACAGCTCATCATTGTCGAGACGCCAGGTTAACGGCGCAAAGTCGGCGATGGATGCGGCGCAGCCGGTCTTGACGATGATCTTGTAGCTATCCGCGCCGGCCGATGCATTGGACAGCGTGAGCTTGCAGAGCGGCTTTTCGAATTCCTTCAGCAGCGTCCAGTCGCCGAACAGCTGGTCAGGACTGATGGTGGAGGCCTTGATGGCTTCCTGCGTGCGCATGAAGAACAGCCCCTCGCCTTTGCGCTCAGCCTCATACATGTGCGATTCGACCTCGGAGAAATCGAGCAGGACGATTCCCTTGGAGTCGAGCAAGCGCACCGAATCGCTCGGGCCGATGGCCCAGATCGCCAGATCCTTCAGCGACGGAAAAGCGGTGCGGCAATTCGCATCCGGCTCCAGCCTGAAGCCACCCTCGCCGGCATTGAGCGTGAAAACGAGGGGGCATGTCTTGTCGCGCGCCGCGTTGGAGATTTCCCACGCGCCCACCATGCCGCGCGCGGCTTCGCTCGGCGCAGGCGCCTGCGCCGACGCGGCGCTCGCGCAAATTGCGAGCACAACGGCAATCGGCGAAGCGAAACGTGTCATTGCGATACCTCTCTCACGCGCGCTTTGTTGCCGGCCAGGGGGTCTCCGCCACCGGGGTGAGCGGGGGCCGTCCGCCTGCCCAGGCCAGCAGATTGTCGAGGACGAGTTGATCCATCCTCTCGCGGGTCGCCACCGACGCCGAGCCGAGATGCGGAAAGAGCACCACGTGGTCCATCGCCATCAGCTCCGGCAGAACATGCGGCTCGCGCGCGTAGACATCGAGGCCGGCGGACAGAATGGTTTTTTCCTGCAAGGCTTTGATCAACGCCTGCTCATCGACCACCGAGCCGCGCGCCATATTGATGAGAATTCCGTTCGCGCCGAGCGCTTGCAGCACCTCGGCATTGATCAGGTTTCGGGTGCTCTCGCCCCCGGGAGTGATCACCAGCAGCACATCGACCTCGCGCGCCATATCGACGAGCTTCGGATAATGCCGGTGCGGCACACCGGCTGCCGGCCGGCGCGAATGATAGACGACCGGCACGCCCATTGCCTCCAGCCTGCGCGCGATCGCCTGTCCGATGCGGCCCATCCCGACCAGTCCGACAATGCGATTGCGCAGCGTCGCCTTGCTCAGCGGGTAATCGCCTTTCGGCCATCGGCCGGCACGCAGGTAACGCTCGGCCTGCGGAAGCTCGCGCACCGTGCACAGCAGCAATCCAAGCGCGGTATCGGCCACTTCCTCGGTGAGCACGTCCGGGGTGTTCGTCACAGTGATTGCGTGCGCCCCCGCCCAGGCTGCGTCGATATGGTCGTAGCCGACCCCAAAACTTGAAATGATTTCAAGCCGCGGAAAGTGGCTCATGAATGCCCCGTCGAGACGCTCGGCGGTGGCGCTGACTGCGATTCCGCTTATGCGTGGCCCCCACTGCGCGAAGAACTGCCCGCGCTCATGCACGGCAGGAAGCTTGAGCACATTGAAGGCGGCAGCAAGCCCATTGGCGATCACCGGCTTAGCCGGACCAATCAGCAGCACGTCGCGCTTTTCTCCCCCCATCCTCTCACTCCGCGTATCACACCAACATGATTACCGGCTGCTCGACGATGCGCCTGAAGGCCGCCAGCAATTCGGCGCCCGTCGCGCCATCGACGAGGCGATGATCGCAGGACAATGTGACCGACAGGACGCTGGCAAAGCCAACGCTGCCGTCCGCACGCTCCACTGCTTGCCGGCGCGCCGCTCCAATCGCGAGAATGGTTGCCTGCGGCGGATTGATGAGGGCGGAGAAATCGCGCACGCCATACATCCCGAGATTGGAAATAGTGGATGATCCACCCTGATATTCCTTCGGATCAAGCTTCCTCGCGCGTGCGCGGTCGGTCAGATCCTTCATCTCCTGCGAGATGGCAGAAAGCGTCTTCATCTCGGCGCAACGGATGATGGGGACCAGCAAGCCGCCTTCGATTGCCACCGCAACCCCGATGTCGCTGTGCCTCAGACGCAGGAGGCGGTCCTCGGCCCAGACCGCGTTGGCTCCCGGGACGCGCTGCAGCGCTGTTGCCCATGCCTTTATCAGGAGATCGGTGACGGACAACCGGAACGCAGGTGTCTCGTCGGCACCTTTGGGCGCTCCGCTATTGGCAGTCTCGCGCAGATCGAGCAAGCGAGCGATCTCGACGTCGGCGGTCAGTTGGAACTGCGGAACGCTCTGGGTTGCTGCGACCATTCTCCTGGCAATGACAGTACGCATTGCATCGAGCGGTAACTCCTCGAATGGTGTCTCGCGATAGATTGATTTGATCTCGTCGGCCGTCGCGCGCAAAGCGCCGGGTTCGGGCGCTGCGCGGATAGCCGCCGCCCGTGCTGCCTCCACATCACGTGCGAGGATGCGGCCGTGCGGCCCCGACCCTTTGACACGGGCAAGATCGACGGTCGCCTCCGCGGCGAGCCGGCGCGCCAATGGAGTGATTGTCCTGCCGCCGGCAAGTCTGGCCGGACCAAAATTGCGCGCCGGCGTGCGCACCTCAAAAAATGGATCGAGCTTTACGGTGGCGCGGGACGGCGCGGCCCGCAATGCATCGAACGAGCCCATGCCCGGCGCGCGCACCGCCGGCGGCGCGGGCATAGTTGCCGCCGTGGCTTCGGGAGCCGGCGGGTGTTTCCCGCGCGCGCTATCTGCCTGCTGCATGGCGTCGGAGATCACGGCGACGACCGCACCGACCGCAGCCACTTCCCCGACCGGCACGCGGATTTCACTCAGCACGCCGCTCGTGGTGGCGGGCACCTCCATCGAGACCTTGTCGGTCTCGATCTCGAACAGATTGTCGCCAGGCTTGATCTTATCGCCGGTCGACTTGAACCAGCGCGTGACCTTGCCTTCCGCCACGGTCTCCCCGAGCTGCGGCATCAGCACATCCATGGCCGGAGCGCCTCCGCACTCACCACGCCACCGAGATGTACTGGGCTTCCATGAACTCCATCAGCCCCTCGTGCGCGCCCTCACGGCCGATGCCGGACTGCTTCATGCCGCCGAACGGAGCCGCGGGATCTGAAACAAGGCCCCGGTTGAGTCCCACCATGCCGAACTCGAGCTGCTCGGAGACGCGCATCCCGCGGGTCAAATCTTTGGTATAGAGATATGCCACCAAGCCATATTCGGTGTCGTTCGCGCGCTTGACCACCTCGTCCTCGGACCTGAAAGTCTGGATCGCGGCGACCGGACCGAAGATTTCCTCTTTCAGCATTTTCGCGCCATCCGGGACCTTGTCGAGCACGGTCGGCGGATAGAAATGCCCGGGTCCACTCGGCGTCTTTCCGCCCGTCAGAATCTGCGCCCCTTTGCCGACTGCGTCGTCCACGAGCTCAATCACCTTCTTTCTGGCATCGGCATTGACCAGAGGCCCGACGGAAACACCCTCGTCGAGCCCGTTTCCCACCGTGAGCGACGACATCTTGGCGGTGAGCTTTCGTGCAAATTCCTCGTGGATCTTCTCGTGGACGTAAAACCGATTTGCCGAGGTGCAGGCTTCGCCCATGTTGCGCATCTTGGCGATCATCGCGCCCTCGATGGCCGCATCGATGTCGGCGTCCTCGAACACGAGGAATGGTGCATTGCCGCCGAGCTCCATGGCGGGCTTCACCACCTGGTCGGCTGCCTCATGCAAGAGCTTGCGGCCGACTTCCGTCGAGCCGGTAAACGATACCACCCGCACGCGTGGATCGTGCAGCATGGCGCTCACGACCTTTCCCGATGAGCGCGACGGAATGACATTGACCGCTCCTGCGGGAACGCCCGCCTCCTGCATGATCGGCATCAGCGCGAGCATGGTGAGCGGGGTGTCGGATGCGGGCTTGAGGACCACTGTGCAACCGGCCGCCAGAGCGGGGCCGATCTTGCGGGTGGCCATCGCAGCGGGAAAATTCCATGGCGTCACCAGGACAGCGACGCCGGCCGGCTTGTGGTGGACGAAGATGCGCGCTCCCGAGGCCGGCGCGCGGCTCACCTCGCCGACATTGCGCACCGCTTCCTCCGCGTACCAGCGAAAGAACTCGGCGGCGTAGGCAACCTCGCCGCGGGAATCCGAAAGCGCCTTACCGTTCTCGAGCGTGATCAGCTTGGCGAGCCGCTCGGCATCGCGCATGATCAGATCATAGGATTTGCGCAGGATTTCCGCGCGCTCGCGCGGCTTCCTGGCCGCCCAGCCTGCAAACGCTTCGCTCGCGGCATCGACCGCAGCCTTCGCGTCCTCCACGGTGGCACTTGCAACCGAGGCGACCTTGTTCTCGGTCGCGGGATCAAGCACGTCGAAGCGACCGCCATCGGAAGCCTTGCGCCATTTGCCGCCGATCCACAGATCGGTTGGAACATTGGCGAGCAGATTTTCATACATCGCACGCTCCTGCGACTTCAGTTCATGACTGCAGCGCGCGCTGCACGCGCTCGGCAATGCGATCGACCGTCGGCAACGCGATGTCTTCGAGGGCATCGGCGGCGGGAAGCGGAATATGCGGTGTCGTGATCCGCACCGGAGGTCCGTCCAGATCGTAGAAGGCCTCGTCCGCCACGATCGACACGATCTCGGCGCCCCAGCCGCATAATCGCGGATTCTCCTCGACCGTGAACAGGCGATGCGTGCGACTCACCGAGTCGAGAATGGTGCGGGTGTCGAGCGGGACGAGCGAGCGCACATCCACGACCTCGCAGTCGATTCCATGCGCAGCCTGGAGCATTTCGGCTGCCTCCAGCGCCCGCGGCACCATGAGCGCAAGCGCGAGAATGGTTGCGTCCTTCCCGTTACGCACGATCCGGGCAACGCCGAGCTCATCGACGATCTCGCCGTCCGGTACCTCACCCTTCATCGGGTAAAGCGACTTGTGCTCGAAGAAGATCACCGGGTCCGGATCGCGCACGGCCGCGGCGAGCAGGCCGATCACATCGCGCGGCGTCGAGGGTGCGACAACCTTGAGACCTGGAATCATCATCGCCCAGTTCTCAACGCTCTGCGAGTGCTGCGCGCCGAACCGCACACCGCCGCCGTTGGCGGTGCGCACGACCAGCGGACATTTGACCTGGCCGTTGGACATGTAACGGCTTTTGCTGAACTCGTTGGCGATGTAGTCGAAGCACACCGCGAAGAAATCCGAGAACATGATCTCGGCGATGGGTTTGAGGCCGGTCATGGCGGCGCCCATTGCCGCTCCCATAATGGCCTGCTCGGAGATCGGGCAGTCGCGCACGCGCTTGGGGCCAAACTGCTCGTAGAGGCCGACCGTGGTCTTGAACACGCCGCCCGGCTTGGCAACATCCTCGCCGAAAAAGATCACGTCGGGATCGCGCGTCATCTCCTGGGCGATGCCGCGGGCGACCGCGTCGCGATAGGTCAGTTCCGCCATGCGAACCCTCCGTCGGCATAGACGTCGGCAGTGAGAATTTCCGGGGGCGGCGGCGGCGCCGACCTGCACTTCTCGGTCGCCTCGTCGACGAGGCGCTTGGCATCCGCCTCAATGCGCGCGATCACGTTCTCGCTCACGCCGAACTGCTTCAAGCGGGCGCGATAGAGGATGATCGGATCCCGCTCCTTCCACTTCTCAAGCTCGCCTTCCGGCCGATACTTCGCGGGATCGGCACGCGAATGACCGCTGTGGCGATAGGTAAGGCACTCGATCAGCGACGGCCCACGGCCTGCGCGAGCCTTGGCATAGGCGGCAATGGCGGCGCGGTAGACCTCGTCGGCGTCGTTGCCATCGATGATGATGCGCTCGAGGCCGTAGGACGCGGCGCGGTCCGCCGCCGGGTGCTCCACGGCGGTAACATCGCCGATCGGCGTATATTCCATGTAGAGGTTGTTCTCGCAGACGAACACGATCGGCAGCTTCCACACCACCGCGAAATTCACCGCCTCGTGGAAAGCGCCGATATTTGTCGTTCCGTCGCCGAAAAAGCAGACTGCAACGTCGTCCTCGCCTTTATATTGGGCCCGCAAGGCGGCGCCGCAGGCAATTGGGAGATGCGCGCCGATGATGGCGTAAGAGCCCATCACACCGTGCTCGACTGATGTCAGGTGCATGGAGCCACCCTTGCCGCGCATGAGCCCGTTGTCGCGCTGCATCAGCTCGCCCAGGACCTTCTCGATCGGCACCCCGCGCGCAAGCGTATGCGCATGGCCGCGGTAGGTGCAGAAGGAGAGATCGCCCGGTTGCATGGCGGCGGCAAACCCGGCCGCGACCGCCTCCTGGCCGAGCGAAAGATGGCTGGTGCCTTTGACCAGGTTTTGCAGAAACAGGTCGAAGGCCCGTTGCTCGCTTTCGCGAATCTCGACCTGCATCCGATACATGGCGAGCCGCTTCTCTTCGCCGATGTCGTCGTTGATTCCATGCCGGACTTCGTGCGCGGCCCGCGCCGGTTTTTTTGCCATGCGCCCTTCCTCGATTGGTCCGATGCTCATCAACTATCGGCTCCGACCAACGAAATTGCCTTACTCCGGGAACGGAAGCAACGGCATCACCCCGTTTCGCCGGTCTCACAACTCTCCCTTCGCCGCGTGCTCGCGATGGAGGAGGTAGAGCCCGGAAGCGATCACGATTGCTGCGCCCGCGAGTGTCCAGGGCTTGGGCAGATCGCCGAACACCAGGAAGCCCAGAACGATCACAAGCAGGATCTCGGTATAGATGAAAGGTGACAGTACGGCAGCCGGCGCCAGCCGATGAGCGGCGATGAGGAGATAGTGGCCGAAGCTTGCCACCGCCCCCGTTGCGACCATCACCGCGATCACCAACATATCGCCGGGAGCGCGCCAGACGAGGGGCAACGGCAGAGCGAGCAGCAACGCGCCGACGATGTTGGAATAGAACAGCGTTGTCTGCGCCGAATCGGTGCGGGCGAGGATGCGGGTCATGATGGCATAGAGCGCGTAGAACAGCGCGCCCGTCAGCGTCAGCAGCGCAGCCGGATGGAAGCTGCCTATTCCTGGCCGCGTCACGACCAGGATGCCGAGAAAGCCGACCGCGATGGCCGCCCAGCGCCGCCAGCGCACCCACTCGCCCAGTATTGGGCCGGAGAGGGCCGCAACAAAGAACGGTGTGGAAAATGTCAGCGCAAGCGCCTCATCAAGCTGCAGATAGCGGAGCGCGGCAAAGTTGCACAACGTCGAGCCCAGCAGCAGCACCGATCGGCCTATCTGCAGGCCGAACCGCGATGTTGTGGTCAGCGCGGGGCGCGTCCAGGGATTTGACAGCACGAACGGAAACAGGAATGCCCCGGTGTAGCGGGCCCATGCCACCTGCAGCGTGCTCATGTGCAGGTTGAGGTACTTCGCCATTGCATCGAGCATAGCGAAGCAGGCGACTGCGCCGCACATCAGAGCAATCCCGGTGAGCCGCTGGGCACGCTCACGCGCCGTGTGATCCTGCATGGAGGATTTGGTCGTCTGCGGTAAGATGGCGGACGATTAAGCAGCTTGCAGGAGGAGAAACAATGCGCGCTGGCGGCTTGAAGGTCCTGATTGCGGCAACGCTGATGTCGCTTGCGAGCATGGCCAGTGCGGCGGAAATCCGCCTGCTCAGCGTCGACGCCGTGCAGAACGCGGTACGGCCGCTGGCGGCCGAATTCACCAAGGAAACCGGTCACCAGGTGACCCTCGCTGTCGCCGCGCGCGCCGTCGTGCTGCAAAAGCTTAAAGCCGGGGAGGTCTTCGACGCGGTGATCGTCTCGGAAGCTGCGATGGATGAGCTCGACAGGGATGGAAGGGTCAACCCGGAGAGCCGCGTGCGGCTCGCCCGCACCGGGCTGGGCATTGCCGTGCGTGCGGGAACACCTGTGCCGGACGTATCGACGCCCGAGGCTTTCACGCAGGTGCTGCTGGCGGCGCTGTCCATCGTCTATGGCGATCCAGGCGTGCCGCATCAAAGCGGAGAAAAGATCGAGCGGATGCTGGCCAAGGCCGGCATCCTCGACACCCTCAAGCCGAAGGTGCGCATCGTTGCGGGGCTTGTCGCCGGTCAGGAGATGATCGCCAAGGGCGAGGCGGCGATGGGACTCTACAATGCAAGCGAGATTGTGGAGGCAAGAGGTCTCACATTCGCCGGCTCGGTCCCTGCCCCGTTGCAGGTCGACACGAGCTATGAAGGAGGCCTGTTGTCTGACGGCTCAGTGCCGGAAGCGGCGCGGGCCCTTATCGAGTTCTTGGCCAGCTCCGATAACCATCCGCACTGGAGCGCTGCGCGCCTTGAGCCGCTGGGGGATCGGTGAGAATTGTAGCCCGCATGAGCTATAACGCGTCTTCGACGCGTTATAGCGACATGCGGGAATACCCGGATGTCGCGCGCGATGGCGCGTCAATGACGCGCAAGCGCGCTCATCCGGGCTACGGTTTCATGTATCCCCGGCAAGCGCACTCTCATGCCAACGCCGCAGCAAGAGATGCGTAAAGACCGAGAGCGCGAAGAAAATTGCAATGCCGCTGACGGAGAGCAGAAGCAGTGCCGCAAACATGCGCGGGATGTTGAGGCGATAGCCGGATTCAACAATCCGGAATGCAAGCCCGGAGCCGGCGCCCGCCGATCCCGCTGCAATCTCGGCGACGACCGCTCCGATCAGCGACAGGCCTCCGGCGATCTTTAATCCGGCAAGGATGTATGGCAGCGCGGCCGGCAGCTTGAGCTCGGTGAGAACTTGGCGCCGGGTAGCTCCGTACAAGCGGAAGAGATCAGCGAGATTGCGATCGACCGAGTTGAGGCCGAGCGTCGTATTGGCGAGAACCGGAAAGAAGGCGACGATCCAGGCACAGGCAAGGACGGCAGCCTGCTGCGGGAGATAGATGAGCAGCAGCGGCGCGATCGCCACAATCGGCGTCACCTGCAGGATGACGGCATAGGGATAGAGCGAATATTCGATCAGGCGTGACTGGTTGAACAGGATCGCAAGCCCTATGCCGCCGAGAGCGGCGAGCAGAAATCCCTCGATCGTGGTTGCCAGCGTGGCTAATAGCGAGCCCGAGAGTACCGCCCAATCGCGGATGAGAGTTGCGCCAACGAGGAGCGGCCCCGGAAGGACATACGGTGGAATATCGTAGAGGCGCACCAGCACATGCCACAACACCACACCGGCGGCGAGCACCAGAATTGGAAGCAGCATACGCAGCATACGCTCGCGCAGCGGGCTCATGTCCTTGCTCGCTTTTGCCGCGTTCATGCTGCCTCCATCGCGCGCGCAAGGGCTTCGGAGACGCGCCGGCAGTAGGCAACATAGCTCGCAGAGGTGCGAAAGCGCTCATCGCGCGGGTAGGCAGCATCGATCGACAGCTCGGTGAAAACGCGGCCGGGCCGTGGCGTCATGACGATCACGCGCTGGGAGAGATAAACCGACTCGAACACGGAATGGGTGACGAAGACCACGGTCTTGCCGAGAGTCTGCCATAACGCAAGCAGGTCGTTGTTGAGGCGAAACCGCGTGATCTCGTCGAGCGCAGCAAACGGCTCGTCCATCAGCAGGAGCCGCGGCTCGGTGACGAGCGCACGGGCGATCGATGCGCGCATCTTCATGCCACCGGAAAGCTCGCGCGGATAGCTTTGGGCAAAGCGTGAAAGACCAACGCGCGCGAGCGCTGCTTCGACGCGTGGCTGCGCCGCGCGGCCCAGTCCCTGCAGCTTGAGCGGCAGCTGCACATTGGCGGCGACAGTTGCCCACGGCATCAGCGTGGGATCCTGAAACACAAAACCGATCTCGTGCCGGTCTTTGTCGCTCCGAGGTCCTTTATCGCGCGCATGCTGCATCCATTCGATGGTTCCGCTCGTCCGGTCCGTCAAACCGGCTATCAGACGCAGGGCCGTTGATTTTCCACAGCCCGAGGGGCCGAGTAGCGATAGGAACTCGCCCCCTCGTACATCAAGACTGAGGCCGTCGAGCGCCAGCACTCCGTTTGCATACGCTTTGCTGACGCCGTGCAGCGCGACCACGGGGGCGCCCAAATCAGACGATAAAGTGACGGAAATATTAGACCCCTGCTGCTTACTTTACCTGCAGGTCGAGCCCAACCTTGTGGTTCACGAATTGCAGCGAATAGCCCTGGGCGATGTCAAGGGCGGGCCGCACAACCCCGGCACGCACCATCTTCTGATAGAAGCTGCTCATGCGCGCGGCGGTCATGGCGCCTATGCCCAGCGTCGCGGCGTTGCCGGAATCCACGATTCCGTGCTCCTTCAACTTGGCTATGGAATAACCCAGCAGCTCGTCGGTCATCTCGGGATTTTGCCTCTTGATCAGCGCGTCTGCCGCTCGATTGTCGCCGTAGAGATAGTGAGCCCAGCCGAGGATCGAAGCATCGACGAAGCGCTGCACCAGCTCCGGCCTTCTTGCCACGAGATCTCTGCGCGTCTCGATCAAGGTGGAATAGCTGTCGAAACCCTGATCCGCCAGGAGAAACACCTTCGGCTTGAAACCGGCCTCCTTCTCGACGGCATAGGGATCCGAGGTCACATAGCCCTGCATGGCACTGTGCTTATCCGCGAGGAAGGGCTGCGGGTTGGAGGTGTAGGGCTTCACCCGCGACTCACTGAAGCCGAAATCCGCCTTGAGCCATTGAAAATAGGTCGCGACCCCCTCGCGTGAAATGAAGAGCGTCAGCTTTTTCAGATCCTCGAATTTCTCGATCCTCTGGTCAGGATGCGCGAGCAGGACCTGCGGGTCCTTCTGGAACATGGCGGCGACGACCAGCGTGGGAACATTCTGCTCGAGGGCATCGAAGCTCTGCAGCGTGTTGGCGCTCATGAAGAAGTCGAGCTTGCCGACCGGCAGGAGAATGCGATTGTTGACGTTCGGTCCACCAGGCACGATGGTAACGTCCAGGCCGTAGCTGCGATAGGTGCCGTCGGCAAGCGCCTGATAGAAGCCTCCGTGCTCGGCCTCGGCGACCCAGTTGGTGCCAAAAGCGACCTTGTCCAGCTGTTGCGCGCTTGCGGGGGCGGCAAGCAGAAAAAACGCGATGCCCACCCACAGTAATCGCCAACAGCTGTAGGTTGGGTTAGCGCGGCCCGGGAGCATACTGTTCTCCTCAGCCTTCATCCCGCGCGTAACCCAACATTCGTAATCGTGGGTTACGCGCGGATGAAATTTCCGTGCCATACACTGCCTTGGGAGGCCGCGCTAATCTTACTGAGTCAAATCGTCACAGCGAATCGCGAGAAGAATCAGATATTTGGTGAGATTCCCTTCAGCAC
>Ga0306920_100005950_pt1 | contig 15831 bp, 16 predicted proteins | sample flu12Cox44000170_FD_204666 | JGI IMG/M metagenome (GOLD analysis project Ga0306920, IMG submission 204666) | Lab enrichment of tropical soil microbial communities from Luquillo Experimental Forest, Puerto Rico - flux4day.12C.oxic.44.000.170 (v2)... | ecosystem: Environmental > Terrestrial >... | reverse complement strand
ATCGAGTGTGCTCGACCTTGGCACGCTTTCGTTCAATCCCGGCAACGACGAGTCCTACATCTTCTATCTGCCGACTTATGCGGCTGTAGCCTGGTATTACAAGACTCTCAAAGACCGTCCCGACGATTTAATCGCTTTTCTCAAGGAAGCTCGGCAATTCGCCTCCACTGAATACGCAGGCGCACTGATGAAGGGCTCGAACCTTAACGCAGCTGAGAAATCGGATATTGCCAAGAAGCTCTCGCGGTTTACGGGACTGAGCGAAGATTATCTGATCAAAGCTGAATTGCGAGTGACCCTTCCACAGTTTCAAGCAGAATTGCAGCGCAGCCGGGGACTGACCGTGGGGCGCTATGATGGCCGCTATTCGGGTCCGACTTACGATTTACTCACCGAGTATGCGGAGTTCGATCCTTCCTTCTCTGCGGTGCTCGGGGCGTTTACGGCGGGATTCAATAGCTACGTGCGCTCGGAACTGAAGTTCGCAGGAGAACAGAGCTACAAGGTGCTTCCCGGGGAGCCGAGCGAGAACTGGGATTGGAAACATCACGCGCGCGGTTCTGAGTTTCCCGGCGCGCCAAACGTCGAGACAGACTTGATTCACGAAATGATTCAAAACGCCCAACTTCAAGTCGAGGTTGAAAACGGATACTTTGACATGGCCACGCCATTTTTCGCCACGGAATACACCATGGACCATTTGCTGCTGCCCGCGGAGGTTCAAAACCGAGTCCATCTCCAGTATTACAGTGCCGGCCACATGATGTATCTGCACGAAGAGGACCTGGCAAAGCTGAAGGGCAACGTCGGCAGCTTTATCGACAGTGCCTGGAAGCCATAGGACGGCAGGCAACAGGTAACGACTTCAATCCGAGCGAACGACTACTTCACTGCTGTCCGCAGTTTTTTTTCACTTGCCCTTTCCCAATTTTTGCTAGCCTAACCTGCGATGAAAATCGGCAACACAACAACCGAGAACAATCAGAACTCAGACCTGCGAGAGCACCTGGCCCAGTTTCGGCCCCCTCCCGGCTGCGGGCCGCCATCAGAGGCCCCAAGTCTCAGCAGTTCGAAAGGTCAAGGCGCCCAACTCGAGGCACCGGACCGACTCGTCCCGTCTCGAACCCCTCGGGGCCGTCGAGGCCTAACAGCTTTTCCCGATCGACAATTCTACCGGTTCGAATTGGCTGTAACCCGCTTTAGACAAAAGGCCGAGCTCGGCTCGTATGGTCAGTATTTGAAGCGACTCGGGTTTCCCTTACCGAAAAAGTCTGGAATCGGTTTCTTGGAAATGCGCAAGCTCCGAAACGCGAATTTTGGAAAGAAGCTGGTTCGGCGGTTCCTGGCTTAATTTTGCTTGCCGAAGCCTACTGGGGAACCGAGCGGCGCCTGCTCGATCTTGGATTTTCGTTCGTTTACGACAAGGGCCTGTATGATTGCCTGCGCGACCGCAACACGGGGTGCATTCATGCGCGGCTCGCTGAGCCTCTTGATTACCAGGATCACCTGGCGCGCTTTCTAGAAAATCACGACGAGGGCCGCTTCCTATCCGTCTTTGGCAAGGATCGTCTGATGGCGGTCGGCACACTGATGGCCAGTCTGCCCGGAATGCGCTTCTATCACCAGGGAGAACTTGCGGGCTACCGTGAGCACCTGCCGGTCCAGTTGTGCAGGGAAGCCGACGAGCCGGTTGATCGCGAAGTGGCCGCAGTCTTTCAAAAGATTCTTCGCATCACTAAAGAAGAGATCTTTCACAAGGGCCAATGGAACCTTCTGTCGGTAACTCCCGAGGGCGACGGCACCTCTGGGAACCTGGTCGTTTTCGAGTGGCGTTGGAAAAAATCGTGGAAGTTGATCGCCGCCAACCTCGGCACCAATGCGTCTCAAGGACGCGTTCATTTCGGCGATCGTCCGCTGGCCGCAAAGCAGTACGCCTTCTATGACGAATTGCACGATGTGCGCTACCTGCGCTCACGAGACGAACTTCGCAATCAGGGACTCTTCGTGCGCAGGGAAGCCTCCGATGCACACCTGTTTGATATAACCCGTGCCTGAAATCGATGCGGCTACAGGTTGACCCTAAAGCACCAAGGCCAGCCCTCGTTTCGCCTCTCGGCGGCGCGCACCGCATTATTTCTGCTATCCTTTGCGCGGTGCGAAATTCCGTTTTCTCAATCACACTTCTCCTCTTCCTCGCTCAAGCTGTCTTTGTGCTGGCGGCGCCAACGGTCCAATCGTTTCAAGAAGGCCAGCCGCAGCCTCCGCCGCCGCAAGAGCAGCCAAGCGTTCCCGCTCCTCCGGGGGCACCAGCGCCCGCGCCACCTCCGGCTGGTCCGCTCATTGTGTTGGATCCGGCGCACGGCGGCACCGACAGTGGTGCACGCGGGGAAGGCGGCCTCGCCGAAAAAGACATCGTGCTCCAGATTGCGCGCACCGTGCGGGCGCAGCTAGAGCGCCAGGGTTATCGCGTGCTGATGACGCGCAGCGATGACTCGAATCCGTCTTACGATGATCGAACCGCGTTAGCCAATGCGCATCGCGACGTGATTTTCATAAGCCTGCACGTCGCTTCGACGGGAGTTCCTGGCACAGTGCGTGCCTACTATGAGCAAATGTCCTCAGCGGCTATTGAGCCATCTGCGACGACCACACCCCGCAGCAGGTCGTTTCCCCGGCGACCGAGCAACACGCTGATCGTATGGGAGCAGGCGCAGCGGCCCTACCTCGAGGCGAGCCATCACCTGGCTGACTTGATTCAGTTGCAGTTGGCGCAAAGTTTTTCTGCATCGCCGGTGACCTCGACAGCCGCCGCCGTGCGCACGCTTCGCTCCATCATGGGTCCAGCGGTCGCGATCGAAATTTCCAGCATCTCCGGATCCTCACGCGATGTGCTGACGGGATCAGGTGGGCCTCTTTCTGCTGCGATTGCCCGCGGGATTTCGGCCCTTCGTCCTTCTTCGGCGGAGGTGAAGTAATGCCGCGGGGAATGAAGATTATCCTGGCGATTTTAGCCGTTGCGGTGGTTGTGGGCCTCGTCAGCTTGGGGACTCTGCAGCGCCGCGTGCAGCGGCTCCGCCAATCGCAGACGGCCGAAGAACAGGCGCGGCATGCCGTTCTTGCTCCGCCGATTTCTACGCCGAGCGATGTCAGTGTCAAGGCGCAAATTTTCTGGTCCGGAGGAGCGGACAAAATCGCGCCTGTGCCGTTGAATCTGCCCCTGTCGGCCGACCCTGTTCAGCGATCCCGCCAGTTGATTCAGGCGCTGATTGCGAACCCTCCGAGTGATGCCCAGCGGACTCTTCCCGCCGATACGACGCTTTTGGCCTTCTACATCCTTCCGGACGGTACGGCGATCGCCGATTTTTCCGATGCGTTTTCTTCGGAAATGCCTTCGGGAATTTTGAGCGAAGAGATGGCCGTGAACTCAATCGCACGCACACTCGAGAGCAATGTCGACGGTTTGCGACGCCTAAAAATTCTGATCAAGGGACAGGAAGTCGACACACTGGCCGGCAACGTCGATCTGACCGGATTTTTCGACTTGAACAGCAACCTGGGTGTTGTGCCAACTGCGCCGAATGCGTCCAAGAAGGGGTCACAAGAGGTGTTCGGCGACGCATGCGGGGTTCACTAGAAAACCGCCGAATGATTGACGCGCGAGTTGACACTCCGAAACACAGCCCTCAAACTGGCCCTACCGAAATTCAGGCTGGGCAAAGGAAGCCCTCTTGAGAACAGACGGACGCGCGCCGCACGATTTACGCCCTGTAAAAATCACTCCGGATTTCATTCGCAGCGCGGAAGGTAGCGTCCTGATCGAGCTCGGCCGCACACGCGTGATCTCCACGGCGACCGTGGAAGATGGGGTTCCCTCTTTTTTGAAGGGTAGTGGAAAAGGTTGGGTGACTGGCGAGTACGGCATGCTGCCGCGCTCGACCGAGGAGCGCACGCCACGAGAATCGGTGCGCGGCCGGCAGTCCGGTCGCACGCTTGAAATCCAGCGGATGATCGGGCGAACCCTGCGGGCCGCCACGGATCTGAAAGGCCTCGGCGAGCGCACGGTGTGGATCGATTGCGATGTGATCGAAGCCGACGGCGGCACGCGGACCGCGTCGGTGACCGGTGCATTCGTAGCGCTGGCTCTTGCGCTCGAGCGCTTGGTGGCGACAGGGATTCTGCGATCCCTGCCGCTGATTGATTCGGTGGCCGCCACGAGCGTGGGCATCGTCGATGACGATTTGCTCCTCGACCTAGCCTACGACGAGGACTCTCGCGCGCAGGTGGACATGAATGTGGTGATGACGGGAGGCGGCCAATTCGTCGAGGTGCAGGCCAGTGCGGAAGCGCGACCGTACACCAGCCGCGAACTCGAGCAGCTACTCGATCTTGCCGCGAGTGGAATCAGGCGGCTCGCGAAAATCCAACACGAAGTGCTGCCCGCAAATTTCCGCAGCCACGCGCGATAGAGTGACGGCACGCTGGCCCAAACCGTGAGAGTCTTTCTCGCCTCTTCCAATGTAGGCAAGCTGCGCGAATATCGCGAACTCGCCGCCGGGACCGCTCTGGAGATTGGCCCACTGCCGAATTTTCTGCAGTTGCGGCCATTCGAGGAGTCCGCGCCAACATTCGCTGAGAATGCCGCTGGCAAGGCGCTGCATTACTGCCGCTTCACGCCGGAAATCGTCCTTTCTGACGATTCGGGCCTGGCCGTGCCCGCACTGGGCGGAGCACCGGGCGTTCGTTCCGCCCGCTACGCGGGGCCAGATGCCAGCGAGATCGAGAACGTCCGTAAGCTGCTCAGTGCAATGGAAGGCAAAGAAGCCGAGGACCGGCGAGCGCGTTTCGTTTGTGTGGTTGCGGTGGCGCAGCGGGGCCGCATGCTGGTGGTTTCGTCCGATTGTGTCGAGGGCAGCATCGCGAAGGAGCCACGCGGCCGAGGGGGGTTCGGCTATGACCCCGTATTCTTTTTTCCGGTTACCGGGTGTACGTTTGCTCAGATTTCGGCTGAAGAAAAGAATCGTTTCAGCCACAGAGGTAAGGCCTTTCGAAAAGCGGTCGACTTTCTGATTCCACTAAATTTGTGTGCCACCAAATAAGACCTGGCACATCTAAGGCTGAGGAGTAAAACTGCTTGCTAGCCGGCACGGGGCAGGAGTAAAAAAGACGCCCCCGGCAGAGGTGACTCATGGCGACGTCTCGCTTGGCTCCGCAGGTTCACCCAAATCTCCTGGCGCGGATGCAGGAGGCGCGTGCGCGCACCGATGCGCTTTTCGAGGCGCTTCCTCCCAACTCACTTTATGAGCGGCCCGTTCCCGAGCGCAACCGGCTGATTTTTTACCTAGGTCATTTGGAGGCGTTTGACGGGAATGTGCTGAGGCCTGCGCTCGGGCTGGAGTCAGAGGACGCCGATCTTGATTTGCTCTTCGCATTTGGCATTGATCCGGTGGGCGGCGGACTGCCGACGGATACGCCAGCGGACTGGCCGACGATCGAGCGGGTACGAGAATACGGTCGCGGTGTTCGACAGGCCCTGGACGAGGCGCTGAACGGATCGCGCGCGTCGCAGTGCGCGAGTCCTGAAATGGCAGACGGGACGTTGCTCCATGTGGCCGTTGAGCACAGATTGATGCACAGGGAGACGCTCGCCTATCTGCTTCATAATTTGCCCGTGGAGAAGAAGATGGCCCATGCTGCGCCGGCCCCCGATCACCGCCGAGCGCCCCAACAAAGGCAGGTGACCATCCCCGCAGGCGTTGCCACGCTCGGACAGCCCAACGAGAACGCATTTGGTTGGGACAATGAATTCAAGGTGCACAGCGTTGAAGTGCCGGAGTTTTCCATTGACATCTTTCCCGTGACCAATGCTGAGTTTTTGAAATTTGTGGCTGCGGGCGGCTATGTCGACTCGCGCTATTGGAGGCCGGAGGACTGGGAGTGGAAATCGGGGGCGGCACTGGAACATCCTCACTTATGGCTGCGCAAGTCCGGCTCCTCTCATGGCTTGCCGGAGGACCGTTGGGAATACCGAGCGATGTTTGGCCGGATCCCGCTGCCGCTTTCCTGGCCAGTCTACGTGAGTCACGCCGAGGCTTCCGCGTACTGCCGCTGGGCAGGGAAGAAGCTTCCCAGCGAGGCCGAATGGCACCGCGCTGCGTACGGTGCCCCCGACGAAAGCGAGGGCAGCTATCCATGGGGTGAGGCGGGGCCTGACCTCGCCCGGGGAAACTTCCATTTCGAGTCTTGGGACGCCACTCCGGTAGACGCTCATCCGCAGGGTGCCAGCGCCTTTGGAGTATTCGACCTGCTGGGGAACGGTTGGGAGTGGACCTCAACTCTATTTGCACCGTTTCCAGGCTTCCGCGCAGCTTGGTACTATCCGGGCTATTCAGCAAACTTCTTCGATGGCAAACATTTCGTGATGAAGGGCGGATCGCCGCAGACCGATCGGTCAATGCTGCGGCGCTCGTTCCGCAACTGGTTCCAGCCACGTTACTCCTACGTCTACGCGACATTCCGCTGCGTGGAGGAATAGAGTTCATGCTGACAATTCCGCGTATGGTCCCCGCCGTCAAGGCGGGCCGGGCGCCTTCGGAGTTTTCCTCCGACGTGGTGATGGGGTTGAGCCACGCGGGGCAGAAGGAACTCCCTTCGAAGTATCTCTACGATGAGGTTGGCTCGGCGCTCTTCGAGGCGATCTGTGCATTGCCGGAGTACGGCTTGAGCCGCGCTGGGAAGCGTATGCTCGAGCGATACTCCGGGGAAATTGTAGATTGCGTGCCCGGCCGCGTAATGGTCGCGGAACTTGGCAGCGGCAGCGGACAGCAGACGCGTTGGCTTCTCGAGGCTCTCGCCAGGCGCCAGAGTGTGAATTATTATCCGATTGATATTTCACGAAACGCGCTCTTTCGTTGCCAAGCTGAGCTCAGTCAGATCGACATGGTGAGCATCGTCGGATTCGAACGTGCCTATCTCGACGGTCTGCAGGAAGTGGCCGCGCAGCGCCGCGACGGCGAGCGGCTCCTGGTGCTCTTTCTCGGCAGCACGATAGGAAATTTTGACCGGCCGGCAGGCGAGCAGTTCCTGCGCGAGGTGCGTTTGGTTTTGCACCAAGACGATGCGCTCTTGCTAGCGACGGATCTGCTGAAGCCGGTTCCCACTTTGATGCTTGCGTACGACGATCCTGTCGGTGTAACGGCGGCATTCAACAAGAATCTGCTTGCCCGCATCAACCGCGAGCTCGATGGCAACTTTGACCTCAGATATTTCGAGCACGCGGTGCGCTACGATGAATGCGAGCGCCGCATCGAAATGCATTTGCGATCCACCCAATGGCAGCGCGTGGCGATTCGCAAAGCCGGTTTTCGTTTCTATCTTCGCCAGGGTGAGACCATTTGGACAGAAAGCTCGCACAAGTATTCCGCACCCGAGGTAGTTCAGATGGGGGAGCGGGCCGGATATCGCTGCGTGGGACAGTGGTTTGATCTGGAGTGGCCGCTCGCGCAGAGTCTCTTCTTCGCCTAGTTTTGCAAGGAGGAACCCTATGCCCAAGGCGCTATGGAACGGCGCGGTTCTTGCCCAGAGCGACCGTACTGTGGTCGTCGAAGGGAATCACTACTTTCCGCCCAGCACGGTGCGCACCGAATATCTGCGCCCAAGTGATACGCACACCGTTTGTTCCTGGAAGGGCACAGCGAGCTATCACGACATCGAAGTGAACGGCGAGCGCAATGCCGATGCCGCATGGTTTTACCCTGACCCCAAACCTGCGGCAGCGCAGATTAGGGATCACATCGCGTTCTGGAAGGGCGTCCACGTGGAACCCTAGGCCGCTGTGCTATAGTTCCCCCGGCATGCCAGCAAAACCACTGAGGAAAACGTCCCCAAAATCCACGCGCGGTCGGTCGGCAAAGACTGCGGCTGAAAGAAGCGCAACGGGGCGGGGACCTAATCGAGCTCGCGTCGCGGCAATCCTAGAACGCCTAGATGCGGCGTATCCCGCGGCCACCTGCGCGTTGAAGCACCGGAATCCGTTTCAGCTGCTGATTGCCACAATTCTGTCGGCGCAATGCACTGACGAGCGTGTGAACATGGTCACGCCAGCGCTCTTTGAAAAATATCCGAATCCCAACGCCTTTGCCTATGCAAGTCCTGCCGAACTGCAACAGGAAATTCGCCCAACCGGTTTTTTCCGGAACAAAACGAAGTCCATTATGGGTGCGAGCAGGAAAATCGTCGAGGAATTTCAGGGCGAAGTGCCGCAGACAATGGAGCAGCTGCTTACGCTGCCAGGGGTGGCGAGGAAGACGGCCAATGTCGTTCTCGGTACCGCCTTTGGCCAAGCCGATGGCGTAGTGGTGGACACCCACGTCCAACGCGTGGCCAGGCGTCTTGATCTAACCAAGAACACTGAGCCGAAGAAGATTGAGTTGGATTTGATGGCCACGATTCCACGGGACAAGTGGATTCTCTTCGCCCATCAGCTGATCTGGCACGGACGGCGCGTTTGTCAGGCGCGCAATCCGAAATGTATCGAATGCAATCTCGAGAAAATATGTTATTCCAAGGACAAAAGAGTCTAGCGCACTCCTCGAGTTCCAAGTGACCGCCGCAGAATGGGGCGTAACAACTGGCTATAGCAGAAGTTCGCGCGCGTCTGGTCATCAACGAGCACGCCGTGTGATATGGTCCTGGCCCTAGCAGCAGGGCAGGCTCCAGGGAAAATCTCAGAGGATTCTCCAGCCAGGACTTGTCGCATTCGAACCACGCACTCTCCTTGCCGCCGCGCACACGCGCCCACAGCCGTCCGGTCAGATGCGGGGTGTCGTCACGGTCGACCCAGCCGAGAACGGTCCTTTCCACTAGCTTCCGCTTTCAGGGAATAGCGATGAAAGCTGGCCCGGCTCACCTGAGCCAGTTGACACATTCATCGTGAGCTTGCTGATTTGTCGGGCAGGCTCAGCGAGATCCTGTGCTTGGGCGGCCAGTCTCTTCAAAATCGGTCACGCCAGTTGTAGAGGCACTTTCGAGGTATCCCGAGCTCCCAGAGAACGTCGTAGGATTTCAATCGCTCAACGGCGTGGCGCAGAGACTCGTTACCGTAGCGCTGTCCCTTTTTTCGCTCCACTCGCTCCTTTCTCGTAAAGTGCGCATCATAAACCTGTCTCGCTTGAGGGTTCACCCCATCAGGACCGAATTGGTCTGTTGGAGCAGCATGCGCGTTTGCAACTGCCGTATAATCAATACGCATTTCTTGTCGGGGCGTAGCGCAGCCTGGTAGCGCGCCTGCCTTGGGCGCAGGAGGTCTGGAGTTCAAATCTCCACGCCCCGACCAATCCTCTGAGAAACAGCCCCGCTTTGTGCCTGCGATTCAGAGTGGGCCAGGTCAGCACGCGCGAAATATATCCCACAGTTCCAAGCCGTACAACACGCAGAATCCGATTCGATTCCTGCGGGATATTCAAAGACGCCGTAATTTCAATTATTTCGGAGAAGCTGGGCTAAAAACAGGCGCGAAAGAGGCTATACGCAGCCGTCGCCCAAATCGGCACTTCTTGCGGGATTCTGAGAGACGGCCAGATAATTCTGCGCTCTCCCCACCTGGAGCGGCGCAGCGGTCGCAGCAAGCCGCGCTCTGACATTACCCGCGTCTGCTCGCGTGCCTCGCGCAGTTTCTCAAACGTGGCCATCTCGAAGCCGGATTCGCGCTCTTCCCTCAGCATCTTTGCCGGGTTTTTCGTAAATTCTTCAACGAGTTTCTGTACGTGACGGTGACGCACACCGATCTGGCGCGCCAAAGCCCGAGCAGAACACTTCCGCCCGCGATAAATGAGGCATTGCCACGCTATGCATCGAATCAGGTAGCTCTCTCTCGCGCTTCGCCAAGGCCGCCACGGACGGTGACGCGCTCGCGCTATGTCCAGATTCGCCAGCGATGCTGCCAACGATGGCATAGAGGCGAGCAATCGCGAATCTGTTTCCGCCGTACTTCTCTGGCGTGTTGAATTACTTGGTCGCTAGATCTATCGGGCATCGGAGTGTCCTCTGGAAAAGGATGCTTGAGATCGACCGTTGCTACTCAAGCGGAAACCTCCGTCCATTGGCTGTCTGAACCTTCGCACCGTGCACTGCACACCGACAACAAACTTTTACCCAAAAGTGACACCGCTTTGACAACTCCGAGCTCTCAATGGGTATGGTGTTGTCGCAGTCTGTCTCTACGGCATTTCAAACAGCAAAAGCGGGCGGACAGGGCGGCTGTCATATACGCTCAAGCCGTCAATCGGAACTCAGTGGCCCTGCCGTGATCAGATCTGACTGATTGGGTTACACACGTTTCGCCACCTCAAATGCAACGCGCAATTTCCTTCGCATTTCGAACGACTCCGGAAAGCAACCGAACGACAGGTATTCGCAAGGCCGACCGTTCAGGAGAAATCACATGAGCACGATTACGGTGAAGGTTGGGACAACTATCGAGAGAGCCAAGGTGCGAAATATGCTTTTCAGAAACTTCGTGGCGGCGTTGCTCGCCATCGGCGCGCTGAGCCCCGGTGTGCTGCGAGCCCAGGCCCCCAACTTTGTTCAAACCAATCTGGTTTCGGACGTCGGCGGGCTGGCCACGATCACCGACTCCAACCTTGTCAACCCCTGGGGCGTTTCGCACAACCAAACAAGCCCTTTCTGGGTCTCGAACCAGGGGACGAGTACAGCCACGATCTACGCGGTTACTGGCGAGACGAACATCACCAAGGTGAACCTGGTCGTTACGATCCCGAAAACGGCCGCCGGACCCCAAGGACCGACTGGCCAGGTCAATAATTCCAATGCTTCGTCCTTCCCAGTGTTAAATGGGGACGGTCGTCCCGCGATTTTCATCTTCGCCAATTTGAACGGAAGCATTTCGGCATGGGATAAGGTGGGCTCGCCAGCCGTCATCCAGGTCACGACACCCGGAGCCGTCTACACTGGGTTGGCGATCAACGGCGCACAAACACGCCTTTATGCCGCTAATGCCGCGCAAGGCAAGGTCGATGTATTCGACAGCACCTTCTCTCCGTTAAGCCTCTCGGCTAACGCATTCGTTGACCCGTCGCTACCAGCTGGACTAGTGCCTTTCAACGTCCAGGACATCAACGGAGACGTTTACGTGGTTTACGCGCCCGCCGGACGCACCAACCAAGTCAATGCCCAATTGGGCGAAGGGGCTGTGGCGGTTTTCGATGAAGATGGCAACTTTATCAAGCAACTGGTCGCGGGCAGTCGCCTCGCCGCGCCGTGGGGGATCACCATGGCACCGCCTAGTTTCGGTCGGTTCAGCAACCATTTGTTGGTTGGCAACTTTAGCTACCTTCATAGTGAGATCAACGCCTTTGACCCGATCAACGGGAGCTTTCACGGTACGATACCGATCAGCGCAGGTGCGAACCGCCCCGGCGGCCTCTGGGCCATCCAGTTCGGGGTCGGCGGCAACAACGGCAGTCCCGATATTCTTTACTTTACTGACGGGATCAACGGCGAGGCGGATGGGTTGTTCGCCGCCATTTCCCCGCCAGCCGCTGCGCCCGAAAACGCACAGTAAAATTCGACCTTGTCACCAAAGAACTCGCCCTTGTGCTATGTCGCCAGGAAAATCGTCAACAAAAAACAAGGGGGCACGATGATGTTGAGCTTGTGACGATCACCGAAGGATTCTGCCAGACGTTAGCATAACGGCCAGTCAGCTTTTCCTCTTATAGAATCAGTGACTTACAGACCGCGTTGCACGATCGTTGCACATTGGACTTGAGAAGGCGGGGCGAGTCTCTTTCTGGAAGGGAAACACGAAACGCAGCTAAGTGGATTGTTTTCCTTTGCGGAGCCACTCACAGACATCGGTCCAGCAGAAGCGCAGATAGCGCCCACATCGCAGGACCGGAAGCGCATTGCCGTGATGGCCGCGGGCGCGAGACTTCTCGTAATTCCATGACACGCTGACTTGCAGGCGCGTTGCGAGCTGCTCGGGCGTCAGAATGTCGGTAGGCTCGATTGCTGGCCGATTTTGCCGAGACTTGGCCGGCGTGCGAGAATTGTAGCCATGCCGCAAACTTGCCTCGCGTGTTCCCATCCTGAGCGAGCCGTAATCGACAACGCTCTCGCTGCGGGACAGTCGTTCCGGGACATTGCGGGACGCTTCTCGTTATCGCGTTCCGGGCTACACCGTCACAAAGACCACGTCGCCCAGGCCATCGTGAAGGCGAGCGAAAAGCGCGAGGAAAGCCTCGGCGCGAATGTGTTGGCCGAAGCCGAGCGCCTACGCGCGAAGGCGTGGGAGCTGTTGAAGCGGGCCGAGGATGAAGGGGACACACGCGGCGCAGTGGTGGCTCTGCGAGAAGCGCGGGAGTGCTTGGAAACCCGAGTCGGGATGCTGAGCGGCAAGAATCTTGATCTTGCCAGCGTCTCTGACGACGCCATCCTCGAAGAAGCCCATCGGCGCGGGCTGAACATCCACGGGCAGTATGTGCTGACGGAGCGCGAGAAACGCGAAGCAGAAGAGTCGATCAAGTGCTTGATGGCCGAAGACAGCGAGAGCGAGAATCCGTTACTTGCGGAGCTTGTCGAGGAAAGGCAATCCTAGCAGCCCGTGTCTAAAGTCGCTTTAATAGCCCGCGTCGAAGTAAGAGCATTGTGATACAACCCTCTCGTGTCAAATCACAAGCCCGAACTGGTGCGCGCCATTGGACGGTGGAGCCTGGCCGCGCTGATGGTGAACATCGTCATCGCTGGGGGCATCTTCGGGCTGCCCTCGGCCGTCGCCGGAATCCTGGGGGGTCAAAGCCCCATCGCCTACCCGATCGCTGCCGCCGGAATCGGCATAATCGCCGCCTGTGTTGCCGAGGTTGCTTCGCGCTTTCAGCAGGCCGGTGGGCCGTACCTGTATGCGAAAACCGCATTCGGACGTTTTCTGGGCCTGCAGACAGGGTGGTTTCTGTTGCTGACGCGCATTAGTGCCGCTGCTGCAGTCGCCAACGTTTTCATTGATTACCTGTCGGGGTTCCGGCCGCAAGCCAGGGGACCGGCCACCCGTTTTGTGATTCTCACGATTCTGATCGGCGGGCTCGCGGCCGCAAACGTCCGCGGTGTAAGGATGGGAACGCGGGTCAGCGACTTTTTCACCATCGCCAAGCTGCTGCCCTTGGTGATTTTCGTGGTTGGCGGACTTCTTTTTATTTACATTCATGGCAGTCCCGTCCCGCCGGTGGCTGAATCTCACCCAGCAGGCGCCTGGATGAATGCAGTGTTGCTGCTCATTTTTGTTTACAGCGGTTTCGAGGCGGCGCTGATTCCGGCCGGAGAAGTTAAGAATCCCGCTCGTGAGGCTCCTGTGGCGCTAATGGCCGCCTTGGTCATCATCACAACCGTATATTCCCTCGTGCAGGTTGTGGTGGTGCACATGCTTGCCAACTCTGCCCAGACGAGCCGACCCCTGTCGGCAGCAGCGCACGTTTTCGGCGGTAGCAGCATGGCCACGCTCATCTCCCTGGGTGCGTTGGTCTCGACCTTTGGCGGGCTCGCCGCCAGCATGATTGCTACCCCGCGAATAACATTTGCGTTTGCTGAACAGGGCGACTTTCCCCGCTGGTTTGGCGTTATCCACCGGCGCTACCAAACACCTTACGTTTCGATTGCTGTCTTTGCCGTCCTGCTCTGGGCGCTCGCATTGATGGGCACTTTCAGCTGGAACACCGCGCTTTCAACCAGTTCCCGCCTTTTCGTTTACGGAATGACTTGTGCCGCTCTGCCTATCCTGCGCAAGAAGCTCCCCGGGCAGGAAGGCTTCCACCTACCCGGAGGTCTTGCCTTCGCCGTACTGGGAATTGCGTTTGCACTGGTGTTGCTTAGGCGCATGGGTTTATCTGAACTTGTCGCTTTTGCAATTACAGCAGTCATTTCGTTTCTGAATTGGCTTGCCCTTCGTGGGAATACGCCCTCGCCGAATTCCTGATTGCTTGGTCTCCCATATCGTGGATGCTAAGTACGTAACGATGAAAGTCGGGCTCATCATTCCGTGGACTCTGGTTCAACATTGCTCTGGATATTCGCAAACGAAGGAATGTTCCTCGTTAATCACTTTGCGCGGAGACAGTTTCCGGTTAAGTTGCAGGCATGGCGATGGGAACGCGCAGGCAGCGTCAGCGGCAACAGGCATCCTCGAAGAGGCCCGTCGGCGCGGGCTGAACATCCACGGGCAGTATGTGCTGACAGAGCGCGAGCGGCGCGAGGCGGAGGAGAGCATCAAGACGATCTTGGCAAACGACAGCGACGCAGAGCATCCGCCGCTCGCGGAGATCGTGGAGGAAAAAGCTGCACGCTCTGGGCGTTAATCGAGAGGATGGCCCGCATAATCAAATAGAATCAAAGCCAGCGCTTTTGGTGTCGTGCGTGGAGTCAGACGCACAAAATTAGTAGAATTGCCCCGAAATGCCGAGACCCAGGCCAGTGACGGTCTGTACTGTCTGCGGAAAGGTGGGCTACAGCATTCAATTCGCGAACGATGCGTGTGGCCGAATCCACGATGACAAGCTCTGCCACGGTATCAACCAAAGCGCGACGCAGTTTAACGATTGGCGCGAATGCACCTTCTGCAAAGGTGAAGGTCGCAACCTGGGAACAATTTGCAGAACATGCGACGGTGCTGGATGGATGTTTGTCCGCGGCCGCACTTGGCATAGAGAAGACCCCTGATCCGCAAATGCTCAGATGCAAGTTTCCGGTAACCCGTTTATCGGGACCTAATTGACGACGCATGTTGGCTATCCGAAAGTTGCGGTCTTAACGTCAGGATGACCGAACTGTACGATCAAAGGCCCGCTGAAAGACTTTGCGCCGAATTATGGTGCCACCGGTGAGAACAACCAGACCGACAAGAGCTTTGCCTTTCAGGCCAATTCCCGCCCGGCTCCAGTCCACGTGCACATGACTCCCGCCGGTCGCCGCCTCCTTCACGGTTACCTCCACGTAGCTCCCACGTGCGAAGCAGTTGCTCTCCTGGACGGTCCAGCGCACCCGATCGGGCTCTGACCAGTCGTAATGCACTCGCTCCCACATCCGCGTAGGCCAGGTGCTTCCCTCCTTCACATCGGCGTTGGTGGGGTGGACCTCGTAGACCTCGTACAGCTCGCGGGCGAGCGTCGGCCAGAGCTCCGGCCGACGTCCGGAAAAGTCCGTAAGCATCCCCAGCACCTGCTCGGGGGCTAGTCCGGTATGCATGCCAAATGTCACCAGCGGCATCGGTGGTCGGAGCAAGGAGGATCGTCCGTGCGAATGCTACCAAGTTTCCGATTACGCCCTCTCCCGCGACTCCGTCTTTTGCAACCAGCACCATGCGGAACCGTGCTTTGCCGTCCATCATTCGAGCAAAAGCATCGGCGGCCCGTTCGAGCGGAAATGCCTCGATCATCGGACGTATATTCTCCAGAACACTGAACGCAAGGGTATCCTCGCTATCAATCGGAGTGCCAGTCAGACTTCCGTAGACCGAGCGCCCTCCAAAGGCGAGCGGGAACGCGTTCAACTGGATCTGGTCCTGCGGCACACCCACGACGATGAACTTGCCGCGAACCCCAAGGTCGGACACGGAAACCCCGCATCAGTTTGTATTGCGCCAAAGATTAGAGCGCGCAGAGGAGTTGCTGCGCGCACCCAACACGCGGGTCCTGGACGTCGCAATAGCGTGCGGCTTCAAAACCCAGCAGCATTTTGCGCGAGTCTTCCGTCATGTGTGCGGAGCCAGCCCCACGGAATATCGCCAGGAGTGGTCACGCAATCCTTCGGCCCGCGAGCTTTTGCTGAAGC
>Ga0306920_100005949_pt1 | contig 15831 bp, 10 predicted proteins | sample flu12Cox44000170_FD_204666 | JGI IMG/M metagenome (GOLD analysis project Ga0306920, IMG submission 204666) | Lab enrichment of tropical soil microbial communities from Luquillo Experimental Forest, Puerto Rico - flux4day.12C.oxic.44.000.170 (v2)... | ecosystem: Environmental > Terrestrial >... | reverse complement strand
CTAAGACTAACGATCAGCCCTCGATGCTGCTGGGTGACAGCGTCTATGCCGACGAGCAGCCCATCGACCCGGCTGTGGGCCGCCTTGTCAAAGGCGCGAGGGATGTCCTCCTCGCTGCGCACGTCGAGCAACTCCGTCTGCATGGCTAAGGACCGAGCCGCCCTTTGCGTTTCCTCCCATTGCGGCGGAATGACGGGGTTGCTCATGTTGTTGAGGAAGCCCACGCGAGTGACGTCGGGAACGACCTCTTTCATCAGTTCAACGCGTTTGCCGGCAAGCTCAGTGACAAAGGCACTGAATCCCGTAGCGTTGCCACCGGGTCGCGCTAGACTGGCAACGACGCCTGTGTCCAGAGCCTGCACTTCTTGGTACCGGAGATCAGATTGAGGACCGACTGGCGAACCCGGCTGCGTCCAGCGTCAACAGCTCCTTCAGCTTGGACCAGCGGCGCCGGCCCTGAACGCCGCGAACCGCAATCGCGACCGCCTTCTTCTGGCCAATGAGCACCACGAGCTGCTTGCCGCGGGTCAGTCCGGTATAGAGCAGGTTTCGCTGCAGCATCGTGAAGTGCTGCGTGACCACTGGAATCACCACCGCGGCGTATTCCGATCCCTGCGACTTGTGGATCGTCGTCGCATAGGCCAACGTCAGCTCGTCAAGTTCGGCGTAGGGGTAGCGAACCGCACGGCCATCGAAGTCGACGGTCATCTCGGCTTCCTCATCATCTAAGCCGGAAATGCAGCCTAAGTCGCCGTTGAATGTGTCTCGATCGTAGTTGTTCTCAACTTGCATGACCTTGTCACCGACGCGATAGGTGAAACCGAAGCGCTCCACAGCGAGCGCACCGGCCCGGGAAGGGTTGAGCGCCGATTGTAGAGCGAGGTTTAGGGCCCGCGCCCCGGCAGCACCGCGGTTCATGGGTGAAAGCACCTGCACATCGTGGATGGGGTGAAGGCCGAAGCGGGCCGGGATGCGCTCCGCCACTACCCTCACCAGCTTGCTCGCCGCGTCTGCGGCATCTGCCGCCTCGACAAAGTAGAAATCGGTTGTCTCCTCGGAGGCCATGAGTTCCGGCATGGCCCCGCGATTGACGCGATGGGCGTTGACGATGATGCGGCTCTCGCGCGCCTGCCGGAAGATCTCGGTCAAGCGTGCTACCGGCAGCCGGCTGCAGCCGATCAGGTCAGCCAGCACCTGGCCGGGTCCAACCGAGGGCAGCTGGTCGACGTCGCCGACGAGAAGGAGCGCGGCTCCTCGCGGCAACGCCTGAAGGACGTTGGCCATCATGGGCACGTCGATCATGGAGACTTCATCGAGGACGAGGAGATCGCACTCGAGCGGCAAGTCCGCTCCACGCACGAACCCGCCTTCCTTGGGATTGAACTCCAGCAATCGATGAATGGTCTTGGCCGCCACACCGGTACTCTCCGCCAAGCGCTTGGCCGCCCGGCCGGTCGGGGCGGCAAGCAGGGGTTGGACGCCCTTGGCCTTGAGGATCGTCAGGATAGCTCGAATGATGGTGGTCTTGCCGACACCGGGGCCCCCCGTTAGGACGAGCAGCTTCGAGGCCAGGGCGCTGCGAACGGCGTCCTTCTGGCTCGAGGCCAAGGCCACACCGAGGCGCCTCTCGACCCACTCGATCGCCTTTTCTCGATCGATCGCCGGCCAAGGAGGCCGGCCCACCTGCAGCCTGCGGATCGCCGCCGCAATGGCCTCCTCGGCGCGGCGCAAATGGGGAAGGAACACGCATGGCCGCCCATCGATGGGCTCGACGATCACGCCTTCTTCCGAGATCTCGTGCCTTAAAGCTTCGCTCAGAGTGGCGGGCCCGATCTCCAACAGCCGCTCGGCCAGCGCCAGCAGGTCCTCTTCCGGCAACCCACAATCGCCATTCTCCACCGCTTGCAGCAGGGCATAGGCGATGCCGGCTCGAGCGCGCAGCATCGAAGTCTTCGGAATACCGAGCTTCTGAGCGAGCTCGTCGGCCGTCTTGAAGCCAATGCCGCGAATGTCGCGCGCTAGACGGTAGGGGTTCTCCTTCACCAATGGCACCGCATCCGCGCCGTAGGTCTTGAAGATGCGCACCGAGCGAGCCGTGCCGACGCCATGGCTCTGCAAGAACACCATGATCTCGCGAATGGTCTTCTGTTCGCTCCAGCCGGCGGTGATGCGGCTAAGACGCGTCTTGCCGATGCCGTCGACCTCGAGCAAGCGATAGGGTGTGCCCTCGATCACGTCGAAAACGGCCTCACCGAAGGCGTTGACCAGCTTGCCGGCGAAGTGCGGGCCGATACCCTTGATCATGCCGGAGCCGAGATAGCGTCGGATGCCCTCAATCGAGGAAGGGGGTACCACTTGTAGGAAGCTTGCCCGAAATTGCAGGCCGTGGTCCCGGTGCTGCTGCCATTCCCCGCTCGCTTGAATGCTCTCGCCTGCATGCACGTCGGCAGCCGAACCCAAAACTGTGACGAGATCCCTGTGGCCGCGCACCTTGACGCGCAGCACGCAGAACCCGCTCTCGGCGCTATGAAACGTGACGCGCTCGACGAGTCCGGCCAACGACTCCCGATCTCGGTCAGCCTCTGAAGTGGCTCTGACCATCGAGCTATCCCGATCGACGGCGCTAAGCGCACGCTGCTCGGCGCTGCCGGCAACGTGTCCTCGTGGCATGGCGGCTGGCCGCCTCATCGAGCAACCGATAGACCGAGCTGCGGGCCATTCCAAGCTCACGGGCAATGGCCGCAGGCCCCAGGCCTTGGCTGGACAGCTCCTTGACGCGCCGCCTGTCGAGACGTGGTTTGCCGCCCCGGTAGACACCTTGGAGTTTCGCCACGGCGATGCCCTCGAACTGGCGCTCGCGACGGACATCGGACTCAAATGCGGCAAAGACCGCCAGCATGCCATAGAAGGCCTGTCCCACGGCACCGGAGGTATCGACGCTCTGCTCGATGACTCTGAGATGGGCCCCTGCCTGCTCGATGTCGTGGGCGATTTTGGCGAGGTCCCGCATCGAGCGCCCGAGCCGGTCCAGGCGCGTGACGGCAAGCGCGCCACCTGCGCCTAGCGCCAAGAGGGCCTTCTGCAGCTCGGTGCGACCGCCCCGCTTTGTGCCACTTGCCTTCTCCTCAAAGATGACGCCCACGTCGGCATGCCTTAGCGACTGGCGTTGTCGGGCGAGATCCTGATCTGTGGTCGAGACCCTGGCGTATCCAAATAGCTTTCCCGTCGTGTGCGCGGGAGGCTCGGTCCTCTGTGGCCCCGTCGTCATGATCATCGCTCGGCCGCCCCAGCGTGTTGCATCAGCATAGGGTTGCGGGCGTATGTCTCATTCACACCGAAGTCAACCCTGATCGGACGCATGTCCACGTGCGATGCGAGGGGTCGGAACCCGCAGACTTCATGGGGTGTTCATGGGGTGTATAACTGAGGCTCATCCTCTTGTTGCGCGACCTCTGCGGGAGATTGGTTAAAGCCTGGCGCTCGCGCCCCTCCGCGCAACCCGTCATGTCTGCCGATGCTGGGCCACCGGGCAAGCTGGCTCGGGCGATGGCGGACTGCCATCACCGCCAGCTTCACCATAGCCGTCCTGCATGGGAGCCAAACCCAACGGGCATTTCCGTGGACGACAGGACCGAACACGGGAGGCGCCGGTGACCGAAGCGACACACGCCCAGCCCATCCGAGTTGCCTCCCGAGCAGATCGGTGCGCTGGCCCGCGCTGTGCCGTCCCAGGCATGCGCAGGGATGACCCGAAGGAGGAGCATTCAGTACCCAAGGTCACCCCGCCGAACGCATGCTCAGAGAGCGGGCGCAGAGAGCGGGCGCCGCCCGGACCGGATTAGATCCAGATCAGATCCACAAGAGACCGGATGCACTCGACGGCTTGATGCGGGCTATACTGGCGCTCGGGCGGCAATCGCGCAGGCGTCTGGCGGGGCGCGTTCGATCCTCTCGACGGCGTCATCCCGCGCGAGGCGAGGCAGAGCCGGCGCCTGTCCAGGCCGATGGCAACCAGGACCCGGTTGTGGGATCAATCGAAGGTCCACACCGTTGTGAGCAAAGAGCAGGGTTGGGGCCGCACGCCCGATCTCATGCAGCCAGCAGCGTGCCCGCGCAGGAAGCGGGCTGAGGAGGCACCATGCCCGAGTTCGACGCCATCATCATCGGTACCGGCCAAGCCGGCCCGTCGCTGGCGCATCGCCTGGCGAAAGCCGGCATGCGCGTTGCCATTATCGAGCGGTATCGATTTGGCGGCACCTGCGTCAACACCGGCTGCACGCCGACCAAGACGCTGGTGGCGAGCGCCTATGCCGCTCACCTGGCCCGCCGCGCCGGCGAGTACGGCGTGACGATCCCCGGCCCCGTCGCCGTCGATATGCGGAAGGTGAAAGCGCGCAAAGACTACGTGCTGGGTTTTTCCACTCGCGGTGTGGAGCGCTCGTTGCGGAGCAATCCGAGCATCACGGTCTACCAGGACCACGCGCGCTTTTCCTCGGCTGCCTCCGTGACAGTCGGCACCGAGACGCTGCGCGCGCCGAAAATCTTCATCAACGTCGGCGCCCGCGCCGCCGTGCCCGACGTTCCGGGATTGCGGGAGGTCGGATACCTTACCAACAGCACGCTGCTGGATGTCGATTTCCTCCCGCCGCACCTCGTCGTAATCGGCGGCAGCTACGTCGGCCTCGAGTTCGCTCAGATCTTCCGCCGCTTCGGCAGCGAGGTGACGGTGATCGAGGCAGCTCCGCGGCTGATCCCGCGCGAGGATGAGGACATTTCCGCGGCTGTTTCCGATATCTTGGTCAAGGAAGGCATCGCACTGCATGTGGGTGCGCGTGACCTTAAGGTCGGGAGGCGCGGAGAGCACATCACCGTGAGCCTCAGTTCGGCAAGCGGCAGCGCGGAGGTCCGAGGCACGCAACTGCTCCTCGCCGTGGGCCGCCGGCCCAATACCGACGATCTCGACCTGGAGCGGGCCGGTGTCGCCGTTGACAAGCGCGGTTATATCGAGGTCGATGATCAGCTGCGCACGAACGTGCCCGGCATCTGGGCGCTCGGCGACTGCAACGGGCGAGGCGCCTTTACACACACGTCATACAACGACTTTGAGATCGTCGCGGCAAACCTGCTCGAGAACGACGCGCGCCGGGTCAGCGACCGCATCCCTGCCTATAACCTCTACATCGACCCGCCGCTCGGCCGCGCCGGCCTCACCGAGGCCGAGGTGCACAAGTCAGGTCGACCGGCACTGATGGCCAAGATGGCAATGGAGAACGTGAGCCGCGCTTTCGAGAAGGGCGAAACGGACGGCTTCATGAAGGTCCTCGTCGATGCCGAGAACAAGCGCTTCCTCGGCGCGTCGCTGCTGGGCGTGGGCTGTGACGAGGTGATCCACACGATCCTTGACCTCATGTACGCCAAGGCGCCGTACACGGTCATGCAACGCGCGGTCCATATCCATCCGACCGTGTCGGAGCTGCTTCCGACCATGCTCGGCAATCTGAAGCCGCTCGCATGAGGATGGGTGTCATGGCCGAGACAGCGACGCTGCCTCCATGGGCAAACCTGAACGGCCGCACTCGGCCAAACCGCCTCGGCTGGACCGCCGTGCTCGGCGGCCTGTCGCGCGCCGTCGCATCGGCTCTCGCTGCCGGAGGTTCCGACCCCCAACGCCCCTCAGTGGAGCCGATAGACCCGCCGCGCCGTACTGCTGAACAGCGCGACCTTCTCGTCGACGGAGGCTCCGGCAGCGATACGCGTGAATGCGTTCCACAAGGCCCGATAGCCGATCCCCATTTTGTCGACCGGGAAGTTGCTCTCAAACGTGCAGCGCCGCGCGCCGAATGCCTCGATGCAGGGCTCGATGAAGGGCCGCCAGTAGGCTGCTAGCACGGCGGAGGTCGGCGGCGCCGGCAGCGTGTTGTAGTCGTAGGCGGCGAGCCGCATCATCATGCCGCCAAGCTTCATGGTGACGTTGGGGCAGGCCGCGATGTGCGGGATCGTTGCGCGCCACTCAGCATGGACCTCGCCTTGCCTTCCGGCAAACGGACCGTAGCCCAGCGGCATACCTGTGTGGTTCATGACGATGCTGGCATCCGGGCAGGCGCGCGCCAGATTGATCAGGTCGGCGTGCTGGTGGTGGTAAACCAGCGCGTCGAGCGACAACCCCATGCTGGCCAGCCGACGCAATCCGGCACGGAAGTCAGCGCACAGGTAATGGCCAGGACCCGCGCCGTGATGATTGTTGCCAATCACCGGGTCCGCATGCCAGCCAGCGGAGTTGCGCACCCCGCGAAAGCGGCCTTGCCCCGCCTCGAGGAGGGCCGTCAAGACCGGCTCAACGCGATCACCCAGCGTCAAGTCGGCGTAGCCGACGATGCCGGCGGCCACGCGCGTCTTGCCCGGATGGTCCAAGTCGGACTTGGCCGCCAGGTTGGCCACGAACTCCACCTCGCCTACGGAGCGCAGCGCAACCGGCCCGTCCGTGCGGTAGTTCTGGCGGCACTCCACGAACACGGTCGCTTCGACGTTGTGGCCGCTGGCGGTATCGGATAGCAGGTCGTCGACGAGATAGCGCCCCGGGGCGCTCCACAGGTGATGGTGGGTGTCGACGATCGCGAGGCCGGGATCGATGACTTCCTCGGCCGGTGCGCGGGCAAGCCAGTCCTCGCGCGGGGCGAAGATACGGCCGAAAGCCGTCGGTCGAGTGCTCGTGTCCATTTGGCGCTGGTCCCCAGATGGTGCGTCGTGGTTTCCCACATACTCTAGGGGGAATGCCGCCGACAGGCCACGGGCCATCGCCGGAGCTGGCCCGAAGCACCCCCTCACGCCGAGATCGGCTCGTGCGCGCGGCGGTGTGGCGCCAGTCCGTCCGGCTAGGCCGCTAGTTGGCCGAGCGCGCCAGGCCCTGAAAAACCCAAGTGACGGCATTCCGATGGGAGTTCTCGTCCTGAGCCTCTGCTCGTTCAGGCTCGCGATCGACGCGATCGAAATGACGGGGTCATCCACCATTGCGACCTGCCCCTCACCTCGGCGGTGGCCTTGCCAATCCGATGCACGAAGGGAACGAGACCACCGGGTTTGATCACCCGCAGTTCCGACATGCATGCAAGCTTCTTCGGGATTGTCGGCAGGGGGAGCGACACGTACTCTGCCGGTCCGAGGAGGGACCTCATGGACAAGCTGCACTGGAAATCGGCCGCCGATATCGCGCGCCTCATCCGCGAGAAGAAGGCAAGCGCAAGGGAGGTGCTTGAGCATTTCTTGGCACGTGTCGACCGTTTCAATCCGAAGCTCAACGCGATTGTTTGGCAGGATCGCGAGCGGGCGCGAACGCGCGCCGAGGCTGCCGATGCGGCGCTTGCCAAGGGGGAGATCTGGGGGCCGCTGCACGGCGTACCCATGACTATCAAGGAGAGCTATAGCGTTGCCGCCTCGCCGACCACGTGGGGGGATCCCTCGCTCAAGGCCAATGTTAGCGAGGCCAGCGCGCTCGCAGTCGAGCGCCTCGAGAGGGCGGGCGTGGTGCTCTTCGGCAAGACCAACGTGCCGCTGATGCTCGCCGACTGGCAGAGCTACAATGCCGTTTACGGCACCGCCCGAAACCCGTGGAATCTCGATCTCACACCGGGTGGTTCGTCTGGCGGCTCGGCGGCAGCGCTCGCGGCCGGCATGACGGCGATCGAGGCCGGCAGCGACATCGGCTCATCCATTCGCAACCCCGCGCATTATTGTGGCGTCTTCGGCCTGAAACCCACCTTTGGGGTGATCTCGCCGAAGGGACACGCGCTTCCCGGCGTCGTTGCCTATGGCGACATTTCGGCAATCGGCCCGCTCACGCGCGGGGCCGAGGATCTGGACATCGCCCTCGACGCGATGGCTGGGCCCGACGACATCGATGGCGTCTGCTGGAAGGTGGAGTTCCCAAGATGCCTGCGGCCCGCGCTCAAGGACCTGCGCATTGCCGTAAAGCTTGCCGATCCCTGCTCGGAAATCGATATCGAGTACGCCGACAAGCTGCAGGCGCTGGTCGACGCCCTCGCCGTATGCGGCGGGAAGGTCAAAGAAATCGAGCCCGCGATCGACGCGGGCCGGCTGCACGAGCTCTACGTCTGGCTCTTGCGCGCGGCGACCTCCGCACGCACCCCGGACGACGACATTTTGCGTTGGCAAGCGGCCGCAGCACGGGTGGGACCGGGCAAGGTGCCCTACCTTGAGCAGATGGTGAAGGGCTGCACGCTCTCGCATCGTGAATGGCTCAAGCTCAACAATGAGCGCATGAAGTTGCGCCGGCAGTTCAATGCCTTCTTCGCGGACTGGGACATCTTGCTCTGCCCCGCCGCTGCTTCTGCAGCTTGGCCCCATGACCAGGAAGGTGAGCGCTGGGAGCGGATGATTACCATCAACAACAAGCGTGTAGCGACGACAGACCAACTCTTCTGGGCCGGGTATTCGGGCGTAGTCTACCTCCCCTCGACGGTTGGCCCGGCGGGATTGACGCGGTCCGGCCTGCCGGTGGGCTATCAGGCCATCGCCGCGAGCGGACGCGACAAATGGGCGACCGCGTTCAGCCGCCTCGTCGAGCGCGAGATCGGTGGGTTCGTGCCGCCGCCCGGCTATGAATAAGAAAAAAGTGGCGCCTCGCCGATCGGGGCCGCTCATCGGTCTCGGATCGCGGAGCCCCTCTACCCGCCGCGACAAGCATTGTGCTTCAATCGCCGCGTGTTCTCACCGCGTCGGCGCGGGCGCGAGCACCCCATCTCATCGCCAGCTAGTTGAGGGCGGCTCCGCCTTCGCCGACCACGACGAATGGTGCCCAGTAGCTAGGCGGCCTGCCCTCGGCAATGAGAGCGATCATGGATTGGCGGAAGGCTTCGGCCCGTCCCAGATTAGGCGTGGCGGCCATCATGGCAAACGTCTTGGTGGTCAACTCGGTGGCCGCCTGCGAATAGACGGCCCAATGCGACACCAACAGCGTCCGCGCGCCCGCGTAAAAGAAGGCCCGCGCAAGGCCGGACAGTGCCTCCGCGCCTTCTGCATTGCCGGCCGCGGTATTGCAGGCCGACAGCACGACCCAATCGGCGTTGAGTTTGAGGGTGGCAATTTCGGAGGCGGTGAGCAGGCCGTCGTCGGCTTCCGTCGGCACGTCGCGGCGGGGTTAGCACCAGGGCCGGTTCTGCAAGCCCAGAGAGATCGCCGGCAACCAGCGCATGCGTGGCAAATTCGATGATGCGATAATCGTTTAATGCGGCCGCCTTGATCCGCGTCTCGGTTGCAAGCTTGCCCAGGTTGATGGCATCGGGCGAGGCGCCGAGGAGCTTGCCTATGGTCCGCAACTCGTCGGCCGTATCGGGCAGAGGGGCAAGCTCACGCACGGCCCGGATGTCGGCAAGGCCGTCGCGATAGAAGCCGGCCGGGCTCCTTGCGGGACGGCGCGGGCCACTGCGCTGCCGCTCGGCCGGATCGGGCCCCTGCAGGACCGGATCGCCGGCGCCAAAGAATGGGCGCGAAGCGCTTTTGTTGCCGGGCAGCCTGCGCAACGCACTGAGCGAGGGCACCGACGGCAACACACTGAGAGCGTGTCCGCGAATGAGCCATGCCGCGTCCCGGAGGGCCTCCGCACCCCTGCCCATGGGCGGCTCGGTGACCAGCACCTGCAAGGGCAGGCTCGTCAACGGCCCAGTGGGCACGACGATCAGATGCCCCTTGCCCGCGAACACGCTGTCGAGCGCACCCAGCGTGCGCCTGTAGAGGGCGTGCGCGCGCTCCAGATCGAAGCCTGCCACCACGCCCGCCTTGCTGCCGCTTGTCCCCTCTGCATCCTGCTGGGCAAGGGGGTCGAGGCCCATGCGCAGCGCCATCACCTCCTTGGCCAGCTCCCCGGTGCCCAAATCAATTTGCGCCCACCCCGTGCGCTCACTCGTCAGCGCCCATAAGAAGCTTTTGCTGGACCCCACCAGGATGGCAATCAGCGCCTCGTTGGGCCTGAGCAGGGCCTGGGTCTCCGCAACCGATAGGGGCTTTGGATCCGAAAGCGCCGCGTAGCTTGGAAAGGCAGAGAAAATTCGGGCTCGTGCCTCTTTCACCTCCGACTCGGCGCGATCGATGTCGTTGCGCAGGGCCGTGCGGCGGGCCGTGAATTGGGCATAGCCAGGCAGGGCCTTCTCGGCCGCATCCATGCGCCGGTGGATGGCCATGATGGCCTCCGCGCCCACCGACGCGACCTTGGACAGCTCGCCCAGCTCCCGGGCGATCGCCGCCCGGTCGGTGTCGGCGGCTTCACAACCGGCCTTCTTCTGGCTTGTCGGGCAACGCTGCGACAGCCCCTGCAATCGCTCGACTAGCTCTTTCTGGCGCTTCGCCGCGGGCGCCTCATCGCGACTGCGGGCGATACTGGCGGCCCGGAACTCTTCCAGCAGAGCGCTGTATTGGGGGTCGGCACGCTGCGTGGCGCTCCAGTCGGCGAGCAGCTTGTTGTCGTCAGCGTGGAGCTCAAGGATGCGCTCCGATCGATCCTGAACATGGCGAATGCTGCGACCGAGATCGGTGTCGCCGGCACCGATGCGCGCCGTCATCTTGCTGAGCGCCGAGGCGGCAGATGTGTTCCACGCCTGCTGTCCTGCGATGAAAGTTTCTTCAAAGAGCGCGCTCCGGTTGGCGGGCGACCCGATGCTCGTTTGCCATGCCGCGCGGCACAGACCGGCGAACGTGTCGCGATGCCGCTTGATCTCGTCCTCTACGATCGCCTTGACGATGGTCTGCGAGGTGTTCTGTCCAAGCAAGAGACGGATCGCCTGCCGGTAAGAGGCGAGCGCCTCCGTCCAGTTGCCTCGGAGAAGGCTAACGTCCGCCAGATCGGAGTGACCGCTGGCGGAAAAGGCATGATCTGGTCCAACCAGGTCCTGTCTAATCTTGAGCACGCGGCGGAATAGAGGCTCGGCGGCGTCCGGCTGCCCCAGCTTGATGTACACGGCACCCAGGCTCTCAAGGCCCTGGGCGAGGCCTGCACTGTCGGAGCCGTATACCTTTTCGCGGATGCGCACCGACAGGGCGTAGTATCTTTGCGCCGCCGCCAGATTGCCGACCTTCTCCGCAAGCAGTCCGAGCGAGGTGTATTGGATCAAGGTTTGCTCGTGTTCGGCTCCGTACTCGCGCACCACAATGGGCAGCGCCTCCTCGGCTTTACGCAAAGCCAGGGCGTAGTCGCCTGCTCGATAAAGCATGCTGGTGGTTTCGCGCAGCGTGCTTAGCTCAACCGACGGCGGCTGCTGCGCGCCGAGCCGCGGCGCCAGTATCGCCATCGCTAGCACGAGCACGCCGCCGCTCAGCCAGCGGCGTTTGTGAGCATTGGACATGGGGCGCGCGCTCGCGCTGACCCTAGGGCGACTTGCCCGGGCAGCCGGTCGTCAGATCGCCAGTGCGGGCTGCAGGTTTGCCGTTGATAAAGACGCCGCCACCGCTGCCGACCACAATGCCGCCACAGCCAGTTCGGTCGCCAACCGTCGCCGCCGGGCGGCCGTTGATGAACACATTGGGCGAACCCTCAACCACCGAACCCGCGCCGCTCGTGGCGTCACCCTTGCGCGCAGCCGGCACTCCGCCGATCGACGTGTTGCCGCTGCCCTCGGTTACGACGCCCGGCGAGTTGCCGGGATTGTCGACCTGGTCGCGCGCCGGGCTTTGCGCAGATGCATTGAGAGCGAAGCCAGCTATGAGAAACTGGACGACAACCGTCCGGACAACCAGCGCGTGCATAACGGATCCCCAATCTAGAAGTGCGTGTTCGGACGGCATTGAGCACAGCAATCTTGGATAGCTTATGGCAGAATTTGTTGCTCGTGCGGAAAACCTTGCCTCGCCCGCACAAGGGCGATGCGGTGAGCTCTCGGCAGAACCGAGCGCCTTGGGCGCAATTGCGGCTCGGCCGCCGCGGGGGCGTGCGGTTCGCGCGGAGCCCAGTTCGAGCTAAAGCACCGCTTCTGCCATGCGCTCCAATTGCGCGCCCATCTGGGCCTCGGTCTCGACGTGCGCCGGACGCACAACCACGCGATCGGCGCCCGCGTCGAACAGCGGTCGCACCACATCCTTCATCGGCTCCTGTCCGTATACGGTGATGGTGATCGATTGCGGATCGCGGCCGGCCGCCGTTGCCAGACGATCGAGCTCCTTGCGAGCTTTTTCTAGATCGGCAGGGGTAATGCGATTGGGCAGCCAGCCGTTCGCGTGGTCGACGACGCGCTTGAGCACGTTCTTTGCCGCCCCGCCGAGCAAGATGGGCGGATGCGGCTTCTGCGCCGGCTTAGGGTAGGAGCGCACGGGCGGGAAATCGAAGAATTCGCCGTGAAACTCGGCGGCATCCTTGGACCAGAGCGCCTTCATCACATCGAGCGCCTCCCGCGTCTGCGTCCACCGGCGCGAGAAATTGCCGCCGAATATTTCGACTTCCTCCTTCAACCATCCTGTGCCGACGCCAAGAATGAAGCGGCCGGCGCTATGGTGATCCAGGGCAGCGATCTCCTTGGCCAAAAGCAAAGGATTGCGTTGCGGCACCAGCGTGATTCCGGTTGCCAGCTTCAACGTGGTCGTGACCCCCGACGCACGCGCCAGGGCGATGTAAGGCTCCGTGAAGTGCGAGTAAGTCCAGGGGATGGCGCCGCCGGTGGCCGGGAACGGGCTCGCGCTCTCCACCGGTGGGGCGGGATGCTCGGCATACCAGATCGATTCGAAGCCAAGACGTTCAGCCGTTCGCCCCATGAAGGCTGGGTCGATGGTGTAGGCGGGCAATGGCATGGACAATCCGATCCGCATGACGGTGCGCCCTCACATATTGCTCTCTCTGTCGAAGCCTAGTGCGGCGGCAACCGCACGGCAATCGCCAAGAGGGTGCGGGGTCGGGCGATCGTTCCCCCAGCCGCCAGCGTGGACCCTATCGTGCACGCACGCGCAATCGTGCCGGCAATGGGCAAGCCGTGCTTGAGCCGCATGGTCAAGATGACCTGGCCTTTCCCGCAAGTAGGCGTTGCGAGCGGAGCTTTAGGGGACCTTGGTCGCCCCAACAGGAGGGTGCCTGTGGTCCAGTCCCAGACTCCGGGTAGCTTTGTTGCCTCCTCTGTTCCCTATGTCACATCCTTATCGGCGAGGGTGCCGCATTCTTGCCGGCGCGGATGGCCGACGTTTGCCGTCCCAACGACCAAATCCACAACCGGGAGCACAGCATCCGCCGATTTGACCCCTTGGAGGCTGTACCATGGCGTCAGTCAAACGTACTGGTCATCCCTGCGCCATCCTGTTTGTCGACCTGTTTGGGAGCGCAGAGATCTACCAAGCTCTGGGCAATGCGCGTGCACACGCCATAATCGCAAAGACGCTCGCTCTTCTGACTCAGTCGATAGGCCGCCACTGCGGGGACGTTGTGAAGACGATCGGCGATGGCGCCATGTGCGTGTTTGCGTCCGCTCGCCACGCCATGGATGCGGCGATGGACATGCAGCGCTGCGTCAAGCAGGCAGCCCTGCTTCCGGAGTTTGCCGGCAACTCGCCCGCCCTGCGCGTGGGCTTCCATTTCGGGCCAGTGATCTCACAGGGTGCCGACATTTTCGGTGACGCTGTGAACGTCGCGGCGCGCGTGCTTGCTCAAGCGAAGCCGGGTGAGATTCTCCTGACCAAGGACACTGCCAAGACTCTCCCGAAACGCACAGGGAACAGAATTCGCTCGGTCGGACGCAGACTGGTCAAAGGCAAGGCTGAGCCCATGGAACTGTGCCAGGTCATCTTCGAGCGTGAGGGCATGACGATTCCAAGAAAGCTCACCTTTCCGCCCGAATCCCGCCTCGTCGTAAAGTTCGGCAACAAAGTCGCGAGGATGGGCCCGAGGAAACCCCTACTTCGCATGGGGCGCAACCCCGACAACGAGTTCGTGGTCGCCGACGCCATCGCTTCACGCGTGCACGCACGCATCGAATTTCGCAGCGGTTTGTTTGTGCTGGTCGATGAAAGTCTGAACGGCACGTACTTGTCTATGGGAGGTAAGGCGGAGGTCGTGCTTCGCCGGGACGAGCGGGCGCTGGAATCGTCCGGGCTGATCTCACTGGGAAGGTCTGCTGTTGATGCGCAGCGTTCCTGCCTCAAATTCAAAGTTGTTCAAACAGACGGCCAGGATCTGCCGCCTAAGGAGGTGTCGTGATGGCTGTTAGGGTAGCGCAGCGTAGCCGCGATGCAGCACGGCAGCTTGTCCCGCCCCATGTCACACCGCCAGCGCGACCCCTCGGAGGACTAACGCTCGCGACGCGCTTCTTTTGCAACCCGCTGCTGACGGTGCCACAATCCGCCTACACAGAGGACTTCGTAGCCTATACCGGCCGCGGTCCCCGCTTCGCATGGGTTACCGGACCGGATCTAATCAGATCTATCCTCCTTGACGAGAGCGACCACTTTGAGAAGTCGGTCCAGATTCGACTTCTTGGTCCACTTCTCGGCAGAGGCATTCTGACCAGCGAAGGTCCCGACTGGAAGTGGCAGCGTCAAACGTCGGCTCCGATGTTCCGGCGTCAAGAGCTGATGCGTTTCGTCCCAACGTTTCTGCGCGCAACTCGCCGACTTCTCGACCGGTGGTGCAATTCACCGCCGGGGACCGTGCAGCAAATAGATCGGGACATGACGGCAGTCACGTTCGACGTCATCTGCGCGACCCTGCTGCCGTCAAGCGACGCAACCGCCGGTATCGCTGTGGAGGTGTCGGCCGCTCGTTTCCAAAGATCCGGCATTTGGCGGCAGCTGTACGTCCTGGCAAATGCGCCCGGCTGGCTGCCACAGCCCGGAAACCGGCGCATACGCATGGCCATTCGCGCCATGCGGTCCTCGGTGGCGGCAATGCTGCAAGAGCGTCGACAAGCCGCAACGCAGCCCGATGATCTCATGCATCGCTTGATGCGAGCGCAGGACCCTGAGACCGGCGCTGGGATGAGCGAGGAGCAACTCATCGATAACCTGCTCACGTTCTACCTGGCAGGACATGAGACGACCAGCAAGGCGCTGGCCTGGACCCTATATCTGCTGGCTTGCTCACCAGAGTGGACCAGGCTGCTGAGGGAGGAAATTGCGCGCGTGACCGCCGGGACCCCTCTCTCAGCCGACCACATCGACAAATTGGTCCTTACTCAGCAGGTCATTAAGGAGAGCATGCGCCTTTATCCGCCGGTACCTTTCACGAGCCGTCAAGCCATCGCCGATTTGACGCTTGGCTCGCATCCCATCAAGGCTGGCTCGTCGGTGGTGATACCGATCTATACAATCCACCGGCACCAGAAGCGCTGGCAGGCTCCGAACGCGTTTGATCCGACGCGATTTGCGCCGGAGAACGAGAGCAAGATCTCGCGCTACCAGTACATGCCCTTCGGCGCGGGTCCGCGCATATGCATTGGCATGGCATTCGCCATGGTGGAGGCCACCGCCATCCTCGCCACACTGTTGCAGACCGCGCGGTTTCAGGCATTGACAGATCGCCATCCGCTGCCGATCGCGCGCGTGAGCCTCCATCCCAAGGGCGGGATGCCGCTGCGCGTCTGGGCTTAGCTTGGCGGACGGCATTTTGCCCTGTGCTCCCGCCGGCCCTAAGACTTTTCCCGAGTACGGGCGCGCGCGTGCGAGCAGAGCCTTGGGAACTATCATCGCCCCAACAAGGAGGTGCCGAGGGAAGGCCACAGCAATTGATCGAAAGCATGGGACGGTCGGGCTATGGGCCGGAATCACCGTTGCCCACAGGGTGTCCTTGTGTACCTCCTCTCTCGGCGTGCTGCTCGCTGGCACGGGAAGGGGGTATCGATCAGCCAGGCGGGT
>Ga0306920_100005948_pt1 | contig 15831 bp, 15 predicted proteins | sample flu12Cox44000170_FD_204666 | JGI IMG/M metagenome (GOLD analysis project Ga0306920, IMG submission 204666) | Lab enrichment of tropical soil microbial communities from Luquillo Experimental Forest, Puerto Rico - flux4day.12C.oxic.44.000.170 (v2)... | ecosystem: Environmental > Terrestrial >... | reverse complement strand
GCTCTTCCGATCTGCCCGGCGTGGGAGGCGATCTTCGGCAGCTCGTTCGGGCCGAAGACGACCAGCGCGATCACCGCCAGGACAAGCAGCTTGGGGATGGACAGATCGAACACGCTCAGGCCTCCGTACGCGGCAGCTTCTTGGACCCGAACGGCACAATCAGCACCACGGCGACGATCAAGATCTTCCACGGGCTGTCGAACAGGTCACCAATCACGTTCGTTCCTCCTTGGCGAGCCGGACAGCGGCGCCACGTCTGCAAGGTCTTCAGTCATGGATTCGGTCCCGGTCCGCCGACGGATGGGTGGTCGACCGAAGCGATCAACAGGAACGGCCGGACTGCCCGCCGAGCCGACCCGGCACCCACGACGGGCTGCCGGCAAGAAACCAGCGTCACCAGCCGCACACGAGCATGATCGTGCTGGTCAGACCGGGAAGTCACCGATGACGTCGTAGCGGTTCTGGGCGTCGGCGAAGCCCAGACAGGCGTCTCGTCACCGACGGTGACCGCTCGGCGTCCCTGCGACACGCGATACCCGCCTGAGCGGTTGCTCGCCCGGACGTCATGGCCGTCGGCGCCGTACCGAAAGATCGTCTGGGTGCGAGCTGAGCGTGATCACGAGCTGGGCAGCGGCCATGGGTGAGTGTGAAGCGGCGGAGCTAGGCGGGGCCGCCGTCGGCGCGTCCGAGCTGAACGCCGGCTTCGTCACCTGCGGAAGTCCTGGGGCTTGGAGTGCCGCGCGGCTTACGCGACGCGGGCCGCCGCCAGCGACGAGCATCGTGCTTCCGCAGGAGCCTATCCCATCGGGCTTGCCGCCCAGCGCATCTGACGGCGGCTACAGGCCCGGTGAATGCCGGTGACGGCCAAGCCGCCCGGCTTGTCCTGTCGCCAGCGGCGGATACGTCTGCGGGGACAACGCGTGATCGGCCTCATCGCACACGAAGGCCGCTGCCGTGAGCGGCACTGTGACCAGATGCTGAGTCCGCCGGACCAACCTGGCCAAGAAGGCAGCAGGCACGGCGGTGATCTGCGGGCGTGATGCCGTACCGCGCCCGGAAGGCGCGGGAAAAGTGCGCGGCGCTGCGGAATCCCCAGCGGGCGGCGATCTCGGCAATGGTCACCTGGCTCAGGCGCTGATCGGCTAGATCGTCCCGGCACCGACGCAGCCTGTGCTCGCGGACCCACCACCCGAAGGTGAGGCCGTCGCGGGCGAACAGCCGGTGCAGCTGCCGGACTGAGACGTAGCCGACCCCGGCGACGGCCTCGGGGGATAGCCCGGGATCACTCCGGCGCGCTAGGGCGTGGTCCCTGAGGTCACCGGCTAGGGCCGCGGCGGAGGTTTGCCTGATCGGTGCATCCGGCCGCGGTGCGCAGCGCTGAGCGCCAGGTCGAGCCCGGCGTCGATGAATGGCGGCCCGGGCACCAGGCGGCGGCCAGATGGCGCGAGCCGGGCCAGCGTCCGCAGGTACGGCGAGGCAAGCTAGCCGGCACTGCTCGCTGCGGGGATACGTAGCGCCGTCGCGGCGCCGATATTGCTGCGGGCGTCCAGGCTGGCGCGGGGTACCTGGTAGATCAAGTGCTCGAACGCATCCGGGCCGATAAAAGAGATCGAACAGGGCCGCCCGCTGCCGAACAGCGCGAAGTCGCCGGGCCAATACTGCACCGGCCTGCAGCAGTTCCTGGCCGACGTGTACTGGGGCGACCTGGACGTGCTGCTGCTCGACCTGCCCCCGGAACCGGTGACATCGCCATCTCCGTCGCCCAGATGCTCCCGTCAGCCGAGCTGCTGATGGTGACCACCCCCCAGCTGGCCGTCTCGGAAGTGGCCGAGCGGGCCGGAGCTATCGCGGCGCAGACCCATCAGCGGATCGCCGGGGTCATCGAGAACATGTCCTACCTGTCTGCGCCCACTGCGGGGAGCAGACCGAGGTGTTCGGCTCGGGCGGCGGGGCTTCGGTCGCGGCCGCGTTAGGCCGGCTAACCGGGACACAGGTGCCGCTGCTCAGGCAGGTGCCACTCGATGTCCAGCTGCGCGAGAGCGGCGACGCCACGGTTCTGCTGGTGCTCGGCGAGCCCGATTCGCCGGCCGCGCTCGCGCTGCGGAAGATTGCCGACGAACTCGGCGCCCGCCGCCGCGGCCTGGCCGGCCGGCAGCTCGGCCTCGCCTTGCGCTAGGTTCTCCGGCGTCAGGTGGCGTCCGGGTCGTAGGGGGCACGCTCACCGGGGGCGAGCATGGTGTCGTAGGCCCGGGCGGGGCGAGCGGCGGGCGCGGCGGCCGCCGCGCCGGCGGCCCGGTTGTCCCCGTTGAAGTCGCCGAAGAGGTGCTTCTGCACGAAACGCGTGGGGTTCAGGTCCTCGATTTCGAAGTCGGCGAACTCCGGTCCCAGCCCTTCCCGCAGGTCATTCTTGGCGCCTTCGGCGATCCGGCGCAGGTCGCGAAGGGCCCGTCCGGCCTGGGAGGCGATCTTCGGCAGCTCGTTCGGACCGAAGAGGACCAGCGCGATCACCGCCAGGACAAGCAGCTTGGGGATGGACAGATCGAACACGCTCAGGTCTCCGCGTGCGGCAGCTTCTTGGACCCGAACAGCACAATCAGCACCACGGCGGCGATCAAGATCTTCCACGGGCTGTCGAACAGGTCACCAATCACGTTCGTTCCTCCTTGGCGGGCCGGACAGCGGCGCCACGTCTGCAAGGTCTTCAGTCATGGATTCGGTCCCGGTCCGCCGACGGATGGGTGGTCGACCGAAGCGATCAACAGGAACGGCCGGACTGCGCGTGCACCGAGCCGACCCGGCACCTACGACGGGCACGTAACAGTCGACGGGGTCGTGAGATCGCCCGCGGCTGCGGTGAAGAACCTTCAGCCACGCACGACAAGGGCTGGGATGTGCACCTGGCCAGCCTGCGGGACTATGTCGCCAGGCAGCCTTCGGGCCGGGCACCGCGACCCGCTGGGCGAAGATGAGCTGTGGGAAGCGGCGCTGGCCCTCCCCGTGCAACGTACTTGACCTCATCCTCGCCCACGGCCAGGCCACCCCGGCCCATGCTGGCCGACAGCCTGCCCTTCACCCCGCAGCTGGTCGCCAGGCATCTGGCCGTGCTGGCCCCGCGCCGGCCTCGTCGAAGGGCACCGGCTCGGGATCGCCCTTCGCGGCCGCGCCCTCGTCGATCCCGGGAACTACGTGAACGAGAAGAGAGAACGGATATGACAGAACACGCCACGGGAACGCGTCAGGAGTGGCTCGCAGCCAGGCTCGAGCTCCTCGCTGCCGAGAAGAAGCTGACCCGCCGCGGCGACGAACTGTCCCGGCAGCGGCAGGAGCTGCCCTGTGTCAGGGTCGACAAGGACTACCGGTTCGAGACCGACAAGGGCACGGCGTCGCTCACCAACCTGTTCGGTGGGCGGTCGCAGCTGCTCGTCTACCACTTCATGTTCGGCCCCGGCTACACCGCGGGCTGTCCCGCCTGCTCGGCGATCGCCGACGGCTTTAGCGCCTTCGCGATTCACCTAGCCCACCACGATGTGATGCTCTGGGCGGTGTCGCGTGCTCCGCTTGCCAGCTGCAGGGCTACAGGCAGCGGATGGGCTGGAGCTTCCTCTGGGCCTCGGCGTCCGGGAGCGACTTCAACGCCGACTTCGACGTCGGCCTCACCGCGAGCAGGAGCGTGCGGGCGCCTTCGAGTACAACTTCCGCGAGTCGCCCGTGTAGTCGCCGCTGCAGGACGTGCGCGCGCCGTTCGACGTGTGGGCCGCCACGACGGGCACCGACTGGGCGATCTACACGCGGGAGCGGCCGGGCATGAGCGCGTTCGCGCTCGAGGACGGAGTCGTCTATACACGTACTCGGCCTACGCGCGCGGCCTGAACGGCCTCTGGGGCATGTACCAGTGGCTCGACCGGGCGCCGCGAGGGCGAAACGAGGCGCGCGGCCCCGACGACCCGCTCAACTGGTTCCGCCGCCACGACGAGTACCAGCACACAAACAGGACCAGCACATAACCGGACCCCAGGTGACAGGCCGGCCTGCCCACGGCGCGCATCCACACCCCCTGGCGGCTGGATCCCGCCGCCCGCCGCCGGCTCGGCACCCCTCCCCCTCATCGACCCCTGGAAGAACCCGGCCGCGCCTGACCGGATGTGCGCCGTGAGTATACGGGCCTGCTCGCGGCTGCGGCCTGCTCTGTGATAGCCGGGACCGTAGGGCCACGGCCCGTCCGGATCATGAGTATTCGCCGAACGGGCCGTGGTTCACCCTCGCGGGCTCGCCGGCCGCGGCCTGGGGTGTGGGCGCTGAGGTCAGGGGGACGGGGGCATCAGGACGGTGTTGATGATGTAGACGGTGGCGTTGGCGGTCTGCACGTTGCCGCAGACCACGTCGGCGCTGTTGACCTCATAGGTGGCGCCCATTCTGGCGGGAGCGATGGTGGCGCCCTCCAGGGTCTTGATCGGCGTGCCCGCGGCCAGCTGGGCCGGGGTGTAGCGGCCCGTGGCCACGTGGTAGGTGAGGATCTTGGTCAGCTCGGCCTTGTCGGCCAGGACCTTGGCCAAGGTGGCCGACGGGATCTTGGCGAACGCGGCGTTGTCCGGGGCGAACACGGTGATGGCCGGCGCGGAGTTGAGCGTGTCGGCCAGGCCGGCCTTGGTGACCGCCGTGACCAGGGTGGACAGCACCGGGTTGGCGGAGGCGGCGGTGGCGACCGGGGCGGTGGACATGCCGGTGAAGCTGCCCGCGCCGGGCGTGGGCACCGCCGAGCAAGCAGGCCCGAAGTCCATGGCCGCCGCCCCGGACGCCGGCGACGACGCGGCCGGCCGGGATGCCGGGGCCGAGGCGGCCGGCGGGGATGAGGACGACGGCGATCCCCTGGAGGTGCATGCGGCCGCGCTCAGGGCGAGCGTGACGGCCAGGGCGGAGGTGGCCAGGAGACGGTGGTTCATTGTTTCCCCTTCTGTTTCCCGTGGCTGCCGTCAGGTGACGGTCACCACGACGGAGTCCCGGCCGGTGGCCCCGGCCGGGAAGACCCCGGCGCGCCGGGAGGTCTGGGTGGCGCCGGTGCTGTCGGTGGCCCGGACCTGCAGCTGGTGCGGGCCCGGGGATGCGTCCCAGGTCCACGCCCACTGCTGCCAGGTGCCGGTGCCGCCGGCGGCGGCCAGCCGGGCGGTGTGCCACCGGCCGTTGTCCACGCTGACCTGGACCGCGGCGATGCCCCGGGTGGGTGCCCAGGCCACCCCGGCCACGGTCACCTGGCCTGCGGTGAGCTGGGCCAGCGGCCTGGGCACGTCGATGCGCGATTCGGTGTGGATCGGCGCGATGGCCGCGTAGCCGCGCCGGGTCCGGTAGGCGCGCCGCGCGGCGAAGGTGGTCAGGGTCAGCCGGGTGACCCATTTGGTGGCGGCGGTGTAGCCGTACAGGCCGGGGACCACCATCCGGGCCGGGAACCCGTGCTCGACCGGCAGCGGCTGGCCGTTCATGCCGACCGCGAGCAGCGCGCAGGGCCCGTGCGCGCCGGGACCGTCCAGGATCGCCGTGACCGGCGTGGAGATGGTCATGCCGTCGGCGGCGGTGGACAGGACCTGGTCCGCTCCGGCCCGGATCCCGGCGCGGCGCAGCAGCGCGGCCAGGGGCGCTCCGAGCCACCGGGCGTTGCCCGCGTACGGGCCGCCGACCTGGTTCGACACGCACACCAGGGTGATGTCGGCCTCGGTCAGCGGCATCGCGAGCAGGTCGGCGAAGCTGATCTGCAGGGGCCGGGCGACCATGCCGTCGACCCGCAGCGTCCAGGTCTGCGGCGGTATCTGGGGCAGCACCAGGTCGGTGTCGACCCGGTAGAAGCTCGCGTTAGGGGTGAAGAACGGGGTCAGCCCCGGGATCCGCAGGCCGGTGCCGGCGGGGACGGCCGGGGCGCGGACGGCCGGCGCGGGCAGCCGCACCCCGGCCCGGGACGCGGCGACGCTGAACCGCCCGAGCAGCGCGTCACCCAGGCCCCCGGCCGCGGCGGCCAGCCCCGCCGCGGCCGCCCCCGCGATCAGCAAGCGGCGCCGATCAGGGCGTCCCGGGGAATCCACCGGGCTCCCGGTTTGCGGGGATACACCCGGCTGGCTGTCCGCGGCACGGAGCCCGGGCAGGTCCGCCCGCACGGCCCGCGCGAGCACGGCCAGCGCCGGTGCCGCGATGGCCACCCCGGCCAGCGTGGGCACCACATCGGGGCCGCCAGCACCGGGCAGGCCGACCGCCGCGGCGGCGCCGATGGCGGCGAACACGGCGAGCCCGGCCAGCCCGTAGGCCAGGCGGCGGACGGCCAGGACGCCGATCAGCGCGGCGAAGGCGGCCAGCAGCACCACGATCCCGGCGACCAGGGCTTGCTTGTCGTCCGAGCCGAAATGCGCGATCGCGAAGTCCTTCACCGGGACCGGAGTCAGGTTGATCGCGGCCTGGCCGACCGCGGTCACCGGGGCACTGGCCGGGCCGGTCGCCGCCGCTGTCAGCTGGGCCACGCCCAGTGCCACGCCGGCAGTCAGCGCCCCGGCGCCGGCCCGCCGCGCGCCGTACCATCCCCGTGCCTTCATCACGCGCCGCATTCGGGACTGCCCGGGGACCCGGATTGGTGGCTTACCCCATCGGTGACCCGGCCGTGCTAGGGCAATCCGGAGGCCGATGCGCCCCGAATAGCAGACATGAACACGCTCGGGACGGGGAACCGGCGGCAGGGTTCCGGCCCGGACGCAGGAGAGGACCGGGACCTGGCCGGCCTGCTGGCCGAGGTGGCGCGCGGTGATCACCGGGCGTTCGAGCTGGTCTACGGCCAGCTGGCCGGGCCGGCCTACGGGGTTGCCCGGCGAATCCTGCGCGACCCGGCGCAGTCCGAGGAGGTGGCCCAGGAGGCGCTGCTGGAAATCTGGCGCACCGCGTCCCGGTTCGACCCGGCCAAGGGCAGCCCGGCGGCCTGGGCCATGACCATCGCCCACCGCCGCGCGGTCGACCGGGTCCGGTCCGAGAACGCCTGCTCGCTCCGCGAGCAGAAGGCGGCCCCGGATCTGACCGCCGCCGACGACGACGTGGCGGACACGGTGGCCGCCCGGCTGGACCGCCAGCGGGTGCACCGCTGCCTGCAGGGCCTGACCGAGCTGCAGCGCGAGTCGATCCGGCTGGCCTACTACGGGGGTTACTCCTACCCGCAGGTCGCGCAGCTGCTCGGGGTGGCCCTGGGCACGGTGAAGACCCGGATCCGCGACGGGCTGATCCGGATGCGGGACTGCCTGGGGGTGACCTGGTGAAGATCCCGCCAGACCAGTGGCACGTGCTCACCGGCGGTTACGCCCTGGACGCCCTCAGCGGGCCGGAGCGGGAGGCGTTCGAACGTCACCTGCGGGGATGCGCGTCGTGCCAGGCCGAGGTCCGCGGGCTGCGCGAGACCGCCGCCCGGCTCGCCCTGTCCGCCGCCGTCGAGCCGCCCCCGCGGATGGAGCAGCGGGTGCTGGCCGCCGCCTACCAGATCAGGCAGCTCCCGCCGCCGGCCCGCGACCAGGCCTACCGCGCCCGCCGCAGCCCGCGCAGGCCGAGGCCGGCCAGGGAGCGGCCCGGCCGGGCCGGCCGCCCGGCGCGGACCTCGCGGCTGCTCGCCGCCGTCGCGGCGGCCGGCCTGGCCGCGGCCATCGCGCTCGGCGTCACGCAGAGCCCCACCCAGCATCAGCCCGGCAGGGCCAGGGCCGGCAACGCCGCGATCACCGACGTGCTGGCCGCGCCCGACGCCCGGACCGAGACGAAACAGACCACGGTGGGCGGGACCGTCACCGTGGTGACCTCACGGGACAAGCACGACGCGGTCGTCATCACCACAGGGATGCCGTCCCTGACCCCGGCGCAGGTGTACCAGCTATGGGTGATCGGCCCGGCGGGCGCCCGCTCAGCCGGCCTGCTCTCGCGGACCGGCCAGGCCGGCCCGGTGCTGGCCACCGGGGTCACATCCGGCGACCGGATCGGGATCACCGTCGAGCCCGCCGGCGGGACGTCGAGCCCGACCACGGCCCCCGTCATCGCCATCCCGGTGCCCGCATGACCAATCGCATCCCGGCATGATCGCTCAGGAGACATCACAGCCAGGCCAATCCGGGCCCGGTACGGGTGCGAATGCCCTCCGCAGCGGCGCGCCACCGGGCGCGCCCGGTTCACGGCAGGACATGCCTGCCCTTCGTGAAACGAGTTCACCTGGGATGGACCCGGAGAGCAGGCCTGCAGCTGGCCGGGCTGCCGGTGGCCGGACTAGCCGCGGCATCCGGGACCGCGCTGGCCTCGTCGGCTCCGCCGTCGACCCGTGGGGCGGCCACCGGGCCGTGCTCACCGCCGCCGGCACCGTCAACCGCGAGGACTGGGACCTTACCTGGAACCTGCCGCTGCCCAGCGGCGGGCTGCTGGTCTCCAAGGAGATCCGGATCGAAATCGAGCTCGAAGCGGTGCTCCAGCCGTGAGTGTCCCCCGGCCGATCACCCGCAGCCTGGTGCACCGCACGGGCCATGACCGCGGCCCGCAAGGCCCGCGCCGCCGCGCGAGGCGCGGTGACCGGTCCTGCAGCAAACCCGCAGCGGACCCGCGGCAAACATGCGGCGACCATGCCGAACCGGGCCGCGCGCAGCCGTGTCAGATGTGAAGGACGGTGGGCGCCGTAGCCCTTGAAAGGAGGACCCGTGCTGACACCCGAGGCGATGCTCAACCTGGCAGCGGGACTGACCGACGCCACCGCGGAGGGCGACGCAGAATCGCTCGCCGCCATCGCGTGGCAGCTGTACGGGGAAGCGGGCGAGAATCTCGCGGAGATCGGCCGGCTGCGGGCGGCCATCCACGCCGCCTGGAGCCGGCCGCAGGAAAAGGCGTCACCGGCACCAGTTGCCGCCTGAGCGGGACCGCTGGCCTGGCGCCTCCGACATGCCGGCCACCGCGGTAAGACCGCTCACCTGGAGTGGCACCCGGCCGGGCAGCGGCGGGTCGGCCACGCGGATCCTTCACGGCGGCCCGCCGGGCAGCGACCAGCAGGCGTGGCTATCAGGGCCGGTGCGTGCTCGCCTCGATACCGCGCGGGCCCAGCTCGGCGTCAAGGTCACCAGCGAGGAACCTCCCGGCAGAGACTCGACGGTCGTCCCCGCTTGAGATAGGCGGCGATCGCCCGCCCCACGTCGGGAGGAAGCGGCAGCGGTCCGAGCGACTGCCCTTGCCCGCACCACCAGCTCTATTGCCCGCCAGTCGATGTCATCGAGCCTGAGCGCGGCCACCTCGCCACGCCGAAGCCCCAGGCGGACGAGCAAGAGCACCATCGCGTAGTCCCGACGGCCAAGGGCGCTGCGGCGATCGCAGCTTCGAAGGATCGCTTGGACCTCAGACTTGGCGATTCCACGAGGAAGCGAGGATTGTCGGCGGTGCACGGCGAGAGCCGCCTGCGAGAAGTCCACCTCGACGAGGCCCTCGAGGAACAAGAAGCCCAGGAAGGACGGCAGCCCGGACACCGTGGACCCGCCGCGCCGGATGAGGGCGACGTTGCCGATCACCCCTACCGACCTACCCCCGCACATCGCCGGGATCACGGTCGCGCACCTGACCTTGTTAGTGGTGCGCGCCGACGGGTTCGCCGGCGAGCAGTCAGTGCTACGTACCCAGAAAACCTGGTCCATCAGTACGAGCACCCCCATGGGGAACCCTGCACACCAGGACAAACGCTGATTCCTCGCGGGAGGCCGCTCAGTCCGCCAGGGAGGAACTACCGGGCGCGAAAATCAGCGTTAGCCGCACCCACCAGGGGTTGGCCGCACCCAAGCGCCGAATCCGCCTTTTATGACGCCACCGCTCCCACGCGCCTCACGAAAAGAGGGACATCACCGCTGGTCAGCGAGGTGGGTTGGGCAGGGTCGGCTCCCGTTTCGCTCCCAAGACAGGAAAGGGCCAGGATGGACAGCCAAAAATATCCGCGAAATAGCGCTGCTACCTGCAGCTTTGCGTGGAGCTGAGGGGATTTGAACCCCTGACCCCCTCGATGCGAACTGAGCGCGCGCTCCGGCAAACCCGCTGTAGTACGACGTACCCGCACGTCAGCGGCGTCCGGCCGCGTACGGTGACCCCATCTGACCGCATCTCACAGCGGTCCGCCGCTCCCATTCTGCTCCCAGAATCGGACACTGTTGCCGACTGTGAGCAGGAGGTCGGAAGAGCTGCGCCGACGGCTGGGAAAGTGCGAACGGGTCGGTCTGCCTCTGCCCGCAATGCGGCCGCCAGCTCGATCCCGTACGCCTAGACGGTGTACTACTGTCCGCCTTGACTGAAGACCACCATCCGTTCAGGTGGCTTCCCAGGGTGGCGATCGCGCCTGCCGATCACGCCGGGCTCGCGCATCACCTTGCAGCGCATCTGGATGAGCGTGAAACCGCCCGCGGCAGCGCAGAGCATGCGTGCGTCCGTGGAGTAGGCGGGCCGACACGCAGAAGGCGGGGCGGTGGATCTCGTTCAGCTTCCACAAATGTGACGGCAGCGTGGCAGTGCGATCGCTCCCGCGTACGCTATGACCGCTAGGCCCGCACCTGTGCCCCAGTACGGTCGCTGGACATGCACAAGCCTTCCCATATTCATTGGCCTGGCCTGGGTAGCACGGCGCGCTGCGCCGTGCGATGGTTAGGTCACGGTGGCATGAGAAAGGGGGCGGGGATGCTGGAGGCGCTGATAGCGATGGCGGCGCTGGCCGGCAACACGGTGGTGGCCGCTGCCACTACCGACGCGTGGGAGGCGGCCAGGCGAGGGTTCGCCCGCCTGCTGGGCCGCGGGGATCCGGACCGGACCAAGATGGCCGAGCAGCGGCTCGATCAGACCCGCCAGCAGCTGGAAGGGGCTGATGGCGAGGAGCTGGAGAAGGCTCAGGCGGACCTGGCAAAGGCCTGGCAGGTGCGACTGGCTGACCTGCTGGAGGAGAATCCCGGCGTCGAGGCTGACCTGCGCGCGCTGGTGCAGGAGATCCAGGCCGCGCTGCCTGCCGGGGTGGTCTCCGCGGCCGATCACTCAGCCGCGGCCGGGCGGGACATGAACATCGACGCATCCGGCGGCGGGTTCGCCGCCGCAGTGTTCCATGGGAACGTGGCCCTGCCGGGCCCTACGGACCCGGGTCTGGCTGGCGGCTAGCCGGGCCCGGGCCAGCCGGGATCTTCGGGGCCGGGTCAGCCGTAGCCAGCCACGGCGGGACTGCGATCGGCACGGTGGAGTATCAGCGCGCGGATGTGGCGGTCCTGCCGGTGTCGCTGGCTCCCCGGCCGGCGTTGCTCGCCGGGCGGGAGGAGCTGCTCGCCGGGCTGGACACCCGGTTGTCGGCCGGCGATGACCGGTGGCCGCGGGTCGTGGCGCTGTGCGGCCTGGGGGGCGCGGGGAAGACCAGCGTGGCGGTGGAGTACGCCCACCGGCACCTGGCTGAGACCGGCCTGGCCTGGCAGTTCCGCGCCGAGGACCCGACCGTGCTGACCGGTGATTTCGCGCGGCTGGCGGCGCAGCTCGGCGCCCGGGAGTTGCTCGACGCCCGCGACCCGGTGGCGTCCGTGCACGCGGTGCTCGCCGCCTTCCCGGCGGGCTGGCTGCTGCTGTTCGACAACGCCCCGGACCAGGCGTCGGTGCAGCGGTTCTTGCCGCCGGCCGGGCACGGCCGGGTGCTGGTCACCAGCCAGAGCGCGCTATGGCCCGCCGGCCAGGGCTTGGAGGTTCCCGTCCTTGACGTGCAGGTCGCGGCCGGGTTCCTGGTCAACCGCACGGGCGACCCGGACGGGCGGGCCGCGGCCGAGCTTGCCGGCGAGCTGGGCGGGCTGCCGCTGGCGCTGGAGCAGGCCGCGGCCTTCATGCAGGCCACCGGCGACGATCTGGCCGGTTACCTGGCATCATTCCGGCAGCAGCGGGCGGGTCTGTTCGGCCGCGGCGAGCCCGCCGGGTACGGCAAGACGGTCGCGACGACCTGGGCGCTGGCGTTTGACCGGCTGGAGCAGGGCGGCCCGGGCGCGGCCGGGCTGCTGCGGCTGATGGCGTGCTGCGCGCCCGAGGCGGTCCCGCTGCGGCTGCTGCTGCAGCCCCGTCACGGGCTGGAAGCCAAACTCGGCCCGGAGGTGGCGCCGGTGCTGGTGCCGCTGCTGGAGGACCGGCTGGCCGCCGGGGATGCGGTCGCGGCGCTGCGCCGGTATTCGCTAGTCACCCCGGCCGGGGATGGGCTGGTGTCGGTGCACCGGCTGGTGCAGGCCGTCACCATCGATCAGATGCCCGGCGATCTGGCCGGGCAATGGCGGCGGGCTGCCGCCGCGTTGATCGAGGCCGCGCTACCCGCCGACACCAATCCGCCGGAGACCTGGCCCGTCTGCGCCGCGCTGCTGCCGCACGCCCGGGTGGCCCTCGCCGATCACAGCGACGGCATGGCGCGGATCGCGAACTATCTCGGCCAGAGCGGCAGCTACGCCGCCGCACGCGACCTAGAGCGCAAGATCGCTGACGCCGTTAAGCGGGTCCTGGGCGCGGAGCACCCGGATGCCCTGACCGCCCGCCGCATCTTGGCGGACTGGACCGGGGCGGCGGGGGATTTTGCTGGGGCCCGGGACCAGTTGGCCGCGCTGCTGCCGGTCCGCGAGCGCATCTCCGGCCACGAGCACCCGGACACCCTGGCCGTCCGCGCCCAGCTCGCCTGGTGGACCGGGGAGGCGGGGGATCCAGCCGCGGCCCGGGATCAGTCCGCCGCGCTGCTGCCGGTCCGCGAGCGCATCTCCGGCCACGAGCACCCGTTCACCCTGACCGTCCGCGCCGACCTTGCCCGCTGGACCGGGGAGGCGGGGGATCCGGCCGCGGCCCGGGGCCAGTTCGCCGCGCTGCTGCCCGTGATGGAGCGGGTCCTCGGCGCCGAGCATCCGAAAACTCTGGCTGCCCGCGGCAGCCTAGCCCGCCTGGACCGGGGCGGGGGATGCGGCAGGGACCCCTGATCAGTACGCCGCGCCGCTGCCCACGATGGAACGGGTCTCCGACGCCGAACACCCCGGCGCCTTGGACGTCCGCGCCCGCCTCGCCTAATGGACCGGGTGGACCGGAGATTGGGCCGGCGGCCGGGACCAGCTGCTGCCGGTCGCAAGCACGTCCCCGGCGCCGAGCATCCGGATGCCCTCTCCACCCGAGCCAGCCGGCCTTGCCTACTGGACCAGGCAAGTCGGCGGAGACAAACTAGCCCAGTAGCGCAGATGATCGACTGAGCCGGATCGAACTAGCTTCCGCATATTCACTCGCCTCGTCCGGCTGGTAAGGCAGGCTATGCCGTGCGATGGTTAGGGCACGACGGGTGAGGATGGGGGCATGGGGATGCTGGAGGCGCTGACAGCACTGGCGGCGCTGGCGGGCAACACGGTCGTGGCCGCCGCTACCACGGATGCCTGGGAGGCTTGCCGACGCGGATTCGTCCGGCTGCTCGGCCGCGGCGATGCCAAGAAGGCAGAGCTGACGGAGCAGCGTCTGGCGGAGACCTACAAGCAGCTCACGACGGCAGCCGGGGCGGATCTGGAGCGAGCCCGGGCCGTGCAGGAGGCACAGTGGACGACACGCCTGACCGATTTGCTGGAAGAGGACCCGGGCGTGGAGGCGGACCTGCAGTCGTTGGTGGAGGAGATCCGGGCGCAGTTGCCGGCTGGGGTGGTATCCGCGGCTGATCATTCGGTTGCCGCCGGGGGTGATGTGAATATCTCCGCTTCGGAGGGCGGGGTCGCGGCGGGGGTGATCCACGGAGACGTGGCGCCGCCGGGCCCTACCCCGCCGGGCCCGGCGGGCAGCTGGCCGGGCCCGGGACCGAGTGGGTTCTTGGCCCAGGATCGGTGGCCGCCGCCCTGGGCGGGGTGGCGGCCAAGCGGATTGGCCGGGTCGATATTCACCAGCCCGCGGCCGCGGTGCCGCGGCAACCGGTGCGGCTGGCGCTGCGCCCGCCACCGCTAGCGGGGCGGGAGGAGCTGCTGGCGGACCTGGATGCCCGGCTGACCGCCGGTGACGGGCGGGGGCCGCGGGTAGTAGTGCTGTCCGGGCTCGGGGGCGCCGGGAAGACCAGTGTGGCGGTCGAATACGCGCACCGGCATCTGGCTGAGGTCGGACTGGCGTGGCAGGTGGTGTGTGAGGACGCGGCGGTAGTGGCGGCCGCGTTCGCTGACCTGGCGGCCCAGCTGGGCGCTAGAAAGCGCCGTGATGCCCAGGACCCAGTGGCAGCGGTGCACGCGGTACTGGCGGCGTATTCGCGGCCGTGGCTGCTGATGTTCGACAGTGCGCCGGACCGAGCGTCGGTGCAGGCGCTGCTACCGCCGGCCGGGAACGGGCGGGTGCTGGTCACCAGCCGGAGCGCATTGTGGCCGCCCGGCGAGATGCTGGACGTGCCGGTCCTGGACCAGCAGGTCGCCGCAGGTTTCCTGGTAAACCGAACCGGCGACCCGGACGAACACACTGCGCTTCGGCTAGCAGAGGAGCTGGGCGGGCTGCCGCTAGCGCTGGAGCAGGCCGCCGCTTACATCCAGGCCACCGGGGACAGCCTGGCCGGATACCTGGCATCGTTCCGGCAGCGGCGCGCGGACCTGCTAGCCCGCGGTGAGCCGACCGACTACCGCCGGACGGTCGCCACCACGTGGGTGCTGGCATTCACCCAACTGGAACAGGCCGCGCCCAGCGCCGCCGGGTTGTTGCAGCTGCTGGCCTACTGCGCGCCCGAACCGGTCCCGCTGGGCATGCTGCTACAGCCCCGGCCCGGGCTCGCTGAGCAACTGAGCCAACGGGTAGCGGAGGTGCTGGTGCCGCTGCTGGAGGATGACCTGGCCGCCAAGGACGCGGTGGCGGCGCTGCGCCGCTATTCGCTGGCCCGTCCGGCCGGGGAAGGGGCGGTATCGGTGCACCGGCTGGTGCAGGCGGTCACCGCCGACCAGATGCCCGGGCAACTAAGTGAGGCGTGGCGGCACGCCGCCGCCGACCTGATCGAGGCCGCACTCCCCGCGGACACCAAACTGCCCGCGGCGTGGCCGGTGTTTGCGGTGCTGTTGCCGCACGCCCGGGCCGTCCTTGACCTCACCAGCGGCGGCATGTGGCGGATCGCGGAGTATCTCGGCTTCAGCGGCAGCTACCCGGCGGCCCGGGACCTGTTCCGGCTGATCGCCAACGCTCATCAGGAAGATGACGCCTACGGTGCCCAGCACCCGAAAACCCTGGCCGCCCGCCACAACTTGGCGGACTGGACCGGGGCGGCGGGGGATGCGGCCAGTGCCCGCGACCAGTACGCCGCGCTACTGCCCATCATGGAGCGGGTCCTGGGCGCCGAGCACCCCGGCACCCTGGCCGCCGGCGTCGGCCTCGCCCGCGTCACCGAGCAGGCGGGGGAGGCGGCGAGTGCCCGCGACCAGCTCGCCGCGCTACTGGCCATCATGGAGCGGGTCCTGGGCGCCGAGCACCCGGACGCTCTGGCCGCCCGCGCCGTCTTCGCCTTCTGCACCGGGGCGGCGGGGGAGGCGGCCAGTGCCCGCGATCAGTTTGCCGCGCTGCTGCCCATCATGGAGCGGGTCCTAGGCGCCGAGCACCCGGACGCTCTGGCCGCCGAGCACCCGGAGATTCTGTCCGCCCGGCACGAACTCGCCCGTTGGACCGGGGCGGCGGGGGAGGCGGCCAGTGCCCGCGACCAGTACGCCGCGCTACTGCCCATTATGGAGCGGGTCCTGGACGCCAAGCACCCGGGCACCCTGACCACCCGCGGCAACCTGGCCAACTGGACCGGGGAAGCGGGAGATGCGGCCGGGGCCCGCGACCAGTTCGCCGCGCTACTGCCAGTGC
>Ga0306920_100005947_pt1 | contig 15831 bp, 16 predicted proteins | sample flu12Cox44000170_FD_204666 | JGI IMG/M metagenome (GOLD analysis project Ga0306920, IMG submission 204666) | Lab enrichment of tropical soil microbial communities from Luquillo Experimental Forest, Puerto Rico - flux4day.12C.oxic.44.000.170 (v2)... | ecosystem: Environmental > Terrestrial >... | reverse complement strand
TCGGCAATGTCAAGCTGATGGCGCGCGCCGTCGAAGGTATCGAGATGAAGGACCTCAAGAGCCTCGCCGACGACGGCAAGAAGCAACTCGGATCGGGTGTCGTCGCCATTGTCGGCGTCACCGGCGACGGCAAGGCCGGCGTGGTGGTCGGCGTCACGCCGGACCTGACTTCGCGCTACAACGCGGTGGCTCTGGCGCGCGTGGCGTCCGAAGTGCTCGGCGGAAAGGGCGGCGGGGGGCGGCCGGACATGGCCCAGGCCGGCGGACCCGATGGCGCCAAGGCCGATGCCGCGCTGTCGGCGATCGAAAAGGCCATCGCTGGCGGCTGAATGGCCGACGGCTGAACGAGCGCTATTTCCTGTCCAGATAGGGCGCGACGACCTCGCGCGTCTCCTTGCTCGGCACGACGGGCACGATCTCGAACGTCATGCCGAACCCCTGGCAGTCCAGGATCCATTGCTGCAGCAACCGCGCGTCGTCGGTTTCCATCAGCTGGAAGCAGCGGTCGAAATTCGTCTCGATCCAGCTGCCGATATATTTCAGCCCGTCCGGAAACTTGATGCCGGCGTCGCGCACGCGCCGGTAGACGGGAATTGGGTCGCGATCGCAGAAGCGCTCGATTACCATGAAGAGCATGCAAGCCTCCATCCGTCCGGTCAAGCGAGCGCCTGTGACCGCGGCGCTGGCTTTAGCTTTTGCGAAGGAACACGTAATCGGCGGCGTAGGGCATGCCGCGGGTAGCGCCGGGCCGATCGCAGGAATCCTCCAGCACGCCACCGAGCGTATTGATCCGCTGCACGGCGGTAACGTCGGACAGCTTTCCGCTGCCGCTGCGGGACACCACCTCGAGCTTGAGCCAGGCGATGTCGCCGGCCTTTTGGCCCGGTGCGTCGCCAATGGCCTTGCCGACCACGGCGCTGCTATCGCCAAGTTCCCAGGTCGGCCCCTTGAAATGACGGCCGACGAGCTTGCCGTCCACCATCAGGCTCGCGATCGGCTCGAGCAGCGCCCAGGCAAGCTTGCCGTCCGCGGCGGCCTTGCATTGATAGATCTGCTGGCCGACGGCATGCGCCTTCAATACCACCGTCTCGCCGGGGAACGCCGCAATCGCGCCGGGCAATAGATCCTCCGCCGAGGTGCTCGCAAGCGTCAACGGCAGATTCAGCAACGCAAGAATCAGGGGTGCCGCTCTCATGTGGCCATCGCCTTCTCAAGATTTTCCGCGACCTTGTCGAGGAAACCGGTGGTGGAGAGCCAGCGCTGGTCGGCACCGACAAGGAGCGCGAGGTCCTTGGTCATGTAGCCGTCCTCCACCGTCTGCACGCAGACCTTCTCCAGCGTGTCGGCGAATTTCGCGAGCTCGGGATTGTCGTCGAGCTTGGCGCGGTGGGCGAGCCCCCGTGTCCAGGCAAAGATCGAGGCGACCGAGTTGGTGGAGGTCTCCTTGCCCTTCTGATGCTCGCGGTAGTGCCGCGTCACGGTGCCGTGGGCGGCCTCGGCCTCCACCGTCTTGCCGTCAGGCGTGAGCAGCACAGAGGTCATCAGCCCGAGCGAGCCATAGCCCTGCGCCACCGTGTCCGACTGCACGTCGCCGTCGTAGTTCTTGCACGCCCAGACGTAACCACCCGACCATTTCAGCGCCGAGGCAACCATGTCGTCGATCAGGCGGTGCTCATAGGTGAGCCGCTTGGCCTCGAAATCCTTCTTGAACTCGCGGTCGTAAATGTCCTGGAAGATGTCCTTGAAGCGGCCGTCATAGACCTTGAGAATCGTGTTCTTGGTCGACAGATAGACCGGGTAGCCGCGCATCAAGCCGTAGTTGAACGACGCGCGGGCGAAGTCGCTGATGGAATCGTCGAGATTGTACATTTCCATCGCAACACCGGCGCCCGGCGTTTTGAAGACCTCGCGCTCGATCACGGTGCCGTCCTCGCCGACGAATTTCAGGGACAGCGTGCCCTTGCCGGGGAATTTGATATCGGTGGCACGGTACTGATCGCCATAGGCGTGGCGGCCGATGATGATCGGCTTGGTCCAACCCGGCACCAGGCGCGGCACGTTCTTGCAGATGATCGGTTCGCGGAAGATGACCCCGCCCAGGATGTTGCGGATAGTGCCATTCGGCGACTTCCACATTTCTTTCAGGTTGAACTCCTTCACCCGCGCCTCATCGGGGGTGATGGTCGCGCATTTGACGCCGACGCCGACCTTCTTGATGGCATTGGCCGCATCGACGGTGACCTGGTCGTTGGTCTTGTCGCGGTATTCCATCCCGAGGTCGAAATACATCAGTCGAATATCGAGGAACGGAAAAATCAGCTTGTCCTTGATGTACTTCCAGATGATCCGGGTCATCTCGTCGCCATCGAGTTCGACGACGGGGTTGGTCACCTTGATTTTTGCCATGGGGAAAGGGGCCTTTTGGATAAAAGCGTGTTTCGCTCGGGTGGGATGATCGAGCCGCTATAGCACCGCAAGCGGCCTTGCGAAAGCCGAGCCCTGATGCACTTTCAGCGCGGCAAAGCGCTCTTGCTGGTGGTCCTTTGATTCCAGCATTCGCAAGAGCGGCTCCCCGCATGGGTACCGAGTGCTGGAATCGGACCACTCTAGAATGCGGCCTGCGTTGCCGTTCCGGCCGCCAGATACCAGGTCACGAACAGGCCGCAGATCAGCGCTCCCGGCAGGCTCGAGCCGGTCCGACGCCAGGTGAATGTCGCGATAATGGCGGCGATGGCCAGAAGCGGCACGAATTGAATTGCGATGATGGTGGAGAGCGGAACGAAGGCCGGGTCCGGAAGCGGGTTGAACAGCTTTCCGGTAAGCCACAGCGTGCCATATTGCAGCAATAGCAGCACGATGAAGCCGAATGTGAGTGCCAGGATATTAGTGAGATAGAGTGCACGGCTGGCGCCCGGACTGCTGAAATTGCGATGCAGGGCATGCAGCGCGATCACGAAAAAAGCCGTGAGTGGAATCAGATAGATCAGGAAGATCAGAAACTGCTTCGCGCTCATCAGCTTCAGCGCCACAATCCAGAAACGGAAATCGATCTTGAAGGCGAGATCGGCAAGCCACAGCGCCGCATAGCCGGCGATGACGGCGAGAAGCGCGATCAGGATCGATGGACCGATCAGACCGGACCGGTGGGTGCCCTTGGGTAACAACGGCAGCAGCGCGAGCGTGATCAGCCCGTTGATGATGGCCCAGACCATGACCTGGTTGGTGATGGCTTGCGGCAGGAATCTGGAAGGGGTCACGAAAGTGCCGCCGAGGGCGAACGCCGGATAATAGGTCAACGCCGGAATAAAGGCCGTCAGCGCGAACGCGGTCATCCAGCGCCGGGTGCTCGCAACGGTTTGTTCCGGCGTGCTGGCGACAGCAATCTGCGGCATGCGCAGGCGCTGGAGCGCTGGGACGTCGAGCAGCCCATCGAATACGCCGAGAATGAAGACAACAAAGCCCACCAGCGCGATCAGCGTGCCCAACTCCTTGCGGAACCAGATCTGGTCGCCGGCCGGCCGCGGCGTGCCGCCTTTCAGCGTCCTGGCGAACCAGTCGAGGCTATAGCCGATTGCACGATGCGAGATGTGCTCGTCGGGATGAGTGATCGGCGGCGTGTACAAGACCCGCGCCGTGCCCTGGGATTCGTCGCCATAAACCTTGCCGGGCTCGACTGCGCCCGATGTGCCGAACATGGCCCAGAGTTTCGGGCTTTGGGTAACGTCCCGCGCGCGCTCGACCCCCCACATCAGGGTGGGGAACTCCTCGTACTGGGCAAAGACCAGCGCGACGTTGCGCGGCCACTCGGTGGTGCCCTCAGCGGCGAACGGCTTTCCCGTCGACGAACCCTCCAGCACCATCGATTTGTAGTCCTTGGGCATCGCGGTCGCGGCGGCCAGCACCGTCCAGCCGCCCATCGAATGGCCCTCGAGCCCGATATTGTCCTTGTCGACAAAATCGAGGCCGCGCAGATAGGCCAGAGCGTCCGGGCCGCCAAAGCCATTGGCGAAAGCTGGCGGGTCGCTATAGCCATGTCCCGTCTGATCGAGCGCGAGCACCACATAGCCGCGACGAGCAAATTCAATGGCGAAACCGTCCTGGGTTTCTCGTGAATTGATATAGCCGTGAACCGCAAGAATCCCGGGGGCGGGCGTCTCCCGCGTTGCATTGGGCGGGATATAGAGAAGGGCACTCATGGTGTTGCCCTTGGCGCCCTTGAAGCGGACATCCTCGATCCGGATCCCGCCATCGGTCTGGGTGCGCCACGCGAGAAGTCCGCCGAGCACGATCAGAATCGCCCCGGCTACAGCCAGAGACCACCGTTTAGGCATGAGCCCCTCCCTCCGTCAGGTCGCGCTGGTGGTTCGTTTGAATTGTTTTTACCAACCTACCCGAAAGTGCAACGCGCGCAAGCATTTCGTCCGGCTAGACTTTGACTGCATGTTCGGAAGCGCTACTAACTCGATCTTTGGCCATGGGGATTCTTCTCGAAGGATGAGACCAGGGCGGCTGAATCGTTTCTTTGAAGCGCGATTCAATGCCTTGATTTTGAATCGGAAAGCGAAGTGAGCGATGACCGGTGCGGGCACCGACAGGACCAAGACCGGCCTTGACCTGGTGGGTCCGACGATCATCCTGGTTGAGCCGCAGCTCGGCGAAAACATCGGCATGGTGGCGCGCGCGATGGGCAATTTCGCCCTGACGCGCCTTCGCATCGTCAACCCGCGCGACGGCTGGCCTAATCTCGGCGCGCAACGCGCCGCTGCCGGCGCCGATCACATCCTGGATCAGGCCGAGCTGTTTTCGACCCTCGATGAAGCGGTCGCCGATCTCGACTTGCTGTTTGCGACCACCGCCCGACCTCACGACCAGGCCAAGCCCGTGGTTTCCCCGGAGGCGGCCGCGCGCGAAATCGTGAGCCATCTTGCCTCCGGCGGTAAAGTCGGCGTCCTGTTTGGCCGGGAGCGCTGGGGCCTCACCAACGAGGAAGTGGCGCGCGCCAACCGCATCGTTACCTTTCCGGTCAATCCGGGCTTTGCCTCGCTCAATCTGGCGCAGGCGGTGCTGCTGATGGGTTACGAATGGTTCAGGCTCGCGAGTGAGGCCGGGCTGCCGTTTGCGATGCCGGAGCGATCGGAACGCGCCAACCAGCATCAGATACAGGCGTTCTTCGAAAACCTCGTGCGCGAGCTCGACCGCGTCGAGTTCCTGCGGCCTGCGGAGAAACGCGACACCATGCTGGTGAACCTGCGCAACATCTTCACGCGGATGGAGCCGACCAAGCAGGATATGCACACCCTCCACGGCGTGGTGATGGCGATTGCCGAGGGACGGAAAGGTCCGGCCAAGGGCGGGGTGCTCGACGGCGAGCAGGCCAAGCGGCTGCGCGCGCTTCTTGCCGAGCACGAGCAGGGCGCCGTGCCGTCGGACAGCCGCGGCACGGTGCGAGGGCTGGCGCGGCTGCTGAGGCGCAATCCGACCGATGCCGAGCGCATCCTGTGGCAATCCCTCACTCATGACCGCCGGTTCGCCGGCCAGTTCAAGCGCCAGACTCCGGTCGGCCGGCACATTCCCGATTTCGTCTCCTTCGTGCATCGTGTCGCAATCGAGCTCGTCGATTCCAACGCGCCCGACGCGGTCGCCCGCGAACGCACGGTGCGAAGGGCTTGGCTGGAGCAGCGTCGCTATCGGGTCATCGACATGGACGTTTGCGATGTCGAGCGCGACCTGGAGCACGAACTGGCGCGCCTTGCATCGAGTTTGGCCTCATAGAATCCGGTACGTCCGCTTGAAATCCCGCAAAGCAGCGGCCCCGCCGCAGCTTGATTGTGTTATCCTTTGCTGCGAATGCCAGACCGCTGCCGGCTCACCGGCCGCAGAAAACCTCTCGGGAGGCGCTTATGGCCAATAACCTTCGCCCGGACCTGCAGGGGCTGAGATGATTCCCTCGCAAACCCGTTACGCCAAGAGCGGAGACGTGAACATCGCCTACCAGGTTACGGGAAGCGGTCCCTTCGATTTGGTCTTTGTGCCCGGTTTTGTTTCCAACCTTGATGGTGGCGACATTCGACGGGCCGGCGCGCGCGGTGCGCTGCGCTTCCTCCATCGTTGAATCCGTATACTCGCTGGGCATTGATGTGCGTATTGGAATCCACACGGGCGAAGTCGAATTGAAGGGCGACGACATTGGGGGGATAGCCGTGAACATTGCCGCCCGCGTCGCCGGCATTGCAGGACCGGGCTCGACGCTGGTGTCAAGCACGGTCAGGGATCTCGTTGCGGGATCGGGATTGCGATTTGAAGATCGAGGCCGTCACGCGCTCAAGGGCTTGCCGGAAGACGTGCACGTCTATGCCGCGCTCAATGGTGTCTAGGAAATGGCGTGTCGCTTTGTGAGCCCAAGACAGAAGCAGACCGCGAAGCGGTGCCCTCGTCTTGCCTTTGCGAGCTTGACCGCGCTGGCTGCGATGATCGCAGCGGTAGATTGTGCGGGCGCCGGAAGCGGTCGCGCCGGCACTTCGGTCGAATCCATTCAATCGCGCGCCGCCGGTGTGCCGGTCATGGCCATCGTTTCACTCCGCAATCAGCGGATTACGGTCTACGACAAGGACGGTTGGATCCTGCGCGCGCCGATATCGAGCGGCCAGGCGGGACGTGAGACACCTGCCGGGATTTTCAGTGTTATCCAGAAAGAAGCAGAGCACTATTCGAACCTTTATGACGACGCCTACATGCCCAACATGCAGCGTATCACCTGGTCGGGCATCGCGCTCCACGGCGGCGTGTTGCCGGGATATCCAGCGTCCCATGGCTGCGTCCGGCTGCCCTACGATTTCGCCGAACGCCTGTTCGGTGCGACGCAGCTTGGAATGCGGGTGATCGTGGCGCCAAGCGATGTCGCGCCGGTCGATATGGCTCATCCCGTTCCGTTCCGGCCGAAACCTGGCGCCGACGCCCAAGCGGCCGCCCGTATCGCGGAGGCCAGCGAAGCGACCAGGAAGGCCGATGAGGCAAGACGCGCCGCCTGGGCGGCTGTTCGGGAGGTCACGCGGGCCACAGCGGCAGTGCGCATACCGGAAAATCTGAAACTCAGGGCCGAGGCGCAATTGCTGGCCGTCGAGACCACGCTTGGCTCGACGACTTCGGACGAGGCAAAGGCACAAGCAGGAGAGGCCAAGGCAAAGACGGTCGCCAGGATCGCCGAGCTCGAAACACAATTGGCGGCCGCCAAGGCCGAGCTCCAACCGAGGCTCGATGCGGTGACGGCTGCGCGCGGTGCGGCGGATGCCGCGGAGACCGCGCGGATCATGGCAGCCGCGGCGGCGCGACAAGCCGCGCGCGAGCTTGAGCCCGTATCGGTGTTGATCAGCCGGAAGACCCAGCGGCTGTACGTCCGCCAATCCTTCGAGCCCATCTTCGAGGCTCCGGTGACGATCCTGGATACCGATCGCCCGATTGGCACGCATATCTTCACGGCGATGGAGCGGGCGGGCGGCGAGGCAAACATTCGATGGAGTGTCATCTCATTGGACGGCGGACACTCGAACGGCACCGCCGAGTCACGCGGCAGGGCGTCCGCGGCCAGCGACCGCGACGCTGAGCCGATCCCGACATCGGATGGTGCAAGGGCCGCGCTCGACCGGATCGTCATTCCGCAGGACGTATTGGATCGCATCCCCGGGATCACGCCGCGGTCGTCCCTGATTGTCACCGACGAGGGAATGAGCCCGGAGACAAGCAAAGGAACGGATTTCGTGGTCCTTCTGAGCGGCGAAGCGCAAGGCGGAATCAAGTTTCGACGGCACGCTCCGGCCGCCGATTTCGGCTACTACCCGCACCCGCGCGGTTTTCAGCCGTATTGGCGATAGCGGAGGGCTCGCCAGGGAGCCCCCTCGCTGCCAATCGATCAGGGTTGCCCACGGAGGCTCGTGTGATCGGCAAGGCGGCATAAAAGCTGCATGTTCCTTCCCCGTCCGGCTGCTGACAATGGCTGGATTGGGAAAGGGTGTGCGAGCTCCGAGCCGACTTTCGCAGCCATACCAAAGGTTGTGAAAGCCGGTAAGACGCAGGCGATCGCACGCTGAATTCTGAAACGGAGAAGACAATCCATGAAACGAAGTGACCTCACCGAAAAGCTGCTCGATATCAAGCGCGAGAAGGGCTGGAGCTGGAAATACATCTGCGAAAGAATCGGCGGCTATTCCGAAATCCTGATCGTCGGCGCGATCCTCGGCCAGATGAAGCTGACCAAGCCGCAGGCGGCCAATGCCGGCGAATTGTTCGGGCTATCCAAATCCGAGGCCGCGATGCTCAACGAGACGCCGATGCGGGGGCAAGACGTAGCGATGCCGCCGACCGATCCGCTGATCTATCGCTTTTACGAACTGGTGATGGTCAACGGCCCGGCCTGGAAGGCGCTGATCGAGGAGGAATTCGGCGACGGCATCATGTCGGCAATCGACTTCGACATGGTGTTGGAGCGCCTGCCTAATCCGAAGGGCGATCGCGTCAAGATCACGATGTCGGGAAAGTTTTTGCCGTACAAATATTACGGCGCCAGCGGCAATGTGCCGGAGTATGGATTCAAGGAAGGATAGCTTTGGCGGCTAACCGCTCACATCCCCGCCTTCACCTGGGCAATGGACTGCGCCATCCATTCGTCCATCCTGGCGCGAATCTCCCGCTCGTCGATGGAAGCTCCCTTGGCGGCGAGATCGCCCATCACCTTGCGGATCACGCCGGCATCGAGGCCTTCGCTGAACTCCTCGATCACGCCTCTGGCATAGGCTTGCGCCTCGGCGCCGCTCATGCCGAGCTTTTCCGCAACCCACAAACCCAACAGGCGGTTGCGGCGCGCCCCGGCCTTGAACTTCAGCTCCTCATCGATGACGAATTTCTTCTCGAAAGCTTCCTCACGCTTGTCGAATGTGGTCATGCGCGAGTTCCCGGCTTGCCGAAATGGCCCCGTCGGCTGTGTTGCGACAGGCATAGTCGACGCCTAAATAACTGGAAAGCAAGGCCGAAACAAGCGTCATGGCAACTGAGCGGAACGCGGTAAAAGTCAGGCGTAGGCGGCCGGATCGATTGTGCTGGGTGGACCAATCAGATAGCCTGCAGTCAGGCTTGGTTCTCGTTCTGTTTCGCGTTCTGTTTCCCGGGTTCCAAGCCTCCACGGCAGCTCCGTCGTGGGTCGTTTGTCCCTGATCATCCGGAGCACACCAGATTTATGGATTCCAACAACACACGGTACATCCCTATGAGCCGTCGACGTCGCATTTATGAGGGCAAGGCCAAGGTTCTTTATGAGGGGCCGGAGCCGGGAACCCTGATTCAACACTTCAAGGACGACGCGACCGCGTTCAATGCCAAGAAGCACCAGGTCATCGAAGGTAAGGGCGTCCTCAACAACCGGATTTCCGAATACCTGTTCCAGCACCTCAACGACATCGGGGTTCCGACACACTTCATCCGCCGTCTCAACATGCGCGAGCAACTGATCCGTGAGGTTGAGATCGTGCCGCTGGAGGTCGTGGTGCGGAACGTGGCGGCAGGCTCGCTGTCGCAGCGGCTTGGCATCGAGGAGGGCACGCAACTGCCGCGCTCGATCATCGAGTTCTACTACAAGAACGACCAGCTCAACGACCCCATGGTCTCCGAGGAGCACATTACCGCCTTCGGCTGGGCCACGCCGCAGGAGATCGACGACATCATGGCGCTCGCCATCCGCGTCAACGATTTCCTGACCGGGTTGTTTTTGGGCATCGGCATCCGGCTCGTCGACTTCAAAATGGAGTGCGGGCGCCTGTTCGAGAACGAAATGATGCGAATCATCGTAGCCGACGAGATCTCCCCGGACTCCTGCCGCTTGTGGGATATCAAGTCGAACGAAAAGCTCGACAAGGACCGCTTCCGCCGCGATCTCGGCGGGCTTTTGGAGGCCTATACCGAGGTCGCCAAACGCTTAGGCATCCTGATCGAGAACGAGCGGCCGGCAGGCTCGGGCCCGGTGCTGGTCAAGGGCTGAGAGGGAAGAGGCCGTGAAGGCGCGCGTCACCGTTACGCTGAAGTCGGGCATCCTCGATCCGCAAGGCAAGGCCATCGAAGGCGCGTTGAGATCGTTAGGCGTCGATGGCATCGCCAGTGTCCGGCAGGGCAAGGTGTTCGATATCGAACTATCGGGCTCCGATCGCGCCCGCGCCGAAGCGGCGCTGAAAGCCGCCGCCGACAAATTGCTGGCCAATACCGTGATCGAGAACTACCGCGTCGAGGTTCTGGGCTAGGTCCGTATAGGATGAAATCCGCCGTCCTCGTCTTTCCCGGCATCAATCGCGAGCGCGACATGGCGCGCGCGCTTAGACTGACATCGGGCATTGAGCCGGCGATGGTCTGGCATGCCGATACCAAATTGCCTGAAGGCACCGACCTCGTCGTGGTGCCCGGCGGATTTTCCTATGGCGACTATCTGCGCTGCGGGGCGATCGCCGCGCGCGCACCCGTGATGGATGCGGTACGCGCGTTTGCGCGCAACGGCGGGTTGGTGCTCGGCGTCTGCAACGGTTTCCAGATTCTGTGCGAAGCAGGATTGCTGCCGGGTGTGTTGATGCGCAACGCGCGGCTGAAATTCATCTGCCACGACGTGCATCTGCGCGTCGAGCGATCCGACAGCCCGTTCACGCGCGGGTACAATGCGGGACAGGTGATCCGCGTGCCGGTCGCCCATGGCGAAGGCAATTACGAGGCCGACGAAGAGACGCTGAAGCGGCTGGAAGGCGAGGGGCGCGTGCTGTATCGCTACTGCTCGGCGGAAGGTGAAATCGACCAAGCCTCTAATTTCAACGGTGCCGCGCGTTCCATCGCCGGCATCGTCAACGAGAGCGGCAATGTGCTCGGGATGATGCCGCACCCTGAGAACCACGTCGAAGACATCATGGGCCGCACCGACGGGCGCGGCCTGTTTGCGGGCCTTGTCGCGCACCTGGAAAAAGCGGCGTAATTTTAACGTCGACCGAGCAATCTCAGCCAGCGTCGAAACTTGTCGGCCGGAATGGTCATGGCGGCAACGCCGGCCATGACCAGAACCAGGCCAAGCGCGAGATTGGACGGAACCGGTTCGCCGAGCAGGATGACCGAAAGCGCAACCCCGATGGGAATGCGCAGATAGCCTTGCGCGTTGGTGGTCAACGTGCCGAGCCGTGTCAGGCACATATAGAACAGCATCAGCCCGAGCGCGCTCGAGAAGATCCCCATGGCAGCAGTGGCGGCCAGCGCTTCCGCCGTCGGGTGCAACGTCCAGGGGTGTTCGACGAGGATTGCGAACGGCAACAGCACGAGCCCGCCGAACAGCAGTGAGCCGGCCGCGATGACGGTCGGGTCATAGCCCGATAGCCGTAACCCGAAAATCGTGGCGCAGGCAAAGGAGATGGTGGCGAGCAGGATGGCGATCTCGGCGTAGATTTCCCGCCCGAGGCCGCCGAGCGCATCAAGGCCGATGATGACGGCGGTGCCAGCGAGGCCAAGCACCGCGCCGGCGAACTTCAAAAGCGTGGCCGGTTCATGCCGCGTGAAGGCCCAGGTGATCACAAAGGCAAAGATCGGCGTGGTTGAGGCGAGCACGACTGTACTTGCCGCCGGCACATATTGCTGCGCCCAGGTGATGATCAGGAACGGGAAGGTCGAATTGATGGTTTGCTGGAAAGCGAACAGCTTCCAGGCCCTGGCATCGGTCGGCATCGGAATTCCCCGCACGCGCAAGACCGCGAGCAGGAAGAATGCCGCAATCAGCGAGCGGGCCGATATGAAGGTGATCGGCGGGATCGAGCCGAGCCCGATCTTGGTTAGCGGATAGGTCGAACTCCAGCAGCACGCCAGCGCCAGCAGCAGCGCATAGTCACGCAGGCCATGCCCGGTTTGCCCAACCATTGACGCCGGCGCGATGGCGGCTGCGTCATCGCTGGCTATGGTGCTTTTCGTCAAACCTGTCGTCCCGGACCTGCTGGATGTCTGATTCCGGTCTGGAGCTAGGCGCCGCTTGCCAAAGACCGAGGCTTTTGCCTCACGCGCTTGATGGTGGCTGAAAAGGTGAACAGCGTGCGCTCGTCGGACTTCAATTGGCCGCGCAGAAAGATCAGTGAGGCGCCGGAACGGGTGATTTCGCCCGTTCCTTCCACCAACTCGCCCTCGCGCGCACCGTCGAGAAACTCGCAGGCAAACGACACCGTCACGGCCATCCCATGCAGCACGGGGGCTGCGATCGCAAAGAGGCAATAGTCGGCGAACGCCATGAAGCAGCCGCCATGGACGTTGTGCGCGCCGTTGAGATGCTTTTTCTCAACGCGGAAGGCACAGCGGATGGAGCCGTCCTGCTCCATCCGGTGCCAGAACGGTCCGTTATGGGTTTCGAAATTGTCGCGGCTGAAAGTGCGCCAGCCGGCAAATTCGCCCTCGGTGCCGATACTCAGATCGGGGCGGTCCAGAAAAGTGGATTTGGTCAGCTGGTCCAAGCAGGTGGCCTTTATTTGGGGAACAAAATCCTTAAATCCGATCTGCGACTGCCGTGTAAACCCGCCTATCTGCATGGCCTGCCTGCAAAGCTCTGGACAGGTCGGAAACGGGCCGTAAAAGCCCTTTTCCGCCCCCGCCGATCTCCCTAATAAGAGGCCTAGTGCCCACTTTCCGAAGTTCGTGGTACATCTCAGCACCCACCTTTCACGAACTTCGGAAAGTTATGGGCACTAGCAAATCTATGATTCTAGTGCCGCTTCTCTATTTGAAGTTCCTGAACAGAGGTCGCCGCTTGTGGTGCAGGAACTTCAAATAGGTGGCACTAGTTTGCACCAGACCCGTCTGATGAACGAACCGCAGATCACCCCCGAACTCGTAGCCAGCCACGGGCTCAAGCCGGACGAGTACGCGCGCATTCTCCAGCTGATCGGGCGGGTACCGACCTTCACGGAGCTCGGCATCTTCTCGGCGATGTGGAACGAGCACTGCTCGTACAAATCCACGCGCATCCAACTGCGCGGCCTGCCGACCAAGGCACCCTGGGTCATCCAGGGCCCGGGCGAGAATGCCGGTGTCATCGACATCGGCGACGGCCAGGCCGTCGTCTTCAAGATGGAGAGCCACAACCACCCGAGCTACATCGAGCCCTATCAGGGCGCGACCACCGGCGTCGGCGGCATTTTGCGCGACGTCTTCACCATGGGCGCGCGTCCGATCGCCTGCTTGAACGCGCTCAGCTTCGGCGCGCCGGAACATCCGAAAACACGGCATCTGGTCTCAGGCGTCGTGGCCGGGATTGGCGGTTACGGTAATTCGTTCGGAGTGCCGACGGTCGGTGGACAGGTCCGCTTCCACACCCGCTACGACGGCAACATCCTCGTCAACGCGATGGCGGTCGGGCTCGCGGATGTCGACAAGATCTTCTATGCAGCCGCCTCCGGCGTGAACATGCCGATCGTCTATCTGGGCTCGAAGACCGGGCGCGACGGCATTCATGGCGCCTCGATGGCCTCGGCCGAGTTTGACGAATCTTCGGAGGAGAAACGTCCGACCGTGCAGGTGGGTGATCCCTTCGCGGAGAAGCTGTTGCTGGAAGCCTGCCTGGAAATCATGGCGGCGGGTTGTGTCATCGCCATCCAGGACATGGGCGCGGCGGGGTTGACCTGTTCGGCGGTCGAGATGGGCGCCAAGGGCGACCTCGGCGTCGAGCTTGATCTCGACGCGGTGCCGACGCGCGAAAGCGGCATGAGTGCGTACGAGATGATGCTCTCGGAAAGCCAGGAGCGCATGCTCATGGTGCTCAAGCCCGAGAAGGAGAAAGAAGCCGAGGCCATCTTCCGCAAATGGGGCCTGGATTTCTCCGTGGTAGGCTATACCACGCCGAGCAGGCGCTTCGTCGTCAGGCACGGCGGCGATGTCATGGCTGACCTGCCGATCAACGAACTCGGCGACGAGGCGCCGGTCTATGACCGGCCGCATACGGCCTCGCCCGTGCTGCCGGTGATCCATGCGCGCGACGTCAAGCCGCCGGTCGGGCTTGCGGCCGCGCTGGAAAAGCTGATCGCAACGGCGGAGCTCTGCTCGAGGCGCTGGGTATGGGAGCAGTACGACCACGTCATTCTCGGCAATACGGTGCAGCGTCCGGGTGGCGATGCTGCCGTGGTGCGGGTCCAGGACGGTCCGAAAGGGCTCGCACTCACAATCGATGTCACCCCGCGCTACTGCGATGCCGATCCGTTCGAGGGCGGCAAGCAGGCTGTCGCCGAAGCCTGGCGCAACATCACGGCAGTCGGCGGCCGGCCGCTGGCGATCACCGACAATCTCAATTTCGGCAATCCGGAGCGGCCCGAGATCATGGGTCAATTCGTCGGCTGCCTGAAGGGAATCTCCGAGGCTTGCCGCGCGCTCGATTTTCCGGTCGTGTCCGGCAACGTCTCGCTCTACAACGAGACCAACGGCCGGGGGATTTTGCCGACGCCTTCGATTGGTGGTGTGGGCGTGCTGGAGGATTTCACCAAATCCGCCACGCTCGCCTTCAAGGCTGCGGGCGAAGCGATCCTTTTGATCGGCGACACCCATGGCTGGCTCGGTCAGTCGGTCTACCTGCGCGAGATCTGCGGCAGAGAGGAGGGCGCTCCCCCGCCGGTCGATCTCGCCGCCGAAAAGCGCAACGGCGACGTCGTGCGCGGCATGATCCGCTCCGGCACCGCGACCGCGGTGCACGATGTCTCCGACGGAGGATTACTGATCGCGCTTGCCGAGATGGCGATCGCGGGCGATATCGGTGCGCAGCTGATTGCCGCGCCGCCCTCGATCGTGCCGCACGCCTATTGGTTCGGCGAGGATCAGGCGCGCTACATTGTGACGGTCGCTGAGGATCAGGTTGGACGAGTGCTCGCGAAGATGAGGGGCTGCGGGGTGCCCTGCATTCGCATCGGCACCACCGGAGACGATGTGATCGCAATCGCCGGCGAGCCGCCGGTTTCGGTGGCCACGCTCAGGAACGGTTTCGAAAACTGGTTCCCCGCCTATATGAGCGGCGCAAATTAGCGCGTGGTGGATTTAAGTTCTATGAATCCTGTCATCGCGAGAAGACGCAGCCAGCCAAGCAATCCAGTCTGTTTTTGAGCTTCTGGATTGCTTTACTTTCGCTCGCAATGACGACTCTTCCGACTTTGCCAGTCACTCTCCGGCAAGTGCACTCATGAATGCTCATATCTGCTTTGGGGGGCAAACCGGACTCAAGGTGTCATAGGGCAGAACTTCTGCTTTTTGACCCAATGCGGACAGGCCCACCAACGCAAAGAGGGGTACAGCCGGGTGCGCTCGACGCGCGAACCTGATACTCTGCGTTGAGGAGGGCCGATGAAGCGCAATGGATTCGTATTGCTTGTTTTGAGTCTTGCGATCGTTCTTTCGTCCGAAGCCTGGTCTCAAAATTCGCCGCCGATTTTGATCGGTGTCCTGGAGGGCGCATCCGAAGTCACGACGGCGGCCAGGTACGAAGCGTTTCGTGCCAAGCTTCGTGAGCTCGGTTACGTCGAGGGTGTCAACATCAGGTTCGAATACCGGTACGCCGACGGTTCCCTCAATCGCCTTCCGACCCTAGCGGCGGAACTGGTTCGTCTCCAGCCTCGCCTGATCGTTTCGGGTCCCGTGCCGGCCAATATGGCCGTGAGCAAGGCGACCAGTACGATCCCGATTGTGATGGCCAATGGCGCCGATCCCGTCACCTTCGGCATCGTGAATAGCCTTTCGCACCCCGGTGGCAACGTCACCGGGGTCACGAACTTCGCTGAGGACCTGGCGTCCAAGCAAATTGATATCATT
>Ga0306920_100005946_pt1 | contig 15832 bp, 14 predicted proteins | sample flu12Cox44000170_FD_204666 | JGI IMG/M metagenome (GOLD analysis project Ga0306920, IMG submission 204666) | Lab enrichment of tropical soil microbial communities from Luquillo Experimental Forest, Puerto Rico - flux4day.12C.oxic.44.000.170 (v2)... | ecosystem: Environmental > Terrestrial >... | reverse complement strand
GCTATTGGGGAAATTCCGTGAAACAGCAATTGAGGCAGAGCGGGAGATCGACGTTGCCTCGCGCACTGGCGACCTTGCGAAGTTGGCCGCGGTCGCCCACAAGCTCAAGGGCGCCGCGCAGGCGGTCGGTGCAACTGGCGTTGGCGCCGCCGCCGCGGCGTTGGAGCAGGCGGGCAAGGCCGGCGACCGCGCACGCTGCCGCGACTTGCTCGGTCCGCTCGCGGTGCAATTGCGTCACGTACTAATAGAGATCGAGGGATCAAGCGGATCGACGTAATCTAAGGCAGGTGGATGATCCGGCGGGCGGGGCCAGGAGCACCTCATGCAGTGCCACCGAACAATATTAATGTGGCAGCGACCGTTGGTCATGCAATGCGGTCGAGCCGGCGCCAGTGCATCGCGATACAAACGATACAAAATCGATGGCATGTGACATCGGAACGATACGGAAGGGACGTATGGTGATCTAGCTAAGCTGAACCATATGGACCTAAGCTATCCGTACGTTCGGTGAGACGGGGGGAAACATCATGTCCATCAGCTGCACCAGGGGCCCGCTCTACACCATTACTAGCGCCGGCAGGCACACCCCGGATGCATCTGACGTAGCGCTAATTCGCTCGATAGCCGCAGGCGACAAGCATGCGATGCAGATTTTGTTTGCCCGCCACAACGTGCGGGTCTTCCGGTTTATCGCCCGCTTTGTCGGAGATAAGTCGGCTGCTGAGGATCTGGTCAGCGAAGTGTTCTTGGACGTTTGGCGCCACGCCGGACGATTCCAGGGTCGATCGCAGGTTACCACCTGGCTGCTGGCGATCGCCCGCAACAAGGCGCTTTCGGCGCTGCAGCACCGGTGGACCGAAGAACTGGACGAGGCAGCGGTAGCAGCTGTCGAGGATACCGACAACAACCCCGAGGTAACGATTCACACTCGGCAGACGTCGGCGATCTTGCGCAACTGTCTTACACAGTTGTCGCCGCCCCATCGTGAGGTCATTGACCTAGTCTATTACCACGAGAAATCGACTGATGAAGTCGCCGAGATCACCGGCGTCCCGCAGAACACGGTCAAAACACGTATGTTTTACGCGCGCAAGCGGATCGCTGAGCTAATGGCCGCTCAGGGAATCGACCGAGCTGTTGTTTGATCTACCTGAATCGGCAATCTTCGCTGCACGCTGCAACCGTTGTCTTCAGGCATGTCCCTGCAGCGGGTAACGGCCGTGGAGGTTGTAACCGGGCTATCGCTCGGATTTTCCCCCAAGCGTCTCATCGCCGCCCGATCCAAGCCGAGAAATGCGGCGTGACGGGCATTGCAGACTGTGGGCGTGCTCGTATCGAGCGGTGGCACAGTACGGAGGTCAAGCGCCTCGCCAATGACGTCTAATTAACGCCCAAAGCGAACATCGTCCCGCGCCAGAATCTTTGGAAAAGTCACGCAGAGATCAGATAATCCGCGCGGGAACGCGCGTTCAAGCGCCTGGCCACTCTCGCCAACGGGTTCGCCTTCGGCCGACATGGTCTGTCCAATCGGACCAGCCGCGAATCGGGACCGTCGGCACGCTGCAATACAAACGATACAAAATCGCCCGCACATGAAATCGTAACGACACCGAGAGGAGGCATGGTGACGTTGTCTGACTACCTGTAAAGAACGCCAAGGAGATACGGCATGTCCGCGAGCTGGCAGAGAAATCTCAACCATTATATTAAGCAATTGACATTAAAGAACGAGCAGCTGCGTGCGGCGCTCAAAAACATTTTGGGGAACGCTGCCATGAGCGAACAATATGCGGACGCCTATCTTGTCGATGCCGGAGACATAGAGTTAGCCCGCCTCGCGCTTGAGGAGAAAGACTGCCCGGAGTTGCAAACGCCGCCCGCAGACCATCGCCGCCGAGCAGCGTGATGAACTCGCGTCGCCTCATTCGATCACCTCGTCGGCGAGCGAGAGCAGCGTGGGCGGCACTTCAAGGCCGAGCGCCTTTGCAGTTTTGAGATTGATCGCCAGCTCGAATTTTGTGGGCTGCTCGATTGGAAGATCGCCAGGGTATGTGCCCGCGAGAATGGTGGTGACGTATCCGGCAGCGCGGCGATAAAGGTCGGCGGCATCGGGGCCATAAGCCACCAAGCCGCCCTGCCAGATATATTCGCGCCTTTCGTACATCACGGGTAGCCGAAGCTGGGCCGCAAGATCGACAATCGCTTGGCGCTGGCTGGACGAAGAGAAGGGGCCAATGAGCAGCAGAGCGCCCTGGACTCCTGCGGAAACCGCTTGGCGCATCACACCCTCTGCCGCCTCCGGCCCTGGCAGATCGATATACACGAGATCGAGTCCAAGCGCCTTTGCCGCCTGGTCCTGTGCCGCAGCAAACAGGTTCCGGGCGGCGCGCGGTACCAAGATCGAAACCCGTCCCAATCCGGGAACCGCATCCCTGAAGATCTCGAGCCGTTTGCCTGCAATGTCAGCCGCCAGAGTGCTGAAGCCGGTCACATTACCGCCTGGCCGCGCCAAGCTTTGCACGAGGCCGCCGACGAATGGGTCAGCGCCCCCGATCATGACGATCGGAATGGTGGTGGTCACTGCCCGCGCGGCGCGCGTAGTAACGACGCCTTCGGCCAGAATGATGTCGACTCCCGCATTCACTAGCATCACAGCAAGCTCTGGGAGGCGCGCGACATTTCCATCGCCCCATTGCGTGACCAGCACGAAATTGCGCCCTTGCACCCAGCCGTGATCGGCAAGGCCGCGCAGGAATGCCTCCAGTTCCCGCTCGGGTGGTGGCGCAGCGCGGAGGAAGCCGATCCGTCGCACTCGATCCGGCTGCTGCGCCCGCGCCACAAGTGGCCACGCCGCCGCGCCGCCGAGCAGCGTGATGAACGAGCGCCGTTTCACTGCCCGATATCTCCCGTGCTTCCGACCGGAAGATACCACACCTCGCGAGTGCGGGAGACCTGACGCACTGCAGGATTTCGAGGGTCTAAAGGCCGCTATGGGTCAAACTCGGTCATTCGGCGATGTCGGTCCAATGTCCGGTTTGCCCGAAAGCGGACACGGCTGGGCGATTTATGAGTAGCGACGCCGCCCGCGCACCACGCGCTCGACCTCATCGCCGGTCAGGGAGCCGCGCGGCGGCGCGCTGCATTAGCGAGAACGGCGCACGCTGACATAGGCACGAGGCCACGCTGACATAGGCAAAGGAAAACTCTATTTTTCAGCCTGCAAGTTATCCGCTTGGTCCGCCAATCTCAGCCAGAATGCCGCAGCCTGTTTAAACGCGCACCTTGCGTCTAGGTCGCGAGCTTTCTCTGCGTGCTCTAAGCACTCGCGTGCCCGCACCCGGTATCTGTCTGCTCGCGACGGCCTATCGGCCGTCATCGTGCCTTCAACTTGCTGAGCAAATTGCGCGAGTGTTCTACAGCCGCTCGCGAACTTGTCACGAGTTCGATGCTTTTGGCCTCTGACGCCGCAAAGCGGGCGTCTGTTTCGGCCCATTGCCGGGCAATCTCGGATGTGAGAATGGCGCAAGCCAAAACGGCTGGATGAGACATCGGCGCTCCCTTTCACAGGCGGGAGCACGACTGGTCTCTCAGCCACCGACGCCTGACCGAGGGTCGCTGCCGGTGATGTGGGTCAACCTAGCACCGCGCGGTTAGTTCCACCAGGACAAACGTTACGATCCGGCGCGCTGTGTCGGGGCATCCCACGGCGGACGGCCTAACGGGCATGTCTGGAACGCAGCGCCTAAAGAGAGCGCTAACGCAAACCCAGCCTGCGGACGTAAGCCTCGCGTGCCTCATCGAGATGGGACTCGTCTAAATTCAGACGCAGCAGCAACTCATAAAGCGACGCCGCGCGCATCTCCTCTGGCTGGTGCAATAAATCGGCAACCCACGTGTCAATTGACGCTGCTTTGCCCGGTGGGATGGTGGCTCGATGCAGGCCCTCCACTTGCCCAACACTAAGTTTGGGTTGTTGAACCCCATCAGGCGCTCGGGGCGACTGAGGCGCTGCTTTAACGCGTCTCCCGACGAACTCCGCCAGACTTCGCTCGCTCGCCTGATGCTCGTTCTCGCTCAATCGGCCGCGAAATAGTTCATACCGCAGCCAAACCCGATAGGTGTTGACGACGTCCGTCTCGCAGTAGTCGGCGATCTCCCTGATCCTGCCTTCAAGGAAGTATCGCTCAACCTCGCCGCCATCGATCCCCTCGGGCTTTCCAGGCAGGCCCATGATCTTGCTGAGCTCGTTCAACGAAGCTTTGGTATGTGGAGCGAACGAAGAGAGGATGTCGCACAGGTCGACTGCGTCCTCGGTGTAGCGGTTGAAATAGAGCCGAGCAGCAAGCCCCGGCGCCGAAACGCCGTGGATCATGGCGCGATAACGCAATACTGGCAGGTCGAAGCTATTGCCATTGAAGGTTACGAGCTGCGGCTTCAGCTCCGCGATTTTGTCGCAGAACGCGGCGATCAGCTGCTTCTCGGTCCGCTCGCCCACGTCGGGCGCACCGAGCGCGTCCACCGCCCAATGATCGCTCTCGCGGTGAGCGACGAGCGCGCCGATGCAGATGATGGTGTGGTAGATGTGCTTCGGAAACTTATTGCCGAGGGCCGCCCGGATATCCGCCTCCGGCTTGTCGACAAGATCGTTGGCGGCTGCGAACCCGGCCAGGTCGGGCACAGTCTCCAGGTCCCAGACGATGACGCTTGGTTTCATGTAGATCGCCCCGCACTAGCTGGAGGTCCTACCTCGAGACGGCTGACGATGGGCTTTGGCCACTTCTGCCTCCAGTACCTCAACGATTTCGCGTAACTCGTTAGACAATTGATTAGACAGCCTTTCGCAGAAAATGTCGGAGAGGCTGTGATAGTACCATAGCGTTTGCTTCGTAGGCACATTGAAGCGCGCCCAGACTTTTTCCCCGATGTCCGGTTTTCTCAAATCACGGAGGATGGTGCGGGCATTGTGAACCTTGTCTGCGAGCGACACCCATAAAGTATCCTCGTCCGCGGTCCGCAGGTGCGCGAGGTAATCTTCCTTTCGCTTTCGCCAATCTGCCTTGCGCTCCCCTTTCCCCGTATCGGCGAGACTATCCGAGCAGGCTTTGACGATCCGCGCTACGCCCTCGCCGAACCGGTTCCGAACATCATCCAGCCTCGCTTCGCCGCCCTGATCTTCAACGCTATCGTGCAAAAGTGCCGCAATGGCGAGGTCTTCGTCGCCGCCGTACTCTAGAACTGTCGCAGCCACGGCCAGCAGATGAGCCACATAAGGGGTGCTAGTTCCCTTACGGACCTGTCCCCCGTGAACGTGAGTTGCGTACAGTAGGGCGCGATCAAAGCGGTCGGTCAGCACAGTTGCCTTGGTCAATGGCGCCCTCCCTTTCCTCGTGCGTAGGCAACCATACTCCGCATTTTGCTTTCAGACCGCCGTAGAACGAGCGCGTTCGCATAACACAATAACAGCAGGGGCATAGCGCGCGATTTGAGATAGATCAAAAGACGCCGAAATCAACGAAGTAGCATTTGTTGGTACATTGCGACGCAGAGTAAGTTAGGATCGAAGGGATGCCGTCATGCACAAACACATTCTTATCCCTACCGACGGCTCAGACTTGTCTTACGAAGCGATCCAATACGCTACTGCCCTGGCTAAGGCCGTTAATGCACGGGTGACAGGCGTAACGGTTTCGCCTCCCATCCATGTTCTTGCGGTTGAACCCGACATGGTCGCAGACACGCTCGAATCCTATAGGCAGCGCATGACACCCGTAGCAGCACAGCGCTTGGCCAAGGTGGAGGAGGCTACGGCCGCCGCGGGGGTAAGTTGTGAGGTCGTGCATGTTGAGCACGAGCATCCTTACAAAGCGATCATCGACGTCGCCAATTCCAAGGCGTGCGACTTGATCGTGATGGCGTCCCATGGGCGGCGCGGCATTTCTGCGATCGTGCTCGGCAGCGAGACGGTCAAGGTGCTCACCCACAGCACTATCCCCGTCCTCGTCTATCGTGCAGTTCATGCCGGCATGTCCTCGCCATATTTTGCCGCATCTTGATTTCTCCTTCATCCCGGGAGACGCACCGTCGGAATTCAAATTGTAGCGCCGCCGACGCGGAGTTCACCACCGGATCGATTGCTTGCTATAGGTAATGTCTTGGCTCACTGCCGGGAATTTGTTGGGCACCACACGCGTCTCCCAGCCCGGCGTCTGAGGCGACGGCATCTCGGCGATGATTCATGTCGCATCGAGGGGCAACACATGGGCTGTCGCTAATTCGGGCCGGCCATATCGCGGCTATTCCGCCAAATTTGCTGCCGAGCACCTACTCGTCAAATCTTGGCAGGACTAACGCGAAAAAGAGGAATTGGCTCCCCACGAAGTATTTGTATGGAAACCTGGTTTGTTGACGAAACAGGATATTCGCCGGATCACCGCGAACGTGTTCGGCAACCCTTGTTAGCTTGCCTCATCCGCATACGGCGCGCTCGCGGCGAGCGGCGATCTTCACTCCGAGCAGCCGTGTCTGAATCAAGCGACGCGCGATTAAGTCCATCATTCCGCCGCCGGGCGTAGACGCACCAGAGCCTCAACCTCATCGCCCGTCAGAAAGGCTACTATAGCCGCCTATTTTTTATTATTGCGCGGCTCACGCCAGCGAAGCATCGCGCGCAGGCCAGCATGTGTGGAGCGAGCACGTGATAGCTCGGCCCAGCGGGGTTGAGCCGTGTGGAGGGCATCCCTCCTGGGCGCCCGAATGCGCACGCGGCTTCATGAACGAGCGCGGAAACGCCTACAGCGCAGCCGGTATCAACTCGATGCTCAAACAATAGAAAAACAGGCCGCCCCGGCTCAATGGGTGAGGTGGGCCGGGGCTTGTCGTCTGCGCCGGATGCAGGCGGCGCACTGCCTTCCTTCACCCGCTAATCGCCCTGGGGTTAACGCCCAGGGCGGCGTGACCGAGGCTAAAGCGAGTTCTTCAGCGACAAATATCCCAGCAAGTGTGAAGTAGCTCACATGTGTCCGCTATGGGTCTATGGCAGTACGCATTCCGGGTCATTGGCACCGGAGGACCCTTATGCGCGCGCATCACGCTATCGCAATTGTTGCAATCGTGTTGATCGGGGTCGGCTTGAAGTGGGCTTTCTTCTCGGCTCCGACTGCTGAAGCGGTCGTACCCTCGGTTGCAATGGATGTTTTCCAGATGCACCAGAATGTTAAAAATCTTCCTGAGCAGAAGATGAATGACATGACATTCGTCTTTTCTGAAAGTGATTGATTCTGGCGCTCTTTCCCAAAGTTTAGAACTCTCTTCCGGGTTAGGGGGCTCCCAGAAATCCGAGGCTGGGGGTCCCGCTCTCTCCGCGATAGCTATCCGGCAAATGGAAGGTGTGTGCTTAGCCGCTCGTCAGCGGCTCGGTAAAAAGTCCTTACGTTGACGAATCCTGACGTCGCGCAAAGAATCTCAATATGACGATTGTTGAGATCACTGGCGGCATGTTGCGCGCTGCGCGCAGTCTCACCGACTTGTCGCAGCAACAGCTCGCCGACCGCGCTTCAATCTCGCGTCCTTGCCTGACGGCTTGGGAGTGCTCTTAGCTGCTCGCCCGCGCTGACGAGGTGCAGTGCCTCTCAACGCTCACTGCCAAAGCGGGAGCACCTGTTGCTGGTCGGCAGGCTCGCTGTGCGCCTCAATGAACGCGCGGGTCCCACCGGTCAGCCCCCATTCATCGCGCCGGGCCACGTCTCGCACCTTAGCGGCGATGATCTCCGACACATCCCGGACCCAACCTTCCTCTACATTCAGCGCCAAGACTCGGACAGGTCGATTGTACTGTCCCTCTAGGAGATTGCGAACGATGGTCGAAGCGTCTGCTTGGCTTGGGTCAGTCTCAACATACGCCTGACCAGAACGACTAAAGTCGCAAAGGACGAAGTGTAGGTCTTGTTCGGGTACAAAGGATACCGGGCTCATGACGCGGGCTCTTCGCTTGAGCGTCCGACGGAATGGCCTAACGGAGGGAGAACTGAGCGATTTCACCCCGTCACTCGCCGCTTCTTAGCGGCCACAATGTCGCCAGCTATTCTTCGCAAAACCGGTACAGGTTATTCGGATCGGTCGATCTAATCGAAAGGTCTCCTTGCGTCCATGTTCACGGCTACTTCGCTAATCCGACAGTGTATTTACCTGCTGTTGTTCAGCGTCATCTGCGGCGCAGCGCAAGCAGCAGAGCAAGCACCCGCGCTACCAATCCGAGCGAACGTAATCGCAGCGACCAAAGGTCCGAGCACGATCCAGCAGAACGCTGCTGTGTCCCGCACTGACCTGCTCACGCCGGCCAAAAGGGATGAGATCACATCTCCAGGGTCAGTCGGTGAATCGGACCAAGATTTAAGGAGGGACATCTCCGCGAAGTGGGCAGCCCTAGAATCCCGCCTTCACACCGAGGAAGCGATCCTCGCCGCGTGCCGCGCTAGCCAAAGCAGCTGTTCTGCAGCCGCGCGCCGGTTCTTTGAAATCGTTGAGCTAGGCCGCCAGCAACAAGGTCGCGTTCGCCTCGGCGTGATCAACCGCGCAGTAAATATGAGCATCAGGCCGGTGAGCGATCAGGTCCAGTACGCCGTTGACGATGTCTGGTCGGCGCCACTAGCTACCCTGGAGGCAGGAGCGGGGGATTGCGAAGACTACGCCATACTAAAGTATGTTGCGCTGCGCGAAGCAGCTGTTAGCCCTGATGATCTACGCCTTCTGATTGTGTGGAATCCTCGACGCAGGACAACCCACGCCGTGCTTGCTGTCCGCCTCGACGAGGAGTGGTTCATATTGGATAATCTGACGCTGACGATAGTCAATGCTGCGGAGGCGACATACTATCGGCGCCTCTTCGCGCTCGACATTGATTGGGGCGTGGCCAACCGTCATTTGGCTGTCTACTTAAGCCCGAATTTAGAGTGATATTTGTCCTCGAGGGCAATTTGGCGTGGCAGCGATAGCGAACGAGATTACAGCCTCGCCATCAACGATGCACAAGCCGAGCTCAGCACGGCGGTTGGGCGCGCCATGGTCGTCTCCTTGGCCCCTTAAAACCAATCCTCAAATGCTCAGCACAATCAATTCAACAAATCCAATGCCGGCCAACAGAACTGCAAGAGCCACCAAATCGTATTCGAGCCAATGCCGAGAATCCGAAAGCATCACATTCATCCCTGTTCGAGCGCCGTTCTTAACTTGTTAATCAAGATGTACCGCACACCTGTTTCAGGCGTATTTCGCCCGCAGAGCTTTTGGTTTCGCGGTTTGTGGCAAAAACCTGGCCAGCGTTTCCTGCTTTGTGGCGGAAATCCGGCTCGCAGGATCCTTTGCTTGCGCCGCCCGCTTTGTTGGCGTCGGCCGCTCTCTGTCGGTACATATCCGCCTGTGATGGCATGAAGGGCGAGAGTAGTGGACGAGTTAAGTCGATTCCTCAAATGCACCAAAGCGGAAAACGGGCTGAATCTTCTGCGCAGTTTGGTCCGCAGGTCGGCCAAAAATTTATGCCGAGGAGACTATTCATCATGCGAAGAGGGTTTCCGGTACATTGACGGCGTTTTTCCGTGCAATATCGAAATCGGGGCTTGGGAACCGCGCTCGTCGGACGCTTTGCTGAGTGGGCGAATCTTCACTCTGTAGAAGGAATCCAACTGGTGACATCGCGCACCTCTCGAAGCATCCCTTTCTACCGACGATTGGGATTTAGTGAGTTGCGGACGTTTCTTGGATGTCGGGGGTCTCAGTTTGCATGGGCCGCAAATTATAGGCATTTCAAGACGGCCGCGCTTGTCGTTGCACCAAGTTGGTCGGCGTACCTACGAACCGCGCTGCTGCTACAAGCGGCTCAGGTCTTGCCCTCTGGCAAGCCGACGATGGATAGCCGCAGCATCCTCGATGCTGGCGCTTGACCTTGAGAATGGCAAGCGTCCATGCGCCGAGTACGGCGGTGACGGTGACGAGTGATGCAAGTACTAGATTCATGACTACCCAACCAGATGGCGCGCCCTGTGTTGTGTTGGCTCAATTAGTCTTTCGATTTTTGTTTGAAACTGCCTCGCACGGCTTTGTGAGGCCTTGTGATCGCGCCGAATCCGGCCGGCCAGACTCTAACGGGCGGTGAGTGGAGGTGGCTTGGCCCGACCTAACCTAGTTAGTTCCCCTGCGCTTCCTGGTCTGAAGGAGGCTCATTGAAGGGCAGGCCGCCAGCGCCTCGATTCAGAACATTTCAGGTTTGCCCCAAGGACTTGCCGGCCGCCCTGCGTCAGGCTGAAGCTGCGGAAGACTGGGCACGGGCCAGTCGGCGGCGCTAATAGCGCATCGGGGAGGAAGTCCCCATGCACGACCTTAAACGGCGTGAGTTCATTGCCCTGGTCGGGGCCGGCGGTCTGCTGGTCGCGGTCAAGGTCAGGCGCGCGCGAGGGCAGCAGCCGGCGATGCCGGTGATCGGGTTTCTCCATTCCGGCTCGCCGGAGCCCAACGCGAACCGGGTAGCAGCATTCCGCAAAGGATTAAGCGAGGCGGGCTACGTCGAAGGTCAGAATGTGGCGATCGAATTCCGCTGGGCGGAGGGGCAGGATGATCGGCTGTCGGACTTGGCTGCCGATCTGATCCGCCGGCGGGTGGCCGTGATCGCCACGCCAGCCACGCCAGCGTTGCTCGCGGTTAAAGCCGCGACCACGAGCATTCCGATCATCTTCGCTGTCGCTGCTGACCCGGTCGCAATGGGTCTCATCGCCAGCCTCAACCGGCCGGGTGGCAACGCCACCGGCGTGAGCTTCCTATTTGTGGAGCTTGTTTCAAAGCAGCTAGGGATGTTGCGTGAGCTGGTGCCCGCAGCCAACCGCTTCGTCGCGCTCGTCGGCTCCCACGCTGCGATTGCCGATGCCGTTGTCAAAGACCTGCAGGCGAGCGCTTCGGCACTTGGGCTTCCAATCGAAATCCTTCGCGCCGGCACCGCTCGCGAGATCGATGCGGCCTTCGCAAACCTCGTGCAAAAGCCCGGCGGCGCATTGTTGGTCAGTCCCGATACGTTCTTTACAAGCCGGCGCGCGCAAATAGTCACGCTGGCGGCGCGCCACGCGTTACCCGCGATCTATTACGCACGTGAATTTGCCGAGATCGGCGGGCTGATGAGCTATGGGCCGAACGTCGCCGATGGGTATCGACTGACCGGCATCTATGTGGGTCGCGTCCTCAAAGGCGAGAAGCCGGCCGACTTGCCGGTCGTGCAACCGACCAAGTTCGAACTGGTGGTCAACCTCAACACTGCCAGGGCGGTCGGCCTCGAAATCCCGCAGAGCCTGCTCACGATCGCCGACGAGGTGATCGAATGAGGCGGCGCACGTTCATCACACTGTTCGGCGGCGCTGCCGCGTGGCCGCTCGCGGCGCGGGCGCAGCAAACGGCGACGCCGGTGATTGGCTTCCTCAGCGGCCGGTCGCCGAGCGAGGCCGCCTATGCGGTCGCAGCATTCCATGCGGGCCTCAACGAAAACGGGTACGTCGAAGGTCAAAATGTGGCGATCGAATACCGCTGGGCCGAAGGTCAATACGATCGACTGCCGGCACTTGCTGCTGATCTCGTTCGGCGTCAAGTCAACGTCATAGCTGCGACAGGGGCCACCAATTCGGCACTCGCTGCCAAGGCAGCGACCACAACAATTCCGATTGTCTTCAACAGCGGCGACGACCCGGTCAAGCTTGGCCTTGTTGCCAGCCTCAACCGGCCGGGCGGCAATATGACGGGGATAAACTTTTTCGTCAGCGAAATGGAGGGAAAGCGGCTCGGTCTCCTGCACGAACTGGTTCCGACGGCCACTCTGACGGGTGTGCTCCTCAACCCGAACAACGCACCTTTTGAGTTCCAGTTGAAAGATGTCGAGGAGGCGGCTCGCTCCATAGGCCAGCAAATCCATGTCCTACATGCAAGCACCGAACAGGACATTCACACCGCCTTCAAGGACCTTGCCCGCATGCGTGTGCAATCGTTGCTGGTTGGCGGCGACCCGTTCTTCAACGGCCGGCGCGAACAACTCGTCACGTTGGCAGCCCATTACTCGATACCGGCGATCTATGAATTGCGCGAGTTCGTCACCGCTGGCGGCTTAATGAGCTATGGGACAAACCTTCCCGACACTTATCGTCAGATCGGCATCTACACCGCGCGCATTCTTAAGGGCGAGAAACCTGCCGACCTGCCGGTCATGCAGCCGACCAAGTTCGAATTCGTGATCAATCTGAAGACTGCAAAAGTATTGGGCCCTGAGGTGCCGCCCACATTGTCTGCCCGCGCTGACGAGGTGATCGAGTGAACCGTCGAGAGTTCATCACCCTTCTCGGCGGGGCGGCTGCTTGGCCGCTCGCGGCGCGCGCGCAGCAAGCGAAGCTGCCGACCATCGGATTCTTGGGGGCCAACCCTTCGATTGAGAGCCAACGGGTTGCCGCTTTTGTTCAGCGGCTGCGCGAACTCGCTTGGATCGATGGTCGCAACCTCGCGATTGAGTATCGCTGGTCAGAGGGCCGCAATGAGCACTTAGCAGAAATCGCGGCCGAGTTTGTCCGGCTCAAGGTCGATGTCATTGTTACGGCGTCGACACCGCCAACCCTGGCAGCAAAGCAAGCGACAGCGATCATTCCGATCGTGTTCGCGGCGGTAAACGATCCGGTCGGGACCGGCCTGGTCGCGAGTCTGGCGCGACCGGGCGGCAACGTCACCGGTCTGGCGAACCAGATATCGGATACTGTTGGCAAGAAACTTGAATTTCTCCGCGAGGTCGTCCCCGATCTTCGCCGGTTGGCGATCATGGCCAATGTCGGCAATCCCGCCTCCGTATTGGAAATGGGCGAGGCCCAGGCAGCGGCCAGCAAGCTCGGCCTGGAGGTCATTATATCCGAAATCCGACGAGCGAAGGACATCGCACCTGCGTTCAAGGCACTCAGCGAGCGCGCGGATGCACTTTACCTTTGTCCTGACCCGCTCATGAATACCAATCGGACTGGCATCAACATCTTGGCTGTGGGCGCGCGATTGCCGACGATGCATGGCATTCGGGAGTACGTTGAAGCGGGTGGTCTGCTGTCCTATGGACGAAACATCGCGGACCAGTTCCGGCGCGTGGCCGACATCGTCGATAAGATTCTGCGTGGGGCCAAGCCGGCCGACATCCCGGTCGAACAGCCGACTAAATTCGATCTGCTGATCAACCTGACCACCGCCCAGGCGCTCAGCCTCGAAATCCCGCCAACGCTGCTCGCCCGCGCCGACGAGGTGATCGAATGAGGCGCCGCGCGTTCATATCGCTGCTCGGCGGTGCGGCCGCGTGGCCGCTCGCGGCGCGCGCGCAGCGGCCGGCGATGCCAATGATCGGACTGCTCAGCCCCCGTTCGCCGGCCGTCGACGCGAGCCTCATCTGGGTGATCCGGCAAGGCCTGAATGATACCGGCTTCGTCGAGGGTCAAAACATCGCCCTGGACTATCGGTGGGCTGACGGACAATACGATCGATTGACCGCGCTCGCCGCCGATCTTGTGCATCGGAAAGTAGCCGTCATTGTTGCACTGGGTGGCGAGATATCGGCGGTGGCGGCGAAGACGGCGACCGCGACCATACCGATCGTCTTTCTCGCCGGCAGCGATCCGGTCCAGAGCGGGCTCGTCGCCAGCCTGAATCGCCCTGGCGGCAATATAACGGGTGTAAGCTCGTTTATTTTCGACCTTGAGCCGAAGCGGCTGGGGCTGATGCGCGAGCTGCGGCCCAACGCCAAGACGATCGCTATTCTCGTGAACCCGAACTCTCCCAATGCCGAAATACGAGTGAATGACATTCAGATCGCCGCCCGCAACGTCGGACAGCAGGTCGATATTCTGAATGCCAGCACCATTCGCGAGATCGATGCGGCGTTTGCGAGGCTCGCCCAAATGCATGTCGATGCGCTCTTAGTCTCGGCGGATCCGGTCTTTTTCAATCGCGCGAGCCAACTCGTGGTCCTAGCGACACGCCATGCGATACCCGCGCTTTACTCTCGGCGCGAGTTCGTAGCGGCGGGTGGACTCATGAGCTATGGATCGAATGCGGACGAGGGCTATCGCACGGCCGGCGTCTATGCCGGCCGCATCCTCAAGGGCGAAAAGCCCGGCGATCTACCCGTCCAGCTGCCGACCAAGTTCGAGCTGGTGATCAATCTCAGCACCGCCCGGGCGCTCGACATCGACGTACCGCCCACCTTGCTCGCCCGCGCTGACGAGGTGATCGAGTGAAACGTCGCGAGTTCATCACGCTGCTCGGCGGCGCGGCGGCCGCGTGGCCGCTGACTGCACGCGCGCAGCAGCCTGAGCGGATGCGACGGATCGGCGCGCTCATGGCGCTTGCCGAAAGCGATCCGCAATTAAAAACGTGGCTAACAGCGTTCGAGGAGGGATTGCAAAAGCTCGGATGGAGCCAGGGCCGCAATCTTCACATCGATTATCGTTGGGCCGGCGGGGACGAACAGCGCCTGCGGACCTACGCAGCCGAGTTAGTGGGCGCAGCGCCCGACGTGCTCTTTGCCGCCGCCACGCCGGCGTTGGTGGCACTCAATCGGGAGACCCGCTCGCTGCCGATCGTGTTCGTGCAGGTTTCCGACCCGGTCCAGCTCGGATTTGTCGCCAGTCTCGCGCGTCCGGGCGGCAACATCACTGGTTTTACCACCTACGAATTTTCGATAGGCGGCAAATGGCTTGAGCTGCTCAAAGACACGGCACCTGGCACGAGGCGCGCGGCCATCATATTCGATCCCGAGAATCCGTCACAGGCTCAGTACGTGCAGGCGGTCGAGACAAGCGCGCCCGCATTTGGCATGAAATTGACCCTCGCCCCCGTGCACAGCGCCGCCGATGTCGAGCGCGCCATCGATGCATTCGCGCAGCAGCCGAACGGCGCCCTGATTGTGGCGCCGAACGTCGTCACCATCCTCCATCGCGATCTCATCATCTCTCTCGCGGCTCGGTATCACCTGCCGGCGGTCTATCCATATCGTTTTTTTGCCAGCGACGGCGGTTTCATGTCGTACGGAGTCGATTTGGCAGACACGTACCGCGGGCGGGGTCGTATATCGATCTCATACTTAAGGGAGCCAAGCCAGGCGAGCTGCCGGTGCAGCTGTCGGCCAAATTCGAACTGGTCGTCAATCTCAAGACTGCAAAGGCGCTGGGCCTCATCATCCAGGAGCCGTTCCTGCAGCACGCCGACGAGGTGATCGAATGAGGCGGCGCGAGTTCATATCGCTCATTGGCGGCGCAGCCGCGTGGCCGCTCGCGGCGCGCGCGCAACAGCCGCAGATGCCGGTAATCGGGTTCCTCAACCCGGCATCGCCTGACGCATTCGCGGACCGTCTGCGCGCATTTCGTCAGGGCCTCAAAGACACCGGCTATGTCGAGGGCGAGAACGTGGCGATCGTATACCGCTGGGCCGAGGATCAACTCGATCGGCTATCGGCGTTAGCGGCCGATTTGGTTCGCCGACAGGTCGCCGTAATCGCCACCGTAACTAGCCATTCGACGTTCGCGGCCAAGGCGGCAACCACGTCAATCCCCATTATCTTTTCCCTCGCCGAAGACCCGGTGAGGCTTGGTCTCATCGCCAGCATCGCCCGACCGGGCCGCAACGCCACGGGTATCAATATCTTCAGTGGTGAGTTGGTGGCAAAGCGGCTGGAACTCCTGCGCGAGTTGGTGCCCGGAGCCGCTCGTGTTGCCGTGCTCGTCAATCCGGCCAATGCTACGAGTACGGAGACCACGGTGAGGGACGTGGAACTGGCTGTCCGCAC
>Ga0306920_100005945_pt1 | contig 15832 bp, 14 predicted proteins | sample flu12Cox44000170_FD_204666 | JGI IMG/M metagenome (GOLD analysis project Ga0306920, IMG submission 204666) | Lab enrichment of tropical soil microbial communities from Luquillo Experimental Forest, Puerto Rico - flux4day.12C.oxic.44.000.170 (v2)... | ecosystem: Environmental > Terrestrial >... | reverse complement strand
TGAACTCGATGGCCTTGTACGTGTCGGCTTTCAGGCCGAGCGCCGTGCCGCCGGTCTTTTCGACCACGTGCGGAATCAGTTCCTCGCGCGTCGCGTAGGCGAAGTCGTCCCAGATCAGCGGGTCGCCCTCGATATTGAACTGCGTGGTGAGCTTGCGATTGTTTTCGGACGTGACGAAGAAGTGCACGTGCGCCGGGCGGTTACCGTGGCGGCCGAGGCCGTTCAGGAGCTGCTGGGTCGCGCCTTGCGGCGGGCAGCCATAGCCCACCGGCATGAGCGTGCGGAATTCGTACTTGCCGTCTGCGCCGGTCTTCACCGCGCCACGCAGGTTGAAGTCGTCCTGCGCGCCGGTCGGGTCGAAGTGCGAGTAGAAACCCTTCGAATTCGCGTGCCAGCACTCGACCACGGCGCCGGCGAGCGGCTTGCCTTCGAGGTCGGTGACCGTGCCGTGAATGACGAGTGGGCCAGCGTCGGCGTCGGGATTGATGTCGATTCGCGAGACACTCTCGCGCACCGGTGCGCCTGCCACGTACAGCGGCCCTTCGATGGTGCGCGGCGTGCCGCCTTCCAGGCCAACCGCCTTGTCGGCGGCGTCCATGCGGATGTCGAGGTACTTCTCGAGGCCGAGACCGGCGGCGAGCAGCGCCGCTTCGCCGTCCTGGCCGAGCTTGTTCAGATAGTTCACGCCTGCCCAGATTTCATCGGGCGTGATGTCGAGATCGTCGATGGCCTTGAAGAGATCGCCCAGCAGACGATAGACGATCTGCTGAAAACGGGCGTTGCCGTTGCCGCCATTGAGATTCGCAGCGGCCTTCAGCAGGTCCTGCACTTCCTTGGTTTCGAATACTTTTGCGCTCATGATCCTTGTCTCCTGGTGCTTCTGGTATTGGGGGAAAATACGCTCAGGCGTCGCTGTCCCGAACGGACGACGGATGACGACACAGCGGCGTGACCGAAATCTTCATGTACGGGAAAAGCGGCAACGCGGTCAGGATGTCGTGCAGCTCTGCATTGCTCTCTACATCGAAGATGCTGTAATTCGCGTATTCGCCAACCAGTCGCCAGATATGGCGCCACTTGCCGCTGCGCTGCAGCTCCTGCGAATACGCCTTTTCGCGCGCCTTGATTTCATTGGCGACGTCGGCGGGCATGTCGGCCGGGATGTTCACATCCATGCGTACGTGAAAAAGCATCGTCAATTTCCTTTATTCAGGTATCCAGATTACTTCGTGACTTTCATCAGGCCGTCGCGGGTGAATCGCTTGACCCTCGCTTCGTCCAGCTCGATGCCCAGACCCGGGCCGTTCGGCACCGTGAGCTCGAAGTCGCTGTAATCCAGCGGCGTAGTCAGAATCTCTTCGGTGATCAGCAAGGGGCCGAAGAGTTCCGTGCCCCACTGCAGGTTTGCGAAGCTCGCGAACAGATGCGCCGAGGCGATCGTGCTGAACGCGCCTTCCAGCATCGTGCCGCCATATAGCTCGATACCCGCTGCGTCGGCAATCGCGGCCACGCGCTGCGCGGCGAAGAGCCCGCCGCTTTGTTCGATCTTGATGGCGAACACATCGGCGCCCTCGTTCTTCGCGATCTCGAACGCGCTTTCCGGGCCTTGCAGGATTTCGTCGGCCATCAGCGCCACCGGGAAACGGCGCATGAGGCGCGCGAGCGCCGCGGCGGAAGCGACCGGCTGCTCCACCAGTTCGCAGCCCGCGTCGGCCAGCGCGGGAATCGCCCAGGCCGCCTGCGTCTCGCTCCAGGCCATGTTGACGTCCACGCGCACGGCGGCGCGCTCGCCCATCGCCTTCTTGATTTCGGCCACGTGGCGGATATCGGTCCTGAGTTCCTTCGCGCCGATCTTGAGCTTGAAGATCTTGTGGCGGCGCGCTTCGAGCATCGCTTCCGCTTCGGCGATGTCTTTGGCGGTGTCGCCCGAAGCCAGCGTCCAGGCGACCGGCAGGCGCTCGCGGCGGCGGCCGCCGAGCAGTTCGCTCACCGGCACGCCGAGACGCTTGCCCTGCGCGTCGAGCAGCGCGGTTTCCAGCGCGCACTTGGCGAAGTGATTGACCTTCACGAGTTTGCCCAGATGCGCGATGAGCGCCTGGATCTGCGTGGCGTCCTTGCCGATCATCGCCGGGGCGAAGTAAGCGTCGATCGCAAGCTTCATCGCCTCCGGGCTTTCCGGACCGTAAGCCATGCCGGCAATCGTCGTACCTTCGCCGATGCCAATCACGCCATCGCTGCAATAGACCTTCACCAGCATCAGGGTTTGCCCGTACATCGTGGCGACGGATAGCTTGTGAGGGCGAATCGTCGGCAGATCTACCAGCCGGGTTTCGATACGTTCGATCGTCGCGGAAGTCATGTCGAATGCTGCGTAAGTGAAATCGGTATGGTGGTTTTATACATGCCGCGCATTCGCACAGTCCAATACTATTTGCGTCCAATTCCATACCTTTATAATATGGAACGACCGAAAACCCCCGTCATTTGACCGATATTGCACCGCATCATATTCTCCGAGTATCAAGAATTTGACGCGGCTTCTGGACTCAGACCATGGACCTCCGCCAGCTTCGTTACTTCGTTGCCGTTGTTCGCGAGCGCAATTTCACGCGCGCTGCCGAGCAATTGCGTATCGCCCAGCCGCCGCTGAGCCGGCAGATACAATTGCTCGAACAGGAAATCGGCGTGCCTCTGCTGATCCGCAATACGCGACCGGTGCGCACGACCGACGCGGGCCGTCTTGTCTACGAGCAGGCCATGCAGATTCTTGGCCGCGTCGAACAGCTGCAAACGGCCGCCAGGCACGTGGGGGTGCATCACCGCACCGTCCTGTCCATCGGCTTCGTCGCCTCGGTGCTGTATTCAGGACTGCCGACGTTGATGCGCAAGCTGCGTCAGCATGCGCCGGAACTGGACATCCAGATGGTCGAGCTGATGTCGGTGCAGCAGATTCAGGCGCTGAAGGAAGGCCGGATCGACATCGGCTTCGGCCGGGTGCGCCACAGCGACCCCAATGTGGCCGGCATCGTCCTGCGCGAAGAACCGCTCGCCGTGGTGGTGCCAACGGCCTCGGAAATGGCGAAGGAATCGACGCCAATCCCCATTGAGCAACTGGCCGGGCAAAAGCTGATCGTCTATCCCAAGGAGCCGCGGCCCAGCTTCGCCGATCAGGTATTGAACGTGTTGCACGGCGACGGCGTGCAACCGGGCGAAGTGCTGGAGGTGCGGGAAATCCAGACGGCGCTGGGTCTCGTCGCGGCCGAGTTTGGCATATGCGTGATTCCGGCGTCGGCGCGGCAAATACGTCAGGACGTGCACTACCGGCTGATAGACAGCGACCATGCGACTTCCCCGATCATCCTGAATCACCGTGTGAACGACAACTCGATCTACGTCGACCTCGTGAAGCAACTGGTCAAGGAGATGTATGCCGAGCCGCAAATGTGGCTTCCGCCGAAGAAGAACGCCGCGAAGAAGAAATAGCCGCGAACGCGAGCCACTGCAGTTCACTGCGCCGCGAGCCGCTCCGCCGAAAAGCGCAGGCCGTCGAAAAGCCGGTCGGCCACCCGGCCGGGAAAGCCCTCGGGAAGCGCGGCCGCCACTTCCTCGATCGCACGTGGCGTGCGTTCGAGCACGCGCTCGACCAAAGGCGCCGCATCCGGCCCGTAGTGGCACAGCCGCGCGGTAGCGTCGAAATGCGCGCGCTTCACGTCGCGCATGCGGTAGTGGCGCGCCTTGCCCCACACGGCCATCGCAAGCGTTGCCTTGTGCCACGACCACTGATTGCCGCCATCGCCTTCCACGGGCCAGATCGACATCACGTCGTAAAGCGGCGCGAGCTGAAAGCGCCCGGCGGGCAGCAGGCGAATGCTGAAATTCTTCGCATGGCCATCGGGCGCCGCGAGCATCCAGAAGACGATTTGCGCGGCGAGGAAGGTTTCGATGTCCTCCCGCGCCTGCTGCGACTGACGCAGGAGGCCGGCAATCTCGCGCACGCCGGGGCCGCCGTGCGCTTCGTATTTGCGATGCGGCGGCACACCGAACGCCTGGCAGAAGTCCTCCTGTGGCAAGCGCAAAAGCGCGCCGCTGCGCGAGCGCGCGCGATCGAAGCGCTCGACGCTCAACACTTTCTGTTCGCCGAACTTCATGATCTGCGCCTGCGAGGCGGGCAGCCCGTAAGCCCTCAGCAGTGCCAGGCAAAGCCATTCGTTTTCGACCGAGGTATTGAAGTCCACCTTGCGATGACCAATCAAGCCCAGCGGCAGCTTGAGAATGTGCGTGGTGGGTGTGGCGCCGTGTGGCAGCAGCCATTTGCCGCGATGGCGCAGGAGCGCGGTCTTCTCCTGCGCGCCCGCCAGCGAAATGCGCAGATCGTCGAGCTCTTGCGCACCACCGGGCAACGCTCCGGCGGTTTCGAGCAGCAGGCGTTCGATGACGGCGTCGCTCAACGCTACGCCTTCGATCTTGTCGATGCGCCCCGGCGTTTCGTCCTCGCCGAGCAGTTGCACCGCGCCCACGCAATCGCGGCCAATGGCCTTGAGCAGATCGAAGGCATCGAGCGTGTCCGTGCGAAAGCGCGCGGCGATACGGCGACGGATTGGCTCGCTGTCTGGCAGGAGATTGTCGAAATAGTGCTGCACGCGCTCACCGCGCAGCGGCACGTCGCCGATGCCGAACGGCAGCGAGAGCGAAAGCGGCCTGCCCGTGGCCGAGCGTTTCCAGGCGTCGTCATAGCGCAGCTCGCTGTCGCCGGCGGGCGTCATGATCCACGTGCCCACGCGCTCGCCGTTGGCCCAGATGGAGAGCGCGCGCGAATGGGATTTGCGGCCCATCGTCACCACTCCGGCGTGCCGGCGCCCGCGGCCTGGCCCTTGGCCGCCTCGCGCGACTGCACGCAAAGCTCCAGCCCATAGAGCGCGAAAAGCGCGAGCATCTGCTCGAGCGAGAGGCTGGCGGTGCCCGTGGTTTCGAGCGCAGAAAGCCGCGGCTGGCCGATGCCGAGATTCGCCGCGGCCTGCGCCTGAGTCATGCCGCGCGCCTTGCGAGCCGATTGCAGAATTTCGCCAAGGCCGCCGGGCGTCTGGACGATGATCTTCATGACATATTCCTGTGAGGCATAAACCGATTATATGCTTGTGGCGAATACTTTAGCAATATCGCTCACACGAATAAAACGGAAATATCACTCACAGGAATATTCGTCGGGGCTAGCTGCGCGCGGCCTCCCGGCCCCGCTCTCTCGCACGCACGTCGAACGCCCCGCCGGTCAAGGTCTGGTCGCGCAGCGTCACCGGCTTCTTGCCCGGCAGCAGCGGGAACACCAGCTCCGCGAAGCGGATCGCCTCTTCCAGGTGCGGATAGCCCGAGAGCACGAAGCTGTCCGCGCCGGCATCCACGTATTCCTCGAGGCGCGCCGCCACGGTTTGCGGGTCGCCGACGAGCGCCGTGCCGGCACCGCCGCGCACGAGGCCCACGCCGGCCCACAGGTTCGGGCTGATTTCGAGCTTGTCGCGGCTGCCACCGTGCAGTTCGGCCATGCGGCGCTGGCCCACGGAATCCATGCTTGCGTAGTTTTCCTGGGCGCGGCGGATATCGTCGTCGTCGAGCTTGCTGATGAGGCGCTCGGCGGCAGCCCACGCTTCGTCGTTGGTCTCGCGCACGATCACGTGCAGGCGCACGCCGAGCTTGAGCGTGCGCCCATGGCGCGCCGCCCGTTCGCGGATATCGGCGAACTTCTGCGCGACGGCCTCGGGCGGCTCACCCCAGGTGAGATAGGCGTCCACGTGCTTTGCGGCCAGCTCGTGCGCCGCCGGTGAAGAACCGCCGAAATAAAGCGGAGGATGCGGCGTCTGCACCGGCGCATGAAAATTCTGCGCGCCCTGCACGCGCAAATGCTTGCCCTCGAAGTTCACCGTGTCCCCGCGCAGCAGATCGCGCCAGATCGTGAGGAACTCGTCGGCGGCTTCGTAGCGCTCGTCGTGCGCGAGGAACACGCCGTCCGCGGCGAGTTCCGTGGCGTCGCCGCCGGGGACGACGTTGAGCAGCAAGCGGCCGTTCAGCGCCTGGTCGAGCGTGGCCGCCTGGCGCGCCGATGCAGTCGGGCCGCCCAGCGAGGTGCGCAGCGCGACGAGCAGCTTGATGCGCTGCGTGACGGGCGCAAGGCTCGCCGCCGTCACCCACGGGTCGAGGCAGCTGCTGCCGGTGGGAATGAGGAGGCCGTCGTAGCCGAGATCTTCGGCGGTGACGGCTATCTGGCGCATATAGGCGTTGGTCGGCGCGCGGCCGAAATCGGATTTGCCGAGGTAGCGGGTGTCGCCCGAAGTCGGCAAGAACCAGAAAATGTCGAGACTCATCAGTGATCCTGCTGCGGGTAAATGAAGGCGCGAAAAAGGAAGTGACACAAGAAGTGAAGCGCGCACGGTGTTATCGCATGACTATCGCCGCCCGCACGTCGCGCACAGTCGCGCCCTCATTGAAACAGCCCGCGGCGGTTTCCCCTACCAGTTAATCTGCAATTGCATATGATGTATTCGGCTATACGCTCGCATTCCCGGCAAGCCGCGCCGCGCGCGCGGCCCGCTGGATCATCCCCCTGCACTTGAGGACTCCAGTCATGGACACAAGGACCGTCAAGATTCCCGGCCCCGATCATCCCATCACGATCGAACCTGCGCACACGCACGTGGTGGTGAAAGCGGGCGGCCGCGTCGTCGCCGATACGCGCCGCGCGCTCACGCTGCGCGAGGCGAACTATCCCGCCGTGTTCTACGTGCCGCGCGAAGACGCCGACATGGCCCTGCTCTCACGCACCGCGCACAAGAGCTGGTGCCCATACAAAGGCGAGGCCTCGTACTACTCGATCACGCCAGGCGGCGAGCGCGCCGTGAACGCGATCTGGACCTACGAGACGCCACACGAAGCCGTCGCGGCAATCAAGGACCATCTCGCGTTCTACCCGGACCGCGTCGATTCGATTGAAACGTCTGACTGAAAGCAACGCGAAAGCGCACTGCACGCCGCGATTCAAAGCGCGCTTCAAACCGTTTCAAGCCGCTGCTCGCGCTTTCGATGAAGTGCAGGAAGCCGCCGAGCAGGAGATCGACACCAATCGCCTTGAGCGCGACGATCTTGCGCGCAATTTGCTCAGGTGTACCAATGAGTCCGTTCTTGAAGCCGTCACGAACGCTCATGGGGCTCCTCCTTCCTCGATTCACGAGAGTCAAGGCCGCAAGGCGCGGCCCCGTTCACGGAAGGACTAAACCTGGCCAGCCGTCAAGCGTGGTGCTCAACTGGACGCCTGATCGGGCGCCGCTGTAGCGACGGGGCATCTGCATCGTTGACGCCCACTCGCGCCCCAAGGTGTGCCAGGATTCGGTTATTCGTGCGGCGCATCGCGCCGCGGCCCGCTCCCTTACATCCAACCGACATGCAACAAGGCACCCCGGCCACAGCAGCCAGCTTTGCCAATATGGGCGTCGACCTGCTCGACTTCTTCGACGTGACGCCCACTTCGTTGTGGCTCGAAGACTATAGCCAGCTCCGCGCGCTCTTCGAGCGCTGGCGCGCGGCCGGCGTCATCGACCTGCGCCGCTTCCTCGAGGAAGACCCGCGCCGCGTGGCCGAATGCTCGGCCTGCATCCGCGTGCTCAAGGTCAACCGGCATACGCTCGATCTTTACGGCGCGCGCGATTATGAGGAACTGGCCGCCCACCTGTCCAACGTGCTGCGCGACGACATGTTCCAGGCGCACGTGGGCGAACTCGAGCAGATGTGGGCCGGCCACGCGACGTTCGAGAGCAAGAGCGTGAACTACACGCTCGCGGGCCGGCGCATGGACATTCTCCTGCGCGGCGTGATCCTGCCGGGCCATGAAGCCGACTGGAGCCGCGTGCTCGTGGCGATCGAAGACGTCTCGGCGCTCGAAGAGGCGCGCCATCGCGCACACGCGAGCGAGCAATACGCGCTCGGCATTTTCGAGCACGCGCCGGTTTCGTTGTGGGTGGAAAACTTCTCGGCCATTCGCGAACTGCTCGACGAAGTCCGCGAACAGGGCATCATCGACTTTCGCACCTTCACCGACGTCCACCCCGAGTTCGTCGAGCGCTGCATGAGCGAGATCCAGGTGCTCGACGTCAACCACTACACGCTGGGCATGTATCGCGCGCCCGACAAGGCCACGCTGCTCGCACGCCTGCCTGAGGTGTTCCGCGACGAAATGCGCCCGCATTTTCGCGAGCAGTTGCTCGATCTCTGGGAGGGCCGGCTCTTTCAGCAGCGCGAGGTCGTGAATTACGCGCTCGACGGCGGCGAGCTCAACGTGCATCTGCAGTTTTCCGTGTTCCCGGGCCATGAGGCGCAATGGGACCTCGTGCTGCTCGCGCTCACCGACATCACCGCGCGCAAGAAGGCCGAGGCCTACCTGGAATTCCTCGGCAAGCACGATGTGCTCACGAAGCTCAAGAACCGCTCGTTCTATGCGGACGAACTCAATCGTCTGCAACGCAAGGGACCGTTCCCGGTGAGCGCGATCGTCGTCGATATGGACAATCTGAAGACGGTGAATGACCAGCTCGGCCACGCCGCCGGTGACGCGCTGCTGCGCCGTGCGGGCGAGGTGCTCGCCAAGGCGATCCAGAAGCCGTATCAGGCCGCGCGCATCGGCGGCGACGAATTCGCCGTGCTCATGCCGGGCGCCGACGTGCGCGATGCGGAAATCGTGGCGGACAGCATCACCAGGCTCGTCGAATTGAACAACCAGTTTTACGGCGGACCGAAACTGAGCTTTTCGATGGGCTTTGCAAGCTGCGCAGAAGGCGAAAGCGTGGAGGCGATGCTGCGCGAAGCCGATGCGGCGATGTACGAGGTCAAGCGCCGTCGCAACGAAATGAGCCGCACGTCGATGCAAACCGACACGGCAGATGACGCCTGACGCACGATCCACGAGGCGCGCAAACGCTTCGGATACCGTAAGAAAATCGCGAAAGAAAAGAGGCCGGCATGTGACCATGCCGGCTTGCCGAGGGCGTCACGCCCTCGCTACACGCATTGATTTCACGCGCTCAGGCTGACAGCTCGAAGCCGCGTGCCAGAGCGCGGGCCGCCGCTCTCGCGTGATGCAGCGCGCGGCCCGAAGCCGCGCCGCGCGCCGGCAATCTTGCCAGCGGCGCGCGCATCCGCCATGACGGCGGACTTTGCATCACGACGCGTTGACGGCGTCCTTGAATGCCTTGCCAGCGGTGAACTTCACCGTCTTGGCAGCGGCAATCTGGATCTCCGCGCCCGTGGCCGGGTTGCGGCCCACGCGGGCGGCACGCTGGCCAGTCGAGAACGAGCCGAAGCCGACGAGCTGCACGGAGTCACCCGAGGTGACCGCGCGCGTGACGACGTCGAGGATCGCGTCGATGGCTGCGCCGGTGGCTGCCTTGGTCTCGCCCGTGCTAGCGGCGACTGCGTCAATGAGTTCCTGTTTGTTCATCTGCTACCTGTGTTGAGTTGAGAAAACCTGCATACCCTACCTCACGCGGGCGAAACAGGCAAATCGCGTTGCATATGGAAACGCGTCGAACGGCCGTCCGGCACGCGTCTTGCGCTCCGCATGCATTGCGGCGAAAGGCGAATCAATAGCACAACCCGGAGTCAGTGTGTAGACAAAAGCACGTAAAATATTGGCAAAAATGCACAAAAACGACAAACCGGCGATGTCAAACAGGCCTGACGCGGGTTTTACACGGGAAACACGAGGTAACCACACAGGAACGATTCGTGCATATGGCCGATGAAAGATAGCAAAACAAACCGGTATTTTTGATGCCGATTACGGCTTGAAACGATTCCTGACAGGGCGCCTGCTGCCAGTCACCCGGAGCATGGACGCCGCTCACGCGGACAGCGGGGCCCTCTCGCGCCATGCGCGATGCCTGCGTGGCGACCGTATCGATCGTAAGCGTTCGTTCTGGTTGCTTTCAGGCGCGCAAGCACGACGAGGCGCAGTCCTGGCGTCGAGTCTTCACCGTAAAAAGATGAACGCGCAATAATTGATCGATCAGCCATGCTGATCATTGCCCCAAAGCGCGCTCGCCGCGCAACCGGACTCAGGTAAACACCCAAAGCACGCGCGCCGGCTGATCGGTGAGATTGGCATAGCGAAAGCGGCAGCGTGCAGGCAACTGGAAGCTGTCGTTGGCGCGCAGCGTCACCGCTTCGTCGTTCTCGTCCAGCCAGATGGTGAGCTCGCCCTCCAGCACGAAGCCGCCCTGCTCGTCGCTGTCGTCGACCGGGCGCTCGCCGCTCGTCGCGCCGGGGTCGAGCCGGCTCTCGAGCATCGAGAACCCCGATGACATGCTGGGCGAAACCAGCACGTCCGTAATTCCGCCACCATAGTAAAGCGTGCGACGCTCGCCTGGCCGCGTGACCCACGGGAGCACGCGCGGCATGCTCACGCTGTAAAAATAGGTGGTGGGCGTCTGCAACGCCTCGCCGATGGCCGTGAGGTCCGCCACCGTGGGCCGCGAAAGACCGCGCTCGACCTGCGAGAGAAAGCCGACCGAGCGGCCGATCTTTTTTGCGAGCTCGGCAAGCGTCACCTTCTTGTGCCTGCGCAGATCGCGAATGAGGATCGCGAGGCCTTCTATTTCGTCCTGCTGGTCCATGCGGGTCTCTCCGTCACACGACATCGCGCAGGCGGTACCACAACTTGCCGAGCGCCTCCAACGGTGCGGCGAAGCGCTCGCCGCCCGGAAAGCGCGGATTATGAATGCGCTCGTAGAGCGAGAGCAAGTGCGTTTCGCCGAGGATGGCGTCGGCAACGGCGCGTGCCGCGGCCAGCGTCGGCAGGATGCCGTGGCCTGAAAAGCCCTGCAGCCAGTAGCGATCGCGGTCGTGGCCCACGTCCGGCGTCCGGCGAATGCTGACGTCGATATGACCGCCCCACGCATAGTCGAATTCGACGCCGCGCAACTGCGGGAATGCGCGTTCGAGACTCGGCCGGATCGCCGCGCCGATGTCGTTCGGGATGCCGCCCAGATAGGTGCACGCACCGCCGAAGAGCAGCCGATGATCCGGGCTCAAGCGAAAGTAGTCGGGAACGAACTGATTGTCGATCACGCAACTGTTGCGCGGCAGCAGCGAGTGCGCGAGCCCTGGGTCGAGCCTGCGCGTGGCGACCTGCCAGGTGCCCACCGGCAGCACGCGGGCCGCCAGTTCGCTATCGAGCCGGTCGATATAGGCGTTGCACGCGAGCACCAGCGCGCCGGCGCGCACCATGCCGTCCCGCGTGTTCGCGACATAGCCGCCTGGCGTTTCGCGATACGCGAGCACGCGGCTTTGCTCGAAGATGACGCCGCCCGCGCGCTCGATGGCGGCGGCCAGTCCAAGTGCGAGCTTGAGCGGATCGAGATGCCCCGCCTCGGGATCGTAGAGCGCCGCGCGATAGCGCCGGCTGCCAATCCACTCCGGCATCTCGTGCTCCGCAATGAAACGCAGGCTGTCGTAGCCCCACTTCTGCGCGGCCTCGTCGCGCGCGGCTTCGAGCATGGCGACACGCGAGCGTCTGACCGCCGCCCACAAACTGCCTGGTCGGTAGTCGATTTCGAAGCCGTGCCGCACGGGCAGTTCACGCACCTCGGCAGCGGCCCAGCGCATGCTGTCCCACAGTTCGCGCGCGCCCTCCCGTCCCAGCGCCTGTTCGAAGGGCGGCATGTCGCACGACCAGCCGAGCAGCGCCTGGCCGCCGTTGCGCCCCGACGCCGCCCACGCCACGCGGCTCGCCTCCACGACCGCCACGCGCCGTCCCGCCAGCGCCAGCCGCAGCGCAGTGTGCAATCCGCTGAAACCAGCGCCAACGACGAGGACGTCCACGCTGCAATCACCCGTCAGCGCGGGGCGCTCGGGCAGCGCGCCGTGTGCTCTGCCTGCGTAGTCGCGTGCGTAATAGCTGTCGATGTGGCGAGTCGATTCGGCAAACATGCGGCGCGTCCGTGAATATATGCTGGCTAAATTTCATGAAAAATTAGCACGGCAATTTCACGAAGGCAAATCGGCACAATCCCGGTGGCAGACGCACGTCGCCTCGGTGTACCCGTCCGCTCCAGTCCGGCAAACTAAAGTTGCTCGTTTTTGCGCTCGATTTAACAATCGGCAGGAATGTCCCAACTGCTTTGAACAGGCCCTATGGCTCGAGGCGAAGATCGTTCTCGATGGCCTTCTGGGTAGGCGATTCGACCAACCGGCGTGGATCAACTCAAAGTGCCGCGTTGAGCGTGGTGTCTGTGCGATCTTGCATACTAGGCCCAATTGCGATTGACGCCTGGCTACGTGAATTTGAGAGCTCCGAGAAAACGCTGCGCTCCTACACGCGGGAAATCGAGCGCTTCTACCTGTGGCTTGCCGCGCTTCAACGCAAGGGGCTTGCCTCCAGCAGGCAAGAAGATCTCAAGGCCTATACCGCCTTCATGGAGGCTCCGCCTGCCGACTGGTGCGGTGACCGGTATAACCGGCGCGGCACCAGTGCGTGGCGACCATTTGAAGGCCCGCTTGCTGTGCGCAGCTGCGCGTACGCACGAACCGTCATCAGCAGCCGCAGCGTCGTGCACGCGGTCGAGCAGCATGCTGACGCGTTTTCCCCAACGGATCTGCGCCAGAAGGCGGCCGCGGAGCGGCTGCTGTTTGTCCTGCGCTTTCTTGCTAACACGGGATTGCGCCGCGATGAGTTTGCCACGGCGCGCATGTCCGATATTGTGAGCCATGAGGATGTGCTCACGGGCGCGCCTTACTGGACGATGGAGGTGCGGGGCAAAGGCGGGAAACTGCGTACGATAGCCGTGAATGAAGGAGCGCTTGGGGCGCTGCGCCGGTACCGTCAGGCGCTGGGCACGAGCGTCAATTTCATCGGCAATGAGTCACCGGTCCCGTTGCCCGTTTGGGGCGAGCGCGGCCGGCACCACCGCTTTCTCAACGCCCACGTCGTCTACGAAGACGTACAGGCCGCCATCTGGATCGCCCAGGAAGCGATCGCCCCGGAGGATCCGTCGCTTGCTGAATCGATCGGTAACGTGACACCTCACTGGCTCCGTCACACAGGTGCCATGATCCTCGACCAGTTGGGTGTGAAGCCCGAGCTGATCCAGATGCAGCTCCGTCACGCTTCGCTCGACACGACCGTGAACATCTATACGGCCAGCGAGGACCGCGAACTCGTCGCGGCTCTGACGACTCTGCAGATCCAGGAGTAACGTTTTTCGCCTGATATCCGGTTCTCGCGCCGGGCGCGCTTTCTTCCTGTCCGGGCGCGCGTCGCGTATGCCGGGGCATCCCGCCTTTATCCGGTTGCGCTTAGCCAAGCTGTGCATGGATTCGACTATTCGAAAATCGGCTTTACTGGACAGACTGGTCGACGGGAGGACGAGATCTGGATCATGGCACACTACCACCACGTCTTTTGAACGCAGCAGTACAGGATGGTTTCGAGCCTGTCCCTGCAGGCCGACTTTGGGAGGGGCGAATCCTATCGGCCCTGCCCCTCCACTAACACGCAGCTATTCGAATTTGATCATCATCTCGCCGTCATTTATATAGCAATCCTACACATTTCAATAAAAACGTTTATCATTATGTTTACGTTAAATTAAAGTTCCTGGCCAGTAACGGGTCGTGCGCCCGTAACCGGAGCTTCCCGTCGCGCCGCGATGGATAACCAGCGGTCCCGGCGGTACCGGGTTCGTCGAGTTCGCCGAGGCTATCCTGCGCGTTCGGTTGTGAACTGCACAGCGCTCGCCAGCGCAGGCAGCCACGCTTACACGAAGGTTGGCATAGGTTATTCGATGCGTTTCCAACTAATCCGTTTTAGCCCCCGCGTCGCGCGAATGCCCCCGGGTCTCGACAACATGCCTGAACGTTTCAGCTGGACACGTCGCTTGCGGTTGCCACCACGCGAGTCGTTTCCAGACAACCCGCAATCCATGCCCGCCACCCGCCCGCCGCGCTGATGTCGATGGCCTCCGCCAGTGCCACACTCTCGCACAGAAACCCCTGCACCAGTGACCCGTCGGCAAGCTTTAGCGTGCCAATCCCGAGCGGCGCCGTAATCCCGGCTACGAAACTGCCAAAGGCAGCCATCGGCATTTCCCAGACCTCGACCTCAATCGCAACGCCCTCTCCCGCTGTGCGCACCAGGCCCGGCTTGCTCACGGCGCCTGGCTCGGCGGGCAGTGCATAAAGCCGATACTCGGGCGTCGTGCGCGTGGTGCAGACGAGGCGCGCGCCGCGCTGTGTGAGTTGCCAGTTGAGCGGCTGCCCCGACAAATGCGCGCCCACCACGGCTACGCGCATGCGGGCGTGCCCGCTGTCATTTGGCATGGTTCCTTCGGCACCCGTTGCGTCATCGCCGAGCCACGCGTTCGCGAGGCCGAGCAGCCAGGCGTCTTCGTGTGCCCGCGCAACGAACGTAATGCCAAAAGGCAGGCCCTCATGCCGCCCCTGCATGCAGCGCCCGGCCGGCACGGCGAGCGCAGAAAGGTCCAGCAGATTGACGAAGTTCGTATAGTAGCCAAAGCGCGAGTTCACGCGTATCGGATCGGCTTCGAGTTCCTCGACGGTCGCTGTGGTCGCCGAGGTCGGCATGAAGATCGCGTCAATCTCGGACCACACGCGCTCGCTTTGCAGGCGCAGCGTGGCGAGGCGCTCGAACGCTGCGAACGCATCCGCCGCGCTCCAGCGCGAAGCGCCGTCAATGATCTCGCGGATCACCGGATGAAGCGCCTCCGGCTTTGCGGCATGGAATTCGCGAATCGCCGCGAGCCGCTCCGCCACCCACGGCCCATCGTAAAGCAGACGCGCCGCGGCGAGAAAGGGTTCGAAATCGATTTCGACGAGTTGCGCGCCCGCCGCCTTCGCGCGGGCGAGCGCAGTGTCGAATGCCGTGCGATACGAGTCGTCGCCGAAAAATTCAAGCTGGTCGGCGCGCGGCACGCCGAACCGCACGCCAGCCAGCGAGCGCGGCGTGCGCGGCGCGGCGGCGCCCGCAAGAGGCGACCACGCGCGCCCGTAAGGATCGTCTTCGGCCACGCCGCGTGCGGCGTCGAACACGACGCCTGCGTCGTCGGCGGTCTGCGCAAAGATCGTCACGCAATCGAGCGATTTGCAGGCCGGCACGACGCCTTTCGTGCTGAGCACGCCTTTGGTCGGCTTCAGGCCGATCAGGCCGTGGAAGGCAGCGGGCACACGGCCCGATCCCGCCGTATCGGTGCCGAGCGAAAACGCGACCACGCCCAGCGCCACGCTCACGGCCGAGCCGGAACTCGAGCCGCCGGAGGCGTAGCGCATGTCGTGCGCGTTGCGGCACGCTCCGTATGGCGAGCGTTGACCGGACAGGCCTGTTGCGAACTGATCGAGATTGGTCTTGCCGACCGGAATTGCCCCGGCCGCGATCAGGCGCGCGACCACGGGCGCGCTCGTCTGCGGCACGTAGGCGTACTCGGGGCAGCCGGCCGTGGTCGGAACGTCCGCGAGATCGATGTTGTCCTTGATCGCGAACGGCACGCCATAAAGCGGCAGGCTCGCGGGATCGCGGCCCTGCAACGCGTCGGCATAGCGCATCATCTCGTCGCGCGTGAGCGGGCGGATCCATGCGTGATGGGGGTCTCCCGCGGCGAGGCGCGCGGCGATCGAATCGACGAGTTGCGCCGGCGTGAGCGTTCCGTCGCGATACTGCGCGTGCAGTCCGGTAATCGTCATGGGCTGTGCTGCGTTCATGTTTGGGATTCCTCCTGAAGCGTGGTGCTGCACGCGCCGACGCGCAGCACCATGAGTCGTTGTCCGTTGACGATGGCCGCTCCTT
>Ga0306920_100005944_pt1 | contig 15834 bp, 17 predicted proteins | sample flu12Cox44000170_FD_204666 | JGI IMG/M metagenome (GOLD analysis project Ga0306920, IMG submission 204666) | Lab enrichment of tropical soil microbial communities from Luquillo Experimental Forest, Puerto Rico - flux4day.12C.oxic.44.000.170 (v2)... | ecosystem: Environmental > Terrestrial >... | reverse complement strand
CGTTCGCATGTCCGGCTGTTCACCCGGTCAGCCGAACTCGCCGTCCTTGGCCCCGCCGACAAAAGCATCCCACCCTTGCGAAGTGAACACCAACGCGGGGCCGTCCGGGTGCCGGGAATTCCTGACGGCCACCTGGCCGCCGGCGAGGAAGGCCACCTCCACGCAATTGCCCCCCGTGGGGCCGCTGCGGCGGCTCTTCACCCACCGGGCGCCCGTGACCTCGGTCAGCTCGGTCGCGGGCATCCCGCTACGTACGTCACTCATCGCCTACCGCCTCCAGTTCTCTGATGATGTCGTCGAGAATCTCTGGAGTCCGCTGCGGCTCGTAGGCCACGATGCTCAGCCGTTCCATGGCGAGCAGGTAGCGATCCACTTCGATCTGCTTGTCGAGGTACAGCGCGCTCGTCAGGTTCTCCACGTAGACCACGTCCGGCAGGTCCTGGTCGGCGAACCGCAGGATGGAAAAGCCCGTCGGCGCCGCGTGGCCGCCCACGCCGTACGGGACCACCTGCAAGGTCAGCGACGGCCCGCCGATCTGCTCGCGCAGGTAGCGCAGCTGCTCGACCTGAACGTCGGCCCCGGCGACCGGGCGGCGCAGCGCCGCCTCGTCGACGATGACCCAGAGCTTGAGCTTGCCTTCCCGGAAGCGGCGCTGCCGCTCCTTGCGCAGCACGACATGGCGCTCGGCCTGGTCGACCGGGAAGTCGCCGAGCGCGATGACCGCCGCCGCGTACTCCTCGGTCTGCAGCAGGCCCGGGATGAACTGCGGCTCGTACACGCGGATGGACCGCGCCGCCTCCTCCATGCCGATGTAGGCCTTGAACCACTCCGGCAGGATGTCGTGGTAGCGATGCCACCAGCCAGACCGGTTCGACTGCTCGGCGAGGGTGAGGAACTGCTCGCGCTCCTCCGCGTCCACGCCATACAGGGTCAGCAGGTCGAGCACGTCGATCTCGCGGATCGCGTTCCTGCCGAGCTCGATGCGGCTGATCTTGGACTCCGACGCGCGGATCGCCGCGGCCGCCTGGCGCGCGGTGATGCCTCTGGCCTCCCGCAGGCGTCGCAGCTGGGTGCCCAGCAGGATGCGCAGGACGGTAGGCCCGTCGGAAGAGTCAGGCACTGGTGCCGACCTCCTCAATTGTCCCGTTGCCGCGCGAGATGGTTAATCTCCGCGGAATTACGCAATTGCGTCGCCGGGGCGGCTCATGCACACTCACCTGATGATATCGCATATGCAATCTCATGCTAGGTCTGGAACCTGCCGAATGTCCGTTACCCGGCGCCGCGCGGCGGGCCGTGTGGCCGTCCGCGATGGGGGAGTTCTCGTGATGCGCCCGCAGTCAGGTGTTGCGGTCCGACACCGCCGCCGCGAGGACGGGCGCTCGGCGGAACCGGGCAACGGGCGGGAGTTCCGCGTCGCTGCCTAATCGCCTGGTCATGAATTAGCGAATTCACCTCTCCGGTCCGCGGGGTCTGCCCAATGGTACCGTCGCGCCTGCGTAATTGCGCCGGGATATTCCGGTCCTTGCTTATTCAAAAAGCCCGGCCCGGCACGGGCGTGAATGCGCCCGGCCCGCCGTCGTGGCGGCCGCGAGCCGCTCCGTATGATGCGTGTCATGCGCTATCGAACCCTCGGTGACTCTGGGCTGCTCGTATCCGTCGTGGGCCTCGGCTGCAACAACTTCGGCGGGCGTCTCGACGTGACCGGCACGCGCGCCGTAGTGGACGCGGCCATCGACGCGGGCGTCACGCTCTTCGACACCGCCGAGATGTACGGCACGGACGGCGGCTCCGAACTCGCCCTCGGCGAAGTTCTCGCCGGCCGCCGGGACAAGGTAGTGCTCGCCACCAAGTTCGGCCACGCGCGGGTGGATATGGGCTACGGCCCCGCGGCCGGGGCCAAGGGCGGCCGGAATTACATCCGGCTCGCCGTGGAGAAGTCGCTGCGCCGGCTGCGCACCGACTACATCGACCTCTACCAGCTGCACAGCCCGGACCCGCTGACCCCGGTCGAGGAGACCATCGCCGCGCTCGACGAGCTCGTCACCGCGGGCAAGGTCCGGTACATCGGGCACTCCAACCTGTCCGGCTGGCAGCTCGCGGACGCCGCGCACACGGCGGCCAGCGCCGGCCGGACGCCGTTCATCTCGGCGCAGAACCACTGGTCGCTGCTCGAGCGCGGCGCCGAGGCCGAGGTGGTGCCCGCGGCCATCAACTTCGGGCTCGGCGTGCTGCCCTACTTCCCGCTGGCGAACGGGCTGCTCACCGGCAAGGTGCGGCGCGGCGAGGAGATCCCGCCGGGCACCCGGCTGGCCGCCCGCTCGGGGTATGTCACCGACGACAAGCTGGACAAGGTGGAGGCGCTCATCGCCTGGGGCGCGGAGCGCGACGTATCCATCCTGCAGGTCGCCATCGGCGGCCTCGCGGCGCAGCCCGGCTGCGCCTCGGTCATCGCCGGGGCGATGTCCCCCGAGCAGCTCAGGGCCAACGCGGCCGCGGGACAGTGGGAGCCGACGCCGGACGAGCTCGAGGAGATCGACAAGATCGTTCCGCCGCCGGGGCCGCGGAGATAAGGTCATCGTCCCGAACGGCCGGCTGGTTTCTGCCAACAGGCAGCGCTTAACCGCCCGCCTCGGCGGCCCGGTACAGCTCTGTCACCGCCGTGCCGAGCACCGACGCGTACGACACGTCAGGCGTGTCGCCGCCCTGCTCGTAGCCGCCGATAACGCCGATGATCGTGCCCTGCCCGGACCCGGCGGAGACGTCGGCGAGGAACGGCCCGCCGCTCGTCCCGTTGGTGAAGCCGCCGCAGTCGAACTCGAGCTGGGTGGCGCTGAACGTCTTGATCCAGTTCACGCACAGGACCGGCAGGGCGGCGGCGTCCGGGTAGCCGATCACCTGCACGAGCGAGGGCGACCGCTGGCTGGCGATCCCGCCGAGCCGCTCGGCGCCGGTGACGTTCTCGACTGGCACGCCGTCGCTCGCGCGGGCCAGCCGCAAGAACGCCACATCGTTGTCCTGGTCCTGTGCGGACTGCCACGCCTTGTCGGTGTAGACGCCGGTGACCTGCCAGACGCCCAGCGGCTCCTTCCCGTTGGCGTAGCCGGGCACGAACACGATCTTCCCGGGCTTATCGGTCACGCAGTGCGCGGCGGTGATCACGAGGTCGCCGTGCGCGCTGTCCACGACGCTCCCCGTGCAGAAGTGACTGCCCAGCTTGCCCGCGGACTCGGTGAACAGCGCGCCGACGGCCGCCACCCCGCCGAAGGCCTGGCCGGTGTGCGAGGCCGTGGGCCGCTGGCTCGCGGCCAGCAGGTCCCGCCGGGCGAGCCCGGAGGCGCCGCCGTCCGCGGGGACGAGCATCAGCGTGCCGCAGACGGCGACCACGGTGGCGAGGACGACGGCCAGGCGAGCCGGCTTGTGCGTGCGAGGGGCACGGCGTGCCGTCCGCCTCATCCATCCACCTCCACGCACATGCCGCTGACCGGCGGCAAACAACAGCGAACGACCCCCCTAGGAGTCGTTCGTTGCAGCGCCGTTGCTCAATTGTGATCTATCCGGCGATCCCACACTAGGGGTACTTCCTTAGAACTTCCTTGGAATTCGCCGGTAAACCCAGTTTTCCTCGCTTCTATGCTGGCGCTCGTGACGAGCCACCGGACGCTGGACCGCCGGATCGCCGCGCTCGCCATTCCCGCGCTCGGGTCGATCGCCGCCGAGCCGCTGTACAACCTCGCGGACACCGCGATCGTCGGGCACCTGGGCCGGGTGCCCCTCGACGCGCTGGCGATCTCGGCGAGCGCGCTGTCGATCGTGGCCTGGGTGGCCATCTTCCTGGCCACGGCCACGACCACCGATGTGGCGAGGAGCGCCGCCAAGAATGACGGCGCGGCCGCCGGGCGCGCGGTGGGCGCCGCCTACGCGGTCGCCGTGGCCTGGGGGATCGTCACCGCGGTGCTGCTGGCGGTGGCCGCGCCCTACGTCGCCCAGCTGCTCGGCGCGCACGGGGAAGTACTCCACGGAGCGGTCGTCTACCTGCGGATATCCGCGATAGGGCTGCCGTTCCTCTACCTGTCCTTCGCGGGCAACGGGCACCTGACCGGCCTGGAGAACACGCGGACGCCGCTTCGGATCGCGCTCGGCGCCAACGGGCTCAACGTGGCACTCGAGGTGCTCTTGGTGTTCGGCTTGCACGCCGGGCTGAGCGGGTCGGCGTGGGGGACCGTCGCCGCCCAGGCGGCCGCGGCCGCCTGGTACGCGGCGGTGTCCTGGCGAAAGGCGCCGTTGCGGCCGCGCGCGCCGGAGAGCGCGGAACTGCGCACGCTGCTGCGGGACGGCCACCGGCTGTCGGTGCGCACGATCGCGCTCGGCGTCGTGCCGCTGGCTTCGACCGCGGTCGTCGCGCGGCTCGGACCGGTTTCGCTCGGCGGGCAGCAGGTGGCCTACCGCCTGTGGTTCATGCTGTCCCTGTCGCTCGACGCGCTCGCGGTTCCGGCTCAGGTGTTCGTCAGCGCCGCCGTCGGCGCGGGCGATCACGAGGCCGCCCGGCTGACAGGACGCCGCACGCTGGTACTCGGACTGGCCGCGGGCGTCGCGCTGGGCGTGGTCACGGCCGCGCTCGCGCTCGGCGCGCCCGACCTGTTCACGTCCGACCCCGCCGTGCGCCACGCGGCGGTGATCGCCCTGTTGTGCGCCGCGCTCACCCAGCCGCTGGCCGCGCTCGCGTTCGTGCTGGACGGTCTCATCCTCGGCATCTCGGATTACACGGCCATGCGCCGTGCGATGATCCTCGCCATCGGCGCGTTCGCCCCGGTGGCCGTGCTCGTCGCCCGGTTTCACTGGCTCGGGCTGCCCGGCATCTGGGCAGCGCTCGGGCTGTGGCTGGCCGCCCGCTCCGCGCTGCTCGGTCGCCGCTGGGCAGGCGCCATCGTCCGTTCGGACGAAAAGGAGGGAGCTACGCTGGCTTCATGAAAGCAGCTATTTACCGCAGCACCGGCGCGGCGCGGGACGTGCTGCGAGTCGAAGACGTGGACCGGCCAGAGCCCGGTCCTGGCGAGGTGCTGGTGCGGGTGCGCGCCTCGGGCATCAACCCCACCGACGTCAAGGCGCGGTCCGGCGCCGTGCCGCGGCCGGTCGACGGGTTCCAGATCCCGCACCACGACGGCGCCGGCGTGATCGAGGCCGTGGGCCCGGGTGTCGACCCGGCGCGGGCCGGGCAGCGCGTCTGGCTGTGGTTCGCCGCCCACGGCAGCCGCTGGGGAACCGCGGCCGAATGGACCGTGGTGCCTTCCCGCCAGGCCGTCCTGCTGCCGGAGGGCGCGTCGTTCGAGCTGGGCGCGTCGCTGGGGGTGCCCGCGATGACCGCGCACCGGTGCCTGTCCGCCGACGGCCCGGTGACCGGTGAGTCGGTGCTGGTCGCGGGCGGGGCCGGGGCGGTGGGCCACTTCGCGATCGAGCTCGCCAAGTACGCGCAGGCGCGGGTGGTGGCCACGGTCAGCGGCCCGGAGAAGGCGGCGCTCGCGGCGAAGGCGGGCGCCGACCTGGTCGTGAACTACCGTGACCCCGACGTGATCGACCAGATCAAGGCGTTCACGCCGGTGGTGGACCGGGTGGCCGAGGTGGCGCTGGGCGCCAACCTGCGGCTGGACCTGGCGCTGGCCGGCCCGTCCACCGTAGTGGTCACCTACGCGGCTGACGGCCCGGATCCGGTGATCCCGGTGCGCGCGTGCATGACCGCGAACGTGGCGCTGCGCTTCATCTTGGTGTACGGCATGCCCAGCCCGGCGTTCGACGCCGCCATCACGGACATCACGGCGGCCCTGACCGCGGGCGCGCTGACCGAACTGCCCGTGCACCGGTTCCCGCTGAGCGAGATAACCGCGGCGCACGAGGCCGCCGAGAGCGGTGTCGTCGGCAAGGTGATCGTGGTCCCGTAGGCGCGTCAGCGCCTGGTGAAGACCCCGGTGTTGCCGGTGCCGCCGAGGAAGAGGCGGACGCCCAGCCTGTCCTGCCGCCCGGTGCCGCCGCACTTGCGGCACCGCCGCTGCGCGTAGGTGTACACGCTGCCGAAGTGCCGGCCGCCGCCGCGGCAGACCCTGCACTTCGCCAGCGGGTGAATTCGCAGCGAGATGAAATAGCCGACCACTACGATGACGCCGATAAGGATGATGATTGTCATGGGAGAACCGCTCCCGGCTAATGGCGACGGACGCGCCTGAAGGAACCACTGTGAAATGCTGACTGCCTGCGGTCCCCGGGCGTCGCGCAGGCCCCCGTGCACCGGGATGCCCTCAAGGCCGCGTGGATCCGCCGCCTGGATGGCTCCCGGAGAGTGTGTCGCCAGCGGCGCGAGCCGCCGACGGGCCTGGGGAGATAATAGAAGATTCCTTTTCATTGCGTAAGTAATTTATGTAAACCCGGACACTTCGATGCCGAAATTAGTCATCCGCATCAAGAGGCTTTTTCTGTCCGTTTGGTAACGGCCCGGGTCTGCCAGGGTGTCTGCCCGGGGGTGTTTACCGGTAGGCGGCTGCGCCGAGTCTGACCGCCAGCGCGAGGCCGCAGAGCGCGACGAAGACCCGCAGCGCCCGCACCGGCAGCCGCCGCACCAGCCGCGGCCCGGTGAACCCGCCGATGAGGAAGCCGGCCGCCAGCGGCGGCACGAAGATCCAGTGCACCGGCGCGAACGCGGCGAACATGACGGCCGCCACGCCGTTCGCGGGGCCCGAGATCGCGTTCTTGATGGCGTTGACCTTGATCAGCGATTCGGGGATCATCGCGGCGAGCACGGCGAGCATCAGCACGCCGCCGGCCGCGCCGAAGTAGCCGATGTAGGCGGCCGCGCCGAACACCATGGCGAGCCGCCACGGGGATCGTTCGGCGCCCGGCCGCGGCGACAGGCCGCGGATCAGCGGCTGCGCGAGCAGCAGCAGCGATGCCCCGCCGATCAGGACCGGGACCACGAACCCGAAGGCGCTCGCCGGCGCGAGCAGCAGAACGGCGGCCCCGGCGGCTCCGCCGGCGGCGGTGAGCACGCCGAGGCGGAGCACCCGGCCGCGCTGGCCGGCCAGTTCGGGCCGGGAGCCGAGCACCGACCCGGCACCGGTGAGGACCAGCGACATCGTGTTGGTGACGTTGGCGGACAGCGGCGGCAGGCCGAGCGCGAGCAGCACCGGGTAGGTGACCACGCTCGCGACGCTGGCCACGGTGCTCGCGATGCCGCCGAGCACGCCCGCGGCGAGCAGGACAAAAGCCTGGGAGACGGTCATAACCACGTCAATCATCACGGACGGGCCGCCGTGCCGCCTGCCGGCGCGGCTGTGAGGTTGCTCGCATGCCGACCTCTTTGCCAGGTCTTAGTGATTTGCGTGGTGGAATATCGGAGTGGCATCGCCTGGGAGTTCTCACGCCAAGGTGCTGGACACCGCCGGACCTCGCGCTTCGGCCACCGGCGCCGCACCGCTGCGCCGCTGGCTGGTCACCGCCGCCTGGGTCGCCGCCGCGCTGGCCGGGTTCGCTGCGTACCTCCGGCTGGCCAGGACCCGTCCGGTCAACTCCGACGGCGCGTCCCAGGCCCTGCAGGCCTGGGACATGCTGCACGGCAACGCGCTGCTGCACGGCTGGACGCTGACGGACGTCTCCTTCTACACCACCGAGCTGCCGGAGTACATGCTGGTGGAACTCGCGCGCGGGCTCGGCCAGGACGTGGTCCACGTGGCCGCGGCGCTGACGTACACCCTGGCGGTACTGTTCGCCGCCCTGCTGGCCAAGGGCACCGCGACCGGGCGCGAGGCGGCGGTCCGGGTGGCGCTGGCCGCCGGGATCATGCTCGCCCCCCAGCTCGTCGCCGGCACCAACGTGCTGATCTCCTCGCCGGACCACATCGGCACGTCGGTCCCGCTGCTGGCCGTCTGGCTGATCCTGGACCGCGCCAGGCCCCGCTGGTACGTGCCAGTGATCACGTCGCTGCTGCTCGCTGTGGCCCAGATCGGCGACACGCTGGTCGTCTTCGCCGGCGTCGTTCCCCTGATCCTGGTCTGCGGATTCCGGGCCATCCGCGGCGCCGCGCCGGCCGGACAGCCGCGCTCGTTCCGGGCCCGGCTCGCGGCTCAGTGGTATGACCTCGCGCTGGCCGGCGGCGCCGCCGTTGCGGGCGTGGCGGGCCAGCTGGCGCCGCGAGTCATCCACGCCGTGGGCGGCTACACCGTCCACCCGGTGAACACCCAGGTCGCCCCGCTCGGCGAGATCATCAAGAACCTCCCGGTCATCGGCCGGGGCCTGCTCCTGCTGACGGGGGCAGACTTCATCGGCCTCCCCGCGGGCACGACGACGACGTTGTTCGTCATGCTCCACGCCGCCGGCGCGGCGCTGGCCGCGTGCGGGATCGCGGTGGCGGCGTGGCGGTTCTTCAGGGACGACCGTGTCAGCCAGGTGCTGCTCGCCGCGATCGTGGTCAACGTGGCCGTGTTCGCGGTCAGCGCGCACGTCGCGGGGCTGCCGTCGGCGCGGGAGATCGCCCCGGTGCTGCCGTTCGCCGCCGCCCTGGCCGGCCGCGAGCTCGCGCGGCCGCTGACCAGTGTCGCTTTCGCGCGCCGGGTGGTGCTGCCCGTGCTCGGCGTCGTCCTGGCCGGCTATCTCGTGGGGCTCGGCCTGGAGATCAGCAAGCCGTCCGTTCCGCCGCAGGCGTCACAGCTCACCTCCTGGCTGGAACGCCACCACCTCGGCACCGGCCTGTCCGGGTACTGGGAAGCCAACGTCGTGACGCTGACCAGCGGCGGACGGGCGGCGGTGCGCCTAGTGGAAACCGACGGCGGCAGGGTCATCCAGCGCGGCAGCAATCTGAACGCGGCCTGGTACGACCCCGCCAGGTCCTCGGCGGACTTCGTGGTGCTATTCCCCGGGATCGACGGCTTCCCCGGCTTCACCAGCCGCAAAGAGGTCCTCGCCACGTTCGGCAAGCCCGCCCGGACCTACCATGTGGGCCGTTACACGATCTTGTACTGGCATAAGAACCTCCTCACCGACCTGCGTCGACCACCGTCCTGACCGTCGACCACCATCGGCCCCGGCCCGCTAGGGTGGCCCGTCCCGCCTTCAGCCACGGCGTCTCGCCGTCGGGACATCGACAGACCTCGCATCACGAGGACAAAACCCCCATAACGGGCGCCGACGAGTGCAGTTTTGCACTTATGGCGCTGAACCGGCATTTTTGCGCCCGTTTTGTCCTGGTATGTGGTAGGGACTTGCGCCAGAAGTCGGCGGGAGCATCCACTATGTGAGGCGCGGTCCTCGGGGCCGCTGTCCCTGGCGGACGGTCCCGGAACCAGCCCGCCACACCATTCACGCTGGCACCGCCTGCGCGGCTAGGCCGGACGGTCCTTCTTCGGGAGCTTGCTGACGACCGCCGCGTAGGAGGCGTCGATGGCCTCCATGATCTCGTCGTCGCCGATCGAGCCGCCGAGCCGGAGGTTGTTCCAGCCCGAGCGCCCGATGTAGGGCATGACGGCGGCGTCGTCCGGGTAACGCAGCAGCCACTCGTTCGCGGCGTCCCGGCTGGCACCGCACTTCAGGCCGACCCGCAGCGGCTCGCCGGAGCCGAGGAAGGCGAAGATCTTCGGGCCGACCTTCGTCACGATGTCGCCTTCCCACGGCTGATCCTGCCAGGCGCCCGGCTTGGCGAGGCAGTAAGCGAGCAGGTCTTCCCATGTCATGCGCTCATGGTAGGGGCCGGGGCGAACCCCGATACGCCGGCCGCCACCTCGTAGGGCAAGTGCCGCGGGTGCACGAGCAGCGCCCGGGCGAGCTGCCTGACGCGCGGTCGCAGCGGCGTCAGCAGCTCCACGCTGTACCGCCAGGCGGCCGCCTCGCCGCCGGGCCGGTCACGGACCGCGGCGCGGAAGCGCCGCGCGTCGCCGCCATCGCCGCGCCAGGAGGCCAGCCAGCCGCGCAGTTCCCCGTCGGTTCGCGGCAGGCTCCAGTCCCGTAGCCGTTCGGCGACCTGGCCGGCCGCGTCGATGACGAACCCCAGTTCGCCGCCGCCGCGGATGGCGTGCACGCGTCCCGAGCTAGCCCCGCCCGCCCGGATGCTGGCCGAGCTGAACCGGGCGCCCACCGCGAGCGCGGCGACCGCGTGCCCGGCTTCGTGCCACGCGGTGCGCACGGCGCCGGCCCGGGCGGGCGCGTAGCTCGCCGCGAAGCCGCCGTCATACCGCTGCCTGATCCAGCCGTCGTGCACGATCGACTCGTCGTCGTACCGGGCGAGCCGGGCCAGCTCGGTCTCGATCGCGGCCAGCGTCCGCCGCTGCGCAGGTGTCACAGCCCGACCATAGATCGCGCGGCCTGGAAACACAGCGACATCAGGTACGTTTAGATGCTCGTGACTTGGTTGCGGTCAACGGCGGTACTGAACGCGGGGACGACGGAGCAAGCGCGCCTGCTCGAGCGGGCGCTGCTGATCGTCGGCGTGGCCGCTCTCGGCTTCAACTTGCGCGGCGCGATTACCAGCTTGCCGCCGGTCTTCCCGGAACTCGCCGGCAGCCTGGACCTGTCAGCCGCGGCGGTCTCGGTGCTCGCGGCAACCCCGGTGATCTGCTTCGGGGTGGTCTCCGGTTTCGCCGCCTCGCTCAGCAGGCGGCTCGGTGAGGAACGCGTGCTGCTCGCCGCGCTCATCGCCTTGATGGCGGGGCTGCTGCTGCGCGCCGCGGCGCCCGGGGCGATGCTGTTCCCGGGCACCGTGCTCGCCGCCGCCGCGATCGCCGTGATGAACGTGCTGCTGTCCAGCCTGATCAAGCGGCGGTGGCCGCAGCGCGCCGGGTTCCTGATCGGCCTTTACATCACCGCGCTGTCCGTCGGCGCGATCATCGGGTCCTTGGTGAGCGTGCCGCTGTGGCGCGCCACTGGCGGTTCGGTTGCCGTGACCCTCGGCTGGCTGGCGGGCCCCGCGGCGCTGGCCGCCTTGCTGTGGCTGCCGCAGGTGCGGCACGCCGCCCGGACCCGGGCGGCATCCGCCCCAGCGGACCGCCCGGAAGCGGACCGCCCGGAAGCGGGGCAGCCGGACGCGGGCCGGCCTGCCGCGGGACAGCCGGAAACGGGACAGCCGGAAACGGGACAGCCGGAAACGGGGCGGCCACGACCGGTACCGGTGTACCGATACCCGCTCGCGTGGCAGGTCACCGTGTTCATGGGCGTCCAGAGCCTGCTCTACTACGCCGCGCTGTCGTGGCTGCCGGAGATCCTGCGTGACCGGGGCGTCAGCGCGGCGGCCGCCGGCGGCCTGCTGGCGCTCATGGGGGCGGGCAACCTTGCGGTATCGCTGGTCGTCCCGATCGTCGCGCAGCGGATGCGCGCGCAGTACTGGCTCGTGGTGCCGACCGTGGCGGCGATGGCGGTGGGCCTCGCCGGCACTGTTTACGCGCCGCTCGGCTCCGCGGCCATCTGGGTGCTGATCCTCGGTGCCGGCCAGAACGCGGCACTCAGCCTCGCGATCTTCTTCACGATGGCGCGCGCCCCCCACCCGGCGGCTGCCGCGTCACTGTCCTCGATGGCGCAGGCGATCGGCTACCTGCTGGCGAGCCTGGGCCCGCTGGAGGTCGGGCTGCTGCACTCGGCCACCGGCAGCTGGAACGTGCCGCTCGCCGTGCTGTTCGGGCTCACGGGTATCCTGCTCGTCGCTGGCCTGCTGGCCGCCAGGCCGCGGGTGCTCCCCGCGGAGTGAGGCCGCGGCGCGGGGATGGCGAGGGAGCAAATGGCACGGGCGCCCGTCGGATTCGACCTGGACATGACGCTGATCGACTCGCGGCGGGCGATCATGGCCTCGTTCGCCGGAGTGGCGGCGGACACCGGCGTCCCGATCGACCCCGCCGCCGTGGACCGCAGGCTCGGCATCAAGCTCGAGGACGAGCTCGCGTACTGGTTCCCGGCCGACCAGGTGCCGCCCGCCGTCCGCCTTTACCGCGAGCATTACCTCCGGCTCGCCGGGCCGCTGACCAGCGTGCTGCCAGGCGCGCGCGAGGCGCTTGCCGCCGTCCGGGCCGCGGGCGCGCGCGCCGTCGTCATCACCGCCAAATACGAGGTGACGGCGCGGCTTAGCCTGGACGGCGTCGGCCTCGCGGCCGACGAGATATTCGCCGACGTGCACGGGCCGCAGAAGGCGGCGGTGCTCGCCGGTCTCGGGGCGGGCGTCTATGTCGGCGACACGCCCGCGGACATGGCCGCCGCGGTCCAGGCGGGGGCACGAGCGGTCGGTGTCACGACCGGTTCGTTTACCGATCGTGATCTCAGCGCGGCCGGAGCGGATCTCGTTCTGGCCTCGCTTGCCGACTTCCCGGCTCTGTACGCCACCTTCGATGCCTGAACCTGGTGACCCGTATCCGGCCAAATCAGCCCGCGGCACGCGGCGTCGGGTGAACATGCCGGTAAAAGTCGGCAGGGCCAGCACAACAAGAGTTAAGAACCTGTAAGGTTTTCGGGTGAGTTCGGTGCTGGATCGTCTCGGAGCAGCCACGCCTAGGGAAAAGGTCAGGAACAACCGCATCCTGATCGCCGGCGTCGTGGTCTTCGCCGCCGTGCTCGCGATGTGGGCGATCTACGCCAAGAGGCACCCGCTCGGCTACACGCTGTTCCCGGTCGACTTGGGCGTATACCGGGACGGCGGGCTTATCGTCAGGCACATCAGCCCGCCCTACGACGGGAAGCTGCCCAACCCGCTCTATGACTGGCCGCTCAAGAACGAGGCACTGAAGTTCACGTACACCCCGTTCGCCGGGCTCTTCTTCGCGTTCGTGTCCTTCGTGCCGTGGTCGATCCTGCCCCGCATCTCCCAGGTGGTGAACCTGGTCGCGCTCCTTGCCGCGACATGGTGCACCATGGGCGCGCTCGGCTACCGGGACGTGCGGGTCCGGGCCGGCGGCGCGCTGCTCGGCGCGGCGGCCGGGCTGCTCACCGAGCCGGTGTTCCGCACCATGTACCTGGGCCAGATCAACCTGCTCCTGATGGTGCTGATCATCTGGGACCTGACCCAGCCGGACAGCCGCAAGTGGAAGGGGATCGCGACCGGGTTCGCCGCCGGGGTCAAGCTGGTGCCGCTGATCTTCATCCCGTACCTGCTGCTCACCCGGAAGTTCCGGCAGGCGGCGGTGGCCCTGGCCAGCTTCCTGGGCACCGTGATCCTGGGTTTCGTCATCCTGCCCGGTGACTCCAGGGACTGGTGGTTCCACGGCCTGTTCATCCAGGACGGCCGGACCGGGTTCGTGGGCTGGGGCGGGAACCAGTCGATGCGTGCCATCGCCACCAGGCTGGCTGGCAGCATCAACGAGGCGACCGTGCCCTGGGTGGTCGCCGTGCTGGTGGTGACGGTTCTCGGCCTGCTCTGCGCGGCCATGCTGGGCCGGGCCGGGCACACGATGCTCGGCCTGCTGATGACCGCGCTCATCGGGCTGCTCGACTCGCCCATCAGCTGGGATCACCACTGGGTGTGGGTGGTTCCCGGCATGATGGTGGCCGTGCACTACGCCGTGCGCGCCTGGCAGGCGGGCAGGCGTGGCGGCGCGGTCGGCTGCGCCGCCATCGCGGCCGGCATGCTGCTGGTGTTCGCGCCGTGGCCAGGCAGCCTGTGGAGCGTGCACACGACGGGTCCCGGCAACTTCACGCACGGCCTCATCTGGGCCGCGCAGAACACTCCGGTCACCAAGTACGTGCAGTTCGGCGACCAGCCGTGGTTCCGTGAGTACCACTGGAGCGGCTTGCAGGTCTTCGCCGGGAACGCGTACATCCTGGCGGGGCTCGTGCTGCTGGTGATCCTCGGCTTCACCGCGGTTATGACGCTGGGGTCCGCTCCGGCGGCCAAGGCGGCCCCGGTGGGGCCGGCCGAGCAGGTCAGCGCGTAGCCCCAGCGGCCTCTTCAGGCCGCTATCGCGTCACGCCGCTATCGCGTACGGGCGCGGCGCGCGCCGCAGCCACTGCCAGAACGAGCGGCGCGGCGGCCGCGCGGTGATGTGACCGCTGCCGCACGTCCCCGCGACATCGATCCGCAGCAGCACCGGGACGTCTAGCCCCCATGGCGCGCGTACCTTGACGTGGCCGCTGCGCACGGTCACGTCGTCGGCGTCCACCACGATCCCCGGCTTGGTGATCAGCGTGATGTGCCCGCTGCTTACCTCCGCGTCGATATGCAGCGCCGGCTGCGTGATCACGGCCTGCGTGAAGTCCAGCGTGATGTGCCCGCTGCTCACCTTCAAGTCCATCCGGCTCGGGACGACCCAGCGGCCTTTCCGCTCGGCGTTGCCGCTGGAGCAGTGCAGGCGGATCACTTCTTTGGGGCCCGCGGCCGCTGCCGCCGGCGACAGCGGCGCCGCCGCAGCGATGGCCGTTCCCGCGGCGGGCAGGTCGGATATCACCGTCGCCAGTTCGTCATACGTCAGGGCGGTCAGCGCTCGCTCGAGCCGCTCGTCCAGTTCCTCGGGGGACAGCCGCCCGTCACCCGCCGCGACTCGCAGCACCTCGGCGACCTGCTCGCGGTCCGCGTGCGACGCGCGCAGCGCGCCCTGTCCGGTCGCCGGGACGACGGCCCCGCTGCCCGGTTCCTGATCCGCCATGGGACAAACTGTAGGACACCAGGCGGTGACCCGCTACGGACCCGCGGCGGCTCCGGGACCGGCGAGTACCCGCGTTATCCCGCCGCCCGCGTCAGCCGCGGCCGTCCCGCTCGCTTGACCGGCCGGGCGGCGGTCAGCATCTCGCTCACAGGCTTCTCCGTCACCAGCGCGCCGAACACGTCGGCGTCCATCGTGACGCGCCTCGGCAGGTCCTCACCGGGCAGGTAGAGGTCGAGCACCGCCACTCGCAGGCCGTCTTTCTCCATGGCCAGGGCCTCGTCGGCGAGCGCCTCGATCTCCACCGGGCCCTCCGCGAGGTCGGGGTGCTCGTGGATGACGATCCGCGCGAGGGCATCATCACGCATGATCAGCTGGCCGCTCAAGTCGCTAAACCGAACAGTTTTCTGCCCCATGATTCGACCCCTCTTTCAGAACGTCGTACGATGAGGTCAACACTGCCGGAAATCTGTTCGTTTGTCAAACGCGTGTTCTATAGCAAAAATTCTACCCGAAACTACTCTCGATCGAGCCGCTGCCCCGTGAACAGATCGGTCAGGGTGGTGGTCGGCACGCGCTCGGCGTCGGCGGGGTCGAGACGACCGCCGCGCCCAGGGCGGCGCTGACCTCGTGACCGGTTGTCAGCAGGCCGGACGCTAGCCCCTCCGCGCCCTCGCGCACGCTGCTCAGCGCGGTGATCGAGGCCGCCGCGAAGGCCAGCCCGGCCCCCAGGCCCGCCAGCAGCAGCCCCGGGAACATGCCGGTGAATCACTGCGCCCGAATGCTAGCTGAACATAATTCAACATTCGAATATGTTGATATATGCGTAACCTGGTCAGGCCTTTCGCTGGGTGAAGCTGAACCAGTTCCCCGAGTCGTCCCGCAAGATCGCTTCGATGCCGTAGGGGCGGTCCGCGGGTGGCTGGGTGAACTCGACCCCGCGCTCGGCGAGCGCCTCGTAGTCGCCGCGGCAGTCGGACGTGGCCATGACTCCGGGGGAGAGGGCCCCCTTCGCGACCAGGGCCCGGACCTGAGCCGCGGTCTGCTCGTCGAGCATCGAATGAGACGGATCCATGAGCAGGAACTCCTGACCGGCGCTTCCCGGGGGCCGGACCGTCATCCAGCGCATGCCGTTGTCGAGCTTGATGTCGTTGGTCAGCTCGAAGCCGAGCTTCCCGGTGTAGAACTCCCTGGCCGAATCCTGGTCGAGTACCCAGACCGAAACGATGTCGATTCCGTTGATCAT
>Ga0306920_100005943_pt1 | contig 15834 bp, 9 predicted proteins | sample flu12Cox44000170_FD_204666 | JGI IMG/M metagenome (GOLD analysis project Ga0306920, IMG submission 204666) | Lab enrichment of tropical soil microbial communities from Luquillo Experimental Forest, Puerto Rico - flux4day.12C.oxic.44.000.170 (v2)... | ecosystem: Environmental > Terrestrial >... | reverse complement strand
CGGGCTGTGGCGGGTCGGCTGTCACGGGCCCTTGCCAGGTGCCCGCGAGGGTTTTTAATGTATCGAACGACTTTTGCGCCTCGGACGGCGCACTTTTGTCACTGGACTTGTGCGCGTCCGACTGCGCAAAAGCCATGATGGCGAACAACATCAGAACAGCGGGTAACATTAAACGAGAGGATTTCATGTTTGATTCTCCTTCGGGGGCTAACTTGTTGGTTTGCTCGTTGGTTAGAGTTATTTGCGCGCGCAATCAATTTCGATCGACGAGCTCTTGGGGCGGACATGGTGTTATAGTTAACTAGAACACAGCATCACATGTCAAGCGGTTTCTTGTGCCCTTGCTTCGCTCCCTCCGCGCCGGCACAAAGGGCTTTCGGAGCGACCCCCTGGAACGAGACACTTCTGTCGGCGGGTCGACCTTAGCTCTCAGTCGGGGGGCGATCGCCTCTGGAGGCCCATACTCCACGGCAAATAAAGGGGTTGTCGCACCGGCCAGGACCGATTTCCGGTATGGGCCGCAACCCCCGATACCACGATGTGAGTCGAGATTCAGATCTGGACCAACGAGCGGTATCTTTAGGAGGACAAAATGCCAGGAAAAGTCGAAACACTCACCATCGCAGTCAAAGATCAGGACGAAGCCCTGCAACAAAGACTTGTGCCGGGCGGGCAGGCATCACCTATGTTAACTCATTAGTTAATTAACGTGCGAGTTTCTGTTCCAGATGAAGTGACCCCCTGAAGTGGGACACTCCTGTATTAGACAACCTGCGCGTAACGTGTTGAAAAGTCGATCGACAAAAGGGACAAGGATACACCACGGAATTTCAGCACTAAGCAGTTGATCGAATGAAGGCATGCGACAACATCGGAAGGCTTTCGCGGCAGTTCGATCTTGGTCGCTATCTGCTTTGGAGCTGGTGATTTGCAGGTGTCTCGTACACATTTGTGCCAAAGAGGGGGTCACTGGGCCGGATTTCTACAGATGATTCAGGACGGCGCGGGCTTCCCCTCGAAATGGGACTGGTTTTCTTATTGCACCGCAACGATCGCGGGTCGCCCACGCCCGGAGGAAGAACGGAAGGCGGCTCGGGAAACTCGAACTCAAAAGGCCCCGAGTGTTAATATCCATGACCGAAATGGCGACAGACCGTCCCGATTCCGGCTACGCGCTCGGTAGTACTGATAGAGAGCACGAACGGCTGATCAAGCAAGCGGTGCGCTTCCGTCCGTTCACTGAACGATTGTTCCGTGATGCCAGTGTCGGCCCTGGCCAGCGTGTGCTGGAGCTTGGCAGTGGTATGGGAGACGTGGCGATGTTGGTGGCGCGATTAGTCGGCCCATCGGGCGAAGTCGTCGGAGTGGAACGAGACGCCCGTTCTATCGGACGAGCTCAGAAACGATTGAGGGAAGCTGGGATAAGCAACGTAGCGTTCGTTCAAGGTGACGCGTCCGAGCTGCCGCGCGAAAGGCCCTTCGATGCTGCGGTGGGCAGGCTCATCTTGCAATTTCTGCCCGATCCCGTTGCGGTTTTGCGCTCCGTGTCGCAGCTCGTTCGTCGCGGAGGAGCGATTGTCTTTCAGGAGCCTTCTTGGAAACCTTATATTGCGCTGTGTTCTAGGATGCCACTTTGGGCTGCCTGCGGTTCACTGGCTGTGGCTGCGTTTGAGGGTGCGGGCGCGAATGGAGAAATGGGGCTGGAGCTTCCGAGCGTATTTGAACGGGCCGGACTGCCTGCACCGGAGATGCGAATGGAGATGTTGCTTGGAAACGATCTGGAAAGCGCTCGATGGACTTCCGATCTGCTCAAAAGCTTGTTGCCACAAATTAGACGTCTCGGTCTGTCCGTCGCAAAGGTTGGAGATTTTGAGACGCTGGCGGAAAGATTGAGACAAGAAGCAGTGGCCTCAGGCAATGCGGCACCATGCGTGGCACTTATCGGAGCGTGGTGCACTAACACTTGAGGGTCATCGGCGCTCTGAGTACTAGTTTCGCTGATGGCCGGCATCTGGCGGCTCTTAACGAAAATGTAGAAGCGAATGCCTGGCTGCTTGAAGACTTCTGAGCGAAATGTGCGAATCCTCGAAAGCAATGCCGATGTTCAAAGGCGTGGCCGAGACCTTGGTGTGCCTTGTCGGCTATCGGATGCTATTCCACGCGTTCAACGCTCAATTTCGCCGGCGATTCCTGACGCACTAACAGCAATCCCTTTGCATCGCTGCCCATGCCGATTACCGTCTTTGGATCGATCGGCAACTGCTTCAGCTCCGTGGTGTTTGTATTCCAGTAGCCAATGCCGGCGGGAAGCAGGGTCATCTCATCCAGAATCAGCGCCAAAACCGTGGGCGCCGTTGGGGACATCGTGACCAGAAATATCGGATTGCCGCAACTGCTGGACTTCTTCAGGATCTTCCCGCTGGCGCTCTCGCGTAGTTCGACTCTTCCCTCCGCACCAGCCACAGCGATCGTTCTCCCATCCGCCGAAACGCTTACATCGAAAGGCTCGAGCAAGTCCCCTTCTGCCGCGTAAACCAGCTTCCCATCCGTTGCATTATAAGCGCGCACGTAGGTATCTCCGTCGGTGGCAAAAACGGACTTGCCGTCAGGGCTGATCCGCGCTCCATAGGTGTTACCGAAGGTCGTCGATCCGCTCCATTCACGCGAGCCGCTGGCGACGTCCCAGAGTTGCACCGGTGAATTTGCGGTGCTGATAGTAAGCTTGCGTCCGTCTGGGGAAAGCGCCATGCCGGTGATCTCTTCTTTTAGCTCGGTGCGCTTTCGCACCTTCCCCTCAAAATCGAGTAAAGAGACCGCTCCGTGAATCGAACCGACGGCGATCGTCTTCTGGTCGCAGACGAGCGCACCGGGATCGATCTGTGTATCCAAGTCCGCTTTGAACAATTTCTGCTGGCCGGTTGCCAGATTCCAGAGATGAATGCTTTTCTCTCGGTCCACACCTGCGACGTTCTCTCCACCGTTGCAGATGGCTGCGAAATACACTTCCCCTGTGGTGTCCAACTTGGTCATCGACCTCACCGTCTGCGCGGGGATCGTATACGTAAAGACTAGCGACACAAGAAGCGGTGCAGAGAAAAAACCAATCCTCATAGCAGCTCCATCACCAGCTCAAACGTCGCGCTTGCCCCCATGGTGGTCGCCTGATCGCTCAGCAGAATCGGTCGGACCAGCTCGATGGAGGGACAATCGTCGTTCATATTCTTTCCCGGATCGCCTTTGAAAATGGGGTCTGATGCAAAATACATCTGCGTCACCAGGGGCTTGTGACCCTCTGCCTGCACCAGGAAATGAATGTGCTGGCACTTCCGTGCCGGATAGTGCCCCGGCATCACCGACTGAAAATCATATTCGCCCTTGGTGCTCGTGAGCAGTAGCGCGCGATACCGGTAGCCAGTGATGTCGTATTTGCCGTGATGGTTGGTCTGCCAGACCTCGATTTTCGCCTCCGGCACGACCGCACCCCGCGTGTCGTACACCGCCCCGGCCACTGCAAGCGGCAATCCGGGATCGCCGGCTGCCCGCAGGTTCGCGGAGTTCCCCCCCGATTTAGGCGTTCCTCTTCTATAAAACGGACCCAACTGGTCGGTGGGCGTCGCGGGGCGAGCGCCACTTTCGGCGCGCAGGCAACTCTCTAGCGCGGATGCGGCAATCATCCCTGGGCTGAGCTTGATGACTCCGATGGCCAACGACTTCAGGAGAAGATCACGGCGGCTGAGTTCCATGTGACCTCCGGGTTAAATTCGACCGAAATGCAGGGCAAACACGTTGCGCGGATTCTATGAGAGTTACCTACCTACGTCAACGCGTTACAATTTCGCGTATCCGATCTTGCTTCACGCCGTTCTTTCTCGTTTGTGGCGACTGTAAGGGCAGTGAAGATTGCATCCCAAACCCATAGGTCACTCGGAGCGGCGTAGTGCCGCCTCATTCCAATTGGAGCCGTTTGGAGCCAATTCCTCGATCGTTGCTGGCAATTATGACCTAGGGCTAGGGCCTACGCTATGTTACTGTCTGCGGCAATTTTACGGAGGAATTAAACCGATATGGCCGAGGTCGGAAAGTTCACCCAGCCGGATCACTCGCCGGCTTACTTTATTGATTTTTTGGAGTTTCTGGATAGACAAGAAGACATTCGAAAAATCCGCGAAGCTGCCGCGAAGCATCTAAAGCTTGCACCTGGACAAAAAGTGCTGGATCTCGGATGCGGGATTGGCGGGGCGATCTTTCCGTTGGCGGAGGTCACTGGACCGAGTGGGCTCGCTGCCGGCGTGGACATCAGTAAGGCGATGATTGAGGCTGCCACGAGCCGACTGGCGGGCCGAAGCGGAGTGGAGTTTCGAGTTGGCGAGGCTTGCGCGATTCCGTACCCGGACCGGTTTTTCGACGCGGCGAGGTGCGAGCGCGTCTTTTTGTATTTGCCGGACCGGCACGCGGCAATTCGAGAGATGAAGCGGGTCGTGAAGCCAGGCGGCAGGATCATGCTGTTGGACGTGGACCTGGACGCGACGGGCGTATACACGGAGAAGCCGAAGCTGGCGCGGAAGATGACGTCGATCGTGGCGGCGACAATGCCGAATCCCAATTCGGCACGAGACTTGCCGGCGCTGGCACGAGCTGGGGCGCTGAAGGATCTACGAATCCAAATGTTCGCGCTGCACACCCCGTACGAATTTTTCCAAAAAGTGATGGCGGGCACGCTGGAAAAGGCGGCGGAACAAGGAACCGCAGCGCGCGAAGAAGTAGAGGAGTTCTTGCAGGAACAAGCGGCGATGGAAGCGCGCGGCGACTTCTTCCAAGCCTGGTATTGGGTGATGGTCAGTGGAACGGTTTAGATTGCCGCGCTACTTCCTCGGCGCGTTGGAGCCGAGTAATTGCAAGTCCAGCGGCTTCAACAAAATTGGTAGGGTCGGTGGGGATCGAAACTGCATCGCTAAATTCTAAGCCTCATCGCATGAAGGCGTTACCGACCGCTCCTCGAACCAAGTGTTAGAAATGTTAGAAAGAGAACATGGATCCTCGATCGTCTGGGTACCGGCGGTCCGGGTATGCTGAGGCTCAAAACAGCCCCAACGTCTCAGGTGGTTTCGATTCCCATCCACCCGCTCCACCAAACCCCGGTAACTCACTACTTTTGCGCGCTTAGGTTCCCTGGCTCTCCCTTTTGCGCTGTTGGCTGCGCGAAAAATTTACACGCAGAAGAGGCGGGGGGTGACCGTAGGGCCGTCGAAATGGCCGACGAGCCGGTGCTCGAGGCCTTCTCGCGAAGGCGCAAGATCGAGGCGAAGGCGGTTTATTTCCTCGCCCGAAAGGGGAGAGAAATTCTTGGCCATCGATGTGTTCTGCTCAAGCATTTCGAGCCGGGGCATGCCGACAACAGCGGTTGTCACGGGCAGGCTGAGCGAATAGCGCAGCAGGGAATCCATGCTTGCCTTGCCGGAACCGCTGCCGAGAAGGAATTCCTGACCAGTAACCTTCATGGCGATAATGCCGAGATTCTTGGCGTGAGCGACCGGAATTGCTAGCTCTTCAAAGCGACCATTGCGAGAGGCGTTCAGCGCCATCTGCACACAGTCGAGATCGTGGCGCTGAATCGCGGTGGCCAGGATTTGACCATTAGTGTGGCTGGTCATGCCGACGAAGCGCGCGAGTTTCTGCTCGCGGGCCTCCAGGAGTCCCTTAAGGGCGCCGTCCGGGGCTTCGATTCTTTCGAGATCGTCGGCTTTTCCGAGGCTGTGAATATGTACGAGATCCACATGGTCTGTTTGCAGGCGCGTGAGGCTGCCTTCGAGTCGCCTGAGGAAGGCATCGCGTGTGCGATCGGGAATCTTTGTGGCTAGCCAGACGTCGTTGCGGCGCGTGGCCATAACCCTGCCGACACGGCTTTCGCTCTTCCCATCGCCATAAGCATAAGCGGTGTCGAGATAAGTGATGCCAAGATCGATCGCATGATGGAGCGCAGCAGTGGCTTTTTCCTCGTCTTCGTACATGAGAAAGCGGCTCCCGCAGCCGAAGGCAAGAATCGAAACTTTGGCGTTGGTGCGGCCGAGCGTTCGCGCGGGGAGGGAGGCGACAGGAGGACGCTTGTCCGTCACCTCGGGGAAAAGCGAAAGGCTAACCCCGGCGCTGGTAACGCCCAGGCGTTCCAAGAATTTTCTGCGGGATAGGGATCGCTTCATGGGTACCTCCTGCGGATAGAAATGATTGTAGCGCCGTTGCGAAGACGTGGCCGCAGGCGCACGGTCCCTGATCGGCTTACCGCTCGGTTGTGTAAGGATACTTCATTCGTCGTTACCGATTACCCGGAATCACAAATGATGCCGGGCTGGCATCCGCGAGCCTATACGGTCCTCGAGAGCGCCGTCGGCCATAACTCAACCAGCTGCTTCAAGGCAGCGGTTCAACGCAGGTGCGGCCGCCTTCAGTTCTGTCCTGCCGGTTGCAATAGGATCAACGTGGGGATTTCTTGCTGCTTGACGACCGCCTCGTAGGCTTTCAGATCTGTAGCGACAATGACCTTCCACTTGGACAGTTGCTCGTCCACCGTTTTAGACAGCATGTCGAACACTTCATAGGATTGTCGTGTGGGAGCGGACGAAGCACTGCCTACCACGCCACCCAGAGCCGCCAACTGATTGTTCAGACGAATTGGGAAGTTCAGAACGTCCTGGCCGCTCTTGGCCTTCGTTTGAATCAGCGCTTCTTCCACTTCGGTCATTTTCTGGTCCAGCGACTTGCCAGCTTCCGCAACCGCCTTCGCACGTGGATCCCCGTTTAGATGCTTATTGATCGCATTGATCTGTTCTCGAAGATTACGAATCTGGTTAATGGTGTCGTCCGTTTCGGTGATCTTGTCGCGAATTTTCAAAAGGAGGTCGAACTGCTTTTGCAGATCGTCGCGCGTGACGCTGATACGTGCGTCTGGCACAATCTTCAGCGGCGTCGTGTATGCCTTGCCGTGCACAGTCAGCCGCACTTGATAATCGCCAGGCACCGCGCGGGGGCCGTCTGTGCCGCCTCCCCAGAGAGGGGCGCGCGGCACCACGTGTGCACCTTCATAGTTCAGGTCCCAGACGAAGCGGTTCAATCCGGCTTCAGCAGGGAGCACGTCGCTTCCGCCGCCGCGTCCTTCAAATCCTTCATCCTCCAATCCTTCTTCCGGTTTCTTTGGAAAATGGCGGACGACTTTGCCCGAAGAATCCAGAACGTCCAGCGTGATTTTCGGTGCCTCCACATCAGCATCGCGTTCCGTCTTGCCGCCATCTTTTTTGCCATCCTCGGATTTCTTGAGCGACGCCTTTAACCAGTAGTCGATCACGGCACCTGCCGGAGGATTCTGGCCCGTTGCTGGCCCGCCCCTGAAGAAGCCGCTGCGAAAGACGCTGTGATTCGCCGGCGCCGGCGCGAACAAGTGAACGTCCTCCCGAGCGATGGAATCCTGGTGTTGCCGCAATGGCGAAATATCGTCGAGCACCCAGAAGCTGCGCCCGTGCGTGCCTATCACGAGATCAGCGTTCTTGATCACGAGGTCGTTGACCGGCGAAGGAGGCAGATTCAGTTGCAGTGACCGCCAATGCGCACCATCATCGAAGGAAACCTGCACTCCGCCTTCGGTTCCGGCAAACAGCAATCCCGGCCGCATTGGGTCGACGCGTACTGCATGCACATAGCTTTCGGCGGGAAGGCCGTTCGCAAGCGAAGTCCAGGTTGTTCCGAAATCGGTGGTCTTGAATACGTACGGCGCGAAGTCATCCATTTTGTGCCGTTCGACCGCCGCATAGGCGGTACCGGCATCTTTAGGCGACGCTTCCAACATGCTTACGGTGCCCCACTCCGGCATGGCCTTCGGCGTCACATTCTCCCAATGCTGTCCGCCGTCGCGCGTGATGTGAATCAGGCCGTCGTCGGTTCCGGCCCAGATCAAATCCTTTTGCACCGGAGACTCGACGACCGAGAAAATCGTGTCGTACACTTCGACTCCAGTGTTGTCCTTGGTGATTGGCCCGCCCGAAGCCTGCTGTTTTTGCTTGTCGTTCCGCGTCAGGTCCGGACTGATAGCCGTCCAGGTCATCCCGCCGTCCGTCGTCTTGAAGAGCATTTCCCCCGCATAATAGAGCGTCTTAGAATCGTGTGGCGAAAAGACAATTGGCTCGGTCCACTGGAAGCGGTGCTTCACATCGGCCGCCGCCCATCCGATCGGATTCACCGGCCAGGGATTAATCGCCAGTGTCTCACCGGTATGATGGTCGTAGCGAGTGATCTCGCCGCCATAAGATCCGGCATATACGATTTTTGGATCGGCCGGATCCGGCGCGATATACCCGCTCTCTCCACCTCCCACGGCATACCAATCGGCGCGGTCGATGCCGCCGTCCGGGCTGGCGCTGGCAATTCCCACCGTCGAATTGTCCTGCTGGGCTCCGTAGATGTAATACGGAAAACGGCTGTCCGTCGTCACGTGATAGAACTGCGCCGTCGGCTGGTTGTACTCCGTTGACCAGTTGAGCCCGCCGTCCGTTGAGATCGTCGCTCCACCATCGTTGCCATTGATCATTCGCTTCGGATTCGTGGGGTCAATCCACAAGCCATGGTTGTCGCCGTGCGGCGTCCGCAGCGATGTGAACGTTTTCCCACCGTCGTTGGACCGGTATGCGGCTGTGTTCAGGATGTAGAGGGAGTCGGCGGACTTGGGGTCCGCAAAAATGTGCGAGTAGTACCAGGCACGCTGCCGGAACCGGTGATCGTCCGTCAGCAATGTCCAATTCTCGCCGTCGTCATCGGAACGGAAGATGCCGCCTTTCTCCGATTCGACCACGGCCCAAACGCGGTTGGGATTCGCTCCTGAAATCGTTACGCCGATCCGCCCCTTGACTCCCTCCGGAAAACCATGTCCCTTCACTTCCTTCCACGTGGTCCCGCCATCAGCCGAGCGATAAAGGCCACTGCCCGGTCCGCCACTCTCCATGCCCCATGGGCTGCGCTTCACTTGCCAAAGCGACGCGAAGAGAATATTGGCATTGCTCGGGTCAAAGGTGATGTCGATGCCTCCGGTTTTGCCGTCCTTGTAGAGCACCTTTTCCCATATTTTGCCGCCGTCACGCGTACGAAAGATTCCCCGCTCTTCGTTGTCGCCAAATGGATGACCCAGTGCGGCCACGAACGCGATTTCTGAATTGGTCGGATGCACGATCAGCCGGCCGATGGCATGCGTGTCTTTAAGTCCGATGGAATTCCACGTCTTGCCGGCATCGATCGATTTGTATACGCCGTTGCCGCCCACCACATTGCCACGGATGCACGCTTCGCCCGTGCCAACGTAGATCACGTTTGGATCCGATGGCGCGACCGCAATCGCGCCGATGGCCGGCGAGGCTCCCTCTGCTTTGTCGAAGACCGGGGTCCAGTTTAGGCCGCCATCTGTGGTCTTCCAGACTCCCCCTGCAACCGATCCGAAATAGTAAGTACTGTCGTGCCCAATCACACCTGTAACCGCCACTGCCCGCCCCCCGCGGTAAGGACCAACGAGCCGATACTTCATCGCTTTCCACGGTGATTCTCCTTCTTCGTCTTCCGCTTTAGTTGCGCCACTCGCTGCCGTGCCAGGTTGAGAAGCGGGCGGTTTCGCCTCCGGCGGCGCATTCTTTTTCTTCTGCGCGAAGCCAACGACGCTCAAGCACAAAGACACCAGAAAAAGGACAAAGCTACGCATCGTCCACCTCCAGGGCAATTTGGCGAACCGAAATCCTAAACACTCCGCGCGCAAATGGCAAAGCCAAATCGGCGCGCCTAAATCGACGCAGCCTTCCGGATTGAGTTTTCTCGGGACTACGTTCATAGTGCTGCCCGTTGTTTGCCCTGAGGTGACATACATGCGATGGAATCGCTTTGTGTTAGCCGTTTTCGGTCCGCTGAGTCTCGTCCCAGCCCCACCGTCCAGCGTGGCCCAGCAAATCCCCGAAACCACTTACCAGGAATTGCGTTGGCGCATGATCGGCCCAACTCGCGGCGGCCGCACCCGCGCAGCGTGCGGCGTTGCCAGCCAGCCGAATGTGTTCTACATCGGAGCCGTGAATGGAGGCGTTTGGAAAACCGACGATTTCGGCCGCACTTGGACCCCGCTCTTCGACTCACAGCCCACACAATCCATCGGTGCGATTGCCGTTGCACCATCCGACCCAAATATTATTTACGTATCGAGCGGCGAAGGTCTCGCCCGCCCCGATCTCTCGCTTGGCGATGGAATTTACAAGTCCACTGACGCGGGGCAAACCTGGACTCACCTTGGCCTCCGCGACGGGCAAGGGATTCCCTCCCTTGCTGTTGATCCTCGAGATCCGAATCGCGTCTTTGCCGCTGTGCTCGGCCATCCGTATGGAGCCAATGAAGAACGCGGAATCTTTCTCTCGGTCGATGGCGGCCAGTCCTGGCAGAAAACTCTGTACAAAAACGAAGACACCGGCGGCTCCGCCGTCGAAATCGATCCCTCGAATCCCGATGTGGTCTACGCCGGTCTATGGCAAGTTCGTTTAGGCCCATGGGAAGACGCAAACGGGTACAACGGCACGGGCGGCGGCCTCTTCAAGTCCGCGGACGCCGGCAAGACCTGGCGTCCGCTGACAAACGGCCTGCCGAAAGGAGTTATTCAGATCAATGTGGCGATTGCGCCGAGCCAGTCCAGCCGCCTTTATGCCGCCGTCGCCAGCAAACGGAACGAAGCATCGCTTGGTTCCGATCTCGGCGTGTATCGTTCCGACGATGGTGGCGAGAACTGGCAGCAAATTACAAGCGATCCGCGCCCGTCTGGACGCATTGGCGGCGGCGACCTTCCAATTCCCCGCGTAAGCCCGAAGAACGCTGACACCGTCATCGTCGCTAGCACTGTCACCATGAAATCCAACGATGGCGGCAAGACTTGGATGAGCTTTCGCGGTGCGCCCGGCGGCGACGACTATCAGAATCTTTGGATCAACCCTACGAACCCGGACATCATTCTTCTCGTTGCGGACCAGGGCGCCCTCGTCACCGTCAACGGCGGACGCACCTGGAGCTCCTGGTACAACCAACCGACCGCGCAGCTCTATCACGTCATCACCAGCAACACGTTTCCCTATCTCGTCTGCGCGGGTCAGCAGGAAAGCGGCTCCGTTTGCGTCTCCAGCCGAGGCAACGACGGCGAAATCACTTTCCGCGAGTGGCATCCCGTCGGCATCATCGAGTACGGCTACGCCGCGCCTGATCCTCTAAATCCCGACATTATTTATGGCGCTGGCCGTCGAGAAGTCTCCCGCTATTTTCTCTCGACGGGTCAGGTGCAGAACATTTCGCCGATCCCGCTCGCGAATCCCAAGTATCGCGCGGACCGCACGCAGCCGATTCTTTTTTCTCCGGTCGATCCGCATACGCTCTATTACGCCGCCAACTTCGTCTTCAAGACCACCGACGGCGGCCAGAACTGGCAGACCATCAGTCCTGACCTGGCGCGGCCTCATTCCGGTATACCGGTCAATCTCGGAGACGCGGCAAGCAAAGATGCGAATGCCGACAAGCAGCGAGGGGTCGTTTATGCTCTGGCACCCTCCTTCAAGAGCGTCAACACCATTTGGGCTGGCACCGATGACGGTCTGCTCTGGGTCACGCGTGATGGCGGCGCCAGCTGGAAGAACATCGCTCCGCCCGAGCTGACTCCGTGGAGCAAAGTCACACAACTCGTCGCTTCTCACTTCGACGATGCTTCCGCCTATGCATCCGTCAGCCGCTTCCGAGTTGATGATTCGCGCCCCTACATCTATCGAACGCACGATGGCGGCAAGACTTGGCAACGCATCACCAATGGTTTACCCGATGACGCAGCCGTCGACACAGTTCGCGAGGATGCGGTGCGAAAAGGACTGCTCTTTGCCGGCACGGAAAAGAGTGTTTGGGTTTCCTTCGACGATGGCGACCACTGGCAATCGCTGCAACTGAATTTGCCGCACACTTCGATGCGCGATTTGTGGATTCACGAGGATGATCTGGTAGTCGGCACACATGGCCGTTCGTTCTGGATTCTCGACAACATCTCACTGCTTCGCCAACTGGGTGAGTCGACCGCAAACTCCGACGCTGTGCTCTTCACACCCGCCGCTGCCACCCGCGTGCGCCGCAGCACAAACACAGACACGCCGCTTCCTCCCGATGAGCCGACCGCCCAGAATCCCCCCGACGGCGCAGCCATCGACTATTACCTCGGGAAGGAGGCTTCCGGTCCAATCGCGATTGAAATCCTGGACGCGAATGGCAAAATCGTTCGCCGCTATTCCAGCGCGGACAAGCCCGCCACGACCGACGAAGAACTCGCCAAGCAAATCATTCCGCTCTACTGGATCCGCAAGCATAAACCGCTTTCGACGAATGCCGGAATGCACCGCTGGATGTGGGATCTTCACTATCCTTCGCCTGCAGCCCCGCGCTACGAATATCCGAGTTCCGCAGTTCCGGGTGACACGCCCCGTGGCCCGTTGGGCGCGCGTGCATTGCCGGGACGATACACGGTCAAGCTAACTGTTAACGGTAAAACCTACTCCAAACCGCTCATCATTAAGATGGATCCCCGCGTGAAGACGTCCAGAGAAGGCCTCGCGCAGATGTTTAAGATGCAGTTACGTCTAGCCTCTATAATGACCGAGGCTTCGCGTGCATTGGCCGGCGCTCGCTCGGTGCGTGAACAGCTCCAGAAGCTGAACCCGTCTCGAGACGGAGCTCTCGCCACAGCGGTGTCCGATTTCGGCGAGAAGCTGTCCGCGGTTCTGGACGGCGCGGAAACTCAGCGAAGTGCGGGCCAAGCAGCAAGGCCAACGCTGGTCAGCATGAACGGCGGAATCAGCGCGCTGTATAGCGAATTGGATCGCGCGGATGCGGCGCCGACAACGGCCCAGCACAATGCTGTGTTCGAAGTCGAAGGCGTCTTTGCGGACGTGATGAAGCAGTGGAGGGCTCTAGAGGCAACGGATATGCCTGCGCTCAATCAGCATTTACGCCAAGGAAACCTGCCCGAAATCCACTCCGCTGCGGAACCTCCCAGAGAAGAGGAAGACGCAGATGACATCGAATAACCCTCCGGCCTTGCAACGGCTTGCAGAGGCTGTAAGTCAGCACCGCTAGAAGTTGAAGCGCAGGCTGGCGCCAATGGTTCGCCACGGCGCGTATTGAATCGGAATTTCGTCGCTTTCCTTAGCGATCTTATAGACGCTATTGCCGACGTTGGTCGCGTTAAACTCGACGCCAACTCTTCGTGTATCGGCGTTCCACAGGTTCAGGCCCAGGGCCAGGTCCGATGTGAAGTGCTGAGGCAACCGGGGTCCGTGCTCGACGATCGTTCCGCTGCCGTAGCGCATCGCACTGGCAGCCCAGAATCCGTGCCATGAATTGTTGTAGATCAGCTGCGCGGTTCCCGTGTGGGTTTGGTCGAACGCGGGCGTAATTCGTTCGCCTGGATCGAGCGGTTCGTCGCCCGCAAAGCCACCGGTTACGGGGCCGTAGAACGTCGTTCTCGCCAGCGCATATTGCAACCGCGCACTCAATCCGAACTTTTCGATGCGCCGCATGTTCAAGACCATCTCGAATCCGCGGGATTTGGCGCGATCGAAATTGATAGGTACGAAGATTCTTGAGATCGAGATCTCGTGGTTCTCAAAGCTGTTGCGCCCATTGTGCGCGTACCCGTTGATTTCCAGGCTCACGCGGGGATACAACTCTTGCGAAAGGCCGATTTCGCCATAATTCTGGGTGTACGCTCGTACATTGCCCACACGCTGGTCAGGATCAATCGCGGTGTTGCCGAGGAAGCTGGCAAGCAGTGAATACTCGACCGGCGGCGGCGAGAACAGACGGTTGTACGACGCGTGAATCAAGGACCCGGTCCTACGAATGTGGTAGGCGACTCCAACGCGCGGACTCACTTCGTTGTTGTCGCTCACCAGATCGAAGTGGTCGTAACGCAGTCCAAGATCGACGATCACATTCTTGAAAACGGAGAAATGGTCCTGGGTGTAGAAGTTTCCTGCCTTCCCCTGGCCCCACCCCTGAAAGGGCGGAAATACCTCCGGATCGCCCCGGCTGTCGAAGAAGAAGCTCTCGCCTTCTCGGAGATGAACGAATTCGCCGCCGGCCTTGATCAAATGACCGCCGGTCGCATAAGAAATATCGGACTTGGCGCCGAGTGTAAATGCAGCACGGGAGGCGTCGGAGAGCGGTGTAACGGGATCGGTGGTCGGCAACACGCGATCGGATGGCGTTCGCTCGTAGATCGAGGACGAAAGAAGAAGCCGCGGTGAGAAAGTGTGCTGCCAAGTGAGAATCGCTGTCTGCTGGCGCAAATGGCGCTGTGCGTCGCGGCCAGCTACCTGGTCTTCCGTGATATTGGGTTGCTGGAAGTTCGTTCCCGAGCCCATCAGCAGCAAGCGAACCGTGTCCGTATTCGTCGGGCTCCAATCGAACTGCGCCGCGGCGCGCGATCCTTTACCGAAGTCGTAGAGTTCGACTGGCTCAGGCGGATCCAAGTAGCGGCCCGAAGTGAATCCGTCGACAAAGAAGTAGTAGCCGAACTTCCCCGCATCTCCGCCGTAGTCCGCGTTTACGTCATAGTTGTCGAGTGTGGCGCCACGGAAGATGACGCTTCCGTGGCCGTTGAGGTCCTTGCCTGAACGCGTCGTAATGTCAAGAACACCGCCGAATCGATTGCCGTATTCCGCGGTGAAACCCCCGGTCATTAAGTCCACTGTCTCGAAGATCTGGGGGCTCACGCCCGCCGAGAATTGCGGCTGTGTGTTGTCCAGAAACGAAACGCCATTGATTGCTTCGTGCAGCGAAAACTCCGTCCCGCGCACAGCAAGAAAGTTATCGTGGCTGTCGCTCGCCCCTGGCAGCAGATTGTTCACCAGATCGTTCGTGCTTTCGATGTTGGGGTCGGGCAACTGTTCGAGGTCCTGCCGAGTGAAAAAGTAAGAGCTTCCCGTCTTGTCCGGATCTACGGTCAAGTACCGGATAGGAACTTCCACCTGTTGGAGCAGTGAACTCTTTTTCTGCAGTTCGATTTCCAGAGACAGGACTTGGCGCGCACGCAAGACCAGTTCAAAGCTGGCGCTGAAATACCCGTTCGCATCGGCGCTGACGACGTAGCGTCCGGCCGCCGCCCCTGGAAACTGAGCTTTGCCAAGCGCATCGCTGGCTGCGCTCACAATCGTGGTGCTCTCCTCCGAACGGAGCACGACCGCAACGTTGGGGATAGCGTGTCCTTCCGCATCGCGTGTTGATACTTCGATGTTGCCTTGCGCCCGAGCGCTTCCGGCGCAAGCCAAAACAACGATGAGTGCCATGCGTCGGACGTGGACGCCCACGGTCTCCTCCTGGCGGAGTCGATAGCCTACCAAACTAAAGTCCGGCTCATTGCGGTCATTTTTCTCCACGATCATCACAAATCCGGCGTGTGTCGTCTGTTCCGACTGCGAAATCATGCCTTTCTTCGGCCATTGCCGCGCACGTTCAAAACTGTAGGCTGGTAGGGGCGGTGGGGATCGAAACGGCATGCCAAAATTCTAAGTCTCACTGGGTGAAGGTGTTACCGGCCGCTCCTCGAACCAATTGTTAGAGTGTTAGAAGGAGGCGTAGACGACTCGAGCGAATTTCAGGCGCGCACCATTGAAGGCCGAAAAAAATTTGTAGATAGCAAGCAGAGTAATCCGATTTGTCAAAGGACGTCCTTTTTTTCTTCTACTCGCTGTTCGGTTTGCTTCTGAACCTCCTCGGACTTTTGCTGGATAGCCTCGGCTACCTTATCCA
>Ga0306920_100005942_pt1 | contig 15835 bp, 12 predicted proteins | sample flu12Cox44000170_FD_204666 | JGI IMG/M metagenome (GOLD analysis project Ga0306920, IMG submission 204666) | Lab enrichment of tropical soil microbial communities from Luquillo Experimental Forest, Puerto Rico - flux4day.12C.oxic.44.000.170 (v2)... | ecosystem: Environmental > Terrestrial >... | reverse complement strand
GAGGGTATTGTTGGCGATTACCGGATCGACGAAGGCGCCCGCCGGCATCTCCTCGCGGCCGAGGGGTTGACCAGTATAGGGCGAGACCGACAGCGCCCAGCCATCCGAAGACAGCATGATCAGCCGGTCGCCGCCCAGCACCGGCCCCACCCATCGGATCGGATCCTCTCTTGCCTTTTCGTCCTGGTAACTCGGGAGTCGTTGCACCCAGCGCACTTTGCCGTCATTGCGCGTCAGACAGACAAGCTCGTTTTCGGTCGACAGGACATAGACGTAGTCGCCGGCGACCCATGGGCCATGTGAAGAGCCGATGTCCTGCTCCCAATTGCGCTCGCCGGTTCGCAGATTGATGGAGACCATGCGCCCGCTGTGACTGGCGGCAAAGACCCGGCCGCGATCAATGACCGGTCGGCCGCGAATATCGGCGAGGGCTGAAACCGCATCGGCGCTACTGGCGCCCGCGAGATTGTCGGACCACAGCACTCGCCCGTTTTCGACGGTAAGGGCGAAAAGCTCGCCGGAAGAATAGCCCACCACAACCACCTCGCCTTCAACCGCCGGACTCGAGCTGCCGACCAACCCAGCGGTTTCGGGGATGCCGTTGTGGCTCCAGAGCCGCCGCCCGTCGTCGGTCGCAAGCACGACGAGTTCGTTTTCGACCGTCACGACAAAGATGCGCCCGTCAGCCACCGTCGGCCCGCTGCGCACCGGGGCCCCGGCGCTGGCCTTCCAAATCACCTTTCCCGAAGCGGGCTCGAGCGCCAAAACCTGTCCGTAACCGGTCGAAACGTAGAGCCGGTCCTTCCAAAACGCGACCCCGCCGCCGAACGAATTGCCACGGCTATCCCGCGGCTTGACATCCACCTGCCAAATCTGGTTGCCGGTTGCTGCATCGTACGCGCCGACCTGCGAACCACCATCCATTGCGTACACCCGTCCCTTAGCCACGATCGGCTGGGCCAGGACTTGGGTGTATCGCGAAGAGCCTTCTCCGACGCTGGTCTTCCACGCTTGGTTTAACGTATTGGGTAGTGCCAGATGCTGCATGGCGTGGTTTGGAAAACCCCCAGGCTGGGGCCAATCCGGATTGACCACGGGCTTTGGCAAGATGATCGCGGTCTTGGCGAGATCGGGATCGGGCTTGAGCTGGCGATCGAGGCTCAGTATCGAGATCCGCTCGCCGGGCAGCGGCTGTTTCTTGCTTGCGAACCAGCTGCACCCGGTAAGCGCCAAGCCGACGAATAAGAGCAAAGCGACGACAGGTCGGAACATCGCGGGCTGGAACCTACGCTATGGGGTAAGCGCTGCCGCCATTTCGGCGGCCTGAGCGCGCAAACTCCGCGGTACTGTCAAATCGTCGGCGAGGCTCTTATAGACGGCGAGCGCACCCATGTTGTCGCCGAGCTTGAGCCGGGCAGCCGCCGTCAGTTCCTCAGCCGTGGGGCGAAATGGGTTTCCGGGAGATGTCAGAGGCGCCAGGCGAGCAATTGTCGCCTTCGGATCCCCGGCGCTCCCGCCCTGCATGACCGAAAGCAGCAGCGCGACATCGCGAAAGGCAGGGTCGACCCCGCTTGCATCAGCGATGTGGTCATAGACGGCAACGGCGCCCTTGGAATCACCCGATTTCGCCAATAGGGCCGCATTCTCGAACGATGCGAGAACCGAGTATCCCCCGCCCTCCCGGGCAATAGAGGCGAACACCGTAGCTGCGTCGGACGTCTTTCCGGCGCGAACGAGCGCCAGCGCCCCTGCATAGCGGGCCGATTGAGCGCGCCGCTCGGAAAGCTGGTGTGCCCGCCAGGCGGCGATACCTCCGGCGATGATCAGCGCAAGCGCCGCCGCGGCGATTATATAGCGCCCGTAGCGCGCCCACAGCTTGAGGAAATTATCGCGACGAAGCTCCTCGTCGATTTCGCGGAAGATGTCGCTCACACAGGCCCCGACCGACCCTGGCTACAGCAGCGGCTACCATATCCGCTCACCCGAGGAGAGGCAAATCGCACCGCCGGGCGCCGAGAGCGCGCCGTGCTTCGGGTGTCTCAGGGCTCGCCTTGACAAGCGACGCCGTTCCATGCCGTGTACCCATTCGCTTGCAACGCCGCGCCGGACCTCTCACAAATGCACGCCTATCGAACCGATACCTGCGGAGCGCTGCGCCTCGCCGATGCGGGGCGGCCAGCCCGTCTGTCCGGATGGGTCCACCGCAAACGCGATCACGGCCATCTCCTGTTTATCGACCTTCGCGATCATTATGGCGTCACCCAATGCGTGATCGACGCATCCTCTGCCTTGTTCCCCGCCGTCGACGGCCTAAGGCTAGAAAGCGTCGTGACCTTGACCGGCCGCGTCGCCGCACGCTCGGCCGACACCGTCAACGCAAAGCTCGATACCGGAGAGGTCGAACTCGCGATCGCTGAGATGGAGGTCCAGTCTGAGGCTGAGCCGCTGCCGTTCCCGGTCAACGCCGAGGCTGACTACCCGGAAGAGATGCGTCTGGCCTATCGCTTTCTCGATCTGCGGCGCGAGCGCATGCACGCTAACATCACGCTGCGCTCGCAAGTCATCGCCTCGATTCGCCGGCGGATGATCGAACAAGGCTTTACCGAGTTTCAGACCCCGATCCTGACAGCGAGCTCGCCCGAGGGCGCCCGCGATTACCTGGTTCCGAGCCGACTCCATCCGGGCAAGTTCTACGCCCTGCCCCAGGCGCCCCAGCAATTCAAGCAACTGCTGATGGTCGCCGGGTTCGACCGCTATTTCCAAATCGCCCCGTGTTTTCGCGACGAGGCGGGACGTTCCGATCGCTCTCCCGGCGAGTTCTATCAGCTCGATTTCGAGATGTCCTACGTGACCCAGGAAGACGTTTTCGCCGCGATCGAGCCGGTGTTGCACGGTGTCTTCAAGGAATTCGGGACCGGTCGCTCGATCACGCCGCCGCCGTTCCCGCGCATCCCCTACGTCGAGGCGGCGCTCAAATACGGGACCGACAAGCCCGATCTGCGCAACCCGCTCGTTATCGCCGATGCCGGCGAGATATTCCGCGGCTCGAGTTTCGACGTCTTCGCGAGGGTGATCGCGGCGGGCGACGTCATTCGGGCAATCCCGGCGCCGGGTGCTGCCCGGCAGCCGCGCAGCTGGTTCGACCGGCTCAACGATTGGGCACGCGAAGAGGGCGCTCCGGGACTCGGCTACGTCGTCTTCAGCGATGGCCAGGCGCGCGGGCCGATTGCCCGCTTTCTTGATGAGGAGCGGCTGGCGCGACTGCGCGAATGCGCCGGGGTCGGCGACGGCGACGCGGTGTTCTTCGTTGCTGGCATCAAGAACCCGGCGGAACGCCTCGCGGGGCAGGCGCGCACGCGCATCGGCAACGAACTCGGGCTGATCGAGGAGGGCACGTTCCGCTTCTGCTGGATCGTCGACTTTCCGATGTACGAGTTCGACGAGGAAACCGGCAAAATCGGGTTCAGTCATAACCCGTTTTCGATGCCGCAAGGCGGCCTCGCCGCGCTCGAGCAGCAGGATCCGCTCGACATCACCGCCTATCAGTACGACATCGTCTGCAATGGGATCGAGCTGTCATCGGGCGCGATCCGCAATCATCGTCCCGACATCATGTTCAAGGCCTTCGCCATCGCTGGCTACGCCGCCGCCGAGGTGGAAGCGCGCTTCGCCGGAATGCTCAACGCGTTCAGATTTGGGGCGCCCCCGCATGGCGGATCGGCACCGGGCATTGATCGCATCGTCATGCTGCTGGCCGACACACCCAACATTCGCGAAGTCGTTGCCTTCCCGATGAACCAACAGGCGCAGGACCTGCTAATGCAGGCACCGGCGCCGGTACTTCCGGATCGGCTAAGCGAACTGCACATCAGGGTCGTCACACCGGCGAAGGAAGGGGTAAAGCACTGAACCGTCCGATGCGCGGCGGGGGCGGGGGAGGTCGGCCGGCGTTGCTCTTCTCGGTCGGCAGCTTCGGAGTGTCGCGTGTTATCCCGCAGCTTATCGGCGTGGTCGTGTTCGCAATGGGGCTTGCTACGGTGCCAGCGGCGCGCGGTGCCGAAATTGCGCCTCACCGTGCGCTTTACTCGATGAACCTGGGCTCGACGCGCACCGACTCTGGTGTGATCGATGCCAGCGGCACGATGGACTATGAGTGGGGGGAGACGTGCGACGGGTGGACGATCGAGCAGCGTTATCGGCTGAAGATGCACTATGCCGAGAGCCGCGACGTCGACATCGATTCGAGCTTTGTTACCTGGGAATCCAAAGACGGGCTCCGCTATCGCTTCAATCAGCGGCAGACCCGGAATGGCGAGCTTGATCAGGAAATTCGTGGCGAGGCGCGGCTCGACGGGTCAGGGAAGGGCGGTGTCGCCGAATTCACGAAGCCGCGGCCTCACACCCTGAAGTTGGCGCCGGGCGTATTGTTTCCCAGCGCACACACTATCCTGCTGATTGATTTAGCTCGAGAGGGCAAGACTTTTGTTTCACGCCAGGTGTTCGATGGCGCTGCCGATGAAAACGCGGTTCAGGTTTCGGCGGTGATCGGCACCAAGGCTGCTGTCGACCCGGCCTCGGCTAGGCTCAGTCCGCTCCTCGATCGGCCCGGCTGGTACATTCGACTGGCTTTCTTCCCGGTCGATGCCCGCGCCGAACAACCTGACTATGAGCTCGGCATGCGTCTCCTCGACAACGGCGTCTCACGCGACATGGTAATCGATTACGGCGATTATTCGATTCGCGCAAAGCTCGACGATATCGAGGCGTTGGGGGAGCCGCGCTGCTGATCGTCGCCGGTCTTTTAAACTTCATTTCCGGACTCGCCCGCTCGCACGTTAGGTAATCCCTGCTGGCTCGCTCCGTGGTCAGCAAGCCGCGATCTCGGCGAGACACCTGTAAGAGCTCAACCCGACAAGCCGCAGCGACGGGCGCCGAGTGTCCGCAGCAGTGCGGAGACGGCAAACTACGGATGCGCTGCGGTCCGGGCAGCGCATGGTTACCCTTCGGGGTCCGGCGGCCACAGAAACGCAGCTCCGCGCACTCCGCTCGAATCGCCATGGGCCGGGGCAAGCAGCCGGGTGGCGACCCGGTCGGAAAAGACGTATCGCGACCACCGCTGCGGGACCTGGTCGTACAGCGCGCGGATTGCAGAGAGGCCGCCTCCCAGCACGATCGCTTCCGGGTCGATCAAGTTGATGACCGAAGCAAGGCCGCGGGCAAGCCGATCGATGTAGCGCGTCAAGGTCGCGCGACAACGGGCATCCCCTGTCTCGGCGGCGCCTGCGATCTGGGCGGCGTCCCAGCTTTGCCCGGTCTGGCGGCGATGGTCCGCGGTCAATCCAGGCCCCGACAAAAAAGTCTCGACGCAGCCTGACCGGCCGCACCAGCAGGGTGGACCCGGCATCTCTCCCGGGGTAGGCCAGGAGAGCGGATTATGACCCCATTCGCCGGCAATCGCGTCGGCGCCGACGAGAAGCCGCCCGCCTACGACGATACCGCCGCCGACCCCGGTCCCGAGAATGACGCCAAATACGGTCTCGGCGTTGGCCGCGGCGCCGTCTGTCGCTTCGGAGAGCGCAAAGCAGTTGGCGTCATTAGCCAGCCGGACTGGCCGCGCCAAAGCTGCTTCGAGATCGCGCTGCATTGGACGACCGATCAGCCACGTGGAGTTCGCGTTCTTGACGAGCCCGCTGGCCGGGGAGATGGCTCCCGGGATGCCGACGCCGACCGACCCCCTTAGGCCGAGATCTTGCTCGATTCCGTCGACTATCGAGGCGATAGCGGCAATCGTGCCTCCGTAGTCTCCCTGCGGGGTGGCCGTCCTGCGTCGGAGGCACACTGCGCCGGATACATCAACGGCCGCGCCCTCTATCTTAGTACCGCCGACATCGACGCCAATGCGGAGACGTTTGGTCATTGGTGCGATCTTTCCGATGCGGAAGTGATGGAGCAACAACACCGCTCATCAATTCTTAAGTCCAGGGCATTAAAGCTGGCAAAGCAAGCGTTGCGTAACTGCGAGCACAGAGCCGTGTCGATGGCGATCACCGATCCAGCAGCCATTTAAGCATTTTTTCAGGTCCGCGAAGCATGACCATCGAATCCTTTAAATTAGGCAGGACCGGGCTTCGATCGCCCCGCCAGAAGGTCTTGATTGTCGAAGACAACGCCCTCAATATGAAGCTGTTCAACGATCTTCTCGTGGCGCATGGTTACGACACGCTGCAGTCGACAGGTGGGGTTGAGGCACTCGCGATGGCGCGCCGTCATCACCCCGATCTAATCCTGATGGACATTCAGCTTCCTGAAGTCTCCGGCCTGCAAGTCACCAAATGGATCAAAGAGGATGCGAGCATCTGTATGATCCCAATTATCGCCGTTACCGCATTTGCCATGAAAGGCGACAAGGAAAAAATGCGCAATGGCGGCTGTGAGGATTACATTGCCAAGCCGATATCAGTCACGAACTTTATACAAACGGTAGAGCGCTTTCTTACTTAACCGAATGATGGTTTTTATCTCTCAATGTGAGGGTGACCAATGTCTGGACGAGTTCTAGTCGTCGACGACATGGCGATCAATATCAAGTTGCTCGAAGCCAAGCTTTCGAGCGAATATTTCGATGTGTTGTCCGCTTCTTGCGGCAGCGCTGCCTTGGAAATAGCTGACGCCGAGCTGCCCGATGTCATTCTGCTCGACGTGATGATGCCCCGCATGGACGGTTTCGAAGTTTGCCGCCGGCTGAAGGCCAACCCGCGGACTGCCGATCTCCCGGTGGTCATGGTAACGGCCCTGTCCGATGTCGCCAACCGTCTGCGCGGGCTGGAAGCCGGCGCCGACGACTTTTTGACGAAGCCGGTCAACGATATTGCTCTGTTCGCGCGGGTGCGCTCGCTAGTCCGACTCAAACGCATGATGGAAGAGTGGCGGTTGCGCGACGAGATATGCGGCCGCTTCGGCGGCCCGGCATCCGTCACCACCGAGGGGGGTCGGCCGGCAAGCGTTCTGATCGTCGAAGAGGATCCGCTTGCCGCCGCTAAGCTATCGGAAACCCTGGCGGTTGGTCACCGGGTGACCGTCGTCGGCAGCAGCACCGAAGCGCAATCGCGGCTTGACGGCGAGATCGAGCTGATCATCGCGAGCATGACCACGCCAGACGGCGACCCGTTGCGCCTGGTTTCGCAATGCCGGGGGAATGAACTTTTTCGCCACCTGCCGGTCTTATTGATCGCCTCAGAACGAGATCTGCCCCGCCTCGCCAAAGGACTCGATCTAGGTGCGAACGATTATCTGATCCGTCCGGTAGATCGCAACGAGCTATTGGCGCGTACCAACATCCAAATCCGGCGAAAGCGGCTGCAGGACCGTCTGAACGACAATTATCAGCGCAGCCTGTCGCTTGCGCTGACCGATGAGCTGACCGGACTCTATAACCGCCGCTTCCTTCTAGCCCATCTCGACGAACTGGTTGCTCGGGTCAACCACGACGGAACCGGCGCGTCCGTTCTGTTGTTCGACATCGATCACTTCAAGCAGATTAACGACACCTACGGCCACGCCGCCGGCGACGACGTGCTGCGCGAGCTCGCGGTTCGAGCGACGAACACAGTTCGCAGTGTCGATCTCGTCGCTCGGTTGGGTGGCGAAGAGTTCGTCGTGGTGATGCCCGAGACTGGTCTGGCGATCGCCGCTGCCGTCGCTGAGCGGCTGCGGCTCGCGGTAGCGAGCCAGCCCTTCACGATTCGGGCAGGCAACGGCAGCGTCCGCATTACCGTAAGTATCGGTGCAACGACCACAATTTCAGGCAGCGAAGATAGAGATCGATTGCTCAAACGCGCCGACGAGGCTCTTTACCGGGCGAAAGCCGAGGGACGGGACCGGGTCGTCACCCATGACAAGCGCGCAAGGAGCCAGATCAACGACGTCCGGATGTCTCCACCGCATGATTCTGTGTCTCTCTCCCCGTAGAGACTTGCTTTAGGCCTATTTTGAGGATCGCCTGTGTTCCACCCACGCCTGCGGCGAACATGTCGAGGCGGACGCGCGCGCAGGGCGCCTCGACGGTTTCTATTCGTTCGTAGTCCGACCGGCGCCCATGGGTCGGACATACGATGCCGGCGGCAGCTTGTGACCTGCCACCGGCACTGAGACGCGCAGCGTCAGTCGATCAGCCCGTAGAACTTGGCGGCGTTCTCGCAGGTGATCTTGTTGATCACCTCGGGGGAAAGCCCGGCGAACTGCTCCTCGATATATTTCGAGGATTCAGGCCATACCCCATCGGGATGCGGATAATCCGAGCCCCACATCAAAGTTTCGACACCTATGTCATCGACGAGCCTCGCGCCAACGCGATCGTATTGGAACGTTGCGCGGCACTGGCGGCGCCAATATTCGCTGGGCTTCAGCTTCATCAAGTCGCGGAACCGGTCCTCGTACTCAAAATCCATACGGTCGAGCGCATAGGGCAGCCAGCCGATGCCGCTCTCGCCAAGACCGATGCGCAAATTCGGGTAACGCTCCAACACGCCGGCGCCAATAATCGCGGCGATGATGTTGATCAGGTTCATCTGGAACCCGGCGACGCTAGTGAACTGGGCCCTGCGGCGAAGATCGCCGGTCAGGTTGGCACGCACGCTCGCCGGCATTGCCGGAAAGGTATGGAAATGGAGCGGCAGCTGCACGTCGCTTACTGCTTTCCACAACGGCTCCCACACCGGGTGCCACATTGGCTCCATGTCCCAGGAGCAGGATAGCTCTAGCCCTTTGAGGCCGAGCTTGGCGACGCGGTGGATCTCCCGGACTGCAGCACCGATGTCGCCATAGGGCAGGCAGGCGAGGCCGATCTGGCGGTCCGGATAGTGGTTGCAGAAGACCTTGAGCCAGTCATTGTAGATGCGCAACATCTCGTTTGCCGCCTCGTGGTCGCGGACCCGCGAAGCAACTCCGAGGATGCCAAAAATAATCTCGGCGTCGACACCGTCGCGGTCCATGTCCTTGATCCGATGATCGGGATCGCCGGGACGACGCACGCCCCTTTTGCCATCTTCGTAGAGCCCGGTCTCGGCCATCTTATCAACGCGATAGTTCAAGCCGGGGACAAATTTGCCGCCGACCGAACCGACCCCACCGAGAAGACCCATATTGATCCCGGCCTTGGTCTGCCAATGCGGACCGTCCGGGCCGTCCTCGACATAGGGCATGCGCTCCTTCAGATCGCGCTTTGCCTCGGAGACGAACAGCTCCGGCGGCAGCCACGGCAGGTCAAGGTGACAATCCGCCGAAATTCTTCTGTATTTCATGGGGTCTTCTCCCGCTGCCTGGTGCGGCATTTCCTCGCTTGCGATTCTAGCCGCCGTGGTCCCGAAAAGCCATGCCGACTCAGTTTTTTTACCAGTGGAGCGGCATGCTGGAAAAGCGTGGTTGCGGACGCGAGCCCGGGCGGCGTAACTCCTCTCCGACACCACGTCGAAGATGGCCCGTACCGCGTCACCATTCGCGATAAGAACAGCCCAGAAGGTCCCGCTCAATGCCAACGAACATTATTAGGGGAGAGGGTTCTGCCGAGGCCGGGATCCCGCTGGCGATCGCTGATGCGCCGGCGAGAGAGACGGATGTCCGCGAGTTCGAAGCCGGGGTCCTTGCCAAACTAACCTTGGCTGTCGGCAAGGATGCGGCATCGGCAACCGAGCGCGACTGGTTTGTCGCAACGGCGCTCGCCCTACGCGATCGCGTCATCCATCGATGGCTGGCCGCCGATCGCGCCAGCCAGGCAAAGGGTCGCAAGCGGGTCTACTACATGTCGCTCGAGTTTCTGATCGGGCGGCTGTTCAGCGATGTCGTTGAGAATTTGCGGATGACCGAAATCGTTCGCGTGGTGCTCGGCGATCTCGGAGTGGATCTTGAACGGATGCGCGCTGCGGAACCCGACGCAGCGCTCGGCAACGGCGGCCTTGGCCGGCTCGCAGCATGCTTTATGGACAGCATGACAGCGCTAGAAATACCGGCCTGCGGCTATGGCATCCGCTACGATCACGGCTTGTTTCGCCAGGTCATCAAGGACGGCTGGCAACAGGAATACCCTGAGCACTGGCTGTCGTTCGGCAACCCGTGGGAGTTCGAGCGGCCCGAGGTGGTATACGACGTCCACTACGGCGGTCGGGTCGACAAGGCTGCCTCAGCTGCCGGATGGTCCGGCTCGATCTGGCGTCCGGAAGAAACGGTCCAAGCGGTGGCCTATGATACGCCGATCGTCGGCTGGCGCGGGCGGCACGTCAATCTGCTGCGGTTGTGGTCAGCTCGCGCCATCGACCCCTTACGTCTAGACATGTTCAATGGGGGCGATCATATCGCCGCGCTATCTCAGCAGGCGCGCGCTGAAGCGATCTCGAAAATCCTTTACCCGAGCGACGACACGGCTTCGGGGCGTGAACTGCGCCTGCGGCAAGAATATTTTTTCGTCTCGGCCTCGGTCCAGGATCTGGTCCGGCGGCATTTACGAAGCTATGGCAGCGTCCTCACCTTGCCGCAGCATGCCGCAATCCAGCTCAACGACACTCATCCGAGCATCGCCGTCGCCGAACTGATGCGGGTCCTGGTGGACGTCTATCGCGCGCCTTGGGACGAGGCGTGGCGCACCACCCTGGCTACTTGCTCCTATACCAACCACTCGCTGCTGCCCGAGGCGCTCGAAAGCTGGCCTCTGACGCTCTTCGAACGGGTTTTGCCGCGCCATCTCGAAATCATCTATGCCCTGAACAGCGATCATCTGCATGCGGTGGCGCAGCAGGAGGCTGCCTGCTCGATCCCCCCCGCCGCGGTTTCGCTGATCGACGAGACCGAAGGCGGACGGGTGCGAATGGGCCATCTGGCATTTTTGGGCTCGCATCGGGTCAACGGCGTGTCGGTTCTGCACACCGAGTTGATGCGCACCACGGTGTTCAAGGAATTTCATCGCCTTTATCCCGACCGAATTGTCGACAAGACCAACGGCATTACCTTTCGCCGGTGGCTGCACCAAGCGAATCCGCTGCTGACCAAACTGCTGTGCGATGTCTGCGGCGCAACGATTCTGGACGATCCAACGGCCCTTGGCCGCCTGGCCGATCAGGCCGACGACCGCGCCCTTCAAGACCGCCTCTCGGCGGTGAAGCACGCCAATAAGCGCGCGCTCGCCCGTCTCGTTCGCGACCGCCTCGGCCTGCGCCTCGACCCGGCGGCGGTATTCGACGTACACATCAAGCGCATCCACGAATACAAGCGGCAATTACTCAACTTGCTGGAAACGATCGCCCGCTACCAAGCGATCCGCGGCAACCCGGAACGAGACTGGGTGCCGCGGGTGAAGATCTTTGCCGGTAAGGCGGCTCCCAGCTATTTGCAGGCAAAGTTGATCATCAAGCTCGCCAACGACGTGGCGACTGTAATCAACAACGATCCGCTGATCGAAGATCGGCTCAAACTTGTCTTTATTCCGAACTACAATGTCAGTCTGGCCGAAGTAATCATCCCGGCCGCGGATCTGTCCGAGCAGATCTCAACTGCAGGGATGGAGGCGTCGGGTACTGGGAACATGAAACTGGCGTTGAATGGTGCATTGACGATCGGGACGCTCGACGGCGCTAATATCGAGATCCGTGACCGGGTCGGCGAAGAAAACATTGTCATCTTCGGCCTACGCGCCGAGCAAGTGGCGGAACGATGGCGAGCCGGGCTCGATGCCACGGATGTGATCGCCGCCTCGCCGCAGCTCGCTGATGTCATCGACGCGCTGGAGACCGGGGCGTTCTCGCCCGGAGACCCGGCCCTTTTCGAGCGTCTGACCAACCGGCTGAGATACGCCGACCGCTATATGGTAGCAGCGGACTTCGCGAACTACTGCGCGGCGCAGCGGCGGGTAGAGGAGCTGTGGCGTTCGCCTGGAGGCTGGGGACGGGCAGCCATTATGAACATCGCCGGCATGGCCTGGTTTTCTTCCGACCGCACAATCGGCGAATATGCCCGCGACATCTGGGACGTGCCCGGCAGAGCTGATGCAATCCCCCTGCGCTAGCCCACCGCAAATCCGCGTACGTTCTGGGCATTCGCGGCCCGAGGACGAGCAGTCCGCTCAAGGTGCCGGCAGAAGCTGGCCGCGGATCTCCCCGCCCTTGTTCGCAGCGGTGTGGATGTTGACATAGTCCTTCCCGGCCTCCAGGTCGGCCACCTGCGCATCGGTCAATACCTTCGAGCCTTTGATCGGGCTCGGCGTGACTTTAAACGGGACTGTCACGCCGGCATTCTGTGTGGGGTCAGCCGGACCATGGATATGGGCCGCCAAAGCCGCGCCGCTCAGACCCGAGTAGGCAACATCCCAGCTCAGTTTCTTTGTGGCAGTGTCGAGCGTTGCAGTCGCGGTGCCGGTTCCGGCGCTGGTGGTCGGCGGAACCTCGCTCGCGCCGCTGAGCGTCGCCTTGAAGGTTTTGGTCTCTGCTCGGGCAGCTCCAGAAACGAGGCATAAGGCGAAGACCCCCAGAACTAATAGCCGTACCTGACGCATGTGCTCCTCCCGAGGCATCATAGGGTCGCGGAGACTATTGAAGGAGCGGTCTCGCGAGAAGCTGAAAATTGCCAAGGGACGGGGTTTGGCACCGTTGATTCGGTTCACGTCGTCGTGATGGCGAGCGCGGGCCCCGGTGAGGCTCCAGCCAGCACCGACTGCTCGCACAAGGCGCGGCTTTCGCTGTAGCGCAGCGAAGTTTCTACCCATCCGCCATCCAGCCGGTTCAGGCGAAAGATATGAGCCTTTTGCTCACGGCCGGCGAGATGCATGACCCCGATCACCTCATGCGGCGAATAGGGCTCGACGAACACGCCGCGGGCGGCGTCAAAGGCCGGCGCGGCATCGCCGGGCATCCAGTTGCAGTAGGCAGGCAGGAAATCCACTGGCAAGTGTTCGGCAAAGATCGCATAGTTGAGCGCGGTCTGTTCGACGAAGAAAAACCGGGTCCGCTGTGCTGCCTGGGCTATCGTTCGCCCCCATACCTGCCAATGCGGCGCGTCGCCCCGCAGCGCGAAGACACCGCAATTAACGATCGGATTGCGGCCCAGCCGGTCGGCGGCACGCCAGCCGAAGGCTTCCCGGTAATTCTTCCATGCCAAGGTCAGGCCAAACAATTTCGGCCTCTTGTAGTGGCGCTTGTAAGCGCGGTCGATCTCAGGGGTAATTGCGAGCTTGCCGCTGGCCGCGGCCCCGACATATAGCTCGACCGCGCGCCAGTCCTGCAGCCAGGCATCGGCGTCGATCCAGAAATAGGTCTCGTAGCCAGGGAAGTGGCGCGGCAGGAAGGGCCGTGCGAACTGGGCCTTGCGCACCTCCGGGGTGTGCGCGCGACCAGGAAAATCGATATCCCAGCCAGGGCGGACGACATGGGTCACGCGTTGAGTGAGCCAAGCGCGCTGTTCCGTGTCGAGCCCGACATCTAGAATACCGATTTCTGCATTCGGGCGCTGGGTCCGCACCGACAAAACGGTGTCGCGCAACAGCGGGAAATAGACGCGGTCTGCCCCGCTTACGATCAACAGACGGTCGGATGCGGTCATCAACTATCGGCAGCCGGGGAAGTGCGCGTCAAGGGACGAGGCGGTAGCCGCCCGGTTCGGTTATCAGGATTTCGGCGCGCGTCGGATCACGCTCGATCTTTTGGCGTAGCCGGTAAACATGGGTCTCGAGTGTGTGCGTCGTAACTCCGGCATTGTAGCCCCAAACCTCGCCGAGCAAAGTGCCACGCCCGATGACCCGGTCCCGGGCGCGGTAAAGATATTTCAGGATCGCCGTTTCCTTTTCGGTCAGCCTTACCTTTTTCCGCCCACCAGGATCGACCAGCATTTTGGCGCCCGGGCGGAAATTATACGGTCCAATAGTGAATTCGGCCTCGTCGTTGTGCTCGCTCTGGCGCAGGTGCGCGCGCAGCCGGGCTAGCAACACGCTAAGGCGGAACGGCTTTGTCACATAGTCGTCGGCGCCCGCATCGAGGCCGAGGATGGTGTCGGCGTCGCTGTCGGCGCCGGTTAGCATCACGATCGGCACCTGCACCGCTGCGTCGCGCAGCCGCTGGCACAATTCCCGCCCATCCATGTCAGGTAGGCCAACATCGAGCAGAATCGCATCGAAATGCTCCTGTGCGACGATTTCGAGCGCCTGGGCGGCAGTGCCGCATTCGACGGTTTTGAACTCGTCGTTCAATTGCAGCTGTTCAGTCAGCGATTGGCGTAACGCACTGTCGTCGTCGACGATCAATATTTTGCGACCAGCCTTCATGATCCTCCCCGCCGGTTTGGAAGACCAGCATGGCCCTTTAGATGTACCACTTGGCCGCGCTGTCCAAACCCGCAATTATCCGTCGGATTCACTCATCGTATCCCCGGTGAGGGAGTGTCAAGCCTAACCGCCCCCCTCGTTTACACCAGCTGGTGGGCCAATGGTGGAAAACCAGCGCGCTGGACAAGGCGATTCCTGGTTTGCGGCCTCCGGAGTTATGCTCGGCCATGTCGGGAGAGCTCCCATGCGAATAAGTTACTCGCGCCCGGAGCGGCTGCCCATATGATGGCACGCGGCTGAAGGAGAAGCGGGTGCCCGAGTTCAGGACCTTTTCGACAGCGGCGCCTGAGGGCGCTCCGGCGGCAGCGACGAAGCCGGGCCACGACCTCGGTAAGGCGATCACGGCGTTGCGCCGCGGCGAGACGGTGTTGATTCGGGACGATAGGCTGAACGTACTCGCCATTGCCGCCGAACTCGTCGGCGAAGAAAATTTGCGCCGTCTCCACGAAAATGCCGCTGGCCGGGCGCGCGTGGTGCTGACGCGGCGGCGCGCTGTGGCCCTCGGCCTCGCTTCGCGCGAAGACCTGTCGGGCGCCTTGTCGATCCCGGTCGCGGCGGAGCTGGCGGCGGCGGTGATCCGTAAGCTCGCCGATCCCGCGGCATCGCTCGGCGCCGAGCCGCCGGGGCTGGGGCCCGCGCCAGTCGTCGCCAGCGGCGGGGCGCTGGCCGCGGTTACCTTGGCAAAGCTCGCCTCATTGCTGCCGGCAGCCTTGGTGATGCGGGTTACAGCGGCCGAAGCGGCGCTGCTGGCGCGACGCGACGACTTGGCAACGATCGAGGCCGCTGCGGTGTTCCGGCGCCATGCAGCGACCACTGCGCTGACCCGAGTGGCTGAGGCGCGTGTGCCGCTCGCCGACGCGGAAAATGCCCGACTGATCGCGTTCCGGCCGGGTGATGGAGGCGTCGAGCATTTGGCGATATTGATCGGGACGCCTGACCCGGGGTCGCCGGTGCTGGTGAGGCTTCACTCGGAATGCTTCACCGGCGATCTGCTGGCAAGCCTGCGCTGCGACTGCGGTGACCAGCTTCGCGGCGCCATTGCCACGATCGCGCAAGCCGGCGCCGGCGTGTTGCTTTACCTAGCGCAGGAGGGGCGCGGCATCGGCCTCGTCAACAAGCTGAGGGCCTATCAGCTGCAAGATGCCGGCTTCGATACCCTCGACGCCAACGAGCAGCTCGGCTTCGACGCCGACGAGCGGGTCTATCTACCGGCTGCCGAGATGCTGCGTAAGCTCGGCCTCGGCACGATCCGCCTGTTGACCAACAATCCTGACAAGATGGCAGCGCTTCAGCGCTACGGCATCCGCGTCGTCGAACGCGTGCCGCACGTCTTCCCGTCGAACGGCCACAACCAGCGTTACCTGCAAACCAAGGCCACCCGCAGCGGCCACCTTTTGTGATATAGCGCCTAGCGCGGCATCAGAGCGTAGCCTTCCATTTTCCCTCGACCGCATAGGCTTCGTCTGCGCCCGGCCAAGA
>Ga0306920_100005941_pt1 | contig 15836 bp, 13 predicted proteins | sample flu12Cox44000170_FD_204666 | JGI IMG/M metagenome (GOLD analysis project Ga0306920, IMG submission 204666) | Lab enrichment of tropical soil microbial communities from Luquillo Experimental Forest, Puerto Rico - flux4day.12C.oxic.44.000.170 (v2)... | ecosystem: Environmental > Terrestrial >... | reverse complement strand
GACCGACGAACAGCGGGATCGCGCAGACGCCGCCCTTACGCTCCGGCATATCCATAGACGAAATAGCAGCCCACCAGCGCGACAACGCCACCGCAGGCCCGGATGGCGATGACGCCATTCGGCCAGCGGCCAAGCACCCCGATGATGATCCCCGCCACGTGAAGCAGCCCAGTCGCGAGGACAAATCCGACGGTGAAGGCGAGGGCATCCGCGGCCATTGGTAACTCGACGCCATGGGCATGGCCGTGGGCAATCGCAAATGTGCCCACGACAGCGAGTGCCGCGGTGATCGGCAGCCGGCGCGCCGTGGCGACGAGGGTCCCTAGAACCACGACGGAGAGAGCGATCAGCAGTTCGCCCGCGGGGAGTGGTACTCCGATTACGCCGAGCGCGCCGCCGACAGCCATGATCAGCGGAAAGGCGATCGGCAAGAGCCAGATGGCCGGTGCGCCCAACTCGGCTCCCCAGATGCCGACACTGACCATGGCGAGCAAGTGGTCGAGCCCGGAGAGCGGGTGGAGAAACCCGGCTGTGAACCCGGCGGCGCCGTTGCCAACGGAATGCGCCAGCGCCGGTCCCGCAGCCATCGTCGCCGGCACCAGAGCGGCTAGCCCGAGAATCGCCGCCTTTCTGATGACTTTCACAGGTTTGTTGCCACTCAGCTGGGTTGTCGATCTTGGTTAGGATGGCTCGCTTGCGGCGGACCTACAAGCCGTAACTAGGCCATTCTGAATGCGAGTTATGATTAACTTTAATTTCCGGCAACCTTCTTGTCGGCTTCCGGCCGGCCGGGCAACCGTGTATATATGTAGAGGGGGTTCAGGGAGAGTTCGATGCAACCCAAGCTCGAAAGCGCGCTGCTCGGGGCGGCTGTCGCCGTGTCGCTGTCATTGGCCTCGCCGGCGACGGCGGCCGATCACCGCGACGCGCCGACGATCGACGATTATAGCGCGATCGACATCAATGACGTGTTCATGTTCCGCGACCCACCGTGTACGACTGCGACCTGCACCAGCCAAAACCTGGTCGTGGCGTTGAGCACGCAAGCGGTTGCAGACCCGCTGCTCGGGTCGTCTTACCACTTCCAGGAGAATGCGCTTTATCGCCTGAACTTCACGACAAGAAGCAATGCGCGGCCGACCGCCAACATCGATTTCGTGTTCGGCCCCTTCGGCAATGGGCCCGACTGCCCTGCGCCGCAACCGGCCTGCCAAACCTACAGGGCGGTTTTCCCTAACAAGGTTGTCATTGAAGGGCTCGCCACCCAAGGGACCTCGGGCGCGACGCACAATCCTCCGATGGTCAAGACCGAGGGCGGCATCAAGGTGTTTGCCGGGCCGCGTGAAGATCCGTTCTTCTTCGATCTGGTCGGGTTCAACCGTACGATCGCTTCCAACCCTACCGCGGTTTTGTTTACCGGGGTCGACGCGTTCGAGGGCAAGAACGTCAATGCGATCGTCGTCGAATTTCCGATCAGCATAGTGTTCCCGCAAAACAGCTGCATGGGGGCGACGACACCCGTGTTCTCGACGTCGTGCGGCGTTTGGGCCGTCACCTATCTTGGCAATTTCAACTTTGACGACCCTGAGAAGTTCGAAGGGCACCCGGAAGCGTTGCGCCAGGTCGATCGGATGGGCAATCCGGCGGTCAATACCGCACTGATCCCGGCGGCGCTTAAGGATTCTTTCAATTTCGGCGAACCGAAGGACGATCCGAAGGATTTCGCTGCGGTGATCCTTGACCAGATCCTCACCTTGGACAAGAAGTTCGGAACTTGCCCGCCCACGGCGACCAGCGCCGCGGCGTGCAATCCGAATGTTCCGCTGCTGGCCTCGGTGGCGGTGCCGGACATCCTGCGGTTTGCCTCCAACGCAGCAGATGGCTACCCCAACGGGAGGCAGCCCGCCGACCGCACGACCGACATTTTGATCAGTCTGATACTGCAGCTTCCGGGATTCACCGACGGCACAAGCGCCAAGACCTATTGTTCGGAGTTTCCGTTCCTCGGCCCGCCTCTGCAGCTGAATAGCAGCGCGCCATTCCAGATCAGCTCGCAAAGCTGCCCATAGCTGGTCGGTTTGCCAACATCGAAGGTCGGGCGGCAGCTCCATGTCGTCTGGAATATCTTTTTAACTGGGTTATGCGCACAGCCGCTCTCGGCGGCGCCGTTTGTCCCAACGGACGACGATCAGGTTCTCGAGTCCGGATTACCGAACGCCGATCCGCGGGCGCGACAGATGCGAGCTCTTGCGGGTGAGCTCAAGCAGCGGCCGGACGATCTCGCAACGGCGATGCGGTTGGCGAGCCGTCAGCTGGCGATGGGTGTCGCCGAAGCCGACCCGCGCTTTGTCGGCTATGCCCGGGGGACGCTGGCGCGGTGGTGGAATGAAGAGGGCGCGACGCCGCCACTGCGGATCCTGCGTGCCCGCATCCTTCAGGCCCAGCACGATTTCGCGCCGGCTGCTGCCGATCTGCGGGTAGCGTTGCGCGAATCGCCCCGTGCGGCGCAGGCGCTGCTCGTGCTGGAGGCCGTCGACGAGGTCACCGGGGATCTCGCGGAAGCCAAGATTGCGTGCGCGCGCTTTGCCGATCTGCGTCCGGGCTTGGCCGCGGCTGCCTGCGCTGCCAGCGTCGATTCGCTGACCGGCAAAGCCAAAGCTGGCGAGAGTGCGTTGGCCGACGCTGTCGCCCGCTATCCGACCGCCGATCCGGGTCAGCGTATGTGGGCTCTGACTATCCTCGGCGAGATCGCGATCCGCGCCGACGATTTGTCCGCCGAGCAATATCTGAAGGAAGCGCTCGCGCTCGACTCGAGGAATGTGTACGCGCTCACGGTCTATGCCGACTACCTGCTTGATCATGCGCGCGCCGCGGAGGTCTTACGGCTGTTGCGCGGGTTCGAGCGGGTGGACGCGCTCTATTTGCGCCTGACCCTGGCTGCGCAAATGACCGGCGATCCCAGATTTCCCGCCTATCGGGGCGACGTCGCGGCTCGATTCGAGGCAGCGCGCCGGCAAGGCGACAAGCTGCATCTGCGCGATGCCTCCCGTTTCGCCCTCGAAATCGAGCACGACAGCGCCCGGGCACTGGAATTTGCTCAGCAAAATTGGGCCGTCCACAAGACCCCCTACGATGCACGTGCACTGCTCGCCGCCGCAATCGCCTGCCGTGACCCTGTGGCGGCTCGGCCCGTTATCGATTGGGTGGCAACGACCCACCTCGAAGATCGGACAATCGAGCGCCTGATCAGCTCCTTGCTTGAGCCCGCTGAGTGAGCCCGCGAGTGCCGGGCCGCGCCGTTCCTGAGGCCCCGGGGACCCGCCGCCGGCTCAACCCGCGCAGCCGGCGGATCTAGCCTGCCCAATTATCCAATATCAGCAGGATAGTGTCGCGGGCCTCCGACGTCAGGCCGACATTAACTCGCACCAATCCGTGGATCTCGTCACCGGTAGCTTCAGTGCAAGGCGTAGAACCCCATCGCGCCGCCGGCCATTACTTGGTGCTTCGCGTCGGCAGACAACGGCCCGAGCCGGTCGCGGACCATCTGCGGCGCTCCCGGGAAGAAGCCGTCCTGGTGCGGATAATCGGTCGCCCACATGACCTTGTGCGGGCCGATATAATTGGCGAGCACAGCGATGCTGTTCTCGACCGGCTCGAACGAGATCCAGCAATTGCGCTGGAAGAGCTCGCTTGGCCGCATCTTTGGCGCGGTATCGTTGAAGCCGTGATCATCGAAATGCCGGTCCATCCGGTCGAGCCACGGCGCGATCCAGCCGCCACCCGACTCGAGGAACGCGATGCGCAGACGCGGGTGGCGATCGACAACGCCGCCCCAGATCACGCTCAACGCCGCCAGCATCATCTCCATCGTGTGTGAGATCATGTGGCGCGCCGCGCGGTCCTTCTCGAAGCGGTCGACGCCGACGGTCGGCATCGCAGTGGTCGAGCCCTCGTGAAAGCCGATCGAGAAGTCGAGCTCCTCGGCCATCGTCCAGAACGGCTCGTACATCGGGTCGCTGATCATCTTATTGCCGTGGTACGGGTTCGGCCGCAGGAAGCCGCCGCGCATCCCAAGCTTTTGGCGCGCAAAGCGCATCTCGTCAATCGCAAGGTCGACCGACTGCATCGGCAGCATCGCAACCCCGAACAGGCGGTCGGGGTAGGGCTTGCAATAATCGGCAAGCCAGCGGTTGTAGGCGCGGCACATTGCGGCCGCCAGCTCCGGGTTCTCGACGGCGCCGGCGAACAAGCCGAGGCTCGGATAGAGGAACGCGGCGTCGATGCCGTCGGCGTCCATGTCGACAATGCGGGCGTGCGGATCGAACCCGCCCTTCTTGCCTTCAGCATATTTGAGGGTGTCGAGCTTGACGTCGCCTTGCCGCACCCCGACCGAGCCGAGACTGCCGATGCCCCGTGGATTGCCCAGCAGTTTGCCCTCGACCTTGAGGCGCTCCTTGCCGTTCTCGTCGATGGTAAAGCGCGGACGGCGCTCGCGGAATTCGGGATCGATGTATTTGTCCCAGAGATCGAGCGGCTCCAGAATGTGACCGTCGGCATCGATGACGTTGTAGGCGTGAGCCATGACCCGTCTCCTTTTCGGATGCATGCAAGGCGATGATGCTAGCGGATACGCGGTGGCCGCGCGAGGCCGAACTCCACAAAATGCGCGCCGATTGATTTCGCTAGCTGAACGGTTACGCTCAGGCCCCTTTCTGTCCCCTCGGAGCTTGCGATGCCCGAAGCCGAACGCATCGACCGACGTCGGACGGCACTAATAGCTTACGACGTTTGCCGGCGCGCGCTGACTCCGTCTGATCCCGCGCGGAGGGCGGCAATGCGCCCGGTGCTCGACGCCTGGGTGCGGATGATCGCGGCCGCGCGGGCGGCGGGGGTGCCGGTGATCTACACGACGCCGGTCAGCCGGTCCGACGGCGCCGACGTCGTTATGCTGCCGACCGACCTTTCGGCGGGGACCGGCGTGCCGCCACTCACCAACGCCGTCGAGGGGACCGCAGAAGCGGGCTTCCCCGACGAGATCGCGCCCCGCCCCGAGGATTACGTCTTCCTCAAACGCCGGCCGAGCGCCTTCTACGGGACAGGTGTCGCCGAGCTGCTGCACATGCTGCGGCGCGACACGATCATCATTGGCGGCGGCGCCACCAATCGCGGCGTGGAGTCGAGCGTCCGCGAGGCCTTCAACCTCGATCTCGCCTCTGTCGTCGTGCGCGAATGCTGCTGGAGCAGTGATGTGGCCGCGCACGCCTACAGCCTCGATAAGGCAATGAAAATGTACGCCCGCATCCGCGGCCTCGACCAAGTCACGGCGATGCTGCGAGAATGAGTAAGAAGATCCGGAGGTTTTATGCCACGGTCCCGCGCCGCCGACGATTTCGAGACGATCCGTACCCGGATGGAGGAGTTGCGGCGCGAGAAGCTGCCCGAGCAACCCGCTCCAGCAGCCGACACTGGAGTCGTGTTTCACCGTGGCCCTTGCGCCTGCGGCAGAAGCCTGTTCGCGGACGAGTGCGACGGATCGTGCAAGTTCTGAAAAAAGGGGCCAGCCAGCCAATTGCAGACGGCCTCGCCCGTGGAGACGTGAATGATTAAGGCGATAGTGATCGGGGCCGGCGTGATGGGCGCCTCGGTCGCGTATCGGCTGGCTCAGGCCGGCGCGGCTGTTACGGTGCTGGAAGCGACGCGCGTCGGCGGCGGCACATCCGGGATCAGTTTTGCGTGGACCAATGCGCACAACAAGCCGCCAAGGCCCTATCACGATCTGAATGTCGCCGGCATGAAGGCGCATGCGGCCCTCGCCGACGAGTTCGGCGCCACGCCGTGGTGGCACGGCGGCGGCAGTCTGGAATGGGAAGCCGAACCGGATCGCGCGACGCAGGCTGAAAACATCGAGCAACTGCGTTCCTGGGGCTATGCCGCGGAGTGGATTACCTTGCGCCAGGTGCAGGAATTGGAGCCCGACATCGATCCGGCGGTGATCGGCGATGCGCCGGTGGCGTTTTTCCCGGAAGAGGGTTGGCTCGATCCGGTGGTCTATGCGCATTCCATGCTGTCCGCCGCGCGGCGTCGCCATGACGCCAAAGTCATCTGCGGCGCCCGCGTTGTCGACCTGGTCATGGCCGGCGATCGAGTAACCGGTGTGCGCGTCGCCGACGGCACGCAATACGAGGCCGACATCGTCGTGAACTGCGCCGGCCGCTGGACCAATGAGGCAACCCGGGACGCCGGTCTGCATTTACCGCTCGCACCGACCGTGGGGTTTCTGGTGTTCACGCCGCCAGTCGCCGCCAGCTTGAGCCGCGTAGTCCGCAGCACGGTGATTCACGCGCGTCCCGATGGCGCGGGCCGCCTGTTGCTGCATTGGAACCCGACCGACGCGACATTGAGCTTCGACGCGAAGCTCAGCCCGTCGATGCCGGAAGCGCGCGATCTGGTGCGGCGCGCCCGACAATTGCTGCCTTCAATCGGCGAGGTCGAGCCGGAGGCAGTGCGCATTGCCATCCGTCCGATCCCCCGCGATCATTTCTCCGCCATCGGACCGATGCCGCGGACGTCCGGGTACTACATTGCCGTCACCCATAGCGGCGTGACGATGTCGCCGTTCCTCGGCGCAGCGGTAGCCGACGAGATCGTGGGTGGACGGCAACGGGCCGAGCTCGCCGATTTCCGGCCTGCACGTTTCTTTAACTGATTTGGAGACGATGCCGCAGGCCGCAGGAGCGTCAGATGGCCAATAACGAGATCATCCCAATTGTGGATCTGGGCCCCTACCTGGCAGGCGCCCCTGGCTCGATCGACCGCGCAGCCGAGAAACTCCACTTCGCTCTGACTGAGATCGGCTTCTACTTTATCGTCAATCACGGCGTGCCTTCCGAGCAGATTCAAGCGGTTTTCCGCCAGGCTGCGCGTTTTCACGCACTGCCGCTGCAAAAGAAGCTGGAGGTCAAGCTAGACAAGCACAATGTCGGCTACCTGCAGATGAGGGGCGATACTCTGCGCACCTCCACCGTCGAAACGGTCACCAAGCCCAATATGAACGAGGCGTTCTTCGTGGCGCGGGACCTGCCGAGCGACCATCCGGACGTGCTCGCCGACCGGCGCTTCCGCAGCGCCAACCGTTGGCCAGCCGGTTTGCCGGGCTTCCGCGAGGCGATCGTCGCTTATTGCGAGACAATGGAGCAGCTGGTTCGCAAACTGGTTAGGCTCTACGCTTTGGCGCTGCGCCTCCCTTTGGGGTATTTCGACCAACCCTTCAGGGAGCCGCAATACAAGCTGCGGATGACGCATTATCCATCCCAGACCGGCCCGGCAGACGACGAATTCGGGATCGCCCCGCACACCGATACCAGTTTCCTCACCCTGCTCGCCCCCAATGACGTTCCCGGTCTTTCGATCCGTGCGCAAAGCGGCAAATGGATCGATGCACCGGCCATTCCCGGCGCCTTTGTCGTCAATGGCGGCCAGCTACTGCAACGCTGGACCAACGATTATTTCCTCGCCACCCCGCACCGCGCTGTCAACCGCTCGGGCGGCGAGCGGTACGCCCTCGCCTTCTTTTGCGACAGCAATATCGATTGGCCGGTAGCCGCCGTGCCGACCTGCGTCGCGCCAGACAAGCCGCCAAAATATCCAACCACCTACTACACGGAATACATGATCCGCTACCAACAGCGGACCTACAACGTGTTCGGGCCCAACGACAAGAATGCCGCATAGCGGGGGATGACATGCCGTTTATTGCGTCGAACGGCCTGACCGAAGAGGGCACAGCAAAGACCATCGCGGTGGGCGGCATGCCAGGGGGCATGAACGTGCACTACCACGATGTGGGCGAGGGCGAGCCGGTGCTGTTCCTCCACTCCTACGGCCCCGGCACCACTGCATGGATCACGTTTCACAAGACGGTGGGCGCGCTTTCGCGGCACTTCCGCTGCATCCTGATGGACCTGCCAAATTTCTCGAAGACGGGCCCGATCGTCTACCGCGAAGGGGTGCATGCAATGCAGGCGCGCACTGCAGTCGCGTTATTGGACGCGCTGGGTATTGCGCGGGCGCATTGGGTCGGCAATTCTCAGGGCGGGCAATCGGCGATGGTCGCAGCGATCACCTACCCCGAACGGGTCGGCAAATTCGTGATGGGCGGCTCGCATATCGGCACCGGCGGCGACTATTACTTATTGGCTAATCGCCCCTCCGAGGGCAGCCGGGCCACCCGCCACGCCCTCGACGACCCGAGCGGCGAAAACATCCGCCGCTATCTCACCGTGCATATCGACGACGAGAGCCTGGTGACCGACGAGCTGGTCGACTACATCCACCGCGCGCATACCTGGTCACCAGAGTTCACCGAGGCTCGCCGGCAATCGGTGAGCCTGCCGCATGACTACACTTCCGACCTCTCCGGCATAAAGGCGCCTGTCCTGCTGATCCATGGCCGCTACGACCGGATGGTGCCGTTCGAGGTCTCGATCGCAATCCTCAACCACATCGCCGACTCGCGCCTCGTACTCTTCACCAATTGCGGCCACTGGCCGCCCTTCGAGAAGCCAGCCGAATGGACCTCCCAGGTCCTCGCGTTCCTCAAGGGCTACTGAGCGAGAAATCCTCACGCCGCTGTTCCCGCTGTTTTTCGCGGCGAAGAACAGCGGCGGGATCGTTCTCCACCGCCGCATCCCTCGTCTTGCAGCAATCGAAGCAGCCGAATAACAGCGAAAATCCCTCGCTGTTTTTCGCATTGATCGAGCAATAACAGCGAACCAACCTCCGGCAATTTCCAATCTCGCTTCGCGCAAAACAAAAAATCTCGATCCTCAAGGCCGCTATTTGCTCATATGATCATGGCGATTTTTCGGTCGAGAGCGCAGACAACGCTATCCTCGACGTCGTCGCTACCAGTAGCGCCTCTGAGCTTCCCCGCCGCACGCCGTCCGTCCGCCCGGCAAAGTGTCGAGGAAGATCAAAACTCCGGCCCCGGATTTATCTTCCGGTGTTCGCGAATGACGGTTTCCAGATCCAAGTCGCAGCCATACTCGTTCGCTAGCCGCGCGTAGAAGACGGATGCCGGCTCGCGCCCCGCCTCGCGGATTTCGTAAGCCTCAAGCGCGTGTTCCACGACATCGGCGATGGACCGATGTTCCCGGCGCGCCAAGCGGCGCGCCAAATCGCGACCCTTCGCTGCTTACCGAGAGTTGCGGTCCGGCCATACTGAAGATTCCTTCCGAAAATAAAAAGGCAAGGTGGCATTAGATGGCAAGGTGTCACCTCGTGCGATGCCCGTTAACGCTGGCCGGTGTTTTGCTTGTTGCGGTTGCCGATCCGCGCCAGATCGCGCAGGGCTTGCCCCGGCTTGTAGGTGTGCGACCGCGCGCTCCAGTCATGCGACCAGTTGATCCCGGTGCGCGCCTCGACACCGGCCTCGTCGTGCCAGCGCTGAATGGACTGGGCGAATTCCCGCGCCGCGTCTGCGGCATCGGCGCTCTTAGCGGCAGAAGCCGCGGCGGTCGCCGCCCGCTGCGCGGCCTCCTCTTTGAGCTTGCGAAAAACGGCTTCGACCGCGCGGTTTTCGACTTCGCGCAGAAAGTTCGATTGTTCGCTCGGCTCGGCCTTGACCGCGAACCAGATCCGCAAGCTTCCCGCGGCATTTCCGGTTGCATAGTCATCCAAGTAGATCTGCTCCAGCCGATGCGCCGCTTCCAAAGAACTGCGTTGCCGGCAGGCGATCGAATATTCGAAGTCGTCGAGACAGACCGAGACCGCGAAGGTCAGCGCTACGGGAACGACGGCCACATTGCCCGATGGCGATATTGTTGGCGGCGGCGCATAGCGAGCCTCGGGTGCGGCCGCCGGAGGCAGCATTTCACATGCGGCCGCAAGCGCGATAAAAGCGAGCCGGAGTCCGGGCGGAATTCGTCTCTTCCGGACAGGCCGATCAGCCGGTCCCGGCTGCGGCAATCTCGCGCAAAGCAGGAAGAACACGCTCGATGTCTTCGATCGGCCGCCGGGTGGCGGGCGAGTTCAGCTGCATATAGGCGACAAGCTCATTATGCGGCACTCGGCCCACAACGCGGTCGATATCGGCGGCCCGGATCCCCTGGCGCAGCAGGTAGCCGATAAGCGTGTAGCGGAGCACCGACGGCGTTATTTCCTGGGGGCGGTCGAGCCCAGCGTCGTAGGCGGCGAACAGAACGACTCGTGCCACTTCGCCCTCGGCAAAACGGTCGCCGCCGGGTGTTTGCAGAACCCGATCGCCAGGTTTCTCTTGCCGCTGTTGCCGGGCGGCGAGCAGCGCGCGCATCGGCTCGTCGAGAGCCAGCGTCCGCGCGTCCGCACCGCCAACCCGCATCGTGGCAGCGGTGAGGTCGACGTCTTCCCAGCGCAGCTGGCTGATCTCTTCGACGGTGAGCCCGGTCAGCAAAGCGACCGCGACAAGCCGCGCATCCTCGGTCGCCGCGGTGACCAGAGCGCCGATTTCGGGATCCGTGAGTTCGCGCGGCGGCGGGTCCGGCGGCGGCAGTCGAGCTAGGTCGTGGCCGATGGCCAGTGGAGGTGGTGGCAACTCGCCCCGCGGTTCGGGGAGCGCCGGCGCCCAGGCATATTGCACAAAAGCCGGCACCGGCGGTGCGGCCGGACCGGCAAGGAAGTCGACAAACCATGCCGCGAAGAGGCCGAGCGCGACCGCTCCTCCAAGACCGAGGGCCGCTTCCAGCCGGTAGTTCGGGCGCCAAGGCTCCCGGCTCTCGGCAGCCGCCTCCACGAGCTCAGCCCGCGGCGCGCGTTCCGCCTCGCTCGCCTGCAATTTCGCCAGCTGATCCAGCGCCGCGCGATGCATGCCCTCGAGATGATCGAGGTCTTCCCGCATTGCCTTATAGTCGTTCAGATGAGTCGCGAATTCCTGAGCCTGCTTTTGGTTTTCGGTAACGTCTCGGCGCAAGCGGTCGGCAGCGGCTTGTGCGGACGCAAATTCTTCCTGAGCCTCGGCCGCTGCGGTGCGCTGGCTGGCGGCAATTTGCGCCTGCAGCTGCTGCTCCAAATTGGCGAGGCGGGCCTGCAGCGCCTTGGAGTCGGCATCGAACGCCAGATAGGCGGGGGTGAAGCGCCCCTGCATCTCGTGCCATTGCTCGCGCAGCACCGTGACGCGCTGCTGCAGGTCGGCCAAGGTCGGATCGTCCTTGGCACGAACGACCGCCTTGCCGGCTCTCAGCGCGTCGAGGCGCCCTTTCGCTTTTTCCAACCGTTCATTAGCGAGCGTGTAGGACTGGCTCAAACCCTCGATGTCGGCGAGCACATCGTTTTCCTTGTGCTCCATCGACACGATGTCGTACTGCTTCCTGAACGCGTTGACCGCATCGCGCTTGGCTGTGATCTTCGCCTCCAGCGCCTTGAGCTCGTCGGCAACCTCCCCATAGCTGTTGGCAGTAGCGCCTCTGTACGCATCCGCAACGTGTTGCTGGTAGGTCTCGGCGATTGTGTTAACGAGGCGCCAGACGAGCCGCTGGTGCGGACCGGTCGCCGACAGCTCGACCATCTGCGTACCCCCGATCGGCTGGGCGTGCAGCATCGTCTGCGCGGCGGCGACCGGGTCCGGGCCGAGATCAGGCAGATCTCCGCCGCCCTTCAGCCGATCGACCACGTCCTGCAGCAGCGGCCGGCTGGTCAGGACCTGGACTTCTGTCAGAAACGATTTTGCGTCGGTGACGACCGCGGGAGCGTCCTTCGCCTCGGTGGCTTGCGCGACCCCGGCGGCCGGCGAGATCTGCAGCCGCGCTACCGCCCGGTACTCGGGCGGCTGGCTGTAGACCCAGATCAGGCTGGCGGCGGCAGCCGGCAGAAAGGCGGCGAAAAACGCCACCGCACGACGCCGCGACGACCGCACCGGCCGGTTCAGCCAAGCCATCTCGCCGCCATTGCCGCAATTTTCATGGGTCCGCTACCCCGGAGGCATCTTTGTCCGGACAATTTCGATACGGGAATGTGCCGACGGTGCCCTTCTGCTCACAGCATACGTGGACGTGTGCGCCGAGGACAGACCCGCGGCATTTCTGAGGCATGCGCGGTGCACACGAACAATTTGCAGCGGCGGGAATGCCGGGCACCAGCAATCAAGAGTTCACACTAAACATGACCCTCAGGAAGGGCCAAACCTTTGGGGAGAACTCGCCTCCAAACGAAGTAACCACTACCCTCGGCGTGATGGCGAGCGATAAACAGATCATCGACCGGCAGGCAATTTGGGCGGCCATAACATTGGCAAGCTCATCGGGCCCAACAAGTTCGAAGCCTGCTACCAAAGGCCAGAGTGGGATCATTTTGTGCCCGGATGCACCATGCTTCAGAGATGAGCAGGACAGACGAATTAGCCGCAATCACAATGACGCCTCGCATCAGATCATCAGGAGATGGTGAACTGGGCCATCATTCCGGAATCCTCATGCTCCAAAATATGGCAGTGCGCCATATACGGAGCGTCCCCGCCTGCCGAATGCGGGAAGCGCACAAGGATCTCACTCGCTCCCCCCGCCGAGATTGGCGCCACGTCTTTCCAGCCTGCTCGCTGAGGCTCGGGCGGACGACCGTCCTGCGAGATAATCCGGAACTGGCAGCCATGGATGTGCACCGGATGCAGCATGCGGTCGCTCCCTTCCGCAATTCGCCAGCGCAGGAGTTGGTCTCTCGAAGCGGCAAACCCTGCTTCGCCAAGCGCAAAGGGCCTACCATTAACTCCGTTCGCCGATAGCTGGTCGGGTTGCGAGAGCGCGGGCCCATTGACGATCAGATCAACCACGCGACTGATCACCGCGGGATCGGTTCCGCCGTTTTTTCCCTTTGCCATCAGACCGGTTTTATCGAGCGCCATCATGCCTTCTTTTTCCCGGAACATATTCATGACCAGCTCTTGGCTCACCGGCGGGATATTTTCCGGCAGAGTCGGCAACGTCGCCAGCCTGTCGGGCAGCTTGCCATTGCCGTCTACCCCGTCGGGCCTGATTGTAAGCAGCGGCAGCGGTCGATCGAATGGTGGGAGCTGCATAATGTCCGGCCCGACCGGCAATGTCATCAGGTCGAATGCCGTGCCGCTTCGGGCATCCACCAGCACCTCAAACCGCTCGGCGGCGTGAACCAGCAGCTGTTTCAGCTCGACCGGGCCGTCCAGCAGCCCTCCATCGGAGGCGATGACAAATAGCGAACGCCCGTCCGACGCCGTCAACGCGTAGCTGCGTGCATTCGAACCATTCAGAATGCGCAGCCGAAGCCAGCCGCGCGCAGTGCGGGTCTCGGGGAAATGCGCGCCGTTCACCAGCACCCTGTCGCCGATATAGCCGTTTGTCACCGCCACAATGTTGAATCGTTCAAACAACTGTCCGTCCGACGTGAAACGGCGGTCCTGAATGATCAGCGGAAGGTCGTCGACGCCCCATCGCGAAGGCAGCGGCAGGCGGTCGGCTTCGTCATCGTCGATGATCAACAGTCCGGCGAGCCCCTTGATCACCAGTTCCGCGGTCATCGGATAGATATGCGGATGAAACCACAGCGTGGCTGAGGGTTGATCTATCGACAGCTCGGCCGACCATCGATTCCCGGGCAGTATGCCCTGATGGGGACCGCCATCGACCGCTCCCGGGATTATCAAGCCGTGCCAATGCATAGTAATGGCTTGCGGGATGCCATTGTGCACTTTCACAACAGCCTTTTGGCCGCGTCGCAGGCGCAGGGCCGGACCAAGATAGGGGCCGTTGATGCCGTAGGTCGATGTCGCGGGGCCGCCCTGAAACCGCATCGAACCGGGCTGTGCCTCGAGCAGAATCGCACCTCCCGCATCGACCCTGAGCTCGGGCGGGACAGACAACGGCGGTCGCGCACTATTCTGCGCGTGCGTTCGGGTCGGACGAAACCCCGCCGCCGCACTCAGTGCGGGACCGCCAAACATCACGGCACGACGTGAGAGTCGGATGCGACGAGTTTCGGGCTGCACACTCAACTCAGTGCGCCGCCCGCCCGCAGTGCCTGGGCCGGCTCTTCCCGGTAAATCGGGTCAGAGGTCTTCGCTGTACGGCAGCGAAGCGGCTTCTGTCGGCGATAGGATCGTGTTCCAGGCGCCGGTCGTGATGCGCTTGTTCGCCGACGGGTCGCGCAGGGTGTTGATCGGGTCGAGACCTTGCTCGACGCGTTGCAATTGCTCGCGCAAAAGCCGACGCAGCATGACGACGCCGGTATCTGAATGCGCGAGGTTTTCGAGCGCGTGGATCGCGATCGGGCGCTGGCCCTCTTGCGCTTCGAGATCATCGGGCCTCTTCTGCCGCTCCTCGTAGCTGCGTTTGAGGAACGAGCCCGGCCGAATGTCGGCGATCGTGTCGGTCCCAGGCTTCCAGTCGGGCTTCGGCTCGCCATTCTCGAGCGGCCAGGCGACGATGCTAATGCCGCGCACATGCTCGTTGTCGATCGGCACCGCCCATGAGAGTTCGGTGCCGCGCTCCTTGCGCTTTGGCGCCGTCCCGGGCTCGCGGATGCTGGGAATGATGAACATGTTGGGCACGATGCACTCGGCGTGGCGCACCATGCGGTTGCCGTTCGGCAGGTCCTTGATCACGTTGTAGCGCACGCCGCGCGGTGTCCTCTCCCAGCCGATCGTGGCCTTGCCCTGCATCAACGCGCCGTCGAACTGGTCGCCACTGATCCACTGGTGCAGCATCAGCAGGTGGTACGGGTCGACGATATTCTCCCAGTGCTGCAGCCAGTTGCAGTTCTTGACCATCCCGACCGCGTAGTCGCCCCACAGCCGCATCCCGCGCAATACGACGTCTTCTCCGCGATCAGGGTCGACGATGTCGAAACGTGGGAAGAGCGGCTCGGTGCCGGGCGGACCCATATAGACGAAAACGAGGCCGCCATATTCGGTCACGGGATAGGCGGGCTGCCACACATCCATCGCGTTGCGGAACTCCTCGGTCTCGCACGGCATGTCGATGCACCGGCCCTGCGTGTCGTAGAGCCAGCCGTGATAGCAGCAGCGCAGCCCCTCTTCCTCGACGCGGCCCCATTCGAGCGAGGTGCCACGATGCGCGCAATGCGGGTCGAGCGCGCCGACCCGCCCCTTCCTGTCGCGGAACACGACAATCTCCTCGCACAGGAGCTTTTCCTTGCGGGGCAGGTCGCGCAGTTCTTCGGACGTGCAGACCGGCTGCCAGTAGCGGCGCATCAATTCGCCCATCGGGCTGCCTGGCTCGACGCAGGTCAGCTCGTAATCGGGCGCCGGGGTCTGCCGTCCATAGGCCGATTTCATCGCCTTCCTCCCACTCTACGCCGCCACCGGAGCCGGTCCAGGTTGGCTCACTCGGCGGCGGCGCCACTGGATCGCGATCAGCGCGATGAAGCTGAGCGCCGCGGTAAATACCAGGTAATAGCTTGGCGACAGGCTGTCGCCGGTCTGCGCGATGAGCCAGGTTGCGACGAGCGGCGCGAGCCCGCCGAAGATCGACACAGCAATGCTAAAGCTCAGGGCCACGCCGATCGCCCTGACCTCGACCGGAAACTGCTCGGACATCAGCGACGGCAGCACGCCGCTGTAGCCGGCCTTGAGCAGCTGCAGCCAGCAGACGGCGATGATGCAGGTCGCGAGCGACGGCCAGCCGGCCATCAGCCAGAACGCCGGGTAAGAGGTCAGCACAAACAGCCCGCACGCCACCACCATGATCATCGGGCGCGAGATCTTGTCGGACCAGTGGCCGAAAAGCGGGCACCCGATCGCCAGGATCAGGCCGCCGACCAGCGTCGCAGTAAACCCGGTCGCCTCCGGCAGATGCAATGTCTTGACCCCGTAGGTCGGG
>Ga0306920_100005940_pt1 | contig 15836 bp, 14 predicted proteins | sample flu12Cox44000170_FD_204666 | JGI IMG/M metagenome (GOLD analysis project Ga0306920, IMG submission 204666) | Lab enrichment of tropical soil microbial communities from Luquillo Experimental Forest, Puerto Rico - flux4day.12C.oxic.44.000.170 (v2)... | ecosystem: Environmental > Terrestrial >... | reverse complement strand
CCCATCCGCCGCTGCCTCGATGACCTTTCGCAATCGGCCAGTATCGATCCGATAACGGCCAGGGTCCTCGCCGTAGTTCCAGACATCACCGAGGCTGGTGGGATCAATCTGACGCGGATCGCCAATGAGGTTGAGGAGATACTCCTTCGGATCGCGACCAGCGGCATGCGCAAGTTCGGAGATAAACGACTGAATGGCGAAGGCGTGAGGGATGTTGGAGACCGAGCGAAACCAGCCGATGCGAACATGGGCCGCCGCTTCCGGATTCTCGAGGCGCAGGTTCGGGATAACGAAGGGCATATTGACGAAGCCCATCCCGAGTTCGGACGGCATCTCGTGCTTCGGATCGACGGCAAAGAGAGAACCGATTGTGGGAGCAACGCTCCGGTGAAGCCATGCTACGGGCATGCCTCTCTCATCGAGGGCGGCTTCAATGCGTTCTACGGAGACCGTGTGATAGTATCCGTGACATAAATCATCTTCGCGCGTCCAGGTGACCTTCACAGGAGCGCCGCCAGCGGCCTGGCTGCAAAGCGCGGCCTCGATGATGTAATCAGGCTTGGACTTGCGGCCAAAGCCGCCGCCCAGCAGCGTTGCATTGACCCGGACCTTGTCTTCGGCCAGGCCTAGCCGCTTGGCGAGGCGTGTTCGCGCCGCCTGCGGCGCCTGCACCGCAGCCCACACCTCGCACTCGCCATCCTTAACGCGAGCGACGGCCGCGGGCGGCTCCATCGGAGCCTGCGCCAGATGCGGAATATAGTATTCGGCCTCAACGCGCTTTGCAGCCTTGCTCATCGCGCCGTCGACATTGCCTTCCTCGCGCACGATTTTCCCTGGCTGACGGGCCGCAGCTTCAAGCGCAAGCCGAAAGGCGCTGGAATCGTAGGTCGCATTCGGTCCGTCGTCCCATGTGATTTTCAGCTTGCTGCGGCCCTGAATAGCCGCCCAGGTATTGGTGGCGACAACCGCTATTCCGCCGAGGGGCTGAAACTCGGATGGTATCGCGGCTGGATCGATGGTGAAGACCTTGACGACGCCCGGCACGGCCATGGCTTCGTTGGCATCGAAACTGGCGATCTTGCCGCCATAGACAGGCGGGCGCGCCACGACCGCATAGAGCATGCCGGGAACGCGCACATCAATGCCATAGATCGCGGTACCCACGGTGATATCGCGAGTGTCGACCGGGCCGATGATGTCCTTGCCAATGAACCGGAAAGCCGACGGATCCTTAAGTGTCAGCGTCTCGCGCGCGGGGACCGGAAGGTCGGCGGCTTTTCTTGCCAGAGCTCCATATCCGACCGCACGGCCGGACGCGGGATGCGAGACCACATGGTTCGCAGCATGGACTTCAGCCACTGCAACGCCCCATTGGTCTGCTGCAGCCTGCATGAGCATCTGTCTGGCGGCAGCACCCACGCGCCGCATGGGCATGAAGAAGTGACGCAGAGAGCGCGAGCCGTCGGTATTCTGGTTGCCGAAACGCGCTTCGTCGCCATTGGCCTGGGTAACGCGAATTTTCGACCAATCCGCCTCGAGTTCGTCGGCAATGATCATCGCAAGAGACGTACGCACCCCTTGCCCCATTTCGGCGCGATGGCAAGTCACCGTTACAACACCATCGTCACCGATCGCGACGAACAGCCTCGGATCGTCACGCCAGCCGTTGGGCATGGCATCCGCGCCAAAACGTTTGGGCGGCGGGCCGCTTTGCGCAATCGCCAAACTCGGGAGGCCAGCGAAAAGCACGAAAGCCCCGGCGCCGCGCAGGAGCCCGCGCCGGCTCACATTAGTAAGTGCAGTCTCGTCACAGCCGGCCACGATCCACTCCCCTGGCCGCCAGCTTGATTGCCGCCCGAATGCGCGCATAGGTACCGCAACGGCACAAATTGCCGCTCATCATCGAATCGATATCATCGTCGCTGGGATTGGGCGTTTCCTTGAGAAATGCGGCCGACTGCATGATTTGCCCGGCCTGGCAGTAGCCACATTGCGGCACGTTGAGTTCACGCCACGCGAACTGAAGAGGATGAGAGCCGTCAGGAGAAAGGCCCTCGATCGTTGTGACCGGTTGGCCCTCGATCGCGGAGATTGGCGTCACGCACGCGCGAACTGCGGTATCGCCGAGAAGTACGGTGCAAGCCCCGCAGGCCGCAACGCCGCAGCCGAATTTGGTGCCGGTCAGGCCGAGTTCGTCGCGAAGATACCAAAGCAACGGCATCTCGGGATCACCCTCATAACGTCGCTCCAGCCCATTTACGACGAGCGTAGTCATACTGCTGCCCTTTCAAATTCGGATGGAGAGGTAATGCTTGAACGAGGCACGGCGCTATTTATGCCTGCGCTCAAATACCTCTTTCGCGATCGGCAAAGCCGCGAAAGCGTTGGGCCAACCGACATAAAAAGCCAGATGAGTGATTGTTTCGGCCGCTTCGGTCTGGGTCAGGCCGTTATCCATTCCTCGCGCCAGATGGCCGCCAAGTTGCGCAAACTGTCCGGAGGCGATCAGGGCGCTGATGGTCACAAGGCTGCGGTCACGCGGCGAGAGGTTGGGCCGCAGCCACAGGTCGCGGAACAGAACATCGGTGGTATATTGAACAAGACCGGGCGCAACCGAGCCGAACTGGGCCTCGACGCGGCTGGCGCGTTCTTTCTCGGCGGCGTCATTGACCGCAAGCAGCTCCGGCGAAGCGGGAGCCGCTTCGTCGGCGCTAACGCCACGCAATTGGAACACGTCTTTCGCGGCACCGATCGCCGCAAACGCATTGCCGCGTCCCGAATAGAACGCAAGATGCGTGATGATCTCGGACAGCTCGCTTGGCTTCACGGCATTCTCAAGCGCCTGATTGAAATAATAGGGCATCGCCGTGGTCTCCTCGCGCGCGATCAGGGCGGAGACCGTGACGATGCTTCGGTCGCGCAGGCTCAATCCGGGACGTTTCCAGACATCGCCGAAAAGCCGTTCCTGTGTATACTTTTCGAGTGCCGGCGCAACGCGGCGCACGTCTTCTTGCCGAAGGATACGCCCCCCGACAACGGTCTCCTGAGCTTGTGCGGAGATTGCTGCCATCGCCAGGCACATCACCGCGCATATCACGGCGTCTCGCACGCACCGCTTCAATTGAGAGAAAACGATCGTCATCCTGCACTCCAAAACAGCGTCGGCGCTGTAGGCTGAGACTTTCGGGGGAGAGACTAATGCCGGTTCATCTATCGGATTAGCCGGTGAGATCAGCTAAGACTTATAAGCCCGGCTCATAAGCCATGTTGTCGCAGGTCCGCGATCACCCGCCTCGCGGTACGACTCGCGCGGTCGCAGACCGCGCACGTACGCTGATCATTGATTGAAGGTACGGGCTGGCCGCGTATTTAAGACGGTAGGCCTGATCGATCCGGTCATTCAGGGCCTCTTCGGCCGGCTCGAAAGTGACCTCGGTCGTTGAACCGAGTGCGACGATCCGTCCCGCCTTTTGCTTCATGGCTGCCTGATACCAGCGCGAGTTCTGACCGTTGTAAGCGCGTACATAGAGCGCGCCGTCAACCGCGACTGACCAGATCCATGTTGGCGTTCCATAGGTCGTTCCGTCATCGCGAAACGGGGCAATATGCAAATCGTCCGCTCCAGCGACCTTCTGCAATTCGCCTTCGGGCCAGGCCACCGTCATTGAGGGGCCTCATCAAACACCTTGCGCGCGATCTGAAGCGCCGTCATCGCCGGTGGCCAACCCGCATAGAAAGCCAGGTGTGTTATCGCGCCGATAATTTCCTCGCGCGTGATGCCGTTCTCCAGCGCCTTCTTCAGATGGAACGGCAGCTCGTTGATGCGGTACAGCGAGATGAGGCTCGTGATGGTCACAAGGCTGCGATCGCGGGGCGGAAGCGCCGGGTTCTCCCAAACATCGCCGAACAACACCTTGTCGGTGATTTCGGCGAGATGTGGAGCGATGTCCCCGAAGGACTTACGAGCATTGGTTGGTTCTGTCTTCATTTGCTTTCTCCCTTGTTGTGATGTTTCACTTCTTCGCTGCCGCCTGCCGGGCCTTGAGGAATGGCATGTCGAATTGATCCGGATCGGGTCCGTTGCGCCGTCCGGTGTCGAGCGCGTTGATAACGGCCATGTCCTCGGCCGATAGTTCGAAGTCAAAAATGGCGATGTTCGCGGCGATGCGTTCCGGATGGACCGACTTCGGGATCGCCGAGACGCCGTTTTGAATCTGCCAGCGGAGCACGACCTGGGCGGGCGATCTGCCGAGCTTTTCGGCAAGGCGCGCCAGCGCCGGATGGTCGAGCAGGCGCGTGACGTTGTTCGGATCGCGCGGATGGTTCGTCAGGGTGCCGCCGATGGGCGACCAGGCCTGGGTAATTATGCCAAGTCTTGCATTGGCGGCGCGAAGGCTGGCCTGATTGAACAGGGGATGCAGTTCGATCTGGTTGACGGCGGGCACAACGTTGCTCGTGGCAGCCAGCGCCTGCAGATGTTTTTCCGTAAAATTGCAGACGCCGATGGCGCGCACGCGGCCATCGGCAAGCAGCTTCTCCAAAGCCCGCCAAGCTGCAACCGTCGCGTCCCATGCCGAGGGCGTCGGCCAATGCACAAGATACAAATCGAGATAATCGAGCCGCAGCTTCGCCATGCTCGCATCGAACGAGCGCAGCGCCTGCTCGTAACCGTGATCCGCTATCCAGAGTTTGGTCGTAACGAACAACTGGTCGCGCTTTGCGCCGCTCGTGGCGATGCCATCGCCGACCTGCTGTTCGTTGCCATACGCAGCTGCTGTGTCAATCAGCTGATATCCGCTCTCGATGGCGCTACGCACAGCGCTGGCGGTCAGATCCGAGGGGCTAAGATAGACGCCGAGACCGAGGACAGGCATTTCAATGCCGTCATTCAACTTTAGATGAGGCTGGCTTTTAGACATGAAGCATTCCAAGTTCATGAGGGTGAGTCAGTAGGCAAGAAACCGTCCGGCGATGATCGTGCCGGTCCAGCAAAGGGCGGAGATGATCGCAGCGGCTCGTGCGCGCATCGGCGTTGCAGCGTTGACATCCCAGAGATGCACGCTGCGATAGACGCCGAAATGAAACACCAGGATGTTGATACCGGCCACGATGATGAGCCCCAGCTTCCAGGGCGCTGCGGCACTGCCGGCGACGGCGCGCGCGATGCCGGAGAACATGGCGAGCCCCGTCACAACGACGAGCAGAAAGCCGATGCGCGATACTGGGAGCAGATAGCGGGTCACTGTCGTGACCGGCAGAACGTTTCGTGCGACTCCGAGAAGGCGCAAATCGACGGCGACGACTGACCCCACAAGCATAGCAATGCCAAGAACGTGAAGGCTCTCGAGCAGAGGATATAGGAACGGCGCAACGCGGACCGCTTCCGCGAGGCTCGATCGCTCGAGCCATCGGAGCGCATCCCACAATTGAATGGCGGTCATCATCCTAGTCTCCTGGCGCTAATGAGACGAGGCCGGAGCGGGTTCCGGACGATGCGGGAATGGCAGCAGCTTCTGCCAGACCCCTTGTCCATCGGCGAGCCAGAACATCACCGGGCGAAACTCGTCGCCGCCATTGACGTTCAAGAAACCAACCGCTTCGATGTGCTCCCCTACTTCAAGCCGGCGATGCAGGCCCCAGCGCGCCATCCAGTCAGGGGGTGCGAGCGTCAGATCGAGTTCGGGAAGTCCACCGGTGTAGGCGCGCGTCGAGATCATCGTATCGCGGCCATCCTGCGCATCAGCGCCGGGAGGAAGGGGCCGCTTAATCCAATTTTGCGGGACGGCCGCATGATCAAGCCGTAGACGGACTTCGACATGAGGGTTGCCCCATCTCACTTCGATGATGGTGCCCGCGATGTAGTAGGCATAGCGTGTGTCGGATGCTGCCCAACTGTGATGAGCAAAGGCCAATCGGGGGGGTTGTGTTGCGATGACGAGTGTCGCGATGACGGCTATCATCAGGAGCGGCTTGAGGAACATTGTCGTGTTGCCTTCCATTGTCATTGCCATCGTTCGTCTCTCCTGCATTCGGGTCACATCACCGCGCGCAGTAACCGCCGTCCGGCATCAGCGTCTGACCGATCATGAAGCTGGCATCGGGCGAGCACAGCCAGAGCACCGCCGAGGCGATTTCCTCGGGACGTCCCATACGTCCGAGCGGAATGCCTGCGATCACTTCGTCCAGTCGGCCAGGTTCACGTTGCATCAGGCCCTTCACCAGCGGGGTTTCGGTCGTGCCCGGACAAACAGCGTTGATCCGTATGCTCTGGGGGGCATATTCGAGCGCGGCGGCCTTGGTCAGGCCGATCACTCCATGTTTGGAAGCGGTGTACGCGCCGAGCCCAGCGATGCCGACGAAGCCGCTTTGAGATGAGCAATTGACGATGGCGCCACTGCTTTGCGTGCGCATCTGCCGGAGTTCGTGTTTCATGCAGTTGAAGACGCCCCGTAGATTCACGGCGATAATGCGGTCGAAATCGCGTCTCTCGACGTCCGCCGTATCGGCGCGTGCGACGTGAATACCGGCATTGTTGAACGCGGCATCCAGGCGACCGAAAGTGGAAACAGCCTTCTGTACCATGGCTGCCGCCTCAGCTTCCTCGGCTACGTTGCAGCGGACGCCGATGGCCTTATGTCCCGCCGCGGTAAGTGCCTGGGCCGCGGAGATAGCTGCACCCTCATCGATATCTGCCAGTATCACCGCCGCACCCGCTTTGGCGAATGCCTCTGCGGAGGCTAGTCCGATACCGGCGCCCGCACCTGTGACGAGCGCAACCTTGCCTTCGAACAAAAGGCTCACGCAGCTCTCTCCTCGTCTTCTTGCTCGATGCTGGATCGTCTCTATGGGGTTCGGGTCGTAATTACCCACGATGCGACCCGCCGCTTCGCTAGAACTTAGGAGGTTTCGGTCTGAGGATTAGTCACTGTAATCTGCAAAGACCTATTAGGTCCTCTTATGAATACCCGTGAACAGATACGCAAAACGAGGAAAGCATTACGCCTCTGTCGCTCGACTGGCCTCGTGCCGGCGACTTGTCGATTGACCTCTTCCTCACTAAGCCCAATGGTCGGAGCGGCACCTCTCTAGAACTGCCATTGATGCCTGACCAAGTTTTATGCCGCCGGCCAAGCCTGAATCGAGCATCCCAGTCCAGACCGCCTGATCTCGACTGTGAAGGGTCGCATGAAACTGATGGGGCGTTTTTCCTCCGAACCTGTGCCGCAAGCGTATGCAAACGGGAAACGGCTCGCGCATCAGGGCTCGTGAATGGGCGTTTGGCATTTGTAATCCGGTTGCCCGTACCGTGGGATAGCCTCCCGAATCGACGGCCGCCAGGCTCACCGATGTATCCCCTTAAAGAAAACCCACTGAAATCCAGGGGACGAGTGCGATCAGCAGCAGCGCGACGAATAGTGCACTTAGGTAGGGCCAGACGCGTTTCATTGCGTGGTCGGGACTCACCTTGCTAATAGCGCATGCGGCGAAGAAGCCTACTCCGAAGGGCGGAGCAAAGAGCCCCAACCCCATGGCAAAGACGACGACCATCGTGTAGTGCACCTCATGGATGCCGACCGCACGCGCCGCGGGAAATAGAACCGGACCGAACAGTACGATCGCCGGGATGCCTTCGAGAAAGCTACCGAGGACCACGAACGCCACCGCCGACGTGATGAGAAAGCCGACCTTGCCACCCGGCATCGCGACCATGAAGTCAGTGAGGATGCGGGAGAAGCCCGACTGCGTGAGGGCCCAGGCCATCGCAGTAGCGCAGCCGATAATAATGAGTATCGTGCCGGACAGCGAAGCAGTCTCGATCAGAATGGGAATAAAACGGGACCACTTGAAACTGCGATACAACAGCAAGCCAACCACGAAAGTGTACACCACACCAATGGTTGACACTTCTGTCGCAGTCGCCACGCCTTCTACAACAGCCGACCGAATGACAAACAGAAGCGCCATGGCCGGGAACGCAAACAAAAATGCCCGAGCGATCTCCGCACGCGTTGCACGGACGACATTTGTTACATCTTCGCGACGACTCTTCGCCCAGACCACAGCAGCCAATGCAATCGCACCGACCATCGCGGGCACGAACCCGCTCGTAAATAGCGAAGCGATTGAGACACCGGTCACCGAGCCGATTGTGATTAGTACCACGCTAGGGGGGATAGTCTCCGACATCGCCGCTGAGGTGCCGAGTATTGAGACTAATTCGCCATCGTCGGAGCCTCTCTTTCTCATCTCAGGAAAAAGGGCGGGCGCCACGGCCGCCATGTCCGCTACCTTTGAACCCGAGATACCAGACACCAGATAGATCGCGCCGATTAGCGCATATGACAATCCGCCGCGAACATGACCGACCAATCCAATGAGAAGGCGGATCATAGCAGCAGCCAGGCCCATAGCCTCCATCAGCGAGCCCAGCAATACGAACAGAGGAACGGCAAGCAGAATCATATGTGACATGCCCTCGTCCATGCGGCTTACGACTATAGAAAGTGGAACCGCCGTCATGCATGATAGATAGGCGAGCGTCGAGATGCCGAAAGCAACGAAGATCGGCACGCTCAGCACAACGAGGACCGCCACACCCACGAGAAAGAAGAGGACAAGATTGAACATTCCCAGCACTGCGAACATCGGCTTGCCGGTCCAGATTATCAGTGTAAGGCTGGACACAATCGCCACTGAGACGGCTAAGTCGCGGGCTCGTGCCTGCTCCATGAGCCGGACAAGCGCTAGAACGAGCATCAGCGCGGCGCCGACGACGATGGAGGCTACGCGAAAGGTATCTTGGATCTCCAGCGCCGGCGTAGTGATCACCCACTGGTCTTGCGCATACTCCCACGCTGGGCCAATCAGCATCAGAACGAACGCAACGACAATCACGTTGACTAAGCAATGAGAAAATGCGCGCGTTGAGGGCGCCATTCTCGAGACGAAGACAGTAAGGCGCATGTGTTCGCCCCGCCGCAATGCAATGACGACGCCGAGCATTGCTAGCCATATGAACAACAGGGAGGCAAGTTCATCTCCCCAAATGAGCGGCGTGTTCAACACGTAGCGGAAGATAACGTTGCCAAGAAGCAGCAGCAGCTCGGCCAGGACCAAGAGGGCTGCCGGCACTTCCGTAATTGCACCGATCAAAGCTTCAATGCGATAGCCGAACCGGGCGATCCTGCCAGCTGGGATAGCGGTCTGAGGGACTCCGCACTGCGCGCCAGCTATGGAGCTCATATCCTGCTCGAGGTTCATCAGGACAACGCGCCGGTGTACTTCTCAAGCAAGGTCCATGCTTGCTCGCCGTACTTCTTGCGCCACTCCGAATAGAAACCGGCCTTCTGAAGCATGGCGCGGAAAGGTGCGGGGTCGGGCCGGCTGAATGTGATTCCCTTGGTTTTTAGATCGCCTTCAAGCTGCGCATTCAAGGATAGAACGTCGGCGCGTTCAGCCTTTCCGGCAACGTTGATATGCTTGGCGACGACATCGCGCACCTCTGTCGGCAGGCGATTCCAGGATTTTGCGCTTGTGAAGAAAAAGAACCCATCCCAGATGTGGCTAGTTAACGAACAGTACTTCTGCACTTCGTAGAAGCGCGCGGCTTCGATGAGTGCAAGGGGATTTTCTTGCCCGTCAGCAAGCTTCGTTTGAAGCGCCGAATACACCTCATTGAAGCTAATACTGACTGGAGACGCCCCGAGCGCTTTGAACATTGAAGAGGCTTGTTGGCTCGGCGGAACGCGAATTTTGAAATTGTACAAATCGGTCGGATTTTCGATCGGCTTGTTCGAGCTGGTAATGTGTCGGAAGCCGTTGTCCCAGACCGTTTCCATCGCGACCAAGCCGACCTTGGCCATCTGCTCTCGTACATGCCGTCCGAGGTCACCGTCCATAGCCGCCCACACTTGCTCGTAGTCTTTGAATGCGAAGCCAACGCTATTAATCGCGGCCACCGGAACGAGCGTCGAAAGCCCATTGCCCATATTATAGAAGTCGATCGCACCAGAACGCACTTGAGTAAAGAGATCGGAGTCGCTGCCCATTTGACCATTTGGATAAATCTGCAGATCAACGCGCCCCTGAGTGTCGCGACGAATCGCTTCGGCTGCTTCCTTGGCGCGCACGTTTACCGGGTGTGTAATCGGCAGGATGTTGGCGAACTTGAGCACGAACTCCGCCTGCTGCGCGAAAGCGAGACCCGGAAGCCCACTTGCCATGGCAGTTGATATCATTCCGAGGCCTTGAACGAATTGACGACGGGAGGGCGTAAACATGTCTCACTTCCCTTGGCTAGAGGATTATCCTTTGGCCACCGGCGGCCACTGGCGCCTAGTCGACGGCGATCGCTTTTGAAGTGATGCTGAGCAAGTGCCATGCCAGCAAAGCTCGGCCACGCCTGTCCCACGGCGCTGGGATCACGGCAGATCGCTTTGAGGCTTCTGGCGGGATCTCGTTCGGTTTTTCGGCTGAAACGCGCTGCAGGTTGCCAAATCACGGAAGGTCGGCAGACCGAGGTTGTTTTTCCCGACGACAGTGTGTCCGTAACTCACACAATGTCGTCATAGGAAGCAAATGCGCCTCGAGCCGCTCGAGTCGATGGCCCTACTTGTTGCGGTGCGGCTGAGGATGAACCGATTGCTTCCAGAATATTGGTTCCTGGCGGCTGCGAGAGCCCCGGTTCGGATGCAGAAGAAGACTGCGGAGTGACATGGTCACACCTCTGCTCCGCCGTAATTCCCAACGAGCGGCGACTTTCTAAACGGCTACCGATCGCATCAACCGGAACACAACCTCTATAGCGCCTCTTAGGATTGCCCTTAAGGTCGTTTCAGTACAGACACATCGGAAGATACGCCGGAGACGATGGCCGCCTTGCGCCCATTTGCCGGCACCGGCCGAGCGCGACTGCGTTTCAGGAATCGCGCGCGGAATACTCCCGACCGCGAAACGGGGCAGGCCGCACTTCACCGCAGCAATGACATTGCCGGCGTACTCGAATCAACCAGTTGGCGAGCTCCTCCGCCGTTTGTTCGCGCCGTCGGAAGAACGATCGTCGACGTCGGCCAGCGAGATCAATTTCCGAGATCTCAAGAGATGTCGCTAACAGAGATCAGCGCAGATCATTCACCTGGACTTGGACGCAGAATCGAAAGTGTGTCGATCGCTTCGTTGACGTTTTGCGCCGCGGGTATGCCCCACCAAGCTTGCCGGATTCGCTCGCGCTGCTCCGTGGACACGCCTGCGTAATGAGAGCATAGATCCAACTTCCGGTTCAGCATCTCGCGGCGGACGTTTTCCGGCGTTTGGGGGTGACCACTATGGCCGAGTATCTCACGAACAAACTCGCGACCATTGGCAGTCACGCGAATCCGCGCAGGCTTGGCTTCCGGACCACGTGAGGCTCGCATGAGCGCTTTCAACTCCTCGCTTCCGCGCACAGCGATTTTACGCATCAATCCTCTTATCGTAACGTCCGAGATGCGTGCTTGGCTGTAGGAGTCAAGGGTGATTTCTCCATCTACAAGGGCGCGCGCGAGCATATAAGGCAAGCTATGGTCGGCACTTTCGCGGGTCTTAGGATCATACTTCGAGTCGTCAGCCAGGTGGACGTCAAGGCCTGTAGCTAGCTCGATGTCGATGGCCTCTATTTCGCTTACGGAAGTCCACTCCCTGATGACCGGTGCCAGCTCTAAAAGGCCGATCGTGTTGTTCTCGGCCGGAATAGGCTTGACATAGGCCATCTCGACAACACGCATGCCGCCTGGATCAACCGGCAAGCAAAGCTCAAACGGTCCGATTGCACTGTGTAGACCGAAAATCCCTTCGTACGGCTCGGAAGCAGAGGTAAAGCCTTCCTTCGCCAACATCGCGGCGAATACCCCATTGCGGACAGAAAACGCAGTTGAACACCCCTTCATCATCGATAAACGGCCCCAGCGGCTGACGCCAAGAGGTAGATTTGGCACCAGCGCAAGGGACGCAGCATTCGCAAGTTGGCTCTCCTTCAGATTCCAAAGCTTGCCCACAGCCAAGGCAACGGCAACATTCATGAACACGCCTTGATCGAGCCAAGAGTCGAGATGATATGGCGCGCTCCGCGCAAACGCGGCGTATATCTCGTAAGCCACGCCGATACAGCTCAGAACTTGCATTCCCGACGAGCGCGCGATCTCGCCAGCTGCGAGAACGCCGGGGATCATATCGCTGGGATGGCCGTAATACGCATCGTTATAATCGTAGGTTCTCACCATCATCGTGTTTGCGAGCGCGGCAAGTTCAGGGGATGTCTTGAGACCATAGCCGAACACTGTCGCGCTGGGATTGCTCTGAACGCTTCTCGCAAGCCGCGCTACCATCGACGCCGGCTCTGAAGCAGTGCCCGCGACTGCACAAGCAGCCGTATCGAAGAGAAGATCAACTGCTCTATTCAGGGCTGACCCGGACATGCTTTCAGCCGAGAAAGACGCTGTGAAATTGACCAGGCGTTCTGACGTCCTATCCACTTAGGCTCTCCATGCCTCAAGATCTCTTTACTACTCTCGACTGGCTTCTGCGTCGGCAAGAACCATGTCGGCGCACTTCTCGCCGATCATAATGCATGGGATGCTGGTGTTGCCTGATGGCATAGTTGGCATGATAGAGGCATCGGCAACACGCAGCCCCTCGATCCCATGCACCTTCAGGCGATCATCAACGACGGCCATCGGATCGTGGCCCATTCTACAGGTGCCGACCATATGATTCGTAATCAGCCCCTCCATTCGCAAAAATTCCAAGATCTCGTCGTCCGTCTGAATCCTATGGCCGGGCTGCAGTTCCTCGGCGATGAATTTTCCAAGTGGCGGGGCTTGAATGAGTTCACGAGCCCGTCTGACCGATAGAATTGCTGCTTGTCTATCGTTCTCTGTCTCAAGAAAGCGGAATTTGATTGATGGCGCGACAAAAGGATCTGACGATTTTATGTGAACACTGCCGGTACTCTCAGTGCGCTGGGGATGGGCATACATAAAGAAGCCTTCGACAGGCGACATCCTGCGGCCGACCCCCGGTATGAGCTCAATCATAAAGGGTGCGACCACCATCATGATGTCCGGGTTCTCTAGCTCGGGGCGCGAACGCATAAAGACCCTGAGCGTGCCCATTCCTTGCGAAATAAAACCTCTTCGCAAGAGCAGATACCGGCAGATCTCAAGCCCCAACCTCCAACCGCGTCCCCTCTCCGCGATCGAAATTTTTGACTTGTTGAGCCGCCATTTCATGAGGGCGCCGTAATGATCCCGCAGGTTTTCGCCCACGCCTCTCAATTCATGGACAACCTTTATGCCATGCTCTTGAAGGATTGCAGGGTTCCCGATGCCCGACAGTTCAAGCAACTTCGGGGAATTGGCTGCGCCGCAGGAAACGATGACCGCCCGCGCCGCCCGCACCTCCTGAACTGCGCCACCACGTCTGAAGCGGACACCAACGCAGCGGTTGTCCTCAAGAACAAGCGCCACTGCTTCAGCACCGGATGCAATGGTTACATTGGCTCGCTTGCGTGCTGGATTGAGATATTGGGTAGCGGTGCTGATACGCATTCCCCGAACCACATTCTGCTGCGCCATCGCGACGCCTTCCTGGGTCTCACCGCTGTAGTCCGGATTGTAGGGTACGCCGGCGTGAACTGCCGATTTGATGAATAAGTCGTAGAATGGCGAGACCTTAGACGCCTCGGTAACCTTCATCGGCCCGGTACGGCCGCGGTACTCTTCCGAACCGATGTCCGTGCTTTCAAGCTTCTTGAAGTACGGCAGAACGTCTTCGTAGCTCCATCCTCTGCAGCCCATCTGAGCCCAAGTGTCGTAGTCCAGCCGTTGCCCGCGGTTGTAAATCATTCCATTGATTGAGCTTGTTCCGCCCAGCATTCGGCCTCGCGGAACATAAAGCTGGCGATTGCCGAAGCTTTCGTCTGGCTCGGAATGGTAGCACCAGTTTACTACGGGATTCTCGTACATCCGGCCGACCGCCGCCGGCGGTCGCGACCAGATGTAGCTGGAGCCCTTCTCTCCCGCTTCAAGACAGAGGACTTTGTATTTGGCGTTCTCGCTTAGACGGCCAGTTATGGCCCCACCCGCTGAGCCGGACCCCACAACGATGAAGTCGTAATGCTCTGTCATTCTCAGTGCACTCCTCGTTACCGCTCTTCGGCGGCTTTCTCTGACAATTCACCGCACTCTGGTGGTGGGCCCTATGCGACGGGAATCACTCTGGATGACGCCACAGGCGCCGGCCTGCGTCTTACAGTCCAATCCAGACATTCTTTGCGCGAGAGAACTCCTGGAGGCCATCGCGCCCCCCCACCCGACCGAATCCACTTTCCTTGTAGCCGCCGAATGGACCACCAGGCAGGATTCCAACCGCTCCGTTCACCCAAATGACGCCAACATCCAGCGCCGCGGCAGTGTGGTGGGCTCTCCGGATGTCTTTGGTCTGGATGTATGCAGCGAGCCCATATGGGGATGCATTGGCCAATGCCACGGCTTCGTCGTCAGAACGGAATGTTATAAAGGATATGACTGGACCGAACGTTTCCTGTTGCGCCAATGGGCTGTCATTCTTCACATCTGCGAAAATCGTCGGCCCGATGAAGTAGCCGCCGGCCAGATCGCCTCCAATTCGCGTCCCACCCAGGGCAAGCCGACCGTGGCCCTCGCTTTTCGCACGCGCGATAACGTCCAGGATACGTGCGCAGGAGGCAGCGGAAACAACAGGTCCGACGATCGTATCAGCCTGCAACGGGTCCCCGATCTTCTGGTTTCGTGTACGTTCAATAGTGCGCGCGAGCAATTCTTCCGCAACGGACTCGTGAACGATAATGCGCGTGCCAGCAACGCAAGACTGGCCCGTTTGGCGGACGAGTGCCCTCGTAGTGATGTCAGCGGCGACGTCGAGATCGGCATCGGGAAAGACGATGTTGGCGGACTTTCCGCCTAGCTCCAGTGCGGACGGCTTCAAATTCGAGGAGGCAAGCGCACTGACCTTAGCACCTACCGCACAGCTTCCAGTGAAATGGATCTTGTCGATACCGGGATGACGCACCAAGGCTTCGCCTTCGGCAGCGCCCCCCGGCACGCTATTGAGCACCCCAGGAGGCACACCGGCATCCAGAAACACCTGCAGATACTCGGCCGTGACAAGCGAAGTGAATTCGGAGGGCTTTACGACGGCGCAATTCCCGGCAGCGAGCAGCGGGGCCAAGACCATTGCGGACACAGCTGCATTCGCTGGACTAATAACCCCGATCACCCCGTAAGGCTCGTAGCGAGTGTAGTCGATGGAGTTCCCATCCATCGGAACAGTCGCGCCGCCCGCTTTGTCGATCCAACCTGCATAGTACGTCAGCCACTCAGCCGAATGCTTGACAAACCCTCGAATGCCCTGGGCAGCCAACCCCGCATCGATTGCCGCCAGCATTGCAAGGCGATCCGCGCGATCAACGAGCAAGGACGCTGCCTTCAACATGATGTCGCGACGAGCCGTCGGAGAAACTGCACGCCACGCCGGGAATGCAGCTCGCGCCGCCGCGACGGCGGCATCAACGTCGCCTAAGCTTGCGAGACGAACGTCGCGAAGGGGCTTACCCGTCCCCGCATAGTAGCGGGTGATAGGATCCGCCCCTCCCTCCATTCTCGCGCGGCCAATCAGCAGGAGATTGTTTGGTAGATCGGCGATATCAATCAGCATGTCTTGTGCCGCCTTCGTTGATTTCGTTCACCTTGTTGCACCGCGAAGCCGAATGCATCACGGTTGCGCTCCGCAAAGACCTTTCGCGTAAATTCAGCAAAGAAGCC
>Ga0306920_100005939_pt1 | contig 15837 bp, 13 predicted proteins | sample flu12Cox44000170_FD_204666 | JGI IMG/M metagenome (GOLD analysis project Ga0306920, IMG submission 204666) | Lab enrichment of tropical soil microbial communities from Luquillo Experimental Forest, Puerto Rico - flux4day.12C.oxic.44.000.170 (v2)... | ecosystem: Environmental > Terrestrial >... | reverse complement strand
CGCCGCGCCGACGGCGACGGTGATGTAGGGGGCGCCCGAGCGAAAATAGAGCCCGCGGCGGGTATCGGCGAGCGCCGCGATCGCGAGCCCGGCCAGCAGCATCACCGACCAGTATTTCACCAGCATGGCGGCCGCGGCCGCGAGGCCCGCCAGCGCCGCCACCCCGGCACTGCGGCTGTCCAGGGACCGCAGGAAGAACCAAGTGGTCAGCGCCCATGTCGGCGTCAACATCGAGTTGGCGTTGTACTTCAGCGCGTGAAAATTGAAGAACGGAACGAGGGTGAGAAGCGCCAGCCCGGCGGCGCGCTTTTCACCGTCGAGGTAACGCCCGGCGATCATCCAGGCGACCCATAATGCGAGCGTCGCCGCCGCCATGGAGAGGAGATAAAAGGCCCATTCCTGCAGCGGAAACACGGAAAACCAGAGACCGGCCAGCCAAGCCGGCAAGGGCGGGTGCTTGGGTGTCCCCAGCGCGACCTCGCGCGACCACGACACCATCTCGCCCATGTCGAAATGGATGTCCTGGGTGAGCTTGGACAGGACAGCGTAAACGGTCCAGACCGCACAATAGACGACGAGCGTGATCGCGACGGTGCGCCCGCTGCGCTTGGGATCGCTCAGCGCATCGAGCAGGCGGTTGAGCCCGGTCGCGTTATCGATAGCGGCGGCGAATTTCATCGGCCGCGGCACGTCGAATGACGGAACCGGGCGGTGGCTCGCCTCATCCCGATCAAGCATCGCGTGCCAAATTTAGCGTCCACGAACCGGCCTCCCTCGCCATCATCGCAAATTGGCAGGTCTTGACGCCATTGATACCAGGGGCCATTGGCTGGACGCCATATCCTGTCGTCGGACCGGGGCCGCGCCCCTGGGCCGCATCCGTCAATTGCCAGGGGGACCTATCGTAATGGGATCGGGAGTGGTCGTGGGGCGCCTGGCGGCTTTGCTTCTGGTCGTCGCGGTTCTCGGACTTCCCATCGACGACCTCGTCGCTTACGCCCTGTTGCTCGCCGCCGCTCTTTTGGTCCTGACGGGGACGCTCTCCACCGACCGGCACCGCTGGGTCGCCGCGGTCGCGCTGGCAGCGGCAGTCGTCGCCGGCCATGTGCTGTTGCCGGCGCCGCGCATCGAGGAAGGCCACAACGTGTTCCTCCCGGGGCCGGCGGCGGCGCAGACCTCGGGCTTGCCGGCCGACGTGCTGCGGGCTCTGAGGCAGCAGTTCGACGCGCGCTACCCGCCGGAAAAGCGCTGCAACGATGTCGCCAAGGGCTGCTGGCGGCCCGACCGCACGGCGGAGGCCGACGGCTACGCGCTTTCCGCCGACGGCATTTTCGACCGCGGGGCCTATTCGCGGCGCGTGGCCGGCATCAATTTCACCGACCCCGCCTATCTGCGTCTCGGCGTCATCAACGAGCTTGCCTATGCGTGGCCGGACGGTACGAGCGACATCACACGATTTGCGCGCGACCGCCGTTCGCTCAATCTGTTCGATCGCTATCGCATCTCCCTGCCGCTGTTCGTGGTCTATCGGTTTCCAGCGCAATTTGCCGGCAGTCGGCTGTGCTGGCGCGGCACCGTGCTGTGGGAGACCGGCGGCGAGCGGTTCGAGGAGTTGACCAGCGCCGACACCCAATGCCGGGAGATCACTGCCGACGATATCGGCCGGCGCATCTTCGGAATCTCGATCGGGTCGGGCACTCGCCTCGCCATGACGCTCGAGCCGACCCGGACGGTCCTGTTGCACCGCGCCTTGGAGTGGGGCCTCACCCTCGGCGGGGTGATTGGAATCGTCGTTCTCCTGGTGCGCATCGAGCCGCGCCGCCTGGCACTGCCGGTGACGCTGATCGCCCTGACATTGCTGGTCATCGTCTTCATCGATGCGCAATTCATCGGCGGCTTCCGGCCGCTCGATTCCGGCGACGACGGCCTGACTTATGAAGGCTATGCCCGACGCATCGTGCGCCATCTGGTGGCGGGCGACTTTGCCGCCGCCTGGCGTGGCGAGGAAAACGTCTATTTCTTCGCCCCGGGCCTGCGCTATTTCCGTGCTCTGGAACGGTTCCTGTTCGGCGACACGTTCCTCGGTTATCTCTCGATGATCCTGGCGTTCCCGCTGCTGGTACTGGCGCTGTTCCGGCGCTTCCTGACGCCGCGTTGGGCGCTGGTGATCGTCCTTTGCTTCGTCGCCACTCCGGCCGGCGCGCTGTTCGGATCGAGCCTGTTCTACTATGTGGTATGGGCGTCGCGCGGCTTTGCCGATCCGTTCGCCTTCATTCTCCTGTTCGCTGCATTGGTGCTGGTCGTGCCGCCGCAGACGGGGGAGCTGCCGGGCGCGGGCCGCGTGTTCGCATCGGGCCTGCTGTTCGCGGCCGCCACCTTCTGCCGGCCCAATTTGCTCCTGGCATCGGGCGTGATGGTCGGCGGCGCCGGGCTGATGTGGCTGTGGCAGCGGCAATTCCGGCACGCCGCGGCGCTGGCGGTGGGGTTTGCGACACTCGCGGTCGCGACGCTGCACAATTACGTATTCGGGCACGTCCTGGTGCTTTTCACCGGCAGCATGAGCCTGCCGCAGACCCTGCTGATGCCGCCGCTCGACTATGCGCGGGCGGCGCTCGAACTGCTGACCCTGGATTTTGCGGGAGATCACGTCAAACGAGCGCTGGCGCAGCTTGCGCGCTGGCTCTCGGGCCCGCAGGAATGGCTGCTCACGGTACCCCTCCACGCCCTCGGGGTCGCGGCCCTGGTGCGGGTCGGCCTGTTCGGATCGCGCTTCGATCACTGGCTCCGCCTCATCGCGCTCGCGACCCTGCTGCAGCACGGGATCGGCGTCTCCTACATCAATTTTGTGCGCTATAATCTCGGGACTTGGCTGCTGACCCTGTTGGTCGCCGCAGCCTGGTTGCAGGTAGAGGGGCTCGCTTGGGTGGGACCGCACGTCAAGGACGCCTGGCGGCACAATAGCCTGGTCAAGCGACTGGCCGGTGGCATCGACGATCTGGCTGGTATATTGGGCATCCTCGACACTGGCGGGCCCCGGAAGGCGCGGGCGCGCGGGGTCGTACCGGTTTCGTGAGCAGGACGGTCATGGACCAATTGACCAAAGGGCCGACGTCGATCGAAACCGGCATCACCCCGGCGCCGGAGCTCAGCGTCGTCGTCCCGACCTATAACGAGCGCGACAACGTGCCGCTCGTGGTCGAATTGCTCAAACGCACCCTCGAGGATGTCTCGTGGGAGGTCATCTTCGTCGATGACAACTCGCCGGATGGAACCGCCGCGGCCGTGCGCGCGCTCGGCGCCGCCGACCACCGCGTCCGCTGCATCCGCCGCATCGGCCGCCGCGGCCTGGCCGGTGCCTGCATCGAGGGCATGCTGTCGAGCCAGGCCCGTTACATTGCCGTACTCGATGCCGACCTCCAGCATGACGAGACCTTGCTTGCCGCCATGCTCGAACGCATTCGCAAGGGCGACGTCGATGTCGTGGTAGGAAGCCGCTACATCCCCGGCGGCTCGGCGGACAGCTTCACCAGCAAACGGCGCTTCATGAGCCGGCTGTCCCATGTCGCCGCCCACGCCATCACCAAAGTGGAACTGAGCGATTCCGGCAGCGGCTTCTACATGATCCGCCGCGACGTGGTGGAGGGGTTGGCGCCGCGACTCTCGTCCCAGGGCTTCAAGCTGCTGCTCGACATCATGACGACGGCGCGCGGAACGCTGCGCGCGGCCGAGCTGCCCTATACGTTCCGCGAGCGCCAGCACGGCGAGAGCAAGCTCGATTCCCACGTCGTGCTCGATTTCGCGGCGCTCCTCGTCGCCAAGCTCACCAATGACGCGGTGTCGTTCCGCTTCCTGATGTTCTGCTTCGTCGGATTGACCGGCGTCGTCATCCACATGGCCGCGCTGCAGGTGGCGATAGAGCCGCTGGCGCTGCGGTTCGGCGTCGCCCAGGTCGCTGCAACCGTGCTGGCGGTGTGCTGGAACTTTGCCCTCAACAACATGCTGACCTACCGGGATCAGCGGCTGTCCGGCTGGCGGTTCCTGACCGGCTTGCTGCGGTTCCAGCTCATCTGCGCGGTCGGAGCGATCTCCAATGTGGGCGCCGCCGCCTGGCTGTACGACTACCAGCAGAACTGGTGGCTGGCCGGCCTCGGGGGCGCGCTGATGAGCGCGGTGTGGAACTACGTCGTGAGCGCCGCGTTCGTCTGGCGGTCGCGCTGAGGCGCGAATGCCCGAAAACCACCACGATTCCGTCTTTATTTGGCGGGTGGTCGCGTCGCATTTCGTGTGAGTCGATGTCGGCGCTACTCCAGAGATCAGGCCCGCCCCATGTGCCGCTGGATCGCTTATCGCGGTGAAACCATCGCGCTCGAGCATTACGTTACGTCGCCCTCGCATTCGCTGATTGCGCAGAGCTTGCATGCGCTCGAATCGACCGCCAGCACCAATGGCGACGGTTTCGGGCTCGGCTGGTATGGCGACCATGCGGAGCCCGGGCTCTATCGCGAGGTGCGGCCAGCATGGTCGGACGAGAACCTGCGCTATCTGTGCCGGCACATCCGCTCCCATTTGTTCTTCGCCCATGTCCGCGCCGCCACGGGCACTCCGGTGACCCGGCCAAACTGCCACCCGTTCGCCTGCGGCCACTGGCTGTTCATGCACAACGGCGTGATCGGCGATTGGAAGCGGGTGCGGCGTCAGGTCGAGGCGCTGATCCCCGACGGCCTCTACGGCTCGCGCATCGGCACCACCGATTCCGAAGCGGTATTCCTCGCCATCATGGGTGCCGGCATCGAGCGCGATCCCATCGCCGCGACCACGCGCGTCGTGGCCCGGCTGACGGAACTGGTGAACGAACACGACGAGCCGCTGCGCTTCACCGCCGCACTCTCCAACGGCCACGATCTCTATGCGTTCCGGTATTCGGCGCACGAGAGGGCGAACTCGCTCTATTACGATGCCTCCGGCGCGGAAGTCGTGATCGTTTCCGAACCGCTCGACACAACGCCGGAGCGCTGGAAGGCGGTCCCGCCCGGACACATGGTCGTCGCCCGGGCCGGACGCCGGGTGGAGATCGCGCCGTTCCTCTCGGAGCTGCAGGTCGCGGCGGAGTAGCGCGTTTTCCGATTACGCTGCCCCTATCGATGTCATTGCCCGGCTTGACCGGGCAATCCAGTACTCTCGGTCGGTGTTTGCTGGATCGCCCGGTCAAGCCGGGCGATGACAGCGAAGAGGGCGTGTCAACCTAAACGAAAAGCTCTCCAGCGTATCGGGTTCACCTTCCTTGGAAGAGGTCAACCACGGCATGATTCCATTGCTTGTCGCGGGCGGCTGATTTACCGGTCACTCTGCATTCCCCGTCCCGTCTCGAACATGCCGATGTCCGCCAAGATTCCCGCGCTCGCCGAATTCCGCCGCATCGTCGTGAAGGTGGGCTCGTCCCTGCTGATCGACGCTGAGGCCGGTCGTGTGAAGCAGGGATGGCTCGCCTCCCTGGTGGAGGACGTCGCCCGGTTTCATGGCGAGCGGCGCGACCTGCTGGTCGTTTCTTCCGGCGCGATCGCGCTCGGCCGCGCGGTGCTCAAGCTGCCGCGGGGACCGCTCAAGCTCGAGGACAGCCAGGCGGCAGCCGCGGTCGGCCAGATCGAGCTCGCCCGCACCTGGGCCGCCGCGCTCGCCGTGCACGGGCTCAGCGCCGGCCAGATCCTGGTCACGCTCGGCGACACCGAGGAGCGCCGCCGCTACCTCAACGCCCGCTCGACCATCGCGAAGCTCCTGGAATGGCGCGCGGTGCCCGTCATCAACGAGAACGACACGGTGGCGACCAATGAAATTCGCTATGGCGACAACGACCGCCTCGCCGCTCGGGTCGCGACCATGGTGAGCGCCGACCTGCTGGTCCTGCTGTCGGACGTCGACGGGCTCTACGACGCGCCGCCCGGCACCAACGCGAACGCCAAGCTGGTGCCGGTGGTGGAGCGGATCACGCCGCAGATCGAGGCGATGGCGGGAACCGCCAATTCGGAGCTCTCGCGCGGCGGCATGCAGACCAAGATCGAGGCCGGCAAGATCGCAACCACCGGGGGCACCCACATGGTGATCGCATCCGGCCGGATTGATCATCCCCTCCGGGCGATCGCCGGCGGGGCTCGGGCGACCTGGTTCCTGACGCCGGTCAACCCGGTCACATCGCGCAAGAAATGGATCGCCGGCTCGCTGGAGCCGAAGGGCATACTGACCATCGATGCCGGCGCGGTCGCGGCGCTGCGCCGCGGCAACAGCCTGCTGCCGGTCGGCGTCATCCGCGTCGACGGCCAGTTCGCCCGCGGCGATGCCGTGATCGTGCGCGGCCCCGATGGCGCCGAGATCGGCCGCGGCCTCGTCGCCTACGACGCCGGCGATGCCGAGAAGGTCAGGGGCCGGCCGTCGAGCGATGTGATGCTGCTGCTCGGCATCGAGGGCCGCGCCGAGATGATCCACCGCGACGATCTGGCGCTGGGGCGGGGGTAGCATTTTTCCCTCCCCGGCTTCGGGGCGGCCAGGCAGCCCTCAAGGCGGACTGATTCGCGATCCCGAACCCAGGCGGTTCCCAGACAACCCGGACCACGATAGGCTCCCCCAATCGGCGCTGAGGGATCGAGGATGTGGTGGCAGGATTTCATCGGAGGGCTCGGAAGCGCGGCGGTGTGGACGCTTGCCGCTAACGCGCACCAGCCGGCGACAGCATTGGCGCGTTTCGTTCATGGCGTCGCGTTGCGGGCCGGCCGACGCGCGACCACAGATCAGCCGGTCTTTTGGGAGAAAATCTCATGCGCAAGCTTATGCTGAAGTGCGTTGCCGCCGCCGGTCTGCTCGCCGGCACTACGATCTGCGCCTCCATTTACGGCCGCTTCCAGAGCGACGCCGACCTCGATGCGTTGCTGGGCATGTCGGCCGCGGCGCAGGCTGGCGGCGTCTATGTCAACGCGATCGATCTCGTCATCGTCCCGTCCGAAATGGCGAAGTATGTCGAGGCGATCAAGGAGAACGCCGCTAATGCCGTCAAGGAGCCGGGCTGCCGCGAGTTCAACGTCCTCGTGATGCCCAATCGTCCGAACCACGTGTTCCTCTTCGAGGTGTACGACAACGAGGCCGCGCTCGCCGCCCATCGCAACACTGAGCATTTCAAGAAATACGCCGCCACGACCGCTAACATGGTGGCTGATCGCAACGCGCGCGCGATGTCGGTGATCGCGATGAACTCCAAGGGTCACAGCTAAAGCTACGAACCGTAGGCGGGGTCTGCCGAGCGGGTCCGCGCGAAGCGGGCCCGCGTAACCCGCCGCCTGTGAGCCCGGCGCCATCGCCACGCCTGGCCGTGCCGACGCCGTGGCTGTGCTACACGACCCGGTTGCTCTTGTCGGAGCCATTGTGGGTAACCATACTGCGCGCCGTGCCGACTTATGCGCTTATTGCCCGCGTGAACCGCTCTGCTGTGCCGTGTCCCTCACACCCGAGGATTGCCAGTGCCTACGCCCTACATCAATGCAGTCGAACTCGACATCGTGCCGGCCGAATACGAGAAATTCAAAGCCGCGATTCTGGAGAACGCAGCAGCGAGCGTAAAGGAGCCGGGCTGCCGGCAGTTCGACGTCCTGTTCGAGGACAGCGACCCGCACCATGTGTTCCTCTACGAGGTCTACGACGACGAAACCGCCTTGGAGGCACATCGCGCCACAGCACATTTCAAAAAGTTTCGGGAGACGACTGCGCCTATGATTGCCAAGCGCGTGGCGCGGCACATGTCGCCCATGGCTTTCAACATCAAGAATCAGGGGAGGCCGCCATGAAGACAGGTTTGCTCGCCACGTTCCTTCTGCTTGTGACGGTACCTGCTGCGGCGCCGCAACCGGCCCCGGCGCAAGGCTGGGAGGAATACAGCTATCCCGACTACGCCTTCTCGGTCGCCTTTCCGGCCAATCCGCAGGTCGACACAACGACCTATCAGATCGCCGACAACCGCTCGGTCCCGGCGCGCATCTATTCGGTTCGTCAAGCCAATGTCGCCTTCAGCATGATTGTGGCTGAACTCGAAGGCACCAATTTTGAGGAAAATGCCGTTGTCGACCATGCGATTAAAATGCTGTCTCAAAACGCCAGGGTTAGGCTCAATATTCCCGCGCGTATCTATCGGGTTTACGGCCGTCAGCTGACACTTGAGGGCGCGGACGGCAGCCGGTCGATGGTGCAATTGTTCGATCACAACGACCGACTCTACCAAATCGAGGCTAAGGCACTTCCTGACCAGAACGTCAGCAATCCCCAGTCTGACATGGTCCGATTTCATCAATCGCTAGACTTCACCGACGGCGGGTCAAACCGTTCGGAGGAGGCCGTCCGCGCTATTCGCGAGATCTGTCGAGGTCTGGTCAATCCAGCCTTTGGCGCAGGCCTGGACGACCCGGCTTGCACAGTTCGCTAACGTTCTCTTGGCCGACTGTCCAAGATCGTCAAAGTGCCGGCCGCATTCGCGAAGCGAATAGCAGGACACATTGAAACTGATTCGCGATCCACTGCTTCCGGTGCCGTTCCACGCGTGGCATGCTTCGCAGCACCCGTAACTGGAGCCGACCCTTGACCACCCGACGCGCCGCCTGCAGCTGCGGCCAGCTCCACCTCGCGATTGAAGGCGAGCCCATACGCATCTCCATGTGCCACTGCTTCGAGTGCCAGCGGCGCACCGGCGCCGTGCTCAGCAACCAAGCGCGCTTTGCCCGCGAGCAGATCACCTTCGCAGGCACGGCGACGGAGTGGACGCGCGCGGCGGCAAGCGGCAATGCGGTAACCTTCCGCTTCTGTCCCCTGTGCGGCTCCACCGTGTATTGGACGGGCGAAGGCTTTCCCGGCTACGTCGCCGTAGCCATCGGCGCCTTTGCCGACCCGTCCTTCCCGGCGCCGACGATCGCGGTGTGGGAGGAGTGCCGTCACCCATGGGTGACCCTGCCGCACGACACTCCGCCCAAGCGCGTGACGAAGCAGGGGTAATGACTCTCCACTTGGCGATTCCCTCCAGAGGAGCCCACTCAAACCGGCCCGACCCCGTGCGCGCCAAGAAGTGGGCAACGGCTTACTGATCCGCGGCTGCAGCCTCGGGTCGACGCTGTCGAAAAAAGGATTTCGAGGGTCATCCGAGCAACAATGATTCGGCCACCTCTCCGAACGCGAGGAGGGAAAGAGGGGCCGAGCTTGCGCCCAAGTCACGCTATACTCCTTACCGCATGGATGAATCACCCACAGCGGGCGGCCCCACCGCGGCCGGCGTCATTTTCGTACTCCTGGCCGGCCTCGCAGTGCTGACCGGAATCGTCTTTGCCGTCGCGCCCGGGCTCGACCTCGCCGTCGCATCCTATTTCCACGAGATCGGGGTCCGGGATTCCCTGCCGCGGCTTTATCGCACCATCGAGGTCGCACGTTCTTTCGAGCCGGCCGTCACCACGCTCGCCGTCGCGCCGGCGGTCGTGGTCGTTGTCGTCAAAATGTTCTGGCCCAAGCGCCGAACCGTGATGTCCGGTCGCGCCGCGCTGTTTCTCATTCTGACGCTGATGCTCGGACCCGGGCTCCTCGTCAATGCCGTTCTCAAGGACCACTGGTCGCGGCCGCGTCCGGGCATGGTGATCGAGTTCGGCGGCACCATGCCCTTCAAGCCGTGGTGGGATCCGCGCGGCGCCTGCCAGGCGAACTGCTCGTTCGTGTCGGGCGAGACCTCGTCGGCCGTGTGGCTCGCCGCGCCGGCGCTGCTCGTGCCCGTGCCGTGGCGCTATGCGGCGCTCGGCGGCGTCGCAGTCTACGCTTGCGCCATCGCGTTCATGCGCCTCCTGCTCGGCGGACATTTCCTGTCCGACGTGATCTTCGCCGCCATCTTCACCGGCCTCATGATCTGGACCGTGCACGGGCTGTTGTTCCGCTGGCGCATCAGCCCGTCCGACCAAACGATAGGTGCTTGGTTCGAACGCGCAGGAAATGCCGTGCGCCGCGTCGCGGCCGCGATCATTCCGTTCAAGGGCATGCGCCGGAACAAGCCGACGCCGCCGGCCTGACGCCGCTACTGCCGCGCGCGTTCGAGCGCCGCCCGCACCGCCTCATAGGTCTTGTCGAAGACGCTGCGCGCCTCGGCGAGACCGTCGCGCAGTGCCGACCATGCCTCTCCGCCGGCCACCTGGAGCCTCGCGAGCCTTGCCTTGGCAGCCTCGGCCTCGACCTGCAACGCGGCAATCCTCGCTTCGAGCGCGGTTCGGCGTTCAGCAGCGGCGGACGCCGCCTGGGCCTTCAGGTCGGCGATCCTCTGGCGCCAATAGGCTTCCGCGGCCTTCGCTCGCGCCTGGAACACTTGCTTGCGCAGTGCAATCTCCGAATTGATGGACGTGAAATACCCTTCCAGCTCGCGCTCGAATTCGCTCCATTGCGCTTCTAGGGCGGCGCGAGCTTCGGCGACCGTTGCTTCCGTCTGCTGCCGGCCGTCGGCGAGGACGGCGTCGAACTTCGCACCATAGGCGTCGCGTGTGGCCCGCAGCTTCGCGATGGCGTCGTCCGCGCGCTTGCTGGCGTCGTCACGAAGCCTGCCCGCGTCCTCCTCGAGCGTCGCTAGCGTGGCGTCGATTTCCAGCAATCTTTCCCTCGCCCATTCGATGGCCGCATGGGCACCGAGCGGGTCGGGCTTCGCTTGCACGAGTATGAGCGCCGAAGCGGTCGGGGGCCTCAGTGCCGCGGTCGCGGCCGGCGCTATCCCGGGGAACATGATGAAGCTCGCGGCGGCGGCTGCCAATCTGAAGAACATCCTGGCCTCCTCTCAAAGGCGTGAAGTTTTCAGCCCCCGATCCATCGCGCCATTATAGCCCGCGTTCTCCGCACATGGAATCGCCGTGACCGGGCTGGTCCCGGCCATCTCGATCGCGAAAGGCATCGCCCTGTGCATCGAGATGGCCGGGACGAGCCCGGCGATGGCGGCGATCGGTGTGTCGACCTCATCGGGCCATCCTCACCAATTCGACGATGCGCGCCGGACTGATCGGGGCCTCGTTGACCTTGATGCCGAACGGCGCGAGCGCGTTCTCGACCGCGGCGATGACGGCGGCAATGGCGGGAATGGTGCCGCCCTCGCCGGCGCCCTTCATGCCGAGCGGGTTGAGCGGAGAGGGCGTCTGCGAATGCAGGATGTCGATCGGCGGCATGTCGGTCGATCCCGGCAACAAGTAATCGGCGAAATTGACGGTCTGGGGCTGGGCGCCCGCATCATGCAGCAGCCGCTCGAACAAGGCATTGCCGATCCCGTGCGCGATGCCGCCGACCACCTGTCCCTCGACCACTTTTGGGTTGATCACCGTGCCGCAGTCATGCATCACCGTGAAGCGGACGATCTTCACCGCGCCGGTCTCGATGTCGACCTCGACTTCGGCGACATGTGTGCCGTTGGAATAGGTCGATTGGTCCGGCTGGAAATAGGCGGTGTTTTCGAGGCCCGGCGACAGCCCGCCCGCCATGGAAAATCCGGGCATGCCGATCGATTTCACTGCGATCTCCCGAAAGCTTTTCTTCATTCCGGGCACGCCGCGCACCTGCGCGAACCCGTCGCGCAGCTCCAGGTCGTCCGGCGACACCTCCATCATGTCGGCGGCGATCTGCTTGATCTTCTTAGCCACCTCGACCGCGGCGATATGGGCCGACGACCCCGCATTGACCGCGGTGCGCGCCGCGAAGGTGCCGACGCCGAACGCGATCTCCTTGGTGTCGCCGGTGGCGACGGTCACATCCTCGTAGCCCACGCCGAGCTGGTCGGCGGCGATCTGGGCGAGGGTCGTCTTGTGCGACTGGCCCTGCGGCGTCGCGCCGGTATAGAGCACGATCTTGCCGGTGGTCGCGATGCGCACGGTGGCGCCTTCATAGGGGCCGAGCCCGGTGCTCTCCACTGCGTTGCTGATGCCGATCCCGAGATAGCGCCCCGCCCTGCGCGCCGCCGCCTGGCGCGCCGGGAAGCCGTCATAACCGGCGGCCGCGAGCGCACCCGCCTGGGCGGCGGGATAGTCGCCGCTGTCATAGGTGACCGGCCGCCCGTCGCGGGAGATGATGCCGACCTTGTAGGGCATCTGCTGCGCCTTGATGAAGTTGCGCCGCCGGACCTCGGCAGGATCGAGGCCGAGGGCCTGCGCCAGCCGGTCCATCATCCGCTCCATCACGAACACGCCCTGGGGACGGCCGGCGCCGCGCACCGGTGTGGTCGAGATCATGTTGGTGTAGACGGCATCGAGTTCGAGCTTGTAGCTCGGGATCACGTAAGGCCCGGGCACGGTGGTGGCGGCGATCCAGGGCAGCACCAGGCCCCACGGCACGAAGGCGCCGGTGTCGTGGACGAGGCGTCCGCGCAGCCCGAGTATCCGCGCGTCGCGATCGACCGCCAGCTCGAGGTCCCAGAATTGGTCGCGCTCCTGGTGGGTGCAGAGGAAATTCTCGCGGCGGTCCTCGATCCATTTCACCGGACGGCCGACGAGCTGGGCGCAGGCGGCGACGCAAGGGTATTCCGGATAGATCGCGCCCTTCGGCCCGAAGCCGCCGCCGACATCGGGTGTGATGACGTGCATCTGGTTGTCGTTGAGCTCGAGCATGTCGAGCAATCCGCGCTTGATGCGGTGCGCCCCCTGCGAGGAAACATGGACGGTGTAGGCATCGGTCGCCGCGTCGTAGCACGCCACCAGGCCGCGGCACTCCATAAAGAACGGTCCGCCGCGGTGGATGAAGATGCGCTCGCGCACCACATGCGACGCCATCTTGAAGGCGGCGTCGGCGTCGCCGACGGTGATGGGCACGCAGGCCGCGATGTTGGATTTTGCGTCCAGATGGGCGCGCGGACTCCCGGGCTCCATGCCGGCGACGCCGTTCGCGACGCCCGGAAGGGGCTCATAATCGACCTCCACCAGCGCGGCCGCATCCTCGGCGATATAGCGGCTGTCGGCGACGACGACGGTGATCGGCTCGCCGGCATAGACGGCCTCGGTGCTCGCGAGCGCATAGGGCAGACGGAGTTCGGTGATCGCGGGGCTGGGCACGAACAGCGGCAGCGGATTCCGGCGCAGCGGCTCCGGCAGGTCGGCGAAGGCGAGCACCAGATGCACGCCAGCGAGCGCTCTCGCCGCGTCGACGCGGACACCGCGGATTTTCGCATGCGGATGGGCGCTGCGCACGAAGGCCGCATGGAGCGTTCCCGGCAGGCGCAAATCGTCGACGAAGCGGCCCTTACCCGCGAGTAGCGCCGGATCCTCCTTGCGCTTGACCGCGGCCCCGAACCACTTCGCTCCCATGAAATCTTCCGCCCGCTTCGTGCGCCACCGGTCGTTGCCATCCCGGTGCCGTCACACCTCGGTAAGGCTCAATTGCACTCCGAGATAAGTGCGTTTGAACGGATCATCGGAAGATTCGATCGTCACGTCTATTTTTTATCCTGGGATTGAGCGATCGGAGACGGTCACCATGCTCGTCGGGGTGTCTTCCGTTGGCGCACCGACCGTTGAGGCTCACGAGGATGTCCGAAAAGAGACTCGATTGTTTCCTAAAAGTTTGGATTGTTAATAAAGAATATTTGGTATAGTTTAACATAGGTGGGCACAGTTGCAGCGGTGAGGAAGGGGCGTCGGCCCACTTTTCGCCGGCAAGGGGGTGGCGATGACGGCAATCGAGCAAGATGCGGTTGAGTCTGAGCCGTTCCACGATTTCAAGTGGCATCGGCAGCACCGCGGCCGGAACAACGTTCAATGGGTGGACGTGCTGATGTTGCTGGGTTGGGCAGCTTTGGTCGGTTGGGCCCTATTCCACCAGTGATTGCCGAGTAACGCGATATCTCAGGCCCGCCCGCTCTCAGCGCGGCCGCCGAGGTGTTCCACATTCGCCTTTCATCACCAGTTTGTCGACAATCGGATGGCGGTTGAGCCCGTTCGGCAAAGTCCGTAAGCTTATTTTTCAACTTCGGTTCTTGCAGCGGCAAGTCCTTCTAATCGTTGCGAATCGCCCAAGTTGACGGCAAATCCACTATCCCGGCGGGCCGGAGATTGTCTCATCAGGCCACCCCATTCCGGCAGACTCCATGCTCGACAAGCGCGTTGACGTATCGGCCCGGCAAGACGCGACGCGCCGGCCGGCGCTCGACTTCCAGGCGCATATCGCCGATCTCGAGGTGCGCGGGCTCTTGGTGCGCGTCGACCGTCCAATCAACAAGGACACCGAGCTGCACCCCTTGGTACGCTGGCAGTTCCTGGGCGGCATTGCCGAAAACGCGCGGCGCGCCTTCCTGTTCACCAACGTGATCGACGCCAAGGGCAGGCGCTACGACATTCCCGTCGTGGTCGGCGCGTTGGCGGCGTCGCCGGATATCTATGCCGTCGGCATGGGCGAGAGGGTCGAGGACATCGGCGCGGCATGGATGCGCGCCATCGCCGATCCGATCGCGCCGGTCGCCGTCACCGCGGCGCCGTGCCAGGAGGTGGTGGTCACCGGCGAGGAGCTGCGGCGCCCAGGCGGCGGTCTCGCCGCGCTGCCGGTCCCGGTGTCAACGCCGGGCTTCGACTCGGCGCCCTACCTCACGGCGACACTGTGCATCACCCGCGATCCCGACAGCGGCATCCAGAACATGGGCATGTACCGGGCGGCGCTCAAAGCGACCGACCGGCTGGCGGTGCGCATGGTGGCGCGGCCGAGCGGCGGTGCCGGCGGCTATTATCATTGGCTCAAATACAGTGTCCGCCACGAGCCGATGCCGATCGCCATAGTGATCGGCTGCGCGCCGGTCGTGATGTTCACCGGGCCGCAGAAGCTCGCGCTCGATGTCGACGAGATGGCGGTGGCGGGAGGTCTCGCCGGCGCGCCGATCCGCATGGTGAAGTGCAAGACCCTCGATCTCGTGGTGCCGGCCGATGCGGAGATCGTCATCGAAGGAATCATCGATCCGGAAAAGCTCGAGCCGGAAGCGCCGTTCGGCGAGAGCAACGGCTATGTGGCGCTCGAAGCCTACAACATGCCGATGCAGGTGACCGCCATCACCCGCAAGCGTTCGCCGGTGTTCACCTCGATCATCAGCCAGGTGACGCCGAGCGAATCGAGCGTGATCAAGAAAGTGGCCTACGAGCCGCTGTTCCTCGATCATTTGCGCAATGTCCTCGCGATCAAGGGCATTCGCGCGGTGGTCATGCACGAGCGGCTGACCAATCTGCGCCCGGTCATCTTCCTCCAATTCGCCGCCGCGACGCCGCGCAGCGAGGTGTGGCGCGGACTCTCCGGTGCTTCGACTGTGATGGCCGGTTGCGGCAAGGTCGTCGTCGCCGTGAGCGAGGACATCGATCCCCACAGCACCGACGCGGTGCTGTGGTCGCTCGCCTACCGCGCCAATCCGATCGAGGACGTCCACATCTCGCCCTATCGCGGCGGCGTGCAGGGCGCCCAATACGGACCGCGCGATGCGGACTCCACCATGCTGATCGACGCGACCCGCAAGCGGGCGATGCCGCCGCTGGCACTGCCGGCGCGCGAATTCATGGAGCAGGCGAAGACGATCTGGGAAGAACTCGGCCTGCCGGCGCTCGCCGTGCAGTCGCCGTGGCACGGCTATACGCTCGGCGACTGGACCGAGACCTGGGAGACCTTCGCCCGCCGCGCCGCGGCCGGCGACTGGGAAGCGACCGGCCGCGAGACCCTCGCCCGCCAGCGCACCGGCGTCACGCCGGAGACGTCGACCAAGGTAGGCTCGGCCAAGATGGGGGAGTAGGGCTGGCAGGCGCCTTGACTCCCTCCCCCGCTTGCGGGGGAGGGGAGGGGCTGCGGCCG
>Ga0306920_100005937_pt1 | contig 15838 bp, 10 predicted proteins | sample flu12Cox44000170_FD_204666 | JGI IMG/M metagenome (GOLD analysis project Ga0306920, IMG submission 204666) | Lab enrichment of tropical soil microbial communities from Luquillo Experimental Forest, Puerto Rico - flux4day.12C.oxic.44.000.170 (v2)... | ecosystem: Environmental > Terrestrial >... | reverse complement strand
CCTCCTCGACGAGCGCTTCGTCTCGCGCTTTGCGATTTATCATCAGCGCTATTCGACGAATACCTTCCCGAGCTGGCCCTTAGCGCAGCCGTTTCGCGTGCTCGCGCATAACGGCGAGATCAACACGCTCCGCGGCAATATCAACTGGATGAAAAGCCACGAGACGCGTCTCGCCAGCGATCGTTTCGGCGATGCCATCGAGGACGTGAAGCCGGTGATCCAAGTGGGCGGCTCCGACAGCGCGTGCCTTGACGCGGTGTTCGAGCTTCTGGTGCGTGGCGGTCGCAGCTTGCCGATGGTGAAAGTGATGATGGTGCCGGCGGCTTGGCCCGAAGGCGCGCTCATGCCGCAAGCGCATCGCGACCTCTACAGCTATGTGAATGCGGTGATGGAGCCCTGGGACGGGCCGGCGGCGCTGGCGCTCACCGACGGCGTCTGGGTGATGGCCGGCATGGATCGGAACGGGCTCCGCCCGATGCGCTACGCCGTGACGGCGGGCGGGCTCCTCATCGCCGGGTCGGAATCGGGCATGGTGCGGCTCGACGAGACGGAGATCGTCGAGAAAGGCCGGCTCGGCCCCGGCCAAATGATCGGCGTCGAGGTCGCGAGCGGCCGGCTCCTTCGCGACCGTGACCTCAAGGATATGCTCGCAGCTTTGCGGCCTTATGGCGAGTGGGTGAAGAACATCACCGCGCTCGACAGCCTCATCAAGCCCGCCGCGGGCGAGAGCCCGACGTTGGTGCGCGACGAGCTCAGGCGTCGGCAAGTGGCGTTCGGCTGGAGTCTCGAAGACCTCGAGCTCATCTTGCAGCCGATGGCGGAGGACGGGAAAGAAGCGATCGGCTCAATGGGCGACGACACGCCGCTCGCGGTTCTTTCCGACCAATACCGCGGCCTTCACCATTTTTTCCGGCAAAATTTCAGCCAGGTGACCAATCCGCCGATCGACAGCCTGCGCGAGAAGCGGGTGATGAGCTTGAAGACGCGGCTCGGCAACCTCGGCAACATTCTCGACGAGGATTCGAGCCAATGCCGGCTGCTGCAGCTCGACACGCCCGTTCTCACCAACGCCGAATTCGCGGCGATGCGCGCCTATATGGGGGATACCGCCGTCGAGATCGACTGTACCTATGATGCGACCGAGGAAACACTAAGGCCGGCGCTCCGCCGCATTCAGCAGGAAGCGGAGGACGCGGTCCGCGGCGGTTGCACCCATGTGATCCTGAGCGACGCGGCAATGTCGGCCGAGCGCGCCGCCATTCCCATGATCCTCGCCACCGGCGCGGTCCATTCGTATCTCGTGCGTCAGCAGCTCCGCACCTTCACCTCGCTCAATGTGCGCGCCGGGGAATGCCTCGATGTGCATTATTTCGCTGTCCTCATCGGCGTCGGCGCGACGACCGTCAATGCGTACCTCGCGCAGGAGTCGATCATCGATCGCCATCGCCGCGGGCTTTTCGGCAAGGATGCGGGCATCGAGACCGTTATCGCCCGCTACAAACGGGCAGTGAACGAAGGCCTGCTTAAGATCATGTCGAAAATGGGCATCGCCGTCATCTCGTCATATCGCGGCGCCTACAATTTCGAGGCCGTGGGCTTGTCGCGTACGCTCGTCGCCGAGTACTTCCCCGGGATGACCTCGCGCCTTTCCGGCATCGGTCTCGCCGGCATCGAGTTGAAGCATCTCGCGGTGCATCACCGCAGCTACGATAGCGATGTCGTGGCGTTGCCTGTCGGTGGCTTCTATCGCTTCCGACGCGGCGGCGAACAGCATGCCTTCGAAGGCTCGCTCATTCACACGCTGCAAACCGCCGTCGCCACCGATTCTTACGGCACCTATCGGCGCTACAGCGAGGGCACACGCAAGCTGCCGCCCATTCATTTGCGAGATCTTCTCGACTTCCGGCCGAAACGGCCGGGGATTTCGCTCGACGAGGTCGAGTCCATCACCGAGATCAGGAAGCGCCTGGTGGCGCCGGGCATCTCTCTGGGCGCGCTTGGGCCGGAAGCACATGAGACGCTCTCGGTGGCGATGAACCGCATCGGCGCCAAATCCGACAGCGGCGAAGGGGGCGAGGACCCAGCGCGCTATCGACCGCGACCAAACGGCGACAACGCCGCCTCGGCGATCAAGCAGATCGCGTCGGGCCGCTTCGGTGTCACCGCCCAGTACCTCAACAGCTGCCGCGAGATCGAGATCAAGATCGCGCAAGGTGCCAAGCCCGGCGAAGGCGGCCAGCTGCCGGGATTCAAGGTGACGGAGATGCTGGCGAAGCTCCGCCATTCGACGCCGGGCGTGTCGTTGGTGTCGCCGCCACCGCATCATGACATCTACTCGATCGAGGATTTGGCCCAGCTCATCTACGACCTGAAGCAGATCAATCCCGACGCTAAGGTCTGCGTGAAGCTGGTGGCGCGCTCCGGCATCGGCACCATCGCCGCCGGCGTCGCCAAGGCGAAAGCCGACGTCATTCTCGTCTCGGGCCACAGCGGCGGCACCGGCGCAAGCCCGCAATCCTCGATCAAGCATGCCGGCATCCCCTGGGAGATGGGGCTCTCGGAAGTGCATCAGGTGCTGGTGCTGAACCGGCTTCGGCATCGCGTGCGGCTGCGCGTCGACGGCGGCATCAAGACGGGGCGCGATGTCGTCATCGCCGCTTTGCTTGGCGCGGAGGAATACGGTCTCGGCACCGCCTCGCTCGTCGCCATGGGATGCCTCTTGGTGCGGCAGTGCCATTCCAACACCTGTCCCGTCGGCATCTGCACGCAGGACCCGCGCCTCCGCGCGAAATTCGCGGGCACGCCGGAGAAAGTGGTCAACCTCTTCAGCTTTGTCGCCGAGGAAGTGCGTGAGATCCTCGCATCGCTGGGCGCGCGTGCGCTCAACGAGGTGATCGGCCGCACCGAGTTGCTGGCGCAAGTCAATCGCGGCAGCCCGCATCTCGACGATCTCGATTTGAATCCCATCCTGGCACAGGCCGATCCCGGCGAGTATCCGCGCTACTGCACGCTCGAAGGGCGGAACGAGGTGCCCGACACGCTCGATGCGCAGATGATCAAGGACGCCCGCGCCCTCTTCGATGCCGGCGAAAAGATGCAATTGACCTACAGCGTGCGCAACACGCACCGCGCGGTGGGTACGCGCATTTCCTCGATGATCACGCGCCGCTTCGGCATGACGGGCTTGCAGCCCGGTCACATCACCGTGCGGCTGCGCGGCTCGGCCGGCCAATCCTTGGGCGCCTTCGCGGTCCAGGGACTGCGGATCGAAATGTTCGGCGACGCGAACGACTATGTCGGCAAAGGCCTTTCCGGCGGCACCATCGTCGTCCGGCCGATGGTGTCGAGCCCGCTTATTGCGCATCAGAACGCCATCATCGGCAATACCGTGCTCTATGGTGCCACTGCTGGGAAGCTTTTCGCCGCGGGTCAGGCGGGCGAGCGGCTCGCCGTGCGCAATTCCGGCGCCGAGCTCGTCGTCGAAGGCGCCGGCGCCAATGGCTGCGAGTACATGACGGGCGGCACGGCGGTGATTCTCGGTCCGCTCGGCGACAACTTCGCCGCCGGCATGACCGGCGGCATGGCCTTCGTCTACGACCTCGCCGAGGAGTTCCCCGCGCGCGTCAACGGCGAGACGGTGATCTGGCAGCGCCTCGCCACGCCTTATTGGGAAGGGCGGCTGCGCCAGCTCGTCGAAGAGCATCTCCGCGAGACGCAGTCGCGCTTTGCGCAGCAGCTGCTGGCGGATTGGCCGCGCGAACGGCAGCGCTTCTGGCAGGTGGTGCCGAAGGAGATGCTGACGCGGCTTCCGGAGCCGCTGACGTCGGCCGCGCCGCAAGTTGCTGCTGGCGACGATTAGGCGACGCGCGCATGATCACCTACGACGACTTTACCAAAGTCGACATCCGCGTCGGCACCATCCTCAAGGCCGAGCCGTTCCCGGAAGCGCGCCGCCCCGCCTTGAAGCTCACCATCGACTTCGGGCCCGTTATCGGCATCAAGAAGAGCTCGGCGCAGCTCACCGTGCACTACACGCCCGAGAGCCTGGCGGGGCTCCAGGTGGCGGCGGTGGTGAACTTCCCCCCGCGGCAGATCGGCCCCTTCATGTCGGAGGTGCTGGTGCTGGGGTTTCCCGATGAGGCCGGCGCGGTCGTGCTGATCGCGCCGACGGCTTCGGTGCCGAACGGCGGCAAGCTCTTCTGATTTTTCGCGCGCGGCCATCGGCGCCGATGCGTGAGCCGTGCCAGTCGGGTAAACTGTCGGCGTCATGCGGCTCCTCTATCATCTCCCGCTGTCGCCGACGTCGCGCAAGATCCGCATCGTGCTGCAGGAGAAGGCGCTCGACTTCACCCTCAAGCTCGAGAGGACATGGGAGCGGCGTCCGGAGTTCCTGGCGCTCAATCCGGCGGGCGAGGTTCCCCTGCTGATCGAGCCGGACGGGACAGTGCTCGCGGAGTCGTCGGCCATCGCTGAATATGTCGACGAGGTCTACCGCGAGCGGCTGCTGCTCGGCATCAACCCGATCGATCGCGCCGAAGTGCGGCGGCTCGTCGCCTGGTTCGACGTCAAGATGAATCACGAGGTGACGGAGAACCTCGTCGGTGAAAAGCTGATGAAGCGCCTCTTCAGCGTTGGGCAACCCAACTCCGCGGCGATCCGCGCTGGGAAGGCCAATATCGGCTATCACCTCGATTACATCGGTTTTCTCATCGAGCGGCGGCGGTGGCTTGCAGGTGACCACTTTTCGCTCGCCGACATCGCCGCGGCGGCGCATCTCTCGGCCATCGACTATCTCGGCGACGTACCGTGGGAAGAGCACGAGCCCGCCAAAGAATGGTATGCTCGGGTCAAATCGCGGCCGAGCTTCCGTCCAATTTTGGCCGATCATATCCCCGGCGTTGTGCCGCCGCCGCACTATGCCGATCTCGACTTTTGAAGCGGCCGCGTCGCCGTTCCTCAGTCGGTCTCCGCAGGTTTTCCTTTCCCGGCTGAAGCGCCGGATTTACCCTTGTCGAGCTTGCCGAGCTTCGCCAGATTGAGGTTCGCTGCCTTGCCGGCCGGCGTTTCCGGCGCGAGCTTGGCGACATGCTGCCAATCCTGGCGCGCTCCGGTCGCATCGCCTTGGAGGCGCCGCACGTTGCCGCGCTCGAGCAGGCCCAGCACGTTGTTGGGCGCGATCGCCAAACCGCGGTCGATATCCTCCATGGCGAGATCGAGCGCGTCGACCGAGCGATAGGCCGACGCGCGGTAGATATAAGCGTCCGCGTTTCGCGGCGACAAATCGATCGCGCGGTTGAGATCGTCGATCGCTTCCCAATATTGCTTCAGCGCGGCATAGGCTTGCGCGCGATCGATGTAGAGTTCGGCATCTTCGCCTTTAAAGGCGATTGCCGCATCGAAAGCGGCTTTGGCGCGGGCATACTCGCCCGCGTCCAGCCACGACTGGCCCGCTTGGTCGAGGGTGATCGCGCGCTGATCTGCGGGCATGCCCATCATCGCCGTGGCGAGCTTCTCGAAGCGTTCCGCCGCACCCCTATAATCCTTCAGCAGGAAGAGCGCCATGGCGACGCAATGGTCCGCCCAGAAGCCGCCGCCTTGCTCACGCCATTGCTTCGCTTTCTCGAGCCCCTCCTTGGGATGCTCGCGCGCATAGGCGACGCAACGGTCGTGAAGCGCATTCATTGCTTCCTCATTGATACGCTGCGCGCATGCCGGCTCCGGCAATCCGGCAACCAGCGACAAGAAGACCACCAAGCTGACGATGAAAACCGCGGGTTTACTCGCCCGGCTGCGTGACATGAGGCTCGTGCAAGGATGGAGATGGCGCCGCGACCGCGGCCCGCGGGCTGAACAGATGCCGCGCGCGCTCGAGGTAGAGGTAGATGACCGGAGTGATAAAGAGGGTCAGCATCTGCGACACGATGAGGCCGCCGACCACGGCGAGACCGAGCGGCCGGCGCAGCTCGGAGCCCGCGCCGAAGCCGATGGCGATCGGCAATGCTCCCATGATGGCGGCCATGGTCGTCATCATGATCGGTCGGAACCGCAACAGGCAGGCATCGAAGATCGCCCGCTCCGGCGCCTCGCCGTTGCGCTGCCGGTCGAGCGCGAAATCGATCATCATGATCGCGTTCTTCTTGACGATGCCGATCAGCATGACGATGCCGATGATGGCGATGACGCTCAGATCCATGTGGAAGAGCATGAGCGTCAGCAGCGCGCCCAATCCCGCCGCCGGCAAGCCCGAGAGAATCGTGATCGGGTGGATGAAGCTCTCGTAGAGGATGCCCAGCACCATGTAGATCACCAGCACGGCGGCGATGAGCAGCAGGCCCTGGCCCTTGAGCGAGTCCTGAAAGACTTGCGCCGTTCCTTGGAACCCAGTGCTGATGGTCTGCGGGAGGTTGACCTGACGTTCAGCGGCACGTATCGCTTCGACGGCTTCGCCGAGTGATACGCCTGGCGCGAGATTGAACGAGATCGTGACCGACGGCAGCTGACCCTGATGATTGACCGTGACCGGGCCGACCCCTGAGGTCCAACGAGCGATGGCATCGAGCGGAACCGCGGTGCCGGAGCGGCTCTTGAGATAAATGCGCGACAAATCCATCGGGTCCTGCTGGTAGCGCGGATCGGCCTCGACAATCACCTGGTAGTCGTTGGTTGGAGCATAGATCGTGTTGACCTGGCGAAAGGCAAAGGCACTGTAGAAGGTGTTTCGTACTTGGTCGATGGTGATGCCGAGTTGGGACGACTTGTCGCGGTCGATGTCGATGACAGCCAAGCGATTGAGCAGCTGCAGGTCGGAATTGACGTCAAGTACGCCGTGAATCTGCGCGATGCGCTCCTGCATCACCGGGCCGTAGTGGTAAAGCTCGTCGAGATCGGCACCTTGAACGGTGTATTGGTATTGACTCTTGGCGATGCGCCCGCCGAGCTGGATGTTCTGTAGCGGCTGGAAGAAGGTGCGCATCCCCGGCACCTTCGCCACCTTCGGCCGCAAATCCTGGATGATGTCGTTGGCGGAGCGCTGGCGCTGGTCAAACGGCTTCAGCTGGACGAAAAGGCGGCCGTTGTTGAGCGCCGGGCTGAAGCCGGTCGCGCCGATGAAGGAGATAACGTCTTGCACGTCGGGATCGGCGCTCACGATGGCCGCCACTTGTTTCTGGTGATCGGCCATCGCCTGGAACGACGTGTCCTGCGCCGCTTCAGTGAAGGCGAAAAGCTGGCCGGCGTCTTCGATCGGGAAGAAGCCTTTGGGCATCTTGTAGAAGAGCCATCCGGTCGCCACCAACGACAGCAGCGTGACCACCAATGTCGCGAAGCGCCATGACATCACGAAACGCAGCCCCGCCTCGTAGGCGCGTAGCATGCCCGTGAACGTTGCCTCGGAGGCGCGGTAGAAGACGTTGTGCTTGACGTTGTGGTCGATCGATTTGAGGACGCGCGAGCACAGCATCGGCGTCAAGGTCAGCGATACCAGCCCCGAGATCAGGATGGTCATGCTGATGGTGACGGCGAATTCGCGGAAGACGCGACCGACAACGCCGCTCATGAACAGCACGGGAATGAAGACCGCCACCAGCGAAAGCGTGATCGACACGATGGTGAAGGCGATCTCGCGCGAGCCGCGGAAGGCGGCGTCGATGACGCGCTCGCCGTTCTCGATGTGGCGGACGATGTTCTCGAGCATGACGATGGCGTCGTCGACGACGAACCCCACCGAGAGCGTCAGCGCCATCAACGACAAATTGTCGATCGAATATCCCAACACATACATACCGGCGAAGGTGCCGATGACCGAAACCGGCAGCGCGAGGGCGGGAATGATCGTCGCGGTGACATTGCGCAGGAAGACGAAGATTACCGCGACGACCAGCGCTACGGTTATCATGAGCGTGAACTGGACATCATCGACCGATTGGCGGATCGATACCGACCGGTCGTTCAGCACCTCGAGATTGATCGAGGGCGGAATCTGCTGGCGGAAGCGCGGCAGCAGCGACTTGACGCTGTCCACCACCTCCACGGTATTGGCGTCCGGCTGGCGCAGCACCGCGAGCACAATGCCACGCCGACCGTTGTACCATCCCGCAACCTTGGTGTTCTCGACGCTGTCGACGGGCGTGGCGACATCGCTGAGACGCACCGGCGCGCCGTTGCGGTAGGCAACAATGACGGAGCGATAGTCTGCCGCGTGCCGGAGCGTGCCAGTGGCCTCGATGGTGAAGCCCTGATGCGGCCCGTCGAGCGTGCCGACCGGTGTGTTCGAATTAGCGCCGGCGACGGCGGTGATGAGATCGTCGAAGGTAAGTCCCTTGGCGGCGAGCGCCGCAGGATCGGCTTGGACGCGTACGGCGAATTTCTGTGCGCCGAAGACTTGCACTTGCGCCACACCGGGTAGCGTGCCGATCTGCTCGGCGAGCAAGGTCTCGGCGAACTCGTCCACTTGGTAAAGCGGGAGCGTGTCGGAATTGAGCGAGAGATAGATCACCGGCGAATCGGCTGGATTGACCTTCTGGAAGCTCGGCGGCGTCGGCATTTCCTGCGGCGGCGGAAGCTTCCGCGCTGCGACGGTCATCGCCGACTGAACGTCGAGCGCGGCACCGTCGATGCTACGATCGAGATCGAACTGCATCGTGATGGTGCTGACGCCTTGACCGCTGGTCGATACCATCGAATCGAGCCCGGCGATGGTCGAGAACTGCCGTTCGAGCGGCGTCGCCACCGAGGACGCCATGGTCTCGGGACTCGCGCCCGGCAGAAAGGCGCTGACGACGATGGTCGGAAAGTCGACCCGCGGGATCGCCGCTACCGGCAGCAGGCGATAGCTGAACATGCCGAAGACAACGAAGGCCAGCATCAGCAGCGTCGTCATCACCGGACGACGGATGCATAGTTCGGGCAAAGTCATGAGGCGCTACCGACGACCGGCGGCTGGCCCTGAGGGGAGCGAATCTCGACCCGCGCGCCGTTGGTGAGGCGGAGCTGACCGTCGATGACGACGCGCTCGCCGGGCTCGACGCCGCGCGCGATGATGGTCTTGCCGTCGATCGTGCGGCTCGTCTCGACCTTGCGCGCTTCGGCGGTGTTGTCGGGACGCACGATGAAGACGAACGGCTTATCCTGGCCGATCTGCACCGCCGCTTGCGGCACGATCAAGGCGTCTTCTTGCACGGCGAGCGTGACCGAGACGTTGACGTACTGCCCCGGCCAAAGCCGCTCGTCGTCATTGTCGAAGACGCCGCGGAGCGCGATGGTGCCGGTGGTGGAATCGACCGCGTTGTCGTAGAACGCGAGCTTGCCCATGATCGGGCTGCCGTCGTCGCCCTGTGCCAACGCGCTTACCGCGACCGGTCCCTTCGCCATGGCCGCACGGATCCCAGGCAGCTCGCGTTCCGACACGGCAAAATTCACATAGATCGGCTTTACCTGGTTGAGGGTGGCGAAACTGACGTCATTGGCCTTGAGGTTGTTGCCGAGCTTCGACAGCACCATGCCGATACGACCGTCGATCGGCGCCGTGATTGTGTAGTAGGTGAGCAGGACCTTGGCATTGTCGAGGGCCGCCTCGTCGGCCTTGACGCTCGCCTCGAGCGCCTGGGCGGTCGTGACGGAGGTGTCGTATTGCTGGTGCGAAACGAAATCCTTGGCCACCAGCGGCGCGAAGCGATCGACATCGCGTTTGGCGTTGACGAGCTGGGCGCGGTCGCGCGCGAGCTGCGCCTCCATCTGATGCACTTGCGCCTCGGCGGCGCGGCTGTCGAGGTGGAACAGCACGTCGCCGGTCTTCACGTATTGGCCGTCGCGTACTCGCACCTGATCAATCTGGGCGTCGATGCGCGACTTGATCGCAACATTGGCGATACTCTGGACCGTGCCGATGGCGTCGAGGCGTACTGGCATGGGGCGGCGCTCGGCGGCCGCCACGACCACCGGCACGGTCGGGGTCGGGCGCGGCGCTTGCGCCGTTTGGCCCGCCAGCGGCGCGGCCCAGAGGAAGTGATAGGCGACCGCGCCGCCACCCAGCAGCGCCAGAAATATGATCGCCATCACGAGACGCTTCATGATCCGCGGTTCTCCGAAGCGGCGGCACTTTCCCTCGTGCCGACCGACCAGTATAGGCCCTGGCGACGCCTAGGATAAGCACGTCCTTGCCCACGCCATCCCCGACGCGCAACCGTTCGCGCGCGAAGCCGGCGCGGAATTCTAGTCCGGAAGGCTTTGCCGCATGGATAACCAGCTGTTGCCATTTTGTAAATCGCGGGCTTCCCCGCCTCTGGTAACATTCCCGCGCGGGAGGGGACGAGCAAGCTGTGGTGGCTGACGGACGAGACGAGACGGCCAAGCATGGCTTCGCGAACGCCGGGCGCGCTTTCCGAGTTCGCAATTATAGAGTGTATACGGCGGGGAATTCGATCTCGCTGATCGGCACTTGGATGCAGCGCATTTCGGTGAGCTGGCTCGCTTGGGAGCTCACCCACTCCACCCTATGGCTGGGCTTCGTCGCCGTGGCCGATCTGATGCCGACGCTCGTGCTCAGCCCGCTCGCGGGCGTGCTCGCCGACCGCGTTGATCGCGTACGGCTCATCTGGCTCACGCAAGTCCTCGCCATGACGCAAGGCGGCGTTCTCGCGCTCCTCACTTATTTCGGTCTGATCTCGATTGGCACGCTCTTCGCCTTGACGCTCGTCTTGGGAGCGGTGAATGCGGTCAATCAGCCGGCGCGCCTTGCGCTTATTCCCAATCTCATCGACCGCACGAGCCTGCCGGCAGCGGTGGCGATCAATTCGCTCGTCTTCAACAGCGCGCGCTTCATCGGCCCGGCGTTGGCGGGACCGATCATCGAGCATGGCGGCTTCGCCCTCGCCTTCGCCACCAATGCCGTGAGCTATCTCGCCTTTATTGTCGCGCTAAGTCGGGTGAAAGTGAGCGCCGACGCGTCGGCATCGGAACGCGAACGCCGCGCGCTGTGGAGCGATACCGTCGCCGGCTACGTCTACGCCATGCGCCATCCGGGGATCGGCCGAATGATCTTGCTGTTCGCCGTCGCCTGCCTCAGCGTCCGCGGCTTCATTGAGCTTTTTCCGGGTTTCGCGGATGTCGTCTTCGGCCGTGGCGGTCCCACCTGGCTCATGGCGACGCTCGGCCTTGGGGCAATGGCGGGCGGCCTTTTCATGGTGCGGCGTCCAGGGATTCAGGGTCTCACCGCGCTCATCATCGGTCACACCTTCCTCGTTGCCGGTGCCGTGCTGGGATTTACTGCCACAAGCAACTACTGGTTCGCGCTGGGCTGCGTCTTCGTCTGCGGCTTTTCGATGATCACCACCGGCATCAGCGCGCAGACGCTCATCCAGAGCGCGGTCGATCCGGCGATGCGCGGTCGGGTCTTGGGATTCTACGGCATGCTGTTTCGCGGCGGTCCGGCGCTCAATGCGGTGTTGCTGGGCTGGCTCTCCTCGTTCCTGGGCCTGCGCTTGGCGGTTGCGGTGGGCGCCCTCGTCTGCCTTGCCTATTGGGCCTGGGCGCGGCTTCGGCAAGAGGCGATGGAGGCGGCGCTCGAGGCGGAGGCCCGCCGCGCCGCTGCGCCATGAGCGCCGGCAAACTCTTCTGCTTCGGCCTCGGCTATACCGCAGGGTTTCTCGTCCGCGAGCTCTTGGGCGCCGGTTGGCAAGTCGCCGGGACGAGCCGCGACGGCGCTCGCGGCATCACGCCCGCCGAGGTTGCCATGTATCCCTTCACTCGCGGGATGCCGCTCATCGATGCCCCGGTGATTCTGGCGGAGACAACGCATGTTCTCGCGTCGATTCAGCCGGATGAGGCCGGCGATCCCGTCGTTGCCGAGCTCGGCGCCGTCCTTGCCGCGCTGCCCCGCCTGCGATGGGTAGGCTACCTCTCCGCCACCAGCGTCTATGGCGATCGCGGCGGCAACTGGGTCGACGAATCATCGCCGCTTGATCCCGCGGGCGCGCGTGGCCGGCGGCGCGTCGCCGCCGAGCAGGCGTGGCGCGAACTCCACCGTCGCGCGGGCTTGCCCCTGCATATTTTCCGCCTCGCCGGTATCTACGGCCCCGGACGCAGCGCCCTCGACGCGGTGCGCCAGGGGCGCGCCCAACGCATCGACATGCCCGGTCATGTCTTCTCGCGCATTCACGTGGCCGACATCGTCGCGGCGCTCCGCGCCTCGATGGCGCGCCCCGATCCCGGCGCGATCTACAATCTCGCGGACGACGATCCGGCAGCGCCCGAGGCCGTCATCGCCTATGCCTGCGAGCTGTTGGGCGTCCCGGCGCCGCCACTCATCTCATTGGCAGACGCTCGCCTCTCGCCCACCGCGCGCAGCTTCTACGACGACAACAAGCGCATCTCCAACGGCCGCGCCAAGGAGGCGCTTGGCCTCCGCTTACGCTATCCGAGTTACCGCGAAGGCCTCACCGCCTTGTTGAAAACATCAGCGGCTTAGACCCGCGCGGCCGCCGAGAAAGGATAGATGGGGATGTGCGGATGCGGGGAGATGGAGGGGTGGCGGCAGGTCGGTGGCGAGCTTCCCTCATTTCCATTCATCTCCTCAATCCCCATTTAAAATCTCTCTCGATTCAAAAATCTCTGCGACTTAAACCTCTCCCAGCACATCCTCGAGCGTCCGCTCGAGCAGCGCCAGGTCGCGTTCGCTTGAGAGACGGTGGTCGCCTTCTTTCACGAGCGTGATCCGCACGTCGCGGCTCGCCAGCTTCTCGGCAAGAGCCAGACCCGTCTGCCACGGCACGTCTGGGTCCGCCATGCCGTGGAGAAGCCGCACCGGCGCTGTGATGGGGATCGCGGTGTGCATGAGCAGATGCCGTCGTCCGTCCTCGATGAGCTTCCGCGTAAAGAGATAGCCCTCGGCGCTGTAGGCCGAGGGGAGCCGCGCCGCGCCCTCGCGGAGGATCGCCTCGCGCACCTCTGGCGCAAACCGCGCCCACATCAGCGCCTCTGTCGCATCGGGCGCAGCGGCGATGCCGACCAGCGCGGCGACACGCTCGGGCCGCGCCAGCGCGACGAGCAGCATAAGCCAGCCGCCAATGCTCGATCCCACGAGGATCTGCGGCCCCCTCGTCAACTGGTCGATGACGGCAAGCGCATCCGCTTTCCAGCGGCCAATGGTGGCGTCGGCGAACTCGCCGGAGGATGCGCCATGGGCGAAATAGTCGAAGCGCAGATAGGCTTGGCCGCGCGCGGCGGCGAAGGCGTCGAGCCGCGCCGCCTTGGTGCCGGTCATGTCCGACATGAAGCCGCCCAGGAAGACAATGCCGGGCGCCTTGCCTGCTCGCCGGCGGTAGGCGATTGTCGCGCCATCCTCGCGTGTTAAGATGGCGGGCCGCTCGGATTCGCCCGAGTTGGGCGTTGCTTTTGGGGTCATCGCATCAGCGTTTCTTCATGACGGGCGCCGAGACTAGCACCGCGCCGGCGATCCCGGGAACCCGCCCTCCCGCGGTGCTGCAGGTGCTGCCGCGACTGGTGACGGGTGGTGTGGAGCGCGGCACGGTCGAGGTCGCGGCCGCGCTGGTCGCCGCCGGCTGGAAAGCGGTGGTCGCTTCGGCCGGTGGGCCGATGGTGCGCGAGCTGGAGCGCGCGGGCGCCCGTCATATCGAGTTGCCGCTCGCATCGAAAAATCCCTGGACGATGCGGCGCAATGTGGAACGCCTGGCAGAGTTCATTCGCCGCGAGCAGATCGACATTGTCCACGCGCGAAGCCGCGCGCCCGCCTGGAGCGCGCGCGCCGCGGCACGCCGCGCCGGCTGCCACTTCGTGACGACATTTCACAACGCCTATGGCGACGGCTCGTGGCTGAAGCGCCGCTACAACGCGGTGATGGCTGAGGGCGAGCGCGTCATCGCCATCTCTGAGTTCGTCGCTGCCTACGCGGAAAGCCGCTACGGCGTGCCGGCGGAGCGCTTGCGCATCATCCCGCGCGGCGTGGACTTCACACGCTTCGATCCGGAGCGCGTGAGCGCCGAGCGTGTCATCCAACTGGCGCGGCAGTGGCGCCTACCCGACGGCGTTCCCGTCGTCATGCTGGTGGGGCGCCTGACGCGCTGGAAGGGCCAGCTCGTCCTCGTTGATGCCGCGGCGAGGCTCGGGCGCGAGGACCTCCGCTGCTTGCTCGTCGGCGCCGGTGAAGGTCGCTATCGCCGCGACCTCCTCGCCACCATCAAAGCACGCGGACTCGACGGGGTCTTCCAGATCGTCGACGATTGCCGCGACATCCCCGCTGCTTACATGCTGGCGGATGTGGTGGTCTCGGCCTCGACGCGGCCGGAGGGCTTCGGCCGCGTCATCGCCGAGGCGCAGGCGATGGGCCGTCCGGTCATCGCCACCGACCACGGCGGCGCGCGCGAGATCGTTCGCGCCGGAGCGACCGGGTGGCTCGTCGCACCCGATGATCCAGCGGCATTGGCGTCCGCCATTCACGAGGCGCTGGCGCTGACGGCTGCCGCGCGGGCCGATCTGGCAGCGGCGGCGATCCAGCACATGCGCGCTCACTTCACCACCCGGCAAATGACGGAGCGCACGATCGCGGTCTACGAGGAAGTCCTCTTTCCCGATGCAGCCGCGGCCGACCCTTCGGGAACTGTGGCGGCCTGAGCCGCGGCAATGCGGATTCTCGTCATTAAGCTGGGCGCGCTTGGCGATTTCGTGCAGGCCATGGGGCCGGCGGCGGCGATCCGCGCGCACCATCGCGACGACGACATTACGGTGCTGACGACCGCACCCTATGTGGCGCTCGCGGAAGCCGCCCCCTATTTCGATCGCGTCTGGATCGACCGTCGCCCGCACGCTTTCGACCTCGTCGGGTGGTGGCGCTTGCGCCGCCACCTGCGCCACGGCACCTTCGATCGCGTCTACGATCTCCAGACGTCCGGCCGATCGAGTTTCTACCACTGGCTGATGGGGCGGCCGCAATGGTCGGGGATTGCGCGTGGCGCGTCGCACCCGCATCGCAATCCGCAGCGCGACCTCATGCATACGCTCGAACGGCAGGCGGAGCAGTTGCGGCTCGCCGGGATCGACGCCGTGCCGCCGCCACAGGTGAGCTGGGCGGCGCTGGATGTCGCACACTTCGGCTTGTCGCCGCGGCTGCTGCTGCTGGTGCCTGGCGGCTCGGCGCATCGGCCGCTGAAGCGCTGGCCGGCCGAGAACTACGCCGCGCTCGCGGCGCTGGCGGCTCGCCATGGCCTGACCCCGGTGGTCCTCGGTGGCGCCGCGGAGCGCCACCTCGCGGCAGTGATTTGCCAGCGCGCACCCGAGGCCCGCGACCTCACCGGGCGCACAAGCTATGGCGAGATCGTCGGTCTGGCGCGGATAGCTTGGCGAGCGGTCGGCAACGACACCGGGCCCATGCACCTCATCGTCGCCGCCGGCTGCGCCGCGACCGTGCTCTATTCAGCCGAATCCGATCCGGCCTTGACGGCGCCGCGAGGCAAGGACGTCCGCGTTCTTCGTCGGACGCGTCTTGCTGATCTTCCGGTGAGCGAGGTCGCCGCCACGTTGGGGCTCGGCGAGAGTGCCGCGGCTGTCGCCGGTGGGCGCGCCCCATGAAGACCTTGCGCTCGGCCCGGCCGGCGCTAGATTGGCGGCGGCGGGACGCGTTGCTGGACGCTCTCCGCCGTCAGGGGACCTTGGGCGGCGCCGCGGTGAAGCGCGGGTGCCGAGGGTCTATGTGCATGTTGAAAGGAGGGACCGCATCGCCAGACTACCCACGCATGTGACGCCGACCCGCGACGGGCCGCGCGTCAATCACGAGATCGCGGTGCCGCGCGTCCGGCTGGTCGATGAGCGCGGCGAAATGATCGGGGTT
>Ga0306920_100005936_pt1 | contig 15842 bp, 18 predicted proteins | sample flu12Cox44000170_FD_204666 | JGI IMG/M metagenome (GOLD analysis project Ga0306920, IMG submission 204666) | Lab enrichment of tropical soil microbial communities from Luquillo Experimental Forest, Puerto Rico - flux4day.12C.oxic.44.000.170 (v2)... | ecosystem: Environmental > Terrestrial >... | reverse complement strand
GAAATCGGCGGATTCGCCGCCGGCCAAGCCCAAGAGCTTGCCCTCGCGCGCGGGACCGACCGTGCCGCCCACCGGGCATTCGACGAAGCCGGCGCCGGCGGCACGCAGGCGCGCCGCGAGATCGCGCGTCACCGCCGGGGTCACCGTGCTCATGTCGATGAAGAGCTTGCCCTTGGCATCACCGGTGAGCAGCCCCTCTGGCCCGTGATAGACGGCATCGATCGCGCCGGCATCGGTCAGCATGGTGATAACGATGGGATTGGCGGCGAGCTCGCGCGGACTTCCCGCCCGACGCGCGCCTTTCTCGAGGAGCGGCTGCAGCTTGCTCGCGGTGCGATTCCACACCGTCACGCGATGCCCTTGCTCGATGAGCCGCAGCACCATCCCCGCGCCCATGCGCCCCGTGCCGCAAAAACCGATCTCCATCGCGCCACTCCCTTTTCCGATCGAGCTTGAGCTAACGCCGGCGACGCTGGCGGTCAAGCGGCCGAACAACTCACCTAGTCCAACGGGGTTGCGCAATTGATGGGCGTAGCGCTGTTCGCGCCAACTATCGTAAACTCGCATTACCTGCTTGAGCGAAGAATCGAGCCATGATCAAGAGCGAGATTGCACGCGAAGAAGATGGCCGCTGGATTGGTGAGGTCCCCGCGCTCCCTGGCGTCCTCGTTTATGGCACAAGCAAAGTCGACGCTCGCACTAAAGCGATCGCGCTTGCTCTCCGCGTGATTGCCGATCGTATCGAGCATGGCGAAGAATCTGCCGCGCCATCGTCGTAGCGATGAAGAGCCCGGAACAAAGAGAAGCAGATGAGCTTTGTCGTGGAAGTGGCCAGTCCCCCGGATCGCGACGACCTAGTCGCGGAGATCTGGTGGAACGATCAGCAGGTTGCGGAAGTGCGCCAGTCGCGTGACGGGAGCCGCTATATCGAACTCTATCCGAGTCCGTCTGGCATACCGTGGTCGTTCAGAGTCGAAGAATGGCTTAACGCCGTGAGGGCGGCCGAGGCCCGGTTGCAAAAAATGGGGCTGTAGGTTGACTCGAAAAAGCCAGTCCAGCAGGCACCTTGCCGGCACTCCCCCGATGAGGCGATACTCCAGGCCGGAGGTGGCGGCATGCGCGGTTATCACGATATGGGCGGCTTGCCGGCTGGACCGGTCGATCGCGGCGAGTATGACTATGCGCTTTGGGAAAAGCGAGTGGATGCGCTGCTGGTGCTGCTCGCGGCACCCGAGCGGCGGCTCGTCCGGGTCGACGAACTCCGGCGCAATATCGAGGCGCTGCCGCCTGATGCCTATGACAAGATGAGCTATTACGAGCGTTGGGTCACCTCGATCGCCAACACGCTGCTGCAGCGGGGCGTCGTCACCAGCGACGAGCTCGGCCGCAAGATGGCGGCAGTGGCCGCGCGCGAAGGGGCGGAGTGAGCGCGGCACCGCGCTTTGCGGCTGGCGCGCGCGTCACGGTGCGGCGCGCCGACCCGCCCGGCCATATCCGCACGCCTTGGTACATCCGCGGCAAGACCGGCGAGATCGAGCGCCTCTGCGGCGCTTTTCCCAATCCCGAGGAGCTCGCCTACAACCGGCCGGGAACGCCGCCGCAGCCGCTTTACCGCGTGCGCTTCCGCCAGCGCGAGCTCTGGCCTGACTATCGCGGCGCACCCGGAGACACGATCGATATCGAGATTTATCAGCATTGGCTCGAGCCAGCGTGAGAGAGAGCGATGAGCGACCTTCACCACGACCATGACGACGGCGCGCATTCACATCACCATCCGACGCGGCCCGACACCGACGCGCCGCTCACCCATTACCAGGTGATGGAGATCGCGCTGCGCGAGCTCTTGATCGAGAAGGGCATCTTCAGCGCCGATGACGTGCGCCGCGCGGTGGAGGCGATGGACGCGCGCACGCCGGCGCTCGGGGCGCGCGTCGTCGCGCGCGCCTGGACCGATCCTGCCTACAAGGCGCGACTGCTCGCCAACGGCAGCGACGCCGTGCGGGAGCTCGGCATCGATGTCGGCGCCACGCGCCTCATCGTCGTCGAGAACACGCAGCACCAGCACAATCTCGTGGTCTGCACGCTCTGCTCGTGTTATCCCCGCACGGTGCTGGGATTGCCGCCCGATTGGTACAAGAGCCGCGCCTATCGCAGCCGCGCCGTGCGCGAGCCGCGCGCCGTGCTCGCCGAATTCGGCACGGTGCTCGATCCCGCCATCGACGTGCGCGTCCACGATTCGACCGCCGACATGCGCTATCTCGTCTTGCCCGAGCGCCCTCGCGGCACCGAAGGATGGAGCGAGGAGCGATTGGCGGCGCTGGTGACGCGCGACAGCATGATCGGCGTGACGCGCCCCTCTTTGCAATGATCGAGCGAGGCTAGAACATGACCAGCGAGACGGCGGCCGGAATGGTGGTGACGGGGCATCGCCTCTCGCCGGAGATCATGCAATCGCTCAAAGAAGCGAGCGCCAAGACCGGCGTTGACTTCGATTTTCTCGTGGCGCAAGCGACGGCCGAAAGCGGGCTGCGCGGCGAGGTGCGCGCGCGACAGCGTCATTCGAGTGCCGCCGGGCTCTTCCAGTTCAACGAGCAGACCTGGATGGAGATGGTGCGCCAGCACGGCGGCAAATATGGGCTCGGCGATCTCGCAGCGCGCATCACCACGCTCGCCGACGGTCATCTCGGCACCACCGACCGCGCGCTCGACAACAAGATTCTCGATCTGCGCAAGGATGTGCGGCTTTCCGCCTTTTTTGCCGGCGAGCTGGCGAAGCACAATGCCGTGGCGCTGCAAAAGGCGCTTCACCGCAAGGCCGATGCGGCCGACCTCCATGTCGCCCATCTCCTCGGCACCACAGGAGCGATCCGCTTCCTCCGCGCGAAGGAGGCCGACGCCGCGCAGCCGGCAGCCGCCATCCTGCCGGCAGCGGCGCGTCAGAACCCGCAGCTCTTCTTCGAGCGCGGCGACCACACGCCCAAGACCGTGGCGGCCGTCTACGGCAAGATCAAAGCCAAGATCGAGACGCCGCTGAAGCAGCTCAGCAGCACCAATGTCACCGATGGCTTGCGCCCCGGCGCGGGTCTGACCGATGCGATGCCGAAGAAGCGCGGCGTGTAGGACAGGCGCCATCACTCCGACCGCATCGTCTCTGCAAAAGCAGGACTAAAGAGGGCTCACCTTTGTCGTCTTCGCCGGCTTGTTCCGGACACCCACATCTTTCCGCACGACGAATAGAGCCTGAGAACAATACAAGAACAAGCGCTATTCCGGAAACCCATAAAGCGCGGCGGGATTGTCCACTAATATTTTGTGCCGGATCGCGGCCGAGGGCGCCCAATCCGTGAGGAGATCGAGGAGCTCGCCATCATCGGGCATGGTGCTTTCGATGTTGGGATGCGGCCAATCGGTACCCCAGAGGCAGCGTTCGGCCGCCGTGCCAATGAGCGCCCGGGCGAGCGGCGTCACATCGGCATAGGGGTAGCCAGCGCTTGAGCAGCGGTAGCCGCAGAGTTTGACCCAGCCGCGGCCGCTGTCTATGAGCCGGCGAAGGGCACTCACCGCCGGATGGTCGACGCCCCAGCCGGTCATGATCTGGCCCATATGGTCGACTACGACCGGGACCGGCAACCGAGCAAGGATGGGCCCAAGCTCGGGAAGCTGCTCGCCTTCGACATAGACCTGAAGGTGCCAGCCCAGTCGGGCGACCCGTCGCACCACGGTTTCGAGGATGTCGCGCGAGGGGCCGCCGACATTGACGAAGTTGAAGCGGACGCCGCAGACGCCCGCCGCAGCCATTTGCTTTAGTGCGCCATCACTTACCCGCTCATCAAGGACGGCCACCATGCGACAGCGGTCGCGGCCGAGCCCCGCCATTGAATCGAGGGAGCACCGGTTGTCGGTGCCATAGACGCTGGGGTGGACGATCACCATGCGCTCGATGCCAAGGGTGGCGATCATCCGCTCGTAGTGCGGAATGAGCGCTTCAGGCGGCGTATAGCCACGCGTTGCGGCATAGAGGTACTGAGTATCCGGCCCGAAAATATGGAAATGGCAGTCGACCGAGCCTGCTGGCGCCTTGACCTTGGGCGGCGTGATCGTGCGGCGCGGCGGCTGGCAACGCTCGGCCGGCATCGCTTCCCTCCCCTATTGCCTTGTTATTCGGTTTCGATCGACCCGTTGGTTGCGGGCACCGTTGTGCGCAGCCGTCGCAGCACATCCTCAAGCTGATCGAGCGTGCGGTAATGCACAGTAAGCATTCCGCCTTCGCCACTGAACACCACCTGTACTTTGAGGCCCAAAAGCTGGGTGAGCTCACGCTCCAACGCGGCAGTGTCGGCATCGCGGGCGCCGTAGAGGCTGGCCGTATGCTGCGGCGGCCGGAGCGCACGGGCCCTGGCTGCACGCTCCACTTGCCGGACGCTCATGCCATGACGGACGATTTCCTTGGCGAGCGCACCGGCATCTTCGACGCCAAGCAGCGCACGGGCATGTCCGGCGGTGATCTTCCCTTCCTCGAGCAGCTGGCGGACATCGGGCGGCAAGGTCAAGAGACGGAGCATATTGGCGATGTGGCTGCGGCTCTTCCCGACCGCACGGGCGAGATCCTCTTGCGTATGTGAGAACTCCTCCAAGAGGCGGCGGTATCCCTCGGCTTCCTCGAGCGGCGATAGGTCCTGGCGCTGGACGTTCTCGACGATGGCAATCTCGAGCGCCTCGCGGTCGGCCAGCTCGCGAAGAACCACGGGCACCTCGTGCAGCTGCGCCGCTTGTGCCGCTCGCCACCGCCGCTCGCCCGCAACAATCTCATAGTGATCAGGAAACTCAGGATGCGGCCGAACGAGGAGCGGCTGGAGGATGCCCTGAACCTTGATCGATTCCACCAGCGCTGCAAGGTTCTCGGCGTCGAAATTGCGCCGTGGCTGATACCGGCTGGGGTGAAGGTGCTCCACAGGGACCTGACGCACTGTATGAGAAGAGTCGGCGAGGACTCCTGCCGCTTCTTCGCCAAACAACGCTGAGAGCCCCCGGCCGAGTCGGCGCTCGTCGGTCATGCCGCGTCGAGCCTCGTCCGTTCGCGTTTGAGCACTTCGCTGGCGAGATGAACATAGGCCTGCGCGCCGGGACAGCGGAAATCGTAGATCAGCACCGGCTGCCCATGCGACGGTGCCTCCGAAATCCGCACGTTCCGCGGGATGACGGTCTCATAGACTTTTGGACCGAAATGGTCGCGCACGTCCGAGGCGACGAGGTCGCTCAACTTGTTGCGCTTGTCGAACATCGTCAGCACGACGCCCTGGATCTCTAAGGCCGGATTGAGGTGGCGTTTGACGCGTTCAATGGTGCGAATGAGGTTGCTCAACCCCTCTAGCGCATAGAATTCGCATTGCAATGGCACAAGCACCGCCTGGGCGGCGACCAAGGCGTTGAGGGTAAGCAGCCCGAGCGACGGCGGGCAATCGATCAGTACATAATCATAGTCAAGCGGCTTGGGCACGAGCGCGTCATGCAACCGATATTCGCGATGAACCGCACCCACGAGCTCGATTTCCGCGCCAGTCAGATCGACTGAGGCGGGCACGATCGAGAGGTGGGGGATGCTGGTGGTTACAGTGGCAGCGGCGATCGGCTTTTGACCGATCAAAACCTCATAACTTCCAACACCCCGAGCCTGGCGGGAAATGCCGAGGCCAGTGCTGGCATTGCCCTGGGGATCGAGGTCGATCAGCAGGGCCTTCTTTTGCGCCGCGGCGAGCGCCGTCGCCAAATTGATGGCGGTCGTGGTTTTGCCGACGCCGCCTTTCTGGTTGGCGATGGCGATGATGCGCGTCCTGGCGCTTGGATCAGTGAGTGGCGGGGTGGTGGGTGTTGGGGCGGCGATCACAAGAGATAGCCTCCAGGCGAATGATGGAGCCCAAGGGATCGGATAAGCTCGGACGGCGCTCAACCTGAATCTTGTGCTGCTTCGCGAGTTCCGTCAATTCTTCCTCGACAGCGCGTCCTTTAAGGAAGAGGCAAACCCCGCGAGGCTTCAGAAATCGTTGGGAAATCTCGGCGAGCTCGGAAAGGGGCGCAAGCGCCCGAGCGGTGACGACATCGGCCAAGGGCGTTTTCGCGCGGTCGAGTCGGGCGAGATGCACGGTGGCGGGAGTCCCTGTCACCCGCACAGCCTCACGGAGAAAGGCGGCTTTTCGACCGTCGGAATCGATGAGATGACAATTAGGGACACCAAAAATGCTGAGGATGAGCCCAGGCAACCCAGCACCAGTGCCGAGGTCGACGAGGACACGCGATTCTGCGGGAATCTGCGGAAAGAGCTGCGCCGAATCGAGAATATGTCGACGCCACACATCCCCTATTGTGTTGCGTCCGACGAGATTGATGCGGCGATTCCAAGAAATGAGTAGGTCCACATAGATACAAAGCCGCTCAAGTGTTTCACGTGAAACATTGGTGAGCTTGGCGAAGCTTTCTGCAGTTAGAGGTGCTGCCGCTGCTTTTATCATTCTGCTGCAAGGGGCTGTCGACGCACAAAGCGGAGGAGGGCGACTAAAGCGGCAGGTGTTACTCCTGAGACTCGCGCGGCAGCCGCCAAAGTCTCTGGCTGGGCCGCCTGCAACTTTGCGCGGATTTCGCTCGAGAGGCTGCCGACGGCTTCGTAGTTAAGGTCGTGCGGAAGGCGAAGGGCCTCGTCCCGGCGGAACGCACGGATGTCCGCCCGCTGCCGGTCAATGTACCCGGCATATCGGCCCTCAATCTCAAGCTGCTCGACAAGTTCAGGGGCAACACCAGTTAGCTCTGGCCATAGCGCCGAAAGGGTCGACCAACCGATGCCGGGGTAGCCGAGCAGGTCCGCGGCTGACCGCGCGACGCCGTCAGCGTTAACGGTGATCCCACGCTTGCGGAGCGCCGATGGCGACATCGAGAGGGCGTGCACCAGCCGGCGTGCTGCCTCAAGCGCGTCTTTCTTGCTGGTGAATGCTGCTTCCCGCACGCTAGAGACACAGCCAATGGCGATGCCAAGCGGCGTCAGCCGCTGATCAGCGTTGTCAGCGCGGAGGAGAAGACGGTATTCGGCTCGCGATGTGAACATGCGATAGGGCTCCGTCGTGCCCTTGGTGACGAGGTCATCGACGAGGACACCAATGTAAGAGCTAGCCCTATCCAAGGTGAGCGGCTCTCTCCCAGACACGACGAGGGCTGCGTTGATTCCTGCAAGCAATCCTTGCGCGGCGGCCTCTTCATAACCGGTCGTCCCATTGATCTGACCCGCGAGGAAGAGATTGGGGAGGCGGCGGGTTTCGAGGCTGGGCCGCAGCTCACGCGGATCGACATAATCATACTCGATCGCATAGCCAGGGCGCCGCATTACCGCGTGTTCGAGGCCGGGGATTGTCTTCAGCAGCTCCTGTTGGACGGTTGCTGGGAGTGAGGTGGAGATGCCATTGGGATAAATGGTGTCATCGTCCAAGCCCTCTGGCTCAAGGAAGATCTGGTGGCGCTCGCGACCCGCAAAGCGCACCACTTTGTCCTCGATTGAGGGGCAGTAACGGGGGCCAACGCTCTCGATCTGGCCAGAATACATGGGAGAGAGATGCAAGTGGGCGCGGATGAGGGCATGGCTAGCCGGGGTGGTGGCGGTGATATGGCAGGCCCGTTGTGGCGTCGTGATGCGATCGGTCAAGAACGAGAAGGGGATGGGTGGATCATCCCCCGCTTGCGCTTCGAGGCCGGCCCAATCAACTGTGCGCCCATCGAGCCGTGGTGGGGTTCCCGTCTTCAGGCGGCCAAGACGAAAGCCGGCGCCAAGCAGTGCCGCAGAGAGGCCAAGGGCTGGCGCCTCCCCAACGCGCCCAGCTGGCGTCTTTTCGGTACCAATATGGATGAGCCCACGGAGGAATGTGCCAGTGGTGATGACGACGCAACCAGCCCGGATGGTCTGGCCGGTTGCGGTTACAATTCCAGACACCGCCCTGTTGCCACTGGTAACAAGGCTTTCCGCTGAGCCAGCCTCAATAGTGAGGCCAGCCTGCTCCCTGAGCAACGTCTGGACCGCAGCCCGATAGAGTTTCCGATCGGCCTGAGCGCGCGGGCCGCGGACCGCAGGCCCCTTGCTGCGATTGAGGATGCGGAACTGGATGCCAGCACGATCGATCGCCCGGCCCATGATGCCATCAAGCGCATCGATCTCGCGGACGAGATGACCCTTCGCCAATCCCCCGATGGCAGGATTGCAGGACATTTCGCCGATGGTCTCGAGCTTATGCGTCAAAAGCAGGGTGCGCGCGCCCAGTCGCGCGGCTGCAGCCGCTGCTTCACAGCCGGCATGGCCACCACCAATGACGATGACGTCAAACGATTCCATTTTGCGTCCTTTTGGCGGGCGGGAGTAAATCATGTTTCACGTGAAACATCGACGCAAATTAGCGGCATCTCATATCAAGTATATTAGGTTTCGGATGCCAGGCGCGCAACACCTTCAAGAGAACGCTCCCCAAAGCAGCTCCGTCATCACGTAGGCGACGGCAACGGATTTGCTTTTCGTTCGCTCCGCTTCATAGAGCGTGTTTCCGGAATATCTCTCATCGCCCTTCCCGCGAAAGCGGGAATCTACGGGTGCCATCGCGGTCGCCTTGCTTTGGGTCCCCGCCTTCGCAGGGACGACGTTTGCAATGTCCAATTTGTCAGGAAACAGCCTAACTCCACCCGCGGCTAAGGCATGCTTAGGCACGGCAACCGCCACAGTCGAGGCAACGCGCCAACCGCGCATACTTTGGGCAGAAACAATATTAAGCCAAATACAATCCGTCTATTGAATGGGATGAAGATCGAAACTATAATATCGCTAAAAGTGCCATTTGGAGTAAGGCACTATCCATCTCGTTATTATTTTCCGATACACAATTCCCGAAAAATAACATCAAGCATATCCTCCACATCAACCCGCCCAGTAATCCGCCCGAGCGATTGCGTCGCCATTCTTAGGTCTTCCGCCGCGAGTTCTGCTGCGGGTTGTTGGTGAAATCGTCTGAGCGCTGCGAGGCACTCTTCGAGCGCGGCCCGGTGCCGCGCGCGGGTGATGAGGGGCGCGTCGCCGGGGGCAAAGCGCATCGCAACCTCCTGCTGCAGCTGCACCAGGAGCTCGCTCATGCCGGCACCCGTCAGGACCGAAAGGCGAACCGGTGGCGTCCCGCCCGGCTCGTCCGCCCATTTCCCATCCTTGGCAGGACCGAGATCAATCTTGTTGAGGATGATGAGCGTATCGCCATCGGCGAGCTCCGCCGCGAGACCGGGCGCGGGCGCGCTGGCGTCGAGCACCAGCAGGCGCAAATCTGCCGCGGCCGCGCGGGCGCGAGCGCGACGGACGCCCTCTTCCTCGATGGCGTCGCCGGCTTCCCGCAAGCCCGCCGTGTCCGCGAGCACGATCGGGTAGCCGCCGAGATCGAGCGCCACTTCGATGACGTCTCGCGTGGTGCCGGCGATCGCCGAGGTGATGGCCACGTCACGCCGCGCCAGCGCGTTCATGAGGCTCGACTTTCCGGCATTGGGCGGGCCGATGATGGCGACCAAGACACCATCGCGCAGCCGCTCGCCGCGATGGCCGTCGGCGAGATGCCCGGCGATTTCGGCCTCGAGCGCCGCGGTGCTGCCGCGCACCTCCTGCCAGAGCCCCTCGGGCAGGCCTTCCTCCGGGAAATCGATCTCGGCTTCTATGTAAGCGAGCGCCCGAAGCAGCCGGCTGCGCCAGTCCTCATAAAGGCGACCCAGCGCGCCGCCGAGCTGGCGGAGCGCCTGTCGCCGCTGCGCCGCGGTCTCGGCCGCGACCAGATCCGCCAGACCTTCGGCGGCGGTGAGGTCGAGCTTGCCGTGCTCGAAGGCGCGACGGGTGAACTCGCCGGGCTCGGCGAGGCGGAGGCCGGGCATCCTTCCCAGCGCCGCAACGAGCGCGGCGACCACGGCGCGGCTGCCGTGGATGTGGAGTTCGGCCACATCCTCGCCGGTAAAGCTGTTGGGGGCGGAAAAGAACAGCGCCAGGCCGTCGTCGATCGGCTCACCGCTCGCGGGGTCGACAAAGCGGCGGCGCTGGGCGCGGCGGGGCGGCGGCACCACGCCGGCGATCCGCTCGAGCGCCGCGCGCGCCGACGGTCCGGAGAGGCGCATGACGGCGACGCCGGCGCGTCCCGGCGCGCTTGCGAGCGCGAAAATTGTCTCGGCAGTCACGGGCTGTGCGTCGCGCAGAACGCGGACGCTGTCAATCGCGACGATGGACGCGACGAGCCATCGTGCGAAAAAAGCCGCTCACGCCCGCCGCTGCGAGCGTGAGCATCGTCCACTCCGTTGTTACTGTTTCGGCGTGCTGGGCGCCGTCGACGATGGCGGCGTGCTCGAGCCCGTGCTGGGTTCGCTGCCGGGCGCCTTCCACTCCGGCATCGATTTCAGCTGAGCTTCGGTCTTGGCGATTTTGAAGCCGCCCTTCGCCGCATCCCATTTGAAGTCGTCGGCGGGCAACGCCACGTCGCGGCCGCCCACACCCAGCACGCCGCCGGCGGTGACGACGAAGCGATCGATCTGCTTGCTATCGGGTTTCATCAACACGGTGGAGACACTGCCCACCTTTTTGTCATCGCTGCCATAAACGGCAGAGCCTTTGATCTGCGAGACATCCTCTTGCTTCAACGGATCAGGCATCGGCTTCGGCGCCGCTGCCGGCGGTGCGCTGGTGCTGGGACGCGTGCCGCCTGGGCTGGTGGTTTGCGCCAGCGCTGGACCGGCGAGCAACGCCAGCGCCGCGACGGCGGGGATCAAGCTCTTACGCATGAAAAGACCCCTCTCTGCTGGTTATCCCTCTTGAGATAACAGTCCGGGATCGGGGTCATTCCCGGTTTCGCCAGGGTCTCGCGAACTTAGAAGGTGGCTCGACCACCAACGCTCTGCGTCATCCGCAAGCGCTCCTGCAGAACCGTTAGGTTATCGGCGGCAAAGCGTCGAAGAGTGGGACTGCCGCCGCTCGTGACTTCGCTCTGATAAAGCTCGAGGAGCTGCTTGTCTTCCTCGACCGACGCGCGGAGATAGGCGCTGTCGAAGGCAGGGCCGCTCAGGCCCGCAAGCAGATCGCGCTTGGCAAGGCGCTCTGAATCGAGGCCCGCGGGCGCCGCCACACCGGCTTGGCCCCGGGCCAGCGACGCGATCTCCTCGTGCGCCTTCGCGTGATCGACGTCCATCCGCTGCGCATAATCGCGCACCGCTGGGCTCGCGGCACGGCGCGCGGCCATGCGGGCGAAGACGACACCCGCGGACTCGCCCATCGCCGCATTGCAGATGAATTGCCGATCCTGGTTGTTGATCGCGCCAGGGACGCCGCTGATCTTGTCGTAGTATTCGCTCGGTGACAGATTGTATTTGCGGCAATCGACCATCTCGGCGTGCCCTCTGCCGCCGCAAGCGGCGAGCGCCAGCAGCGCCGCCATGATCGCGAGCGACCAAGCGTTCCGGATCATTCGGGCTCGCGTTGATCGGGCGTCAGCATGAGACGCGTGACGCGGCCGCCTTTGACGAGGTGGGTCTCGAGAATCTCGTCGATGTCGGCCGTGCTCTGGTAGTGATACCAGACGCCTTCGGGATAGATCACCATGGTGGGCCCGAGCGAGCAGCGGTCGAGGCAGCCCGCGGCGTTGATGCGAGTCTCGGCGAGCCCCATCTCCTTGGCGCGTACCTTCATGTAATTGCGCAGCTTCTCGCTGTCCTTGGCGCTGCAGCAGCCTTTCGGATGCCCAGGCGGACGGGTGTTGGTGCAGCAGAACACATGCGTGCGGTAGAAGAGCGGCGGATCGGAGCTCATCGGGTGCGGGCGATGGGGTTGGCGCTACGGCAGGGCGCCACAGTATAGTCTCCGACGACGCTCGCGCAATGCGCGGCCGCTTTCACCGTTGACCTCATATGGACAAGAACGCCCTCGCGCACGAGACCAGCCCCTATCTGCTGCAGCACAAGGACAATCCCGTCCATTGGCAGGCCTGGGGCCCGGCCGTGCTCGCCGCCGCCAAAGGGGCGGACAAGCCGATCCTGCTGTCGATCGGCTACGCCGCCTGTCATTGGTGCCATGTCATGGCGCATGAGAGCTTCGAGAACACCGATATCGCGCGGCTCATGAACGAGCTCTTCGTCAACATCAAGGTCGATCGCGAGGAGCGGCCCGATCTCGATGCCATCTATCAATATGCGCTGGCGCTGATGGGCGAGCAGGGAGGGTGGCCGCTCACCATGTTCCTGACGCCCGACGGCGAGCCCTTCTGGGGCGGCACGTATTTCCCGCCGACGGCGCGCTGGGGACGACCGGGCTTTCCCGAAGTGCTGCGCGCTATCGCGCACGCCTATCGCAATCAGCGCGACGACGTCGCCAAGAACGCCGACGCGCTCAAGGCCGCGCTCGGCCGGCTGTCATCGCCGGAAGCGGGCGAGGGCATCTCGATCGAGACGACGGACCGCATCGCCGAGCGTCTCGTCCGCGATGTCGATCCCTTCAACGGCGGCATCGGCCAGGCGCCCAAATTTCCGCAGACCGGATTGATCGAACTGCTCTGGCGCGCCTGGAAGCGGACGAAGAAGGAGCCCTTCCGCCACGCCGTTACGCTGACCCTCGACCACATCGCGCAAGGCGGCATCTACGATCATGTCGGCGGCGGCTTCGCCCGCTATGCCGTCGACGAGCGCTGGCTCGTGCCGCATTTCGAGAAGATGCTCTACGACAACGCCTCGCTCGTCGGCCTCATGACGCTGGCGTGGCAGGACACCAATAATGGTCTCTATGCGATGCGCGTCGCCGAGACCATCGACTGGGCGGCGCGCGAAATGCTGACGGCGGAAGGCGCTTTCTCGAGCAGCCTCGATGCCGATAGCGAGCACGAGGAAGGGAAGTTTTACGTCTGGAGCGAGGGCGAGATCGATCGTCTCTTGGGCGAGCGCGCCCAGCGCTTCAAGCAATTCTACGACGTGACGCCCGGCGGCAATTGGGAAGGCCACACCATCCTCAATCGCCTCGGCCATCTCTCGCTCGCCGATCCCGCGACCGAGGCGGAGCTCGCCGCGTGCCGCGCCGTGCTCTTCCACGCGCGCGCCGAACGCGTGCGTCCCGGGCTCGACGACAAGGTGCTCGCCGATTGGAACGGCCTGATGATTGCGGCGCTCGCCGATGCGGCTTTCGTCTTCGAGCGACCCGACTGGCTCGATCTCGCCGAGGACGCCTTCTCCTTCATCACAGAGGAAATGACGGCGCCCGACGGCCGCCTCTTCCACTCTTGGCGCGCCGGCCAGAAGCGCCACGCCGCCGTGCTCGACGACTACGCCAACCTGGCGCGCGCCGCCTTCGCGCTCTTCGAGGCAACCGGCCACCACCGCTATGCCGATGGCGTGCGCACCTGGCTCGAGATTCTCGACACGCATTATTGGGACGCGGCGGGTGGCGGCTACTTCTTCACCGCTGACGATGCCCCCGCGCTCATCACCCGCACCAAGACGGCGCAGGACAATCCCAATCCCAGCGGCAACGGCGTCATGGTGGGCGTGCTGGCGCGCCTCTATCACCTCACCGGCGACGACGCCTATCGCGAGCGCGCGGAGAAGATCGTCGCCGCCTTTGCCGGCGATGCGGGCCGCCAGATCTATGGCTACGCCACGCTCGTCAACAACAACGAGCTGCTGCAGCGCGCCGTGCAAATCGTCATTCGCGGCAGGCGTGGCGAGGCCGCGACGGAGGCGCTCATCCGCGCCGCCATCGGCGTCGCTCTCCCCAACCGCATTCTCCAGGTGTTGCCGCCTGAGCAAGCGCTCGATCCACGCCATCCCGCAGCGGGGAAAGAAGCGCTCGCGGGACGCGCCACCGCCTATGTCTGCGAGGGTCCGGTGTGCTCGCTTCCCATCGCCGACCCCGCCGCGCTCGCCGCCGACCTCGCGGCGCGCGGGTGATGGAGCGGCGATGCTGCAGATCGCTCCTTGCGTCGCTGAGGGACGCCTGACATGCAACGCCTGTCGGTCGAAAGCCCGCTCGGTCCTCTGACGCTCGTCGCCGAGAACGATGCGCTCGTCGCCGTCGACTGGCGCGGGAGGAAAGCAGCGGACGACGACAGCGCGTTGCTGCGCGACGCGGCGCGCCAGCTTGCCGCCTATTTCGCCGGCACACTCAAGCGCTTCGAGCTGCCGCTCGCGCCCAAGGGCGCGCCGTTGGAGCAGCGCGTGTGGGAACTCATGGCCGCCATTCCCTATGGCGAGATGCGCCGGTATGGCGAGCTTGCGCAGCAGCTCGACGCAGACGCGCAGGCAATCGGCGAAGCTTGCAGCCGCAATCCTTTGCCGATCTTCATTCCCTGTCATCGCGTCGTCGCCGCCAACGGATTGGGCGGCTACAGCGGCGGCAAGGGGATCGAGACCAAGCGCCGTCTGCTCGTGCTCGAAGGCGCCTTGTTGCTGTGAGCGCGGCGCGCGGCGACTCGCTCGGACGCGCCCGCGCCAGATTGCTTGCCTCGATCATCGCGACGAGCGCGGTGGGCAGCGGCATTTATGGATATGTCAGCACGTCGCCGGATGGGTCGCCGCTGGAAGGCGGCATCCTTGGCGTCATCGCCAGCGTTCTCATCTCCGGCACGCTCGCGTCCTTGGAGATCTATCTGCTGAACAGCCCGCGGGCGCGCGTGTTTTACCGCGTGCCGTTCGCGGCGATGCTCGCCGGGCGCTTTGCCGTCTATCTCGTGGTGATCTTGCTCGGCCTCGCGCTGGCGCGCTGGCTCGTCGAGGGGCGCGTGCTGATTGAGCGCGACAGCCTGATCTTCGGCATCGCCGCCAGCATGACCATCAACTTCATCTTCAGCGTCAACCAACTGCTCGGCCCGGGCGTGCTCTTCAGCTTCGTCGCGGGGCGCTACAATCAGCCGCGGATCGAGGAGCGCGTCCTGCTCTTCATCGACATGGAATCCTCGACCCGCATTGCCGAGCGCTTGGGCGAGGTGCGCTTTCTCGTCTTCCTCAACCGCTTCATCGCCGATGTCAGCGAAGCGATCATGAGACACCGCGGCGAGATTCACAAATATGTCGGCGACGAAGTGATCGTCACCTGGAAGCTCGCCGCCGGCATCCGCGATGCCCGCTGTGTCAGCGGCTGCTTCGATGCGCTCGCCCGGCTCGAGCGGCAGGCGCCCGATTACGAGCGCGCCTTCGGTGTCCGCGCGAATTTCCGCGCCGCGCTCCATTGCGGCCCGGTGGTGATCGGCGAGCTCGGCGTGATGAAGCAGGAAATCGCCCTTATTGGCGACACCATGAACACTGCGGCGCGGTTGCAGCAGGCCTGCCGCGATACTGGCCATCGCGTCCTCGCCTCGGCGGCATTGATCGAAGCGATCGGTACGCTGCCGCTCGGCATCATCGCGCGTGCCATCGGGCCGCTGCCGCTGCGCGGCAAAGCGGCCGCGCTCGCGGTTTACGCGCTCGAAGCGGATGGGCGCGCTGTCACCTCATGACGTCGGTGTCGGCGTCACCGTCTTCGGCAGCAACAGGAAATAGCGGCCGCGCGCCTTCATCGTCCCGGCGCGCAGCTCGGCTTCGGCGCCGGCACCCCAGAAGAGATCGCCGCGCACCGGGCCACGGATCGCGCCACCTGTGTCTTGCGCGATGACAAGCCGACGCAAATCGTTGCCGGCATCGAGGTAAAGAGGGACGCCCAGGGGGACGAAATCGCGATCGACGGCGAGGCTGCGCCCGGCCGTCAGCGCCACACCCTGCGCGCCGACCGGACCTTCGCCGCTCATCTCGCGGAAGAACACATAGGAGGGGTTCTCCGCCATCAGCGATTTCCC